>Ga0209040_10003095_pt1 | contig 12820 bp, 10 predicted proteins | sample BogFormECP12_OM3_FD_188240 | JGI IMG/M metagenome (GOLD analysis project Ga0209040, IMG submission 188240) | Bog forest soil microbial communities from Calvert Island, British Columbia, Canada - ECP12_OM3 (SPAdes) (version 2) | ecosystem: Environmental > Aquatic > Freshwater > Wetlands > Bog ... | reverse complement strand
GTGAAGGATTTGTTTCGGACGTAGAAGCGGCGTTACAAAAGTTAGCGAGGCTCGTGACCGCCAACGATCGCGAGCCTCAAAGTATTCAGGCCGCCATCGAAGGCGCGGCCGAGCTGTTGCGTCGCGGTGCATCGACTGCCCGGAATTCCATCTCGAACGTCTTGCTGACAGTCCGCTTTCTCGTCGTCTAACGTTGTATTTTTGAGGCGCTCCGGAGCAAAGTCGAGATATAATTTCCAGCCATGTTAAGACGCTTCTTGCCGGGATTGCTCCTGCTCGCGGCACTGGGTTTCGCCCAACAAAAGCCTGACCTGGCGGGCGAGTATGCCGGCTCCGTAGGCCCGATACATGTCAATCTCCACCTGGTTACCGGCGGCGGAACTCTCAGCGGAACTGTTGATAGTCCAGAGCAAAACTTATTCGCGGTGCCATGCGCCGACTTCCATCTCAACGGGCAATCCCTAAGCTTTACTGTGCCGATGGTCCACGGCACATGGATCGGTTTCGTCAGCAGCGATGGCGCCACGCTGACCGGCATGTGGAACCAGGGTAGCCCGATGCAGCTGAACTTCACTCGCAGTGCAGCGGGAAACGCGGCGAATACCCCGGCGAACAGCGCAGCCCCTCCCCAGGCCGGCAACGCCGAGGTGAAATGGGATGACTACATCTTCAAGTTCAACCCATACGGCACCGGGGCCCAGGTCTTTGAAGGGGGCAAAGTAGTCGGTGCCATCGTGACCGTGAATGGCGGACAGCAGGTTCTTCCGATGCCCGGGACTGATGCGGACAAGCTGAAGAAATCTTTCGCGGACTACCTGGCGTTTAACGCCCGCAGTCACGGAGGGAGCAATCCGGCTCCGGTCGCGGCCGCGACGGCATCGCCTGCGCCGGCTGCTTCTTCTGCTTCGACCTCGCCATCCGCGACCGCCGAAGAAAACGCACCAGCTGCTGGCCCAATTCACTTCGATGACGCGACCCACACCATCACAGTCCCCCGGCCTGAGGGCGTTACGGTTACATTTGTCGGCGAGGACGTAAAGATAGCCGGCTTTCATCGACAAACCTACATTTTGCGTCATCAAAAGGGCAGCGCAGGGCGATTCATGGAAAGTACCGTCGTCCATCCTTCGCGGGCGGGAGGCAGTATATCGGGAGGCGGCGAGGAATTTCTGTTAGAAGGTGGTGGGCTACTCTACGACTCAGGCATGGGCGGCTACAATCTTCAGGAGAACTCGCAAGTCCTGTTGGCCAAGCAGCTTTCGAAGATAGCCGTCGATGCTGTGGCCGACGTGCGCCAGATTCAAGGTCATGAGAGCTTCGCACCGCCCGGGTATAACACTCTAAAGGAAGTTTCTCAGTATCGCTTGCGGTCCGACGGCTCGCGGTAGAATCCCTCGAGCTGACAACTGACCCTGTTTCAGCTGCTCGTATGGCTGCGACTGTCTTGGGGAAGCCGCGTGCGCCGTCGGTTTACCCCTTATGGGTTCGCATGTCTCGCTTCGGTGTTGCTTCATTTACAATCCATTCGCATCATCATTCTTCATCGGAGCCCACGTATCTTCATGTCTGGCATCCCCCGACTGAGCATGCTGGTTGCCCTGCTCTCAACTTTTACTCTCGCACAAACTAGCGCTCCCACGACGCCGAATCCGCCCAAATCGTCTTCAGAGGCCCTGACGATGTCTGACAAGGGCGTAGCAACTGCCTGGCAAGCCATCCACAACTCCGCCCTCATCGTCGATACCCACGCCGACACGCCCGGCCGCTTTGTCGACGAGAACTTCGATCTCGCGCAGGACGCCGGCAAGGGCCACATGGACTTCAACAAAATCAAGGCCGGCAACCTGGGCGCGGAGTTCTGGTCGATCTGGGTCGATCCCAAAACTTACAAGGGGCAGGAGATCAAGCGGGCGCTCGACATGATCGACTCGGTGTACGAGCAGGCGCGGCGGCATCCCGACAAAATGACGATGGCCTTCAGCACCACGGACATCAATAACGCACATCGCCAGCACAAGCTGGCTTCGCTGATGGGCGTCGAAGGCGGACACGCGCTCCAGGGCGACATTCGCGTGCTGCGCGACTATTACCGCCTCGGCGTGCGTTACATGACGTTGACCTGGTCGAACACCAACGAACTCGGCGACTCCAGCGGCGATCTCGACGACAGGAGCATTGAGCATCATCATGGCATCACCGATTTCGGCCGCCAGGTCGTGCGCGAGATGAACCGCATGGGCATGATGGTCGACATCTCACACGTTGCCGACCGCACATTCTTCCAGGCCCTTACCATCAGCCGCGCCCCGGTCATCGCCTCGCACTCTTCGGCACGCGCGCTCACCGACGCCCCGCGCAATATGACGGACGATATGCTGGTGGCTTTGGCACGCAACGGCGGAGTCGCGCAGGTTAACTTCTATTGCGGCTTCATCTCGCAGAAGTGGCGCGACCAGTCCAAAAAGCTGGCAGCGGACAAAGACCCTGATTACGAGAAAGTCCAGTCGCTCTTCATGAGCGAGCGCACTCCACAGATGACGCAGCAGCTTTACGAAGCGGAAGCCGTGTTGGAGAAGAAGCTGCCCCGCCCGCCGCTCACCGACCTCATTGATCACATCGATCACATGGTGAAGATCGCAGGAGTCGATCATGTGGGCATTGGCTCTGACTTCGACGGTATCGACTGCTCTCCCCAGGGCGTTGACTCGGTCGCCGACTTGCCGAAGATCACCGAGGCTCTGTATCAGCGCGGCTACAAGGCGGCGGACCTGCAGAAAATCCTCGGCGGCAATTTAATGCGCGTGTTCGCCGAGGTGGAGAAGACCGCCAAACAGATCCAAGCGGAAGAAGCGCACCAGGACACGCGCCACGAAGTCGCACCCGATGCGCTACCGCACTAACCGACCAAGAGTCGCACAATTGCGTGGTCGTCTAACAATCGGTCAGTACGAGCGCAGGGATGGACCTGCTTTTAGCTTTCCCCACGGAAAGCGGACCGCACGCAAGATCCTGTCGCTTGTGATGACTCTACTGAAAGCCGGCTTCCTTGTTCGTTTTCTGGGTACCCAGATGATTTGCGATGCGTCAGTAGCTCAATTTGGAAGCCCATCCGTGTCATCATAGAGGGTGCTAGAAGTACGGAGGAGCAAGTCCGTTTAACGGTGGAATAGATATGGTCTTTGGTCACCTTGCATTGATTTCGGCCTCGGTTTTTGGGGGAGCCGCGCTCTATATCAACCTCGCCGAGCAACCCGCGCGCCTCGGGCTTGATGATCAAGCGCTACTTTTGGAGTGGAAACCCTCCTACAAGCGCGGTTTCGCGATGCAGGCCCCGCTTGCGGTCGTAGGCTGCATATTCGGGCTGATCGCGTGGTGGCAGGCAAGGGACCTTGCGTTTCTGGTTGGCGCCATTCTGATGATTGCGAACTGGCCGTGGACGCTGTTTGGCATCATGCCCACAAATAATGCGCTGATGGCGATCGACACGGCGAACACAACTCCGCAAACTAGATCACTCGTTGTCAAATGGGGCACTCTGCACGCGGTTCGGTCGATTCTTGGTTTACTCGCTACAATGGCGTTTCTTTTGGGATGCATTGCAAACTGAGACAGTAGCGGCAATCCTCGATATCGATCACAACTGGGAGGAACTATGCGTAGCTTTCTAACTGCATCGTTTTGTCTTGCGCTGGCCGGATTCGCCAGCGCTCAGACTGGCAGCACCACGCCACCGAAGTCCATGACAGCCAAGCCCGCGGCCGCCAAACCGACAGCCGCAGCACCTGCCGCGACAACATCCCCCCAGCCCGTGCAGGCCATCTTCGAAACCACCATGGGCAATATCAACTGCACGCTTTTTCCCGACAAAGCTCCCGTAACAGTGGCAAATTTCATCGGCCTTGCTACCGGAACCAAGGATTGGAAGAATCCTGCCAGCGGCGTCACCATGCATCACAAACCGCTGTACGACGGCACGGTCTTTCACCGCGTGATACCAAACTTCATGATCCAGGGCGGCGACCCGCTCGGCAACGGCACCGGAGGCCCGGGCTACAGCTTCAAGGACGAATTCAGCGACCTGACCTTCGACCAGCCCGGACGCCTGGCCATGGCCAACAGTGGTCCTGGCACCAACGGTTCTCAGTTCTTCATCACCGAGGTACCGACACCGCATCTGAACGGGAAACACACCATTTTTGGCCAGTGTGACAACCCTGACCTGGTCAAGCAGATCACCCGTCTCGCAACCGATCCGCGCAACGACCGCCCATTCAATCCGCCGAAAATAACGCACGTCAAGATCATCGATCCGCGCAAGGCGGCCGCTCCGGCGAAGAAGACGACTGCACCGGCGCACAAGAGCACCACCGGAACGAGCACGCCGAAGAAATCGACTCCACCTCCAACGTCCCAGTAGCCTTCAACCGGAAACGAAAATGCCGGGCTTCGTGCCCGGCGTTTTCTTGTTCGAAACGGCAACTGCAGTGAAGCGCGAACTACTGCTTCCTTCCCCGCTTGCCACTTTGCCAGTCGTCCCACATGCCAAAGCCCTTCATCTGGTCATCGAGGTGGGTGTCGGGGAAAGTCGCTTCAATCTGCGCCCGCGTGAATCGCGGCCCGATGCGCTGTGGCGCGTTCGCCAACTGGACAAGCAACTCCGCCGCCATCGCTTCGTTCTTCTTCAACTGCGCGAAGTCAACTTTGTCATACGTATCGGACGTCGCGTGGTAATTCACCAGGTAATTCGCTTCCGCCTGGTTGGCAACCAGCGTGGGCACGCCTTCAATCATGAAGTCATAGTGATCGGTCCCGGTCATGGCGTCGTTGGTCAACTCGGCAGCCTTCCATGGCGCAAACGGCTGCAACATGGGCATAACCGCCGCATCGATATCCTTGCGCCCGCCGGTCGAGAATCCCGTGACCGGGCCGCTGCCTTCGTCGTACACCAGTTCGGCGACGATATTGTCGAGTTCCTTCTGATGGGCGCGCACATAGGCCCACGAGCCCAGCAGCCCCTGCTCTTCGCCGGAGTAGAGCACGAAGCGAATCGTTCTCCGCGGGCGCACGCCCGCAGCCTTGATTGCCCGCAATGTGTCGATCACCAGCGCCGCGTTGCAACCATTATCGAGAGCGCCGGTACCCAACTCCCACGAATCCAGATGCGCGCCGATCATGACAAATTCATTGGGCAGCTCAGTTCCCTTGATGTCAGCAATCACATTGCTGGTCGTGATCGTCGGGCCGATGATGTTCGGCATCGATACCGACATCTCAACTTTGTCGCCATGCGCAATCAACCGCGCTACGCGCTCCGCGTCTTCTCGCGCCAGCAGCACCTGGGGGATCACGTCAATCCGGCCGTTTCCGGTATTGATGTGCCGATAGAGAATGTCGTGCTCGCGGCTGGCTTCGAAAGCGATAGCGATCGCCTTGCCTTTCAGGGAGCGATCAATGATCCCGGGAGCGCGGAAGTATTCGTCGAACAGGTCGTCCCAAGTCTTCAGCACCACGGAATGTGCCAGCACGATTGCTCCCGAGATGTCACCCGCCTTGGCGAAGTCCTCGGGCTTGCCCATTCCGACATCCACCACGCGCACCGTGCTCGGCTTCAGCGCAGGGCCCCATGCGATGGAATGTGCCAGCAGTCTCCACTTCACCGGCGCAACGACTTCAACCCGGGTTGCGCCTTCCGCCCACGACTGCGCGATGGTGAACTCTTCGGTGTGAACTGAATCGGCTCCGGCCGCTTTGAAACCGGCAATGCCCCACTGCACGGCGGCGGTAAACGCAGGCGTGCCAGGCACGCGCCCGCCGATTTCGTCGGTCAGCTTCTGCAGATTTTCCTGCAAGGGCGAATCAGGCTGCAGCGCCTGCTGCATGACGGGTGTCGGGTTCTGAGCTAACGCGGCGATTGCGGTGAATGTCGTAGCCGCTACAACAGCAAGGGTGATGGATCGTGTCTTGCGCATAAGCAGCGAATTATACGAGAAGGCGCGCCTGAATCGTGTGAACATGGCCGGACGGTAGAGCATAGCCATGGGTTCGTGGCTATTTGGCAGACGAGTTTCCAGCTTGCCGAAATCTTGCGGGCGAAATCCCAAACCAGCGGCGAAACGTGCGGCTGAAGTTCGACGTGTCCATGTGACCGAGGCGTTCCACGATCGCTTCCACCGTCTCAGAGGAGTTCAGCAGGTACCACTCCGCCAATTCCTTACGCACTTCGTCCAGCAGCCCGTGATAGCTCGTGCCTCTTGTTTGAGCCTCCGAATCAAGGTGCGCGGCGAAACGTTCAGATCACCCGCTAGCGACTCCAGCTTTGGATAGTCTCCTTCTCGATAGCGCAGGCGGTTGCGGATGGTCTGCGCAAGACTGTCATCGCCCTGCAGGACTGCAAGTTTCTGCTCACATTCGCGGCAGGCCGAAGCGTAAGCCACAGGGTCGGCACCAAGACACGGCGCGCAAAGAATGTCATTGGGTATGCGAATACGAAGGCAATTGGTTCTGAACTGAGTATTGCCCCTCAACACCTTAGCGTACTTCCCCACCCACCTTGGAGGCGCATAGGGGATCTGGTACTCCACTCGCTCTAGCGACTGTCCTGACAGCCATTCGATCATGCGTACCAGCATCACGACGACGGCTTCGAGAATGAACACCCGCGCCTCTCCGAAATCAAAGCGCTCTTGAATCACGATGTCAGTGTTACCCTCGTGCGGCGACAGTCGGAACTCCATGGCGCGCGTACGCAGGCCAGTAGTCCACTCGTTGATCGAGGGGACACATCTCCAGTACCGGCCAGATTTTGGGAGAGTGTGAAAGGCAAGCCGCGGTTAACGGCTTGCCCTTCTTCCGTATGGCTTTCATGAGAGTGGCCCATGATTACGACACCACGAGCGGCCTCATCATGTCGTGCTCTTCGTGTTCGAGAATGTGGCAATGCCACACGTATTCGTGCCCACCTGTCCTGGGGCTGACGGCATTGCGCATAGCGGCCGTCGGTAAGTTGGGAAGGTTGAATTGCATAATCACCGTGGTCACTTCTCCCGGGTTCATGCGAACCGTCTCCTTCCAACCAATCTCATTCGGATCAGGCGGAGTTGGCGGACCGGCGTAACTCCAGCCACTCGGGTCCCCTGTGAAGGGCTGCCGCTGGATCAACTGCACGTTCACCAAGTGAAAGTGAATGGGGTGCGTGTCACCGGTGAGATTCATGATCTGCCAGACTTCGACTGCCCCGGCAGATGGCGTCTCTGTGGGCGTCGCCATATACCCCAGCCCCCAGGTCGGCAGTCCCTGGTTATTGAGACCATTCTGAGTGAAGGTTCCCAGCGTCTGGATCAGGCGGCCGTACTCGTCGAAGTCTTCGTTCAGAGTCAATTGGCGGTTTACCGGACCGTTGTAGGGTAACGGTCCGGGCTCAGACGGGTTGCCGTTGTTGTAAAGCAGTCCCGGCTGATTTCCTGTTAGGAAATTCGTCATCAGCTGACTGTTCAGGTCTGCGAGCCACGTTGCAGTACTCACGCCGTCGCCCCTACCCGACGTTACCGTGATCTTCAACAGCGTCCGGGTATTAGGCCCATACCCTTGAAGGGTTGTGGGCGCCCCACCGATCGCCGTCTGGTCGGCATCACAGGTGTAGTAATCGTTGCGAGAATCGCCACACGGGAAGGGAGCGACCGCATCGTTGTAAAGGATGAAGCTTTTGCCCGCCGCTACGCCGTTGAAGTCGATAATGACATCGGCACGTTCCGCCGGAGCTAGCATCAAGTTGAACGGTCCGTCGGGGTTTTCGCAATAGTCACTGTCCGGCGTCAGGGCTGTCTTGTTCTTGTGGATGGCCACCGCGGGCAGAAAGCCACCCTCAGTTCCTACCTGGTACATGATAGGTCCGGGCGTGCCGACCTTCGCCTCACCGCGGCTGAAAACACTCTCCGGATAAAGGTTCAGGTGGTAGAACCGCGCCTGCGAGCCGTTCAGCAACCGGAACCGGACTCGCTGTGGAGGTACGCTGACCGTCGGGTAGACGCCACCATTGATCAGGATCGTATCGAAGAAAGCCTCCGGCACGATCGACGCTGGCCTCGGGAGAGGCTTAGTCCCCTGCGCAGGCGGATCGTCGGTCGGGCCCCAGTCCCAGCGACCCTTGGGATTCGGCTTGCCACTGGAAAAGATGTTCACCTCATAGGCGTGTGGGTACCAGAGATCGCCGGCCTCACCCCATTTCCAGGTGGGATCCTGTTTGCAGATATCACTGGGCACAAAGCTCTTGTCCTGAAGAACGAGCGGAATCCCGACGAGATCGGGAAGCAGTCCCGAGTTGACCAGTCCTGCCTCGAAGTCGTCGGTGATGATAAACGCCGAGGCGATTCCCGAGTAGGCATTGGTCCGCGTGATCCCCATGGCATGGTCGTGATACCACACGAGCCTGGCGCTTTGCTCCATGGGATAGTAATAGTTTGCGGAGCCCCGGGGCGGGTGGGTGCCGGGAACGTTATAGAAACTCGCACCCTTCAGTCCGCAGGGGTCAAACCATTGGAAGGGGGTGCCGTCACTGAACCAGGGGGTAAGGCCCCCATGGAGGTGGGTGACAATGCGGTTCAGCGGCAAATTTCCCACCGTTAGCCCGTTGGGTCCTGCCATGAGAGTGGGGTCGATGGGAATGAGGGCTCTGTTGGGAAGCTGGTTGGTTACGTTGAGCAGGACGGGTGTGCCCCTCTTAGCCACGATGACTCCGGCCAGATATTTTTGGTCACCGGTCGCCAGGTCGTAATAGCCCCAGAAATTTGTAGCGCCCGGAAGGTTGGGGTGCATCTTTTCGCAAAACTGTTTCACCCCGAGGTTGTAAACGTCGGTTGATTGGCCGGCAAACGTTGAGGTGGTTTTTGTGGCCAATGGAAGATACTGGCCAAAATTGTTGGCCCCCGAGGGCCCCAGGCCCGGCAGGGTGACCACGAACTTCCGGATGTTGGTCGGGCTCTGGGCGAACGGCCAAGCTCGACCACGGAGCATCAGTGTTCCCGCTCCCGCCATGGCCGTGGACTTCATAAAATGACGTCGGTTCATCATAGATATCTCCTGGGTCCACTCTTGTTGCGGGTGAACCTGAGTCTGGGAATTGGGTTATTTACTGGCGCCTGATATAAGGGTCGTTGCGGGGGATGCGGTGGAGCTGGCGCGTGTCCCCGCCGCGTAACAATGTTGTATTCGAGCGGGGAGCGGACAGACAGCGACCTGCATCACAAAACGCTGTGATGATCGGGCACCCGAGGCCGCGCTTTGGAACTGCTTGGAGCAGGAGACACGGCGAGCCAGACTGCTTGGCGGAATCCCAGGCGCACCGCGTGGCAGCCGGCCTTTTCTTGCCATTACGCGATAGCTCCTGGATCGTCGGCAGACCGGAAGTTGAATCGCTTCCACCCCGCCTAGTCGTAATACTCCAGCCCGAGGTGGGTGATCATCTCCTCACCCATGAGGTGGCGGAGAGTGTTCTTCAGTTTCATCGACTGGATGAACAAATCGTGCTCGGGATAAAGTCCCGGCGCCGTCATCGGCGACTTGAAGTAGAAGCTCAGCCACTCCTGGATGCCGATGCCGCGCAGCGCCGACGACCGTTTCGCTAAGTCGAGGAACAGCACCAGGTCGAGCACCAGCGGCGCAGCGAGAATCGAGTCGCGGCACAGGAAATCGACCTTGATCTGCATCGGATAGCCGAGCCATCCAAAAATATCAATGTTGTCCCAACCCTCTTTGTTATCACCACGTGGCGGGTAATAGTTGATGCGAACCTTGTGGCAGATATTGCCGTACAGCTCGGGGTAGAGCTCGGGCTGCAGGATATGTTCGAGCACCGAGAGCTTCGACTCTTCTTTGGTCTTGAACGAGCCCGGATCGTCGAGCACTTCGCCATCGCGATTGCCCAGGATGTTAGTCGAGAACCAACCGTGGAGGCCGATCATGCGCGCTTTGAATCCGGGCGCCAGGATGGTCTTGATCAGCGTCTGCCCTGTCTTGTAGTCCTTGCCGCAGATGGGAGCTTCATTCTTGCGTGACAACTCCTGCATCACGGGAATGTCTACCGTAAGGTTGGGAGCGCCGTTGGCAAATGGAACGCCCTCCTGCATCGCGGCGTAGGCATAGATCATCGAAGGCGCGATGTTCTCATCGTTGGCCAGCAGCCCCTTCTCGAACGATTCAACCGTCTGGTGAACCGCGCTCTGCTGGATGAAGGTTTCGGTCGATCCGCACCAGATCATTACCAGCCGGTCGGCCCCGCTCGACTTCTGGAATTCGCGAATGTCTTCGCGTAACTGCTCGACCAGTTCCTTCTTGTTCTTGCCCTTCTTGACGTTCGGGCCATCGAGCTTCTTCACGTAATTTTTGTCGAAGACCGCCTTGCGCGGCTTGATCGACGACAGGAACGGCTTCACCTGCTCCAGCAGCGAGCGCTCCAGCACTCCGGCCTTGCCGGCGGCAGCGTACATGTCGTCCTCGAAAATGTCCCAACCGGTGAAGACCAGATCGTTGAGCTCAGCCAGCGGCACGAAATCCTTCACCTTCGGTGAATGGCCATCTGTGCGCTTGCCCAAGCGAATGGTGCCCATCTGTGTCATCGAGCCGATCGGGCTTGCGATGCCCTTACGCACGGCCTCAACGCCGGCGACAAACGTGGTCGCTACGGCTCCCATGCCGGGAATCATGATCCCTAGTTTGCCTTTGGCGGGCGCTAGGTCGCCGCGGCCGGTCTTGCTCTTTTCCTGTGAATTATCGGTTGGCATGCCTATCATTCCGTTTCATGAAGTGTGTACAAACCTGTTATCTTCTCGTATTCAATCCGGGATTGGCAAACCCCGGGACTTGAATGGAACCTTTTCACGCTTCGTTGGCGATTGCAAGGATTTGGCGGAAAACCGTGAGCGAACAGAAGGTAATGGTAATCACCGGAAGCTCCAGCGGTATAGGACTGCTGACGGCCATAGAATTCACCCAGAACGGCTACCGGGTCGTGGCCACCATGCGCGATCTGGGCCGCAGCAGCCCGCTGGAAGAAGCCGCCCAAAAAGCTGGCGTGCGCGCAAGACTCGACCTCCGCCGACTTGACGTCACCGAATTCGATTCCATCGGCCGAGTAGTTGACGCCATCGCGCGCGACCATGGCCGCATCGACGTGCTGGTCAACAATGCCGGATTCAGCGTCGCCGGATTCGGCGAAGACCTGTCGCTGGACGACATACGTCATCAGTTTGAGACCAATTTCTTTGGCAATGTTGCCATGAGCAAGGCCGTCCTGCCGGTCATGCGGCGGCAGAAATCCGGGCACATCATCCAGGTTGCCTCCGTTGGCGGACGCCTCGGCCATCCCCTGCTCGGCGCCTACTGCAGTTCCAAGTTTGCCCTTGAAGGCTTCAGCGAATCGCTGCGCATCGAGACCCACTCGCTGGGCATCCGCGTGGTACTGGTCGAACCCGGCGCCTACGATACCGACATTTGGACCCGCAACGTGACCGTCGCTGCCGGCGCGCTCGATCCCAACTCGCCCAACAAGGACCGCAGCCAGCGATTTACGGAGTTCGTCAAGCAAAGCGCCAAGCATCGTCGAGACGCCAGCGAGGTGGCCCGACTCATATTGCGGATCGCCAAGGACCCCAACCCCAAGCTCCGCTACCTCATCGGCACCGACGCCAAAATGCAGGTCTGGCTCAAGCGGCTCATGCCCTGGCGTCGCTACGAGCGCATGGTCGCCAAGTTCGTGAAGATCGACGAGTAAGCTGGCATGGAGAACTAATGAGGGAACTATTCGCCGTCGTCAGAACCAAGGGCAAAACTTGGGACACAACCCAACCTATGCGTTCCCAACGACAGTGGGCCGAACATGCTGCGTTCATGGACAGGCTCGCAACCGACGGGTTTATCGTTCTCGGCGGCCCGGTTGGTGATGGCAACGACTTTCTTTTCGCGATCAACGCGGCGGACGAGAGCGAAATCGGCCTGACTTTGCAACGAGACCCGTGGAGTGAGTCCGGCATGTTGGAGATAAAAAGCATTCAGCCTTGGACCATACTGCTGGAGTCGGGAACCGCGTGAACTCAGTCCGCCGCACCTTCAGAACTGGCCCGGACCCGGTCCTTCAAGTGCGACCACACAAAATACGCCGCGCCCGCAATCAGCACCGCCAGAATCACTCCGTCCATGCGATGGAACCACAGCTTCAGCCGCGGGTCCTTGTCCCACTGCTCACCCAGCCTCATGCCGACGTACGCCAGCGCGAAGCACCACGGCCATGAACCGATAAACGTGTAGACGTGAAACTTGAGGCGTGGCATGCGCGCGATTCCCGCCGGCAGCGCGATAAACGTGCGGATGACCGGCAGCAGCCGCGCAATCAGCACCGCCAACGATCCCCACCGCCCAAAAAACCGGTCGGCGGTGTTGAGTTCATGCTGCGTCACGAAGATGTAATGCCCGTAGCGCAGGGCCAGAGGGCGTCCGCCATAGTAGCCGATCTCGTACGCCAGCACGGAGCCCAGATTACAGCCAATCGCTCCCCATGTCGCGACCGCCAGTAGCGAGAACCGCCCGGTGTAAACCAAGTACCCGGAGAACGGCATGATGATTTCCGACGGCAAGGGAATGCACGCCGACTCGATGGCCATTAGCAGCATGACTCCGCCGTAACCGCCAGCCGAAATCACCGAGGTGATCCATCCAGCAAGAATTTCGATAATGTGAGCGATCATTCGGTAGTACGAGAACTCCAGATTCAGAAATATCGTGCGTTGCGCAAGAGGTTTTGCATTCGTGCTATTGGGGCACCCGCGCGACC
>Ga0209040_10003091_pt1 | contig 12830 bp, 13 predicted proteins | sample BogFormECP12_OM3_FD_188240 | JGI IMG/M metagenome (GOLD analysis project Ga0209040, IMG submission 188240) | Bog forest soil microbial communities from Calvert Island, British Columbia, Canada - ECP12_OM3 (SPAdes) (version 2) | ecosystem: Environmental > Aquatic > Freshwater > Wetlands > Bog ... | reverse complement strand
CGTCGGCTTCATTCCTCCACCGCCGGGGGTGGGGAATACCTCACGTCCACCAGCCGGAATGTTGCTCTTGTCCGGACCAACAGGCGTTGCCGACGGCTTGCCGCCGTTGAAACCGCCGGGGTTCTTGGTGAAGTCGTTACCGCCTTCGGGCTTTCCACCGCCGCCATCCGGGGTCTGAACGAAGTTGTTTCCGCCAGAGGGAGCAGCGCTGCCCTGCGGACGCTTGGTGAAATCGTTCCCTCCGTTTGCGCCGGTTCCATCGCCGCCAGCGCCGTTACCGAAGGGATTCTTGGTCTGGATTGCCATGAACAGAACCTCCGAGATGAAGATTACTCTGTAGCAGCAAACACCGCAAACCGGTTTGCGGTTTGGTCTACTTCGTCTTCCAGCCCACAACCTTCGCCGTGGCTGGCGACCCGATGATAATCGGTAGACTGTAGATAACCTCGAAGTTACGCAACGACGGCACACCAGTGACGTTGGGGTACAGCGGAACCCACGCTTCGAAGATGTGCATATTCGCACCCAATCCGCCCTCTACACCAGCTACGAACTCGAACTCTCCCAATTGTTCCCAACACGTATGGGTGAGCGTCGAATCGATGGACCTGATGCTGAACCCTCCGGTCATGTTATGCGCGCCGGTTACCTGTAGAACAATCCCATACATGTTGACGAGGCCGTTGGCATTCAGACCCGTTGTGAGAAAAACCTGATATGCAGACAACGCTTCGTTCACCACAGTCGAGAGACCCGTGATGTCAATCGAATGCTGGGTTTCGAATGCTCCTGCTGAAGCGGACGTATCGGTCTGGCTGGCGATAACACTAAGCGTGCCGGTTGAAGGCACGAACTGGGCAAACCTCAGGCTCGGCAATGGAGCAGGCAACGTCACTACCGAGACGCCCTTAAGCCAGGCATGCACTTCGGTGATGGTGCTGTTGACGGGAAGATCGATGGTCCAAGCTGCTTCGTTATTGGCAATCGAGTCATAACTGAATGCGCCTGCACCCGCGGCAAGGGAAGTAAACGAACCGCCCGAAATGGGCACGAATGGGTTGATAGGGCCGCTAACCACAACTTCAGTGCTGTCGTCGGCGATGATGGGAATCGAGAACCGAATACGCGCGTGCGTAGCGTTGCCGGGGAACTGAACGTTGTCGATGCCTGACCAGGTGATGCTGGTATCGGTTGCAGAAACGAACGTCAGCGGTGCACTACGGGCAGCGTTGTCTTGGTCATCCAACGTTACTTCGCGGTCGTTGTTTACAGCTCCTACGAGGTCACCCACGGCCGAGATGAACCCGGTAAAGATGCAACGGGCGTTGAACGTGAATGCACTCAGCCCAGCGAGACCCGTAATGGCAGGTGCCACAAGCGGGAACAAGGGGGCTCCGTTCACGTCACAGCCCTTCTGCGTGAGGATGGTGACACCCCGAGGTGACAGTGGCGTGCGTACAGCGGGCGCGTGCGTGTAACGGGCCCAACGCGGCAGACCGTCAAACGTGGCCTGATACACGAAGTAGGGTGCTTGAAGCACGGGCGGCGCAGCACCTTGCTCGATGTACGCCGGGTCGATAGCTCCCAAGCTGTAGGCCATGAACGGTGTAAGCGGGAACGTGATGGCCGGGTTATAGAGGGGACCACCCAGCGTACGGTCCGCGTACACCATGTCCACAGTCCCGTATGAACCCAAACCTGGACCGGCAGCAGGGACAGACGGCGTGAACACTTGCTGTTGACGCGTGAGGGGTGCGAACTCTGTGATGTCGAACGGTGCGCGTTGCAGGTCACTCTCAAGTGGCCTCACATCCCACAGCTCACACACATCGAGACCGAGAGCACCTGGCGGAACCGCCATGACGGCAAGCGGAAGCCACTCGGGTACGCTACCCGGATAACCTCCGCCCGGTGTGCCCGTACGCACGCGGAAGAGCAACTGGTCTTCCTGCACCTTGGTGACAGCCGCGGTGGTGAACAAACCCGTGACGTTGTTAAAGATGTCTCGATTGTCCACTTCCAGCGGGACGGCCGGGTTACGAGAGCATTCGATGACATCGACACGCGTGGCGATGGTGGGGTTCGTTGTCAGTGTGAGCATGCCCGACATGACGATGCCAGGGCTTTCGACGAACTTGAGTGTGCTGCCATCAGTGTTGATGGGAGAGTCTGCATCCTCGACGAACACCAAACCTGGACTGACGAAGATGTCGAGGTTCGTTGGGCCTAGCTGTGGCTGGACGCATAGCCCATTGATGATGATGCCACGAAGCGGCGTAGCACCAGGGAACTGCGTTACCGCAACGCCAGCAGCTTGCTCCTCAGCCGAGATGACGTCGGTCAGCCATCTCACGTATTCGTTGAAGGAGCGTGCCCCGAAAGTCTGCAACCGGTTGATGTCGGTGCTGACGGCACGTTCTTCGGTGTTGATGACGACCTGACGCTCTCCACCAGCCATGATGACTCCCTGCCCGCAAACCGGTTTGCGGTACCTTGCTAAACAGTACCACGGCGCTATGTTGTGGTCATGCGTACCACACTCAACACCGTTCTCGCCCTTGCGCTAGTGGGTTGCGGCGCGCCCGCTGGCGTTGCCGTTTACGACAACATGCTGCCCGATAGCGGGGTCGACGCTGGCGTGCCGGACCCCAGCGACTCCGGTGCCGATGGAGACGCCACGGACGCCAGCTTGCCCGATGCTGGAGGGACGGATGCTGGCGGTCCCGATGCTTCCGATGCCGGCATGACCTGCGTTCCCGTTTGGGGTACGGACGGCGGCGTTATCGAGGCGGCTCCTAACTGCTTCTGGGCTGACCCTTACGGGAACGCGTGCAACCCGTGCACGTACCCCATCTACCCAGATGAGACCGCACCGTTCTGCCAGCAGCACTGCCTCCTCCCCGGCCCGTACACCGCTGAGGATGACCAGAACCCTGCCTACAAATGCACGCAGCTCAATTATCCAAACCCAAACTCGTGCAGCAATTCGGTATGCGCCGCCACCATCCCTGGCACTCCTCCCACGGGTGTAACGTGCGGTCCTTGCTACATCGGGTTCTGGGTGCTTGGCTGCTCCGCCGCACATCCCTAACTCGACCATTCGAGCAATCGCACGCACACGTGGTATCCACATCTCCAAGGGCACACTACTGAAGGTGTAACAACACCTGAACTAGAGATGTTGTGATTACCCAAGTGAAACGCATGTCCACAAGTGTGGTCGCCATTTCAGCCTACGCCTGGAGTACGAACTGCTGCGATGACGTGCCCCTTGCACTCCTAGTTTGAGGATGTCGCGACGTGAAATATCCAATTCAGCGTCCAAACTGGGACAACGGTACCGTGGTCATCTTCGGTCTAGGACCGGGACCACCCTTCTTCCTTTGCATGCGATAACGCTGCATCACTTGCTCATCAGTCCGCCACTTGAGGTAAGGAGGGATGGGCCATGCGATGCGATGGGGTACCACTACCTCACGATCGTTCGGGCGATTGGGCGGTGCTTGATACAGACCATCCTTCCACTCGAAGGCTTCATCAGGTCGACGAATCTGACCGTGAACTTGATAGGAATCGTAGCCAGTACGTTCGTCGAACGTGGCGCTGAGTATCTTAACCATATCGCCCAACTCGTCGTCAGCCGTGCGGATGGTTTCCCAGTTGGCCCTGTTGTAGACCCCCATGGTCTCGGTACGAACGATGCGGTCAGCCCATGAGGCTGGTGCCCCTTGCAGGAAGGGGCTCTCGGCCGTGATGGCGTCGCGCATCTCGCCCCATGACTTCTTAGCCAACATACCCGTTTGAAGCACATCCTCGAAGGACTCGACAGTGCTGAGACCGTAGCGGTCGAGGATGCCAATCTTCGCAGGCTTTGCAGCGCGGTCTTCGGGTGCTGCGGAGGGTGTGCCAGAAGACGCAAGCCTGTTTAGGATAGTGCTACGCGCGCCCGCTTGCGCACGCTCCAGCATGCGGGCTTCCGTCAGCGCCAACGGGTTACCCGCTACACCGGTGAAATGACGGTTAGCTTCGGCCATGTAACGCATCACGTTCTCAGTTGCCACACCGGCCGCATCGTTGGCCTGACTTAGCAGCGAGGACTTGATATCGGTCTTCAGCGTGCGCGTTACATCCCGTACCTGCGCAAGCGCTGTCTGTAGATGGCGAGCCGTAAAGCTGTCTGCTCCTGCACCCTTGCCGCCCAACGTGGCAATCAGCCGTTGGTTCAGGCTTTGCTCAGCCTTCTTTAGGAGCTTTCGGGTCTTCTCCTTGCCCGTCACTTCTACGAGCTTTGCGGCGGCTTGCCTGTTGAGCTGAAGGACGGTGGCGGGAGTCGGCATCTTGCAGTTGTTTCAGCGCTTGCTTGCATAGGTCGCAGTAGCAGATGCGCAGCGAGCCGCCGTTACTTGTCTGGGAAAGGTGGTTTGCTAGGAGGCGGCTTAGGCGGTTCACCTTTTCCGGGTTGCTCTCCATCCTTCGATGATACCGCAAACCGGTTTGCGGGCTCACCCGGCTTGGGTGATGGAACGCCAGGCTTGGCACCAAACGCGGCCGGCATTGGGGGCGGAGGTTTGTCGGGGTCTGTGCCCTTGTCGGCCTGTGCTGCTTTGGCGATATCGCTGGCGCGCTTGGCTTTGAACTCCGTAATGGTCAGGTAACCATCGGGGTCATCACCGCCAGTGGACTTAGGCAAGGGCCCGAGCTTGAGCGTGTGGATGCGGTACTCGTTAACCGTCACCACGCTAGCCACATCGGTGCTGGTGAGCGGAATGCTAATGGCTTCTTCCGGCGCTCCCGTGGCACCCTTAAGGCCCTCGGGCGGCGAAGCAGGCACATGCCCCTCTTCGCCAGGCTTGGCCCCAGGACGAGGCTCCACACCGTCAGGCAGGGCATTCTCGGTGTCGACCTGTCCGCCCATTGCGCCAGGGTCGCCCATCATCTGCATCTGCGCGGCTTGCTGCTCAGCGTTGTGACTCTTCATCCGCTTCAGTTCTTCGGACTGGTCACGGTTGAACGCACTGGCCATCAGCTCCACAGCGGTGTCGGGCGCCATAAACGCCTTTCCACCCGTGGCACCCGTGAGCATGGTGACGATGGCTGATTGGTCAGTAGGTGTAGGCGCAAACCACTGACCCCACACAAGTTGGAAGTGTGTACCCTCGCCCGGCTGACGCTCCTCAACGATGGTGTTGTCTTCTTCCGTCGGTTTGCCATCCTCGTCGAGAATGGGTTCTTTGGTCACCTTGGGAGGAAGCGTGACAACGAACTGGCCTTTCTCTTCGTTGCCTTCTTCGTCAACCGTAATGATGCTCTCGCCATACCGGGCCTGAGCAACCTTGACCATCTGTTCGATAAGCCGCTGGATTGCCGTACCGTATTGCTCGCGCATGGCATCGCATGCCGCAATCATAGGCGAATAAATCATCTTGAGCGCAACGCTGCTGACACCATTGGCTGCGAGCTTGTCGCTGTCGGTGATTACGCACTGAGCTACTTCCAACGTGGTGCGGCGCTTAGCTTCGAACAGCTTCAGCCCGATTTCGATGCTGCTACCGCCAAGCTCCAGATACTCAGCACTACCGTCTGTTCCGACGGTCAGAGCATTATCGCTTCCCTTCTTGATTCCCATGCGCTGCACAAGGTCGAGGTCCATGTGCAGCACAAGCGTGGGGTCCAGGTTGCTGACGGTGCCACGGCCGAGGATGCTGTAGAGAATGTCGATGAAGTCGAGGCTCTCGTACAGTTGGTCGTAATCCGGCACGCCATCCACTTCAGTACTCGGGCGATTCTGCACCCAAACGAAGTGACAGAACCCATCGTCGTGCTGAAGGCTACGTTCTTGGTCTACTTCCCACACCGGTTCAGCCATGCCGCGCTGATTCTGCTTCACCGGTACTTCCTTGAAGTACACGTCTGACTCTTCGGTCCAGTCGCGGCGATACCAATACCAATTCCTAACGACCGTGCCCTTCACGTCATCGTATTCGTCGCGGTAGAACCTGTAGATTTCGCTCACGTGCGCGGGAATCAGGTCATCGCGTGATGCCCACTCGTGCACGTGGCAGTGCTTACCGTGATGCACGTCTACCCGTGGCTTGCCCTCGTGATAACACCACGAAAGACCCACGGTGCCTGACCCTCCACCAATGTCGCGTGCCTGCATCAACTTCACGGGCATTGCCGTGGCTTCGATGAGTGCCTCTACGAAGTCTTGCGTATCCTCGTCACCCGCAACCGTGACTTTAGGAAATCGCTGTTCGCCGAACAGCATGTTGGTGAACGCACGCACAATGACGCGACCCAACCTGTAGGGACTGCTAGGGCGGCGCATGCGCAACGGCACGTAGAACGGCGCAACCTCACTGCTCAGTAGTGGTTGACTATACGGCCGGCCAGGCTGCAACGCACGGCCATCGAAGTCATACTTCTTCCAGTCGTGTTGTGTGCACTGGAAGAACTGCTCCCTGCGCTCCAACTCACGAGCACGGTCGCTGTTGACGAACATGATTGCGCGAAAGCCAGTACCGGCCGCACGGTCGGGGATTCCGGCCACATCACGCTGACCAGACACGTTAGCCGGACTGGCAATACCAGCGGCCCACGACTCCGGCATGCTCGCACTCATCGGCTAGTCCCTTGCTGTCGCATGCGCCATTCGTAACTACCAACCAAAGGCTCAGGCACTGGGTCTGCAAGCCTCCTGGGCGCGTTTGCAGCCTTGCCACTGGCCAGCATGTCCCGGGCCTTGTCGCTCAGCGTAACGGGTGGCCAGGGTGCGGCACTGTCGTCCTCGGGCTCAGGGTCTTGGGGCGGCTCCAACGGGTCTGCATCGCCTTGAAGGAAAAAGGCTAGCAGGGCGCATGCCTCGCCCAGTCCCATCAGGACACGACTGACGGCCTTACGAATCCGCATACCAGCAGTCTACCGCAAACCGGTTTGCGGCGTTATTCGGGGAGCTGAACAATCGGGTGATTGTTGAACGTCCAATCGATGTTAGTCGCTGCAACTCCTACAACGTTAATCGTCACAGTGTTCGGTGCGAACGACAGGCTCACAGGGCTCGGGATAGTTGAACCTGTCTCGTCGAGCTGGAAATAGATACCTGATGAATTGGGAATCGTGGCACTCGTACCGCTGATAGCAGGAGTGCCACCGGGGTTCTCAAAGAAGGCGCCGAATCGCAGCACAAGCGTCTGACCAGCATGACCACCGCTCGTGATACGGGCCTTCACGATGAAGTCGATCAGAACGTCGAACCCTGTATTGATTGTGAACGAGAAGATTGCCGTGGGTGTGGCGTCCGTTGTGGAAACCACAAGCGGCTTCTGCACCAGAGTTGTGGTGTTGCCAGTGAGGTGCGAGATGGTCTCAAGGTTGCCGTTCGTGTTGGAATAAGTTCGATATCCGCCAACCGGAGGAGTTGCGGGAGGCGTGATGGAAGTCTCAATATCGAAAAACCCAGTAACGAAAGCACCGCCAGCGTATGCACCAACAGAGCCCGTACCTGCAAACTCCAGGATGCTGCGAATCGCATCGAGACTGAGGAAGGTATTATTCAGCGGTCCGAACGCCTTCAGGTCAAAGGCATTGTCGGCGTTGAAGGTGTAGGTGCCAGGCGAACCCGTCACGAAATCCAGCAACCGTCCGGCCACTACTCCAGCATTATAGAGCGAGGCCAGATGAAGCTGACCAGTTGCGAGGTCGAAGGCGAACTGCGTATCAAGAAGAGGAGGATTCGCAGTTCCTGCGTAGAAACCAAGAGCCTTCGTCCCGATCTTCCCTGACTCGAAGTAGTCGGTGCCGTCTGTGAATCGGAACCGCACCGTGTTGTCGGCGTTCGATGCGTAAACCTCCCATCCAACGACCTGCGGTGTTGCTCCGCCAGGCACGAGGTTAACGCCACCTACACTAGGCACGCGCGCGTAGTAGATCGAAGGCGAACCCTGGTAGTTGAGGCTAGATGAAGACGACGTGAACGACGTCAGATAATCGAGAGGACCAGTAACAGTGGCGATAGACCAGATAAGGCTGTCGCCAGTGTCGAACGCCGCACCCACAAGCCCATTGACACCAGGCACGTTCGACAGAATCTCGGAATGCCAGAGATTGGTAGTGGTATCGAACAGCTCAGCATAGCCGTCGAACTCGTCCATCGCGTAGATGTAGGGCGAGTGGTAGGAGATGGCGCTCAACGCTGTCCCAAAGGAACCCGCGACCGGCATGTCCTGCACGATGGTCATGGCCGCCGTGCCGATGCGAAGCACATGGCTCCCGCCCGCGACCACGCAGAACACGGACGGCGTGCCGGTCACGGCTGTATTCGTGTAGAGACGGCCCATGAAGCGACCGCCGCCATCGGTGTACGTTGCAAGCACGGCAGGAGTTGCAACCTGCGACACCTTAACCACAGTGGACGGACCCGTACCTGTCGACACGTAAAGGTCAGTCGTGTCGGATACGATGTCGAAGGCGCCAGCGATGATAAGCGGCGTTGTGAACGGTGCAACCGGCGTGGGATATGCAGCAATCAGCGCCGAAATGCTGAAGCCCAGCACACGTCCTGCGATGTCTACCGTCCAAGCATTACCACTACCATCGTACGCAACGCCGCTAGGCTGAGCACCGCTTGCAGGGAACTGGCCGATGCCAACGATTGCGCCCGAAGAGGCGAGCAGCACATACAACTCGTCAGTGCTGGATGAATTGACGGCGCAGAAGATGTATCCGATGCCTGCGATGGACGCGAAGGTAACGCGCTCGACAGAAGACACCGTTGCCGGAAGCGCATGCCCTACGATTGCCTTCGACGTAGGGTTGAATGACCACACATGCGCAAGGCCAGATACGAGGCCACCATCGGCCAGCCAGAGCAGCGTACCGTCACTCGTAAGGTCAACGAGATCGTTCCACGGAATAGCGCCCTCTACTCCGAGCACCGAATTGGCCACGGGTGAAGGTGACGTTGCGATTGGAACGCCCTGTACCGCGACAATCTTTTGCGTTGCCGAAGTAACAGGTGCCAGGTCACCACCGATTGCCGTGATAGGACCAACCGCGGCGGGCTCGATAATCCAGCGTCCTGGACCTGGAGTATCAGTCGGTTCGATAACGTTCACACCGTCATCAGCCAGAACGCTCGACGCATTCCAGTAGTAATCGGTGAACGAAGTAGCAGGGTCGATACGTGCCCTGCTACCGTTGATATTGAACTGCGAGCTTGTGGCCCTCAGCGCCGCCACACTGGCGACAACGATGTTGGGACTACCCGTGGTGTTCGTGTAGGGGGCGGCGCTCATGGCTCACAGACCGGGGTTGGAGATGTCGGTTGCGACAAGGAACGTGTAATCACCGGCTGATGCAGGACCACCACTCGCAAGCGTGGTTAGAAGCAGTGCTCTCAAGCTACCAGATGCGTTCTGATTGACGTTGGCGAAGTCTGGGAATGCCGGAACATCGAAGTACGTGACAGCCTGTTCGGTAAGAACATCGCTATACAGCATCTCTGAACTACGGGCAGAAGGACATTGGAACCAGAATCCAGTGTTGTCGTCCAGAATCCACAACGCACCGTTGATGACGGCACCGCCACTGCCCGTTGCGGGAGGCATGTAGCCAACGGCCACGCGTTGAAGGGGCCATCCGTTGATGTTCAGGATTCGCGAGTCGTAGATATCGCCGAACGCAGGGTCGGCAGCATCGCGCGCGTTAGCTTCACCAACGACCTGAACCGTTTGCTTCGCCTGGTATGGCAGGATTGTATCGGTGAAGAGTGTGACCTTGCCGGTCGTTGCAGGAAACGTGCGAACAATCTTACGGGGAAATCGCATGGTGCCGGTCCTGCGGTTGCTTACCGCAAACCGGTTTGCGGTACCTCAGTCCGATTGGCTGAGTGCTAGCAGGTTACCAGTTCAGAGGACTTTGGACCAGAATCTCTCAGCAAGAGACATCAGTCGCTCTGACTCAACGCAGCCCACACGAGCCGGAACCCGTGCCCGTTGCCATACAGGCTGAACCCGAACACACCATCCATCTGACTGTTGACCCGCATCTGCCCCCCGATTACCCATCCTTCATCGTCCATGCTTTCGACCGAGAGACGATTGAAGTTGAACATGGCATCGTGCCCCAACGAGCTAACGCTACACGCTGGAATGCCCTGACTGGTATCGCTGGTCAACCTAAGCCCGCCTCCCATGGCGATGCACTTGTCTTCGATACCAGGAGTGGCCGAGATACGCGCACGCCAGTGAATACGGCCGTGTTGCGGACTGATATACATGGCCAGCTTAACCACGGGACCAGGAGTCTGTGGATTAAGCCGCACACCTTCACCGAACTCACGCTTGACGAAGCCAGCCACACCGCCATCGAGATATAGATGCTCGATAAGCGGCATCATGGTCAGCGACTTGTGCGCCGCATTCTTGATGGCGTCTGCTTCGGTAATGATGGTGCCAACGGGCACCAGCAATTCGGTGTCTTCAACGACGATGTGTGTCATGCGCGTGCCTTTCAAAAGTCGAAATCGTCAGACTTGGGTGCTGGCTTGGCTTTCAAATCGAGTAGTTTGACCGAAAGCATGCTTGGATCGATGTTAAGCACCGTTGCCGCTTCTTGCCTGGCCATGAATGCCGTGCGATGAGGACCGAACACTCCCTTGAGTGTGCCTTGCAGCGTGCGCACCTCCCACTTGACCGGTTCGCTGGGAGGCGACTCGTCCGTCTCCTTCCTGAACTTGCCTTTAGTGGGTTGTGCTGTGTAGATGCTGGCGAGGGGATTGGGCATGAGGTGTTTATAGCGCAACACCCGCAAACCGGTTTGCCGTGAGCTTACGAACTGGCAAAACCGCCGAGGCTTTGCACATCAGCCATGAGCGTCATCCAATCGAGCCCATTGGGTGCCTTCTGCGTAGCACGTGCGACGATTTCGTCCGTGACGATGACGAACGCATTACCGCCCGCTTGTGGCGTAAGGAAGTTGGCTTGTGCACTCTGCGTAAGCCAACCAAGATAGCCCCACGAGTTGACGCCCATCAGCAGAGCAGCGCGCAAGCCTTTGGCACTTGCACTTACGATGCAATGTCCTTCGTTGGGGTTGGGCGTACCGGTGTCCCAGATGAATCCGTCGCCCGACACGGACTGTGGCCACGAACTGTCCAGTTCCAGCCCGTAGTAATGCCCCTCGAACAGCCATCCCGTGTATTTCATCATCACCGGGTCAGTGGCATCCACCACCAGATAGCCCTTAATGGCATGTGCCCCGTTGCCGTCGAGTCCCTTGTCACGCCATGTGTTGCAGACCTGAACCTCGTCGCCACCCTGGTCGGTGCTGGGGTCGTTGGGGTCGTATCCAGTGCTGAGGCTGTAGAACTTAATGGCGTCGTCACGCGTCAACACCGCCGGAGTGCCAGCGTTGGCTGAAAACACTTCGGCCAAGTGACACGCGCCCGCGGCCGTACAATCGCCCAGTTGGTCGTTGGCCAGGATGTCGTGCTCTGCCGTTGATGCAGCGGCAAAGTAATCATAGTCGGGCGCATCCGGCACCGTACCGGTCAGATACTTCTTCACACTACGAAACAGGTGAGGATGTGATGCAGGTGTAACGACGGGACGCTTTCGTCCGCCAGTGTGAAGCTTGTGACCGTGCTGATTGGTGATGATTCGTCCCATGGCTCAAAGTCCTTTCGCTGCGGTTGCGATACTGAATACACCCGTGACAGCACTTGCAATGGTGGCCAGTGGTCCGGCTACTTGTGCGCACATTCCCAGCACCTTGATAAAGTTATCCCACGCCGTTACCTCAGCGGGGTCTGCTGCATCGCGATAGGCTTGCGCCATCTGCGTCAGTTCATCAACAGTGCAAGCCATCAGGTCATCGATATCCTGACCCGCAAGCCGACCAAGGATAATGACTTGTTCGCGAAAGTCTTCATCGCTCATCGGTACCACAACACTTACGGGCATTCTGCACCTACTCCCGCGTCAACCGTAATCTTATTCCTGCGCAGCACGCCTACCTCGGCGCATGCCGCTGCCCTGATGAGTGCACGGGCCGGTCCGCCGTCGATGCGATTGTAGGCACCATCGCTAAGCATCACGGCTTCACGTGTGGCGTTGAGGTCTTGCCCTGATGCACCAAAACAGGCAATGCCGGTGAGCACCATAGACCCGAACAGGCAACCTACCGCAAACCGGTTTGCGGTCACTTCTTTGCCTTGAGGTTCTGAAGGATGAACGGTGGTGAGATGAGTACAATGCGATTGGTACCGTGTACGCGCGTGGCACTAGTGCCCGTGGCGACCTGAATGCCAATCTGTGCAACCAACGCCCCAAGCTGCATGAACGCAGTAGAGAACGCTTGCAACGCCGCTTGTACGTTCCCGTCTTGCATGCTGGTCGCTGCCGCCAACGCTGCGTTGAGCGTGCGCAGCAACGATTCAGCATCCGTCGCTGCATCATCGATTTCCGTCTGAAGCTTGGCGTTTGGGTTCGCCGCAAAGTACGCATCTGCTGCAGTATCGATTGCCTGGATTGCAATCTCCGCATCCGTTACACCAGCCTCGACGGCCGGGATATTGGGTGCCGAAAGGTTACAGCCCGAGAACGCCCCGGCCACGAGGGCCAGGATGGCCAGTTGCTTGCGCATGGTGCCTCCTAACAGGCGAGATTAGCGCGGCAACGGGCAAAGGGCCAACCGGCCGCATGGATGCCGCTAACGGGCAAGCAGGCTGAGGTTGGGGTTGCGCGGCAAGTTGGCCGTATCACCACCCGACAACAGGCCGAACTCACGCGCCTGCTCACGTGCAAAGTAGCACGCCATCAACACGTCGTCCG
>Ga0209040_10003090_pt1 | contig 12834 bp, 12 predicted proteins | sample BogFormECP12_OM3_FD_188240 | JGI IMG/M metagenome (GOLD analysis project Ga0209040, IMG submission 188240) | Bog forest soil microbial communities from Calvert Island, British Columbia, Canada - ECP12_OM3 (SPAdes) (version 2) | ecosystem: Environmental > Aquatic > Freshwater > Wetlands > Bog ... | reverse complement strand
CGGCACACTCGGAGCCCGCCTGCCCCGCGGCAGCGTGCTCGTGTCGGCGACGAATGGCAAGACGACGACGGCGACGATGGCGGCGGGGATCCTCGAGCGCGCCGGGATCGCGCTGGTGCACAACCAGGCCGGCGCCAACATGGCCGGCGGGATCGCCACGACGCTGCTCGCCGCCGCCCGCCCCGGGGGCGCGATCGCGGGCGAGCTGGGGCTCTTCGAGGTCGACGAGGCCTGGCTGGCACCGGTCGCCGAGCAGCTGCATCCGCGGGCGATCCTGTTGGGGAACCTGTTCCGCGACCAGCTCGACCGCTACGGCGAGCTCGACACGATCGCCGAGCGCTGGGAGCAGGCGCTGAGCGAGGACCGCGCGCAGCTCGTGCTCAACGCCGACGACCCGCTGATCGCGGACCTCGGGCGCGAGCGCGCGGGAACCCTCTACTTCGGCCTCGAGGACGACTCGCTGGCACTCCCCGGGATGGCGCATGCGGCCGACGCGAAGCACTGCCGCCGCTGCGGCGCCCCCTACGTGTTCGACGCGATCTACCTGGGACACCTCGGCCACTACCACTGCGCGCGCTGCGCGCGCTCGCGGCCGGCGCCGAGCGTGACGGCGAGCGAGGTGAAGCTGGAGGGCGTGCACGGGGCCGGCTTCACGCTGCGCACACCGGCGGGAGAGGCGCGCGTGGAGCTCGCGCTGCCGGGTCTCTACAACGTCTACAACGCGCTCGCCGCGGCAGCTCTGGCGAGTGCGCTCGAGATCCCGCTGGCGGTCATCGTGGCCGGCCTGCGGCACACGCGTGCGGCCTTCGGGCGCGGCGAGAGCGTGACGCTCGAGCTGGAGGGCGCCGGCGCGGCGATGCGCCACCGCGAGCTGCGGATCATGCTCGTAAAGAACCCGGCGGGCGCCAACGAGGTGCTGCGCACGCTCGCGCTCGAGCCGGGCGAGCACGAGCTGCTGGGGATCCTCAACGACAACATCGCCGACGGGCGCGACGTGTCCTGGATCTGGGACGCGGACTTCGAGCTGCTGGCGGGGCGGATTCGCCGCGTGATCTGCAGCGGCACGCGCGCGGCCGACCTGGCGGTGCGCCTGAAGTACGCGGGAATCGACCCGACCCGTATCGAGATCCGCGCCGAGCTCTCGGAGGCGCTCGAGGAGGCCGCCGGCGGGCAGGCCGACAACGGCGCGCCGCTGTATGCGCTGCCGACCTACACGGCGATGCTCGCGTTGCGCGAGCTGCTGGTAGCGCGCGGGGAGGCGAGCAGCGCATGGTCGTGAGCGGCGCGCAGCAGGGACCGGCGAGCGCGGCGCGGCCCCCGGCCGCAGGAGCCCCCCGCACGGTGCTGTGGCACGACCTCGAGTGCGGCTGCTACACGGCCGATCTGCCGCTGTGGCAGGACTTGGCCGGCGCAGCGGGCCCCGGCCCGATCCTGGACGTCGGCGCGGGAACCGGGCGCGTGGCGCTCGCTCTGGCGCGGGCCGGTCATCGCGTCGGCGCGCTCGATCGCGACGCCGGGCTGCTCGGCGCGCTGCGGGAGCGCGCCACGGGCCTTCCCGTCGAGACGATCTGCGCGGACGCCCGCAGCTTCGAGTGCGAGCGACGCGATTTCGCGCTGTGCATCGCTCCGATGCAGACCGTGCAGCTGCTCGGCGGATCGGCCGGGCGCCTCGCATTCCTCGCGCGAGCGCGCGCGCACCTGCGGCCCGGCGGCGTACTGGCGTGCGCGATCATCACCGAGTTCGACACGTTCGACTGCTGGGGCGGCGATCCCCAGCCGGTGCCTGAGACCGTGCGCATCGGGCAGGTCACCTACAGCAGCCACCCTCTCCGCGTGCGTGCGGATGCGCAGCGCGTGGCGATCGAGCGCGAGCGTCGTCTGACCGTGGTCGGCCAGACGCTCAGCGAGCCCAACGTCGTCGAGCTCGACCTGCTCAGCGTTGCCCAGCTGGAGCGCGAGGGAGCGCAGGTCGGCCTGCGTTGCGCGCCGGCGCGCTCGCTTGCGGCGACTGCCGATCACGTGGGCAGTGAGGTGGTGGTGCTGCGTGCCTGATCGGAGTGCCGCGGACACGGTGCAGGCGCCCACGCTGCGCGTGTGCGCTCTCTATCCCGACCTGATGAACATCTACGCCGATCGCGGCAACCTGATCGTGCTCGAGCGCCGCTGCCGCTGGCGCGGGCTCGGCTTCGAGCTGAGCGCGAGCGGGCTCACAGACACGCTCGACGGGGATGCTCACGACCTCTTCTACCTCGGCGGCGGCCAGGACCGCGACCAGCGCCTGTGTGCCGGGGACCTGATCGAGACCAAGCGGGAGGGCCTGCGCGCGGCGGCCGCGCGCGGCGCGGTCGTGCTGGGCGTGTGCGGCGGCTACCAGCTGCTGGGGCACTCGTACACGCTCGGCGAGGAGGAGATCCCGGGCGTGGGCCTGCTCGACGTGCGCACCGTGCGCGAGGACGGCCCCCGCCTGATCGGCAACGTCGCGATCGAGGTGTCACTCGACGGCGCTCGGGCAGCGCCGGCCGGACGCGACCCGCGGGCGGATGAGATAGGGATGGGCGCCGCCTGGGACGGCGGCGCGGGCGTGCTGGCGGGGTTCGAGAACCACGGCGGGCGCACGCGCCTGCTGGGCGGGACTCAGGCGCTCGGGCGCGTTCTCAAGGGCCACGGCAACGACGGGCGCAGCGGCCTCGAGGGCGCCCGGCGGGGCAACACGATCGGCACCTATCTGCACGGGCCGCTGCTGCCGAAGAACGTGTGGTTCGCCGATTGGCTGATCGCGTGCGCGCTCGGAATCGAGCCGGCTGCGCTCGCGCTGCTCGACGACGCCCTCGAGGACGCCGCGCACGCGAGCGCACGCCGCGCCGCAGGCCTCTGAGGCGAGGGGGCCGGCGGGGCCGCTCGGGCCGGCGGCGCGGCGGCGGCCCGATCCTCGCAAATACCGCCTCCCCCACCCACCCGCGCAGCGAGCGGGCCCTAGGATCGGCTCGATGGAGCTGGCCGACTACCAGCGCCTCTCACGGCGCACCGCCCAGTACCCGCGCGAGGCGTGGCTCACCTACCCCGTACTCGGGCTGGCGGGCGAGGCGGGAGAGGTCGCCGAGCACGCCAAGAAGGTGATTCGCGACGACGGCGGCGCCGTCAGCGACGAGCGCCGTGCGGCGATGGCCAAGGAGCTCGGAGACGTGCTCTGGTATGTGGCCCAGATCGCGAGCGAGCTCGGCCTGGGGCTCGAGGAGGTGGCGCAGGGCAATCTCGAGAAGCTGCTCTCGCGCCAGCGCCGCGGGGTGCTCGCGGGCAGCGGCGACGAGCGCTGAGCGCCCTCCCGGCGCGACTCAGGAGGCGACGGCGAAGCGGGCGAAGCGCCCGGCCAGACGCGCGGGGATGAGGGCGTGCACGCGCACGCCCTCGGGCGTGTCGCGGCGGTCGAGTTCGCCGGCGAGCTCGTGCAGCTCGGCCAGGCTGCCGCCGTCGGCATATGGCACGAGCAGGTCCACGGGGCGCATCGTGTGCGCCAGCTCCCGCTCGATGCGCTCGCCGAGTGCCTCCAGGCCCTCGCCGCTTACGCCGCTCAGCATCACCGCGTCGGGGTGGCGCAGCTGGACCTCCGCGCGGGCTTGCTCGTCGAGCAGGTCGACCTTGTTGAGCGCGAGCAGCCGCGGACGCTCGCCCGCGCCGATCTCCTCGAGCGTCTGCTCGACGGAGTGGCGCATCGTCTCGCGCTGCTCGTCGGATGCGGATGCGTCGAGCACGTGCACGAGCAGCTCGGCCCGCCGGGTCTCCTCGAGCGTCGCGCCGAAGGCGTCGACGAGTTGGTGGGGCAGCTTGCTGATGAAGCCGACGGTGTCGGTCAGCAGGTAGGGCCTGCCCGCCAGGCGCAGCGTGCGGGTGGTCGGATCGAGCGTGTGGAAGAGGCGATCGCGCACGCCGACCTCAGAGCCCGTCAGCGCGTTCAGCAGCGTCGACTTGCCCGCATTCGTGTAGCCGACCAGAGCGATCGTCGGCAGCGCCGCGCGCTCGCGCTCGGCGCGCTGGATGGCACGCGTGCCCTTGACGTGCTCGAGGCGCCGGCGCAGTGTCGCGATGCGGTCGCGCGCGAGGCGCCGGTCGGTCTCGATCTGCGTCTCACCCGGTCCCCGCGTGCCGATTCCGCCGCCGAGGCGCTCGAGGTGGCTCCACAGGCCGCGCATCCGCGCGAGGTTGTATTCGAGCTGTGCGAGCTCGACCTGGAGCTTGCCCTCGGCGCTGCCGGCGTGCGAGGCGAAGATGTCGAGGATGACGGTCGTGCGGTCGATCACGGGCAGGCCGAGCGCCTCCTCGAGGTTGCGCTCCTGGCGGGCGCTCAGCTCGTCGTCGCAGGCGATCAGGTTGGCGTCGGCGGCCAGCGCCAGGGCCTTGGCCTCCTGCACCTTGCCGGGGCCGAGGTAGGTGTTGGGATGCGGCTGCTCACGCCGCTGGAGCAGCTCGCCGACGACCGCCACTCCGGCCGTGCGCAGCAGCTCACCCAGCTCGGCCAGATCGCCGTCATCTGGCAGCGCCGCGATGCAGAAGGCTCGCTGGCGTGCGCGCTGGGCCGGCTCTGATCCGTCGAGCGTCTGGGCCGGCTGCGGCGTCCTCGCGCCGCGGCCGTTGCGATTCCTGTCCATCCGAGATCCAGTCTAGATGACCGCTTCCAGCTCCTCGTGACAGTTCTGAGATCGAGCGTCGGGCAGCGTAGTCGCCCGCTGCAGTTGACGCGCGCACGGACATTGTTCATAGTGCCGGTCGAGATGCGGGTGGCCAGGGTCACGCTCTGTTGTCTGGCCGCGGCGCTGTGCCTCGGGGCCAGCGCCGCGAGCGCCGCAGCGCAGGCGCCCGAATTCGGGCGCTGCGTCAGGCTGGCAGGCGGTGCATACGCCAACGCCGGCTGCACCGCGACGAGCGCCGGCCCGGGGAAGTACGAATGGGAGTCCGGCCCCGGGCCGCACGCCGGGTTCACGGAGACGAGCGCGCACTTCACCTGGCTGCTCGAAACAAACGAAGAAGGTCTCTGCACCGAGCACGCAACGGGTGAATACACCGGTCCCAAAACGGTCGGCCATGTCGACGTCGTGCTGACGGGCTGCACGCAGACCAATTCCACCGGAAGCTGCGGAACGATCGTCCTCGCGCCGCTGAAGGGCGAAATCGGCGTGTATGAAACGGGCAAGCTCGGGCTGAAGCTGAGCGGGGAAGCCGGCGAAATGCTGGCCGAATTCGACTGCGGCACTGGCGGGGTCAATCCGTACATCTGGCGAGGCGGGTCGGTGATCGTCCCACTGAAGGCCGACAAGATGCTCAGCGCGGAGAAGCTCAAGTACAAGCTCCACGTGCGCAACCGCCGCCCGGAACAGGTCCCGGCGAGCTTCCTCGGCGAAGCACCCGCTCCCCTTGAAGAGGCCGGCAATGAGATGGTGGGCGGCGAAAAACTCTTCCTCCCGATGGCCTGGCGGGCAATCGGGCAGCTCGTCAACGAAGAAGCGCTGGAGGCGAACTCGGTCGTGTAGGCGGATCGGCCCCGCCGCGCCCCGCGCGGCGTACGCCGATCCCGCCGGTCAGGCGCCGAGCGCGCCGAGGCGCGTGACGGCCTCGAGCAGGCGCTCGTCGGGCGTGGTCAGCGAGATGCGAAACCAGCCCTCCCCGGCGGGGCCGTAGATCGCCCCGGGCGAGAGCACCACGGCGGCCCGCTCGAGCACGTGCTCGCAGTAGGCGGCGGAGCTCTCGAAGCCGGCGGGGACTGGCGCCCACACGTAGATCGTGCCGTGCGGCGGGCGCACGTCGACGCCGATCTCGCGCAGGGCGTCGCAGACGAGATCGCGCCGGCGCCGGTAGAGCTCGTTCATCGAGGCGACCTCGGCGTCGGCGTCCGGCGAGAGCGCGGCGATTCCCGCGAGTTGGATCGCCTCGAAGAGGCCGGAGTCGATGTTCGTCTTCAGGCGCCAGTATGTCTCGAGCGCCTCGGCGTTGCCGACCACCACGGCGCAGCGCCAGCCGGTCATGTTGTAGCCCTTGGACAGCGAGAAGACCTCGATGCCGACCTCCTTCGCGCCGGCGGTGGCGAGGAACGAGGGGGCGCTGTGGCCGTCGAAGACGATCTCCGAGTAGGCATTGTCGTGGACGACCAGGATCTCGTAGGCGCGCGCGAACTCGACGACCCGCTCGAAGAAGCCGTCGGGCACGAGCGCGCCGGTCGGGTTGTTGGGGTAGTTGAGGAACATCAGCTTGGCCCGCCGGGCGACGTCCTCGTCGATCGCGCCGAGGTCGGGGACGAAGCCGTGCGCGGGCTCGAGGGCCATCAGCACGGGCTCGGCGCCTGCGAGCCAGGGACCGCCCGTGTAGACCGGATAGCCGGGGTCGGCCGCGAGCGCGTAGTCGCCGGGGTCCAGGAAGGCGAGGTTGAGGTTGAAGATCGCCTCCTTGGCGCCGATCGCCGGGATGATCTCGCGCTCGGGGTCGAGGTCGACGTCGAAGCGCCGCTCGTAGAAGTCGCTGACGGCCACGCGGAAGTCCTCGCGGCCGCGGTTGGAGGGGTAGCGGTGGGTCTCGGGCTCGCTGACGGCCTCCTGCATCGCCTCGACGATCAGCGGCGGCGTGGGCCGGTCGGGGTCACCGATGCCGAGGCTGATCACGTCGACCCCCGCCGCGCGCTTCTCGGCGATCTTGCGCTCCAGCTGGGCGAAGGCGTACGGGGGTATGCGCTCGAGGCGCTTACTCGGTCTCATCCAGCTCCTTTGTGAACTCGTTGCTGAGGCGGCCCGCGAACACGGGCCTCGCCCAGCCTGTCAGGTTGACTTGCAGATCCTCCCCCACCTCCACCTCCAGCTCGCCGCCGTCGAGCACGACCGTCACCCGCGCCGGCCCCGGCTCGCCGTCGTGGCTGCTGCAGTAGGCGACCGCGGCCCCGCTCGCGCCGGTTCCCGATGACAGCGTCTCGCCGACCCCCCGCTCGAAGATCCGCGCGCGGATGCGCCGCGTGTGGGCGGCCGGCGTGGACGGCACGGGCGACACGGGCGGCACGGGCGGGCCCTCATCTCTCCCGTCGAGCTCGGTGTACCAGGAGACGTTCGTGCGGTTGGGGAACTGGGCGTCCGCTTCGATCGCCGGGCCGATCGCCTGCAGATCGAGCGCCGCGAGCTCCTGCGGGGAGTCGACGTGGATGGCGCACTGGGGGTTGCCGAGCGAGACGTGGCGAAACGCCCACAGGCGACCGGCTGCCATCACCGCCCCCCGCCCGTCATCGGGACCGCCGGGGAAGTCCTCCGAGCGCAGCCGCGCGCGGCCCATGTCGACCGTGCACGTGTCGGGCCCGGTGATCGTCGGGCGGATCTCCCCGGCGGCGGTGCTGATCGAGAAGCTGTCCCGGTCGGTCCATCCGTGGCGGCGCAGGTAAAGGATCGCCTCGCGCGCGCCGTTGCCCGAGAGCTCCGCCTCGGAGCCGTCGGGGTTGAAGATCCGCAGATCGGCCACATGCGCGCCGTCGGCGGGCGGCGAGAGCAGCAGCACGCCGTCGGCAAACACGCCGAAATGCCCCGCGCACAGCCTGCGGATGCGCGCGGGCGTCAGTTCGAACGGGAGCTCGCCGCGCTCCACGATCAGATAGTCGTTGCCGAGCGCCTGCCACTTCTCGAATCTCATGCGGCGCCCGAGTCTAGGATCTCGCGCGCCACGGCGGCCGCCTCGCGGCCGCTGACGTCGATCGCGCGGACATCCGCGAGCTTGCGCATCCACGTCAGCTGGCGCCTGGCGTAGTTGCGCGTGCGCCGCTTCATTGCCTCGACGTCCCCCTCGAGCAGCTCCTGGAAGCCGAGCGCCTTGCGGGCCGTCTCGGAGGCGCCGGCGCCGTTGGCCCGCAGCACCTGCTCGCGCACGCCGGCCGCCAGCATCGCCTCGACGCGCGCGTCGATCGCTGCGTAGAGCTCCTCGCGCTGCATCGTCAGTCCGACGAGCAGCGTCGGGTGGCGCACCTGCGCGCTCCACAGCTGCGAGTCGCCCTCGGGCGGTTCGAGCTCGCCCAGGTCGAGCAGCTCGAGCGCGCGCACGACGCGCTGGCGGTCGTTGGGGTCGATCCCCGTCGCAGCCCAGGGTGCCCGGGCGGCCAGCCGCGCGTGAAGAGCGGGCGCCCCGTGGATTTCGAGCTCCGCCGTCCAGCGCTCGCGTACGCCCTCGGGCGGGGGCGGGCGCAGGTCGAGCTCGCACAGCGCGGCGCGCAGGTAGAGACCGGTGCCGCCGACCACGAGCACCCGCCTGCCCGCCGCGCGCAGGGCGTCGATCTCGGCGTGAGCGAGCTCGGCGTAGCGCCCGACGCTGAACGTGGCGTCGAGCGGCAGGAACGACAGCAGGCGGTGCTCGAGCGCCGCCTGCTGTGAGGGCGTCGCTGCGCCGGTGAGGATCTCCAGGCCGCCGTACACCTGCAGCGCGTCGGCGGAGACGGCCACGGGATCCTCACCGCGCTCGCGCAGGAGCTCTGCGAGCGCGAGCGCGACCGCGGTCTTGCCGACGCCCGTCGGTCCGAACAGCGCAATGATCTGCATGGGGATAGGCTCACAGCTCGTGCAGATCTCCGGCTCCACGGTGCTGCTCACGGGCGCCACCGGCGGCCTCGGCCAGGCGATCGCACGGGCACTCGGGCGCCGCGGCGCGCGGCTGATCCTCACCGGTCGGCGCGACGATCTGCTCGCCGGCCTCGCCGCCGAGCTCGGCGCGCGCGCCCTCACGGGCGACCTCGGCGATCGCGCCGCGCTGGAGCGCCTTGCCGAGCAGGCCGGCGCCCCGGACGTGCTGATCGCCAATGCCGCCCTGCCCGCGGCCGGGCGCCTCGAGTCCTTCACGCTCGCCGAGGCGGACCGCGCGCTGGAGGTCAACCTGCGCGCGCCCGTGGCGCTGACCCACGCGCTGCTCCCCGGCATGCTCGCGCGCCGGCGCGGCCACCTGCTGTACATCTCCTCGGTCGCCGGCAAGAACGCGGTTCCCGGCAACCCGCTCTACCACGCCACCAAGTTCGCCCTGCGGGGCTTCGCGGGAGGTCTGCGCGCCGACCTGCACGCCAGCGGCGTCGGCGTCTCGTGCATCTTCCCCGGCTTCATCCGCGACGCCGGGATCTTCGCCGAGTCCGGCGTCAAGCTGCCTCGCTGGGTCGGGACCCGCACGCCCGAGGACGTCGCAGGCGCGGTTGTCTCGGCGATCGAGCACAACCGCGGCGAGGTCGACGTGGCGTCGCCCGCCGAGCGCGGCAGCACCCTGCTGTGGGGGCTTTCACCAGCCCTCTCCCAGGCCCTCGTCCGGCGGCTCGGCGCAGCCGACGTGGCGCGCGAGATGCAGGAGGCGCTGCGCGGCAAGCGCTGAAGGCGAGCGGCCTCAGAACAGGCTCTGCTGCGCGAGGCCCCGGCGGCTGCTCGCAGCCTCGCCGGCGGGCCGGGCCGCGCGGGGCATCAGTCGGAACATGCTCGGCGCGCCGTCGCGTCGCGCCATCAGCGCGAGGCGGCTGCGCTCCTGGCGCGGCAGGTATGCGCCGCGGCGGTAGAGCTCCTCGTAGCGGGGGAGCAGGTCGGGACGCTGGCTCGCAAGCCAGCCCATGAACACCTGGCGCACCTCCCCGCGCAGGTGCAGCGCGGCCCCGCCGATGCTCGTAGCGCCGGCCTGCGCCGCCAGCTCGAGCAGCGGCTCGACCTGGTGCGGCGCGTCGTTGATGCCGGGCATCAGCGGCGCGATCAGCACACCCGTCGGGATACCCGCCCGGTTGAGCTCCGCCACCGCCTCCAGTCGCGCCCGCGGATTGGGCGTGTGCGGCTCGCTGGCCCGCCAGGCCTTCTCGTCGAGCGTCGGGATCGACAGGCAGGCGGTGATGCTGGCGCGCCCGGCGATCTCCAGCATCAGCGGCAGATCGCGCAGCAGCAGCGGCGACTTCGTCAGCACCGAGCACGGGTTGGCCGCGTCGCGCAGCGCCGCCCAGATCCCCTCCATCAAGCGGTAGCGCCCCTCCACCCACTGGTAGGGATCGGTGTTCGTTCCCAGCGCCACGTGCTCTCCCTTCCAGGAGCTTCTGGCGAGCTCCGCGCGCAGCACCTCCGGCGCGTTGACCTTCACCACGATCTCGCGCTCGAAGTCGCGCCCGGCGTCGAAGCCGAGGTACCTGTGGGTCGGCCTGGCGAAGCAGTACACGCACGCGTGGCTGCAGCCGCGGTATGGGTTCACCGTCCAGCGGAAGGGCATCGGGGAGCTGTCGGGAACCCGGTTGAGCACCGATCGCGCATGCACCTCGTAGAAGCGCGTCTGCAGCGCCTGGGGCGCATCGAAGCGGCGCACTGCGGCCGGGTCGCGGTAGCCGGGCAGGCTCCCCTGCTCGCGCTCCTCTGCGGTCAGGTTGCTCCAGCGCACGAACACATGTTCGCATTCCGCGCGGACGCACGCGGCGCGGCGGCCTGGGATAGGCTGCAGACATGGCCCAGCTCGCCACGCGCCGGCCGGGGCGACCAGCGGCCGCCACGCGCGAAGATGTCCTCAGCCTCGCGGCCGAGCGCTTTCTGGCGGGCGAGCGCGTGGACATGCAGGGGATCGCGCGCGAGCTCGGCCTGGCCCGCGCGACGATGCACCGCTGGTTCGGGACACGCGACGTGCTGCTCGGCGAGATGCTCGCCGGCCTCGCCGAACGGCGACTCGCCCGCATCAGGCAACGGACGGGCGGCTCGGGCGCGGCGGCCCTGCTCGACTGCTTCGACGGCTTCAACCGCGAGCTCGCCGGCACCCGCGGCCTGGGCCTGCTGCTGGCCTCCGAGCAGGAGCGCGGCCTGCGGATCCTGACATCCAGCGGCGGGGTCGTCCAGCCGCGTGTCGTCGCAGCCATCGAAGGCCTGATCGACGACGAGGTGCGCGCGGGCGCGTTCGTGCCGACGATCCCCCCGTCCACCCTCGCCTACGCGATCGTGCGGCTGGCCGAGTCCTTCCTCTTCAACGACGCCCGCTTCGGGATCCGCGGCGACACCGACCGCCTGCGCGAAATCGAGGCCGCGCTGCTCGGCGTCGGCTGAGCGCGGGCGCAGGCCTCCCCGGCGCGCCGACCGCACGCCGAGGCTCTTAGGAAACCCCTACACCCCGCTGCCCCTGCGCTTAGTGCCCGCACGCAGGATGGACTCACGCACCATCCATCCATCCCAGGAGGTCTCACCATGCGTGTCTCAAAACTGCTCGGAGCGACCATGATCGCCGGCGCACTGGCAGGCGGCGGCGCAGCGGCCGCGGCTGCCGGCGCGGCGTCCACACCGGCCACCGGCTCGAGCGCGAGCACCGCCACCACCACGAGCGGGACGGTCAGCTCGACCACATCCACGACCCCGACCACACCCACGACGCCGCCCGCCACGCACGGCACGGCCCCGCAGGGCTCGACGGGCTCCCACCCATGCCCCGGCATGGGCTCCGGCGGAAAAGCTCCGAGCGGCTCGAGCTCCGGCTCGAGCTTCCAGGGTCCGCCGCCGACCCCCACCGCGCAGTAGCGCGCTCGCCCATGCGGGCACACGGCCTGCTCGGCCCGGCCAGACATCGCTCCCCGCGTCTGGCCGGGCCGGCCGCAGGCGCGGCGCTCAGGCCAGACGCGCCAGCAGCCGCTCCTCCCCCGAGAGCGTCTGGCTCGTGGCGCCGAGGATCTCCACGTCGGTCAGCTCGCCGGGGGCGGCCAGGCCGCTGAAGTTCACGACCTTGTTGTGGCGCGTGCGCCCACGCAGCCGCTCGGGGTCGGTGCGCGAGGTGCCTTCCACGAGCACCTCGACCGTGCGCCCGACGAAGCGCTGGGCACGCTCGCGCGCCTTTGCCTGGACGAGCTCCACGAGTCGCTGCATGCGCTCGACCTTGACCGGGTGCCCCACAAGGCACTCCGAGAGGCCGGCCGCCTCCGTGCCCCGGCGCGGCGAGAAGAGGAACGTGAAGGCGCTGTCGTAGGCGACCTCCTCGACGAGCTCCATGGTCGCGGCGAAGTCCTCCTCGCTCTCGCCGGGAAAGCCGACGATGATGTCCGTGCTGAGCGCCACGTCGGGCACGTGTTCGCGGATCATCGCCACGCGCTCCAGGTAGCGGGCGCGATCGTATGTGCGCCGCATCGCCTTGAGGATGCGGCTGGAGCCCGACTGCAGCGGCAGGTGGATGTGCTCGCACACGCTCGCAAGCTCCGCGTGGGCGCGGACCACGTCCTCGCGCATGTCCTTCGGGTGCGGGCTCGTGTAGCGGATGCGCTCGATGCCCTCGACCTCGTTGAGTAGCGCCAGCAGCTCGGCGAAGCCGGGGCGCTCGCGTCGTGTCCCGGCCGGCGCGCCGGGGCGCGGGGCGCGCGCGGGCAGGTCGCGCCCGTAGGAGTTGACGTTCTGCCCGAGCAGCGTGATCTCGCGCACGCCCGCCCCCGCCATCGCCCGGACCTCCGCCAGCAGCTCCTCGGCAGGCCGGCTCACCTCCCGCCCGCGGGTGGAGGGAACGATGCAGTAGGAGCACGCGCAGTTGCAGCCCACGCTGATCTGCAGCCAGCCCTGGAAGGGGCGCTCGCGCCGCACCGGCAGATGGCCGGTGAAGCCCTCGAACTCGAAGTAGCCCTGCGCCGTCAGCGAGTCGCTGGTCAGGAACTCCGCGAGCTTGTGCACCTGGCCGGGCCCGAAGGCCACGTCGACGAACGGGAAGCGCTCGAAGACCTCCTCCTTCACCGACTGCGCCCAGCAGCCGCCCACGCCCACGATCCGCTCCGGCACTTCGCGCTTCAGACGCCTCGCCTCGCCGAGGTGGGAAATGAAGCGGGCATCGGCCGACTCGCGGATCGAGCAGGTGTTGAACAGGATCAGGTCG
>Ga0209040_10003089_pt1 | contig 12835 bp, 14 predicted proteins | sample BogFormECP12_OM3_FD_188240 | JGI IMG/M metagenome (GOLD analysis project Ga0209040, IMG submission 188240) | Bog forest soil microbial communities from Calvert Island, British Columbia, Canada - ECP12_OM3 (SPAdes) (version 2) | ecosystem: Environmental > Aquatic > Freshwater > Wetlands > Bog ... | reverse complement strand
GGAAAGCGATGCCGGTAGTGCGGGTCGGGTGGTGGCTTCATGTCGCCACTGTTGTCCCTCTCCGGCCGGGCTGACAGACCCGGGTACCGTGACAATGCCCGGCGGCCCGCTGTCCCCGGGCGGATGCGTTGGCGGCTGCCATGGCGTGAACGTATAGGGAACGCATGATTTGGTCGAGTCGGCACGAAAAGCGCAGAGTAGCAAGATGTTGGGCTGTCGGAGGCGAAACGCGCCCCCTTATGATTGGCTGGCTGGGGGACGGCGCACGCGTGCCAGCGGAGTGCCGGTGGAAACGAACAGTGTGAATGCAGCATTCTGAGTCGGCTGGCGGCCTAGCTACTTTCCGGCGCAAAAGTAGCAGGCAAGCGTGGCCACTCGCGACGCCCCGCAGGGCCGAAAACTGCACGGGTGCACTGATTTGGATTGACCAGGTAAGCAAAGAATCCCTGAGAGGCACACAACGCAGCAATCGAATCATAGATACCGCTAGGCACGACGCGGCGAGCAGCTGCAAGCTCTCCGCATGGTCGGCATCGCTGATGCAGCGTAGATCGGCAGGAGGCAGGATGATTGAGGCGAGACGCCTGCAGCGCAGCTTCGGTGACGGGCTGATCGCCGAGGAGATCGAGGATCTGCAAGAGACCTGGATGCGGCACGTCAATGTGGTGCTGCAGGATGATGTGATCGTATCTGCCGTCTACCAGGCCTTGGCGCACCGCCATCCGAATAGCCGCAGCCACGGCCGGCTAGGCTTTCCCGCCGAGGTGGTGCTGCGCTTGTTGATCCTCAAGCACGTTCGCAATTGGAGTTACGCAGTTCTGGAGCGTGAAGTCCGCGCCAACCTGGTGTACCGCGACTTCACCCGCGTTGGCGCTGGCAAGATGCCCGATGCCAAGACCATGGGATGCTGGGGGGTTGCGCTCGGACCGGCTGTGATCAAGGAGATACACGACCGGATCGTGCAGATCGCCCAGGCCAGGAAGGTGGTGCAAGGGCGCTTCACCAGTTTGCCAAACTCAGTCGGCTTGGCCGCCTTGCCCTTGCGGATCACCTCGGTCGATGGCTCGAAGATGCTGACAATCTTGCCTTCGCTCCGGGTGTCGCCGCGGAAGATGCGGGCCATGGTCTGGCGCATGACCTGTTGAACCCGCGGCACCATCACGTCGAGCACCTGACGGTGACCTTCCAAAGCTGTCTGTTGGACGATCGCCGTGCAGCGCTTCACGCCGTCACCGATCTCCCGGGAGAAGCGTTTGGCTTGTCCCACCACGCGGCCGGTCGCCTGGAGGAGACTGCCATACGCCGTCTCAAGCCTGTCCCGGCTTGGCGGGGCTTTGCCACGTGCTGCCCGGGCAATCTCCAGCACCCGCCACTTCACGCTGCGGCTCCGATCGCGCAACTTCGCGCCGATCTTGCCGGCCAGCTCGGTGATCTTGCGCATGCTGCGCGTCAACACCCGTACCCCGTCGCCCAGCAGGCTGCTGTCAGTCGGATAATGGATATTGCTCTCAACCACCGTGGTGTCGACACGCATCTTGCGCGGTGAAGCTGCTGGAGGCGGAGAACCAGATCGTCATCGACTATGAGGTGTATGCTCAACGGCCCAATGATGCGGATCTGCTGATCTCGGCGATTCAGATGCACGTGACAAAGCTCGGGCGTGTACCGCACCTGCTTGCCGCTGACGCCGGCTTCTACTCCGCCAAGAACGAGGTCGGGGCACAGGCCAGAGGCGTCAAACGAGTCTGCATTCCCAATCGCTCCACCAAAAGCGCCGAGCGCAGGCGCGAGCAGAAAAAGCGCTGGTTCCGCAACGGGCAGCGATGGCGCACCGGCTGCGAGGGACGCATCGGTGTGAGCAAGCGACGACATGGCCTCAACCGGTTCGATATCCAGGCGACGATGGAATGAACCGCTGGGTCGGGCTTGGGGTCATCGCCGACAATCTCATCAATCTCGGCCGCGCCATCGCTGCCCAGCCAGCCACCTAGCTGATCGCAACAATCTTGCGCCGTCCCGCCGGTTGTCGACCCGGCGGGACCAACGCTTTCGCGCGGACTCATTACCCGCTGCCGTGGCAATCGGGATTTTGCGCCGGACTAGTGCCTGGAGGGTAACAGGATGAGCGATAGCCCGGAAACACGAGACGAGGGCTTCTGCTGGGTAGTGCTCGGCCAGAACCCGCCGGAGATCGCGTATTGGGAACGCGGCGAGTGGTGGCTGTGTGGGGAAGACCGACCGTGGCAACCAGAGGCCGTGACGGTCGTCAGCAAACCGGCTTTTGTTCAGGCCCCGGCTGTCGTCAATAGCGTGATGCGCCATCTCTGCCATCCACAGGAGCCCGAACACAAAGTGGCTATGCCGCAAATTTGCCGTATGGATCAAAGCCTCCTTGGTAACAATATCCTGTAACTACCTGAAATACTTGGCGTCCCCTGCGGGATTCGAACCCGCGTTGCCGCCGTGAGAGGGCGGTGTCCTGGGCCTCTAGACGAAGGGGACCTCGATCAGGCCGCGCCTTCTAGGGCAGCCGGCCGGCAAGTTCAAGCCAGTTCACGGCGCGCGCAGCCCGATCCGCCCGGCCAAAGCGCCGGTGTGCGGATCAACCAGCACCACCCGATCCGGTCCGCCGCCTTGCAACTGCACCGCTAGACGATCTCCCGCCGAAGCAATCCCCGCGATCCGCGTCCCCGCCGGCTCATCCAGCATCACGGCGATCGACGCCGGCGTCACGTTGGATCCGCCGATCCGCCGTGCGATCACCACCACCAGTGCCGTCGTCGCCACCACGATCAGCACGCTCATGACGATGACGAGCGCCTTAAGGAACCGCATACTCCCTCCCATGCAAGACCGCGCGCCTCCAGCCGGATCGTTCACCACCGTCGCTGACCCTGAAGCGCGCGGCCAACGGCTTGATCGGTTCCTGGCCGATGCCATCGGCACGCTATCGCGCTCGCGCGTCAAGACACTGATCCAGCAGGGCCGCGCCCGCCGCGACGGAAACGTGCTCAGCGAGCCGGCCGAGCCGATCCGGCCCGGCGCCACCTATGAACTCGACTTCCCGCCGCCGGCACCGGCAATGCCGCAGCCCCAGGCGATCCCGTTCCCCATCCTCTACGAGGACGCGGACCTGATCGTCCTCGATAAACCGGCCGGGCTGGTCGTACATCCCGCCCCAGGCAACCAGGACGGTACGCTGGTCAACGCGCTGCTGGCCCATTGCGGCGAGCAACTCACCGGCATCGGCGGGGAGCGGCGGCCGGGGATCGTGCACCGGCTGGACAAGGACACCTCCGGCATCATGGTGGTCGCCAAGACTCAGCTTGCGAACACCGCGCTGACCGCCGCGTTCGCCGCGCGGGACCTGGACCGCGCCTATCTCGCGCTGGTCTGGGGCCTGCCCATCCCTCTCGCCGGCGATATCGAGGGGGCGATCGGCCGCGACCCGCGCGACCGCAAACGGATGGCCGTGGTCGCCCGCAACGGCAGGCCCGCGCTCACCCACTACCGCACCTTGCGTGCCTGGCAGACCGCGGTCGCCTTGCTTGAGTGCCGGCTCGGCACCGGGCGGACACATCAGATCCGGGTCCATCTTGCCAGCCGGGGCCACCCGGTGGTGGGCGACCCGGTCTACCTGCGCCGCGTACCGGCCGCCGCGGGGCGGTTGCCCGAACCGGTCCGTCAGCGCCTGCTGGATTTCCCCCGCCAGGCCCTACACGCGGCCCGACTCGGTTTCGGCCATCCCCGAACCGGGAAACCACTCAGCTTCGCGAGCGAGCCGCCGCCCGACGTGGCCGGGCTTATCGCCGCACTCGAACGTGACCTGCGGCCAGCGCAGGGCTGATATAGGTCAGATTTCTTGACAGGACTAATTTGGTCCTGTATTTGGAATGCACCGACGCGAACGGGTGTATTGCGTCGGTGGGAACGTCCGGAAGCGCCGCCGCCTGCATGGGGCGGGTCTCCGGGACGTGATGTCCCATCCCGCACCCATGACTGGGTCAGTCACATTCAGGCCTCACTCTCGCGCCAATCTGGGCAAGATGAAGCCACGACGAAAGGAGCCTTCCCTTGGCCTCTGCCGTCATCAACGTCGCTCCTGAGGGCAACCTCTCACGGTATCTCCAGGAGATCCGCAAGTTTCCCATGTTGTCCCCGGAGGAGGAGCTCGCTCTCTCCCGCCGGTGGCGCGACCATGAGGATATGGAGGCGGCGCACAAGCTTGTCACCTCACATTTGCGGCTCGTGGCGAAGATCGCCATGGGCTACCGCGGCTACGGCCTGCCGGTCGGGGAGCTGATCTCTGAGGGCAATGTCGGCATGATGCAGGCGGTGAAGCGGTTCGATCCGGACCGCGGGTTCCGCTTGGCCACTTATGCCATGTGGTGGATCAGGGCCGCGATCCAGGAATACATCCTGCATAGCTGGTCGCTGGTGAAGATGGGCACCACCGCCGCCCAGAAGAAGCTGTTCTTCAACCTCCGCCGGTTGAAGGGCCAGATGCAGGCGATCGACGATGGCGACCTGCAGCCCGAGCAGGTGGCGAAGATCGCGCGCATGCTCGACGTGCCCGAGCAGGACGTGGTCAGCATGAACCGTCGGCTGGCAGCGCCCGATCACAGCCTGAACGCCACGGTCCGCGCGGACAGCGAAGGCGAATGGCAGGACTGGCTGGTCGATGAGACCGAAAGCCAGGAGACCACCTACGCCGACCGCGAGGAGCTGTCCGGGCGCAAGGCGCTGCTGACCAGCGCGCTGAAGACGCTGAACGAGCGCGAGCGGCACATCCTGATCGAACGCCGGCTGAAGGACAATCCGACCACGCTCGAGGAGCTGTCACAACAGTACGGCATCTCGCGCGAGCGGGTGCGGCAGATCGAGGTACGCGCCTTCGAGAAGTTGCAGAAGGCGATGAAGGCGCAGATCGCCGAGCGCCGGATGCAATCGCAATCAGCGATCGCCGCGCGCCAGGCGTCAGCCCGGCAAGTGGCAGATCACTGATCGTCCGGGGGCGCCTCCAGCCCCCAGGCCTCGACCAGCTTGGCGCGCTCGGCACGCAGCCGGGCGCCACGGGCAATGCTCAGCGCCTCCAGAATGGCACGGACCGCGATCGGTGCCACTTCGGCGAGCAACCACCCGCCGGCCGCGGCGCTCCAGGTCGTCCCCACGACCTGGACATTGCCCAGCAGCGCGGTCGCGGCCGCCATGCTGTGGCCGGCGGTCCAGAGCGTCCGCAACGGATCGACCGAAGCTGCCATGCTGCACAGGGCGATGCTGCGCGCGCGCGGTCGACCCGGTTCGCGATCCAGCAAAATTGCCAGCAACGCGGGGCCGAGCAGGACACCCAGCAGCAGCGCCGTCGGCGTCGCGAGCGTCACCACCGCACCGCACAGCAGACCCTGCAGCCAGATCAGCGAATGTTGCCGCGGCTGGCGTGTGGTGCGGGGTTTGCTGACGGTCTTCGGTTTCGCCATCGCCACGTCAGCCCAGGGCGGCCACGGCGAGCACCGTGGCCAGAGCAGTGAGCCCGAAGCCGGCGGCGACCTCGCGGCCAAGGCGTGCCGCCGTTGCCGCGCGACCCTGCGCGCCGCCGGCGATCTGCGCCAGTTCCGCGTCGATTCGTGCCAGTTGCTGCGCCGCCTCTCGGGCCTCCTGCGCATCGGCGCTGCGCCCCGCCGGATCCTCGAGCGCCAGCAACATCGGCGACAGATAGCCGGTTCGCATCGGTGCCTGCAGCCGCTCCTCCACGCCGGCGCGGCGCGCGCGATTTCTCCAGGTGGCCAGCACCGGTTCCGCCCTGGTGCCGAACCAGGCAGCCAGGGCCGGCAGCGGTCTTGGGTGCAGCCGCGCCTGCAACTGCGCCAGCACGCGAATCTGCGCGAGGCAGGCAGCCTCGGCACTGCCGCCGGTCCGCACCGAAAGCTCCTTGTCCAGGCGTCGTTCAAGCCGGGCGGCGATGAAGGCGGCGACGTGCGTGTCGACTGGCTCGGTCTGCCGGCGATCGACGCGACCCGCTGTCTCCTCGAGCGCCGGCAACAGGTCTGTCAGCCGCGCTACCCAGTGCCCGTCCAGTAACGGGCTGGCGCAAGGCAGCAACGGATTGAGCAGATAGCTCAGCAGCGTCACCCCGCCTCCGTGACCACGCTGCTGCAGCCAACTGTGCTGCCGACGGGTCTCAACCCGCAGGGCTTCGAAGTCGCACCGGTCGGCTCGCAGCGCCGCCCAGTTGCCGGCCTCCTGGCGAATGACGACATCCTCGAGTTTCGCCGCCGCATCGGGATCGCCACTCTGGGCCACAGCCAGCGCGGTGCCGATTCCGTCCGGCCACAGCGCCAACCCGCACCAACACAGCGGCGCCAGCGGATCAATGATCGCGATCACGCGCATCACCAACGCGGCCCCGTCATCGCTCGCGCTCGGCGGCAGGTGGCGTACCAGCTCTTCCACCCGTGCGGCGAGTTGTGCGTCGCCCAGCCCGCGACGCAGCCATTGCTCGATGACGTTGCTACGCAGCGCGTTCATCCCCTGGCTTGGCTCAACCGCCAAGCCGTAGGCCAATGACCGCGCATCCCAAATGTCACCGCCGACCAGGTTGATCGGCCGTTGCGCCCGCCGGGGCGGCCGTGCTGCAACCCGGCGCTCACGTGCGGCCGCCGGATCGAGCAACAGGGTCGGAGTCGGCCGATGCTCGGGAACCTCGGCCAGCATGCCGCGCACCAGATCGCCGATGATCGGCGGCAGCCGCACATCACCCGCCAGCGCGGCATAACTCCCGCGCTCCAGCTTGCGGCGGATGATTGCCGCATCGTCGAGCTGTGCCAGCGGCGCGTGGCCGATCGCGAGGCAGAGCAGCAGCACGCCGAGCGCATAGACATCGTCGGCGATGTTGCCGTCGCCGCGGCCGGCGGGCATGCACATCGCCGTATAGGGCGGCTCGAACAACGCCGGCTGCGCCATGGCCGGTGGCGCGGCCCAGGCGGTACCGAGTACAACCGGCTGGCCCGGGGCACTCTGGAACACGTTGTCGAGGCGGATGCCGCGATGGGTCATGCCACGCCCCTGAAGGTGGACGAGCACGTGAGCCGCCGGGCGAAGCACGCAGTCCAGCAGCTCCGCCTCCGGCCAGGACCGTTTTCGGCTCAGAACACTGGGCCCTGGCGGCGCCAGGCAGATCGCGTAGCAGGCGTCGCCCGTGGGGCCGTACGCCAGCGGCGTCAGCAGGCCCTCGATTGGTGCCGCTAGCGCCTGAAAGGCCCGCGGTCGCGGCGGCAACTGACGGTGGAGCTTGATCGCCATCAGGTCGGTCCGGCCGCTGACCTGATCGACGGCGCCGAGTGCCGCGAGACCGCCCACCGGCGGCAGCGTCCGGCTGGCGTCCACCAAGTACTGGTTGGCGATCAGGGGGCCGTCGGATCGGGTGGGATCGGGATTGGCCATGTCGCAGCCGATCCTTGGCCAGAAAGGTTGAAGATCGGTGATTGCATGTGGGGCCGGGCGATGACCGTGAACTGTAGGATGGGTTGAGCGCCCGCGAAACCCATCAACCTAACCTACCCCTCGAACGGATCCTTCATCAGGATCGTGTCGTCCCGTTCTGGGCTGGTGGACAGGAGCGTGACAGGCGCCTCCACCAGTTCCTCGATGCGGCGCACGTATTTCACCGCTTGCGCCGGCAGGTCGGCCCAGGAGCGCGCGCCGCGCGAGGAGCCGGTCCAGCCCTCGACCACCTCGTATTCCGGTTCGGCCGCGGCCTGGGCGCCGGGTGCCGCCGGCAGGTGTCGGTAGCGCTCGCCGCGGATCCGGTAGCCAGTACAGATCTTTAGCTCCGGCAGCCCATCCAGCACGTCGAGCTTGGTCAGCGCCAGGCCATTGATGCCGCCCACCTTCACCGCCTGCCGCACCAGCACCGCGTCGAACCAGCCGCAACGGCGGCGGCGGCCGGTGTTGGTGCCGTATTCGTTGCCACGGTCCCCCAGCAACTGCCCGGTCGCATCGGACAATTCGGTGGGAAACGGGCCGGCGCCGACCCGCGTGCTGTACGCCTTGGCGATGCCCAGCACGAACCCGACCGCCGCCGGCCCCAGCCCGGCCCCCGCCGCCGCCGTCGCCGCCACCGTGTTGCTGGAGGTAACATACGGGTAAGTACCGTGATCGACGTCCAGCATCACCGCCTGTGCGCCCTCGAACAGGATTCGTCTGCCCGCACGCCGCGCGGCGTCCAGCCGTTCCCACACCGGCTCGGCGTACGGCAGCACCTGCGGCGCCAGGGCAATCAGGCGAGCGAGCACATCACTCTTAGAAAATGTCGCAGCACCAAGACCTTGCAGAAGCGTATTGTGATGCAGCAGCAACTCATCCAGCCTGTCGGCCAAGGTCTGCGGTTCGGCCAGGTCGGCAATACGGATAGCCCGGCGGGCGGCCTTGTCCTCGTAGGCCGGACCGATGCCGCGGCCGGTGGTGCCGATCTTGCGGTCCCCCCGCGCCGCCTCCCGCGCCCGGTCGAGCGCCGGGTGCATCGGCAAGATCAGTGTCGCGTTCTCAGCGATCCGCAGCGAGGCAGGCGTCACGTCGATGCCCTGGCTTCGCACCTTCTCGATCTCGGCCAGCAGCGCCTCGGGGTCCACCACCACGCCGTTGCCAATGATGCCGATCTTGCCTCGCACGAGGCCCGACGGCAGCAGCGACAGCTTGTAGGTCTCGTTGCCCACCACCAGCGTGTGGCCGGCGTTGTGGCCGCCCTGGAAGCGCACCACGATGTCGGCGCGGCTGGCCAGCCAGTCGACCACCTTGCCCTTGCCCTCATCGCCCCACTGGGCGCCGATCACTGCAACGTTTGCCATGGGTCAGGTTCCAGTCAGTGGGACGGCGCTGCCATTGCGCAGGATATGCGAGCACGACAGCCGCCGCGCCTCGGCCGCCGGATCGTCTGCCGCCATCAGCGCGGCGATGGTGGCATAGCCGAGATGCCGCATCCGTGCTGCTTCGTCCCGGTCCGCGCCGAGCGGAACGTAGAGCCGCTGCCGTGCCTCGCGTTGCGGTGCGGCGCGCAGCACGGCGTCAGGAAACAAGGTGAGACCGGTGGCCGGTTCGGCCTCGCCACAGACATAGCGTCCGCCGCGCCCCAGCTCCTCGTGGCGGCCAGGGGCGTAGATCGTGACCGAGACGCCGGTCTCGTAGCGGAAGCCGCGGAACTCCACCGGATCGACCGTCAGCCGCAGGGTGGGGGCGCGGACATGGATCGCCGCGATCGCGGCGGCCAGCCGGTCGGCGAGGTCCCGCGCCGCCGGCGGCAGCCTGGCCGACTCCAACGCCGGCATGGCGCGGTCCGCCGGACCGGCTGCGAGCAGCAGCTCGGTCAGTGTCGGCGCCAGGCGACCGCCGTAATGCGCCACCGAGGCGGCATCCTTGCGGTCCAGCGCCCGTGCCAACGCCGCCCGGGTTGCCCCGGCGAAGCCCGCGTCGTCCAACAGGACCGGAACCAACGCCGGCAAGGTGAGGTCGAAGCTGGTGCGTGTCAGGCCCACCGAGGCCAGCGCCTCCGCCCCCACCAGCACGATCTCCGCATCGGCGGCGGGATTGTCGCAGCCGATCAGCTCGATGCCGGCCTGGGCGATCTGCCGGTCCGGGGCAAGCTGGCTGCCGCGCATCCGCAGGCACTGCCCGGCATAAGACAGCCGCAGCGGCCGCGGTGCTTGGGCCAGCCGCGTGGTCGCGATGCGCGCGACCTGCGGCGTGGTGTCGGCGCGCAGGCCCATCATGCGCTGGCTCTCCGGGTCCATCAGCCGAAAGGTCTGTTCCGCCACCGCGGCACCGGAGCCGGCCAGCAGGCTGTCCTCGAATTCCAGCAGCGGCGGCTTCACCCGTTGGTAGCCGTGCGCGGCGAACACCTCCATGAGAGCCTCGACCGATGCCGCCTCGGTCTCGGCATCCGGCGGCAGCAGGTCGCGCAGCCCGGCGGGCAGCAGCGCGCGGTTGTTGGACACATCGTCGCTCATCGCGGCATCCAGCTATCAGCTATTACGCTGAGGTGAAACTGTCGATGGAGCCTCGGTCAGCGTTCGTCCGCTCGCAACTTCAGCGGGCGCTGCCCCGGCTTATTTGCCAAAAACACAGGTCGGTCGTTCTCGATCGGCAACGCCAACGCAATTCAAGGTGGCCGATGCGACTGGGGTGCTGTCCGTCCGATGATTTCGGCGAGCCGGACTGGTCGGAAATCCCACACATCCACACCAACGTCGAACTGGCGTGGCAACGCCTTCAGCCTGCCATGGCTGTGGCCATGCAGGTTGATCGATCCGCGGTCCATCTCCCGCCAGGTTCGAAAAGGGTAGTGGCAAAGCACCAGCCTGCCGTCATCGATAGTCACTTCCGCGTAGGGCTGAACGCTCTGCCACAACGCGCAGCCGACGACCGCGGCATCGTCGTTGTTGCCGACAATGAGATGCTTCCGGCCATGCAGCACCCCCAGCAGATAGCCGATACGCTCCGGCGGTTGGCGAACGGCGAAGTCGCCCAGGTGCCATACTTCGTCCCCGGGTTCGATCACCGAATTCCAGCGATCGATCATTTGCTGATCCATCTCGGCAACCGAGGCAAAGGGGCGACGGTAGAAGCTGCGGGCAGCGGCATGGCCAAAATGCTGGTCGCTGGTGAAGTGGACGGACATCTTCTGCCTCTCGCGGATCTGAAGCGCGGCCCGGCTGCCGACAGTTTGCGGATTGTGTCGCAATTTGCCATGGTGCGGCGCGGTCCGGCTACGAGCGACAGCCTCTCTAGGTCGTCGTCGATGGCAGATAGCTGCAGCCGGCGCACTTCCCAACGGAGGCGAACATGCCAATCGTGCGCAACATCGATGTCACCATGCAGTCCGAGACCAGCTTCGACGATGCGTGCCGCGCCGCGGTCGCAGAGGCTGCCAAGACCTTGCGCGGGATCATGTCGTTCCGGATCAAGGAAGCCGAATGCGTGGTTGAGCACGACAAGATCATCGCCTACAGGGTCACCGGCAAAATCGTCTTCCTGGTAGAGCGGTGATCGATCGAACGCGCGGCTCCAGATCATCTTCAGGAACGACGCGTTCCCGCGTGTCATGTCGTGGCTGAAGCTCGACGCATTGCACCACACGGGTTAACCGGCCGAACTCTGCCGACTGCCTGAACGACCGCTTCGTGCCGCGAGCGGGATAGCAAGCCTGATCCCGCCCAACCGCCGTTTACCCTTGGTTATGCCGGCGGCGGGATACTCCCGGCCTGCGCGCCATGCTGTTCAATTCGCCCGAATTCGTGCTGGCCTTCCTGCCGATCGCGCTGGGCGGGTTCTTCCTGGCGGGACGCGTCGGGGGAACACGCTGGGCGCTGTGCTGGCTGGTTGCCGCCAGCCTGTTCTTCTACGGCTGGTGGAACCCGAAATTCGTCCTGCTGCTGGCCGGCTCGATCCTCGCCAACTATGCATTCGGCCAGCAGATCCTGCATCTCGCCAGGAACGGCCGGCGGCGTGAGGCGCAACGCTGGCTGATCGCCGGCGTCACTGCGAACCTTGCGCTGCTTGGCTGGTTCAAATACGCCAACTTCATGATCCACGATGTGCTCCGGCTACACACGCCGGAGCTGGACATCTTCCTGCCGCTCGCGATCAGTTTCTTCACCTTCCAACAGATCATGTACCTGGTGGAGAGCAGAAGCGGCGACCGCGTCGATGCCGGCCCGCTGCCATATGGCGCCCTGATCGCCTTCTTCCCGCACCTGATCGCCGGGCCGATCGTGCGGCCGCGCGAGATCATGCCGCAACTGCTGGCCGCCGACCTCGCGGAGCCGCGGGCGGCGCACATCGCCGAGGGGCTGACGATCTTCCTGCTGGGCCTGGCGAAGAAGGTCGTGCTGGCGGATACGTTCGCGCATTTTTCCGACGTGGGTTTTGCCGCCGCGGCACAGGGGGCGCCGCTGAGCTTCGTGGAGGCGTGGTATGCGGCCGCATCGTACGCGCTTCAGATCTACTTTGACTTCTCCGGCTATTCCGACATGGCGATCGGCCTGGCGCGCACGATGAACGTGCGGTTCCCGCTCAATTTCGCCAGTCCATACAAGGCGACCAACATCGCCGAGTTCTGGCGATGCTGGCATATCACGCTGAGCCGATTCCTGCGCGATTACGTGTACATCCCCCTCGGCGGCAACCGGCATGGCGAGGCCCGGCGCAACGTCAATCTGATGGCAACGATGCTGCTGGGTGGGCTGTGGCACGGCGCGGCGTGGAATTTTGTGCTGTGGGGCGGGCCGCACGGGATCTTTCTAGTGTTGCACGGCCGGTTCCCGTGGAGGCTTCCCGCGGTTGTCGGCCACACGTTGACGCTGCTGGCGGTGGTCATCGCCTGGGTGCCGTTCCGCGCGAGCGGGCTGGACGCGACGCTGGCGATGTTGCGCGGCATGGCGGGGTGCAACGGCATCGCACTTCCGCAGATGATCGTGCACGCCTTCCCGCCGCTGGCGGCGATCGCAACGCCGGTGCCGCTGCTGCCGTTCCTCGGGGATGGCAGGACGCTGAGCTTCCCCGAGGTCTCCGCCTGCCTTCTGCTGGGCTGGACGATCGTGCTGGCGGTGCCGACGGTGCATGAACTGTCGGAGCGCGCGCGCGGCTGGGCGCTGACCGGAGGCTTCGCGTTCACCGTGCAGGCGTTGTTCTTCGCGCCGCACGTGACGCCGTTCCTGTACTTCCAGTTCTGATGCCAAGCGTCATTGCGAGGAGCCAAGCGACGAAGCAATCTCGATGTGGTTGCGCACTCGGCCCGAGATTGCTTCGTCGCTTCGCTCCTCGCAATGACAGCACCCGTCTGATC
>Ga0209040_10003085_pt1 | contig 12842 bp, 9 predicted proteins | sample BogFormECP12_OM3_FD_188240 | JGI IMG/M metagenome (GOLD analysis project Ga0209040, IMG submission 188240) | Bog forest soil microbial communities from Calvert Island, British Columbia, Canada - ECP12_OM3 (SPAdes) (version 2) | ecosystem: Environmental > Aquatic > Freshwater > Wetlands > Bog ... | reverse complement strand
CGCCGGCGTCGACGTCGCCATGCGCCTCATGGGCGAGCAGTTCGTCACCGGCCGCACCATCGAAGAGGCGGTCAACGCGAGCCGCGAGCGCGAGGCGCGCGGCTTCACCTTCTCCTACGACATGCTGGGCGAGGCGGCGACGACCGCGGACGACGCCCTGCGCTATCTCCACGAATACGAGCGCGCCATCCACGCAATCGGCCGCGCCTCGCATAAGCGCGGCATCTACGAGGGGCCGGGCATGTCCATCAAGCCGTCGGCGCTTCATCCCCGCTTCAGCCGCATCAAGCGCAGGCGGGTGATGACCGAGCTCCTGCCGCGCATCAAGCATCTCGCGACGCTCGCCAAGTCGCAGGACATCAGCTTTAGCATCGACGCGGAGGAGATGGACCGCCTCGACCTGTCGCTCGACCTTGTCGAGGCGCTCTGTCTCGATCCCGACCTGTCCGGCTGGAATGGCTTGGGCTTCGTCGTCCAGGCCTACGGCAAGCGGTGCCCGTTCGTCGTGGATTGGCTCATCGATCTTGCGCGGCGCGCGCGGCGGCGGCTGATGGTCCGCTTGGTCAAGGGCGCCTATTGGGACGCGGAGATCAAGCGCGCCCAACTCGACGGGCTCGACGGCTTTCCCGTCTTCACCCGCAAGGTTCACTCCGACGTCTGCTACCTCGCCTGCGCGCGCAAGCTCCTCGCCGCGCCGGACGCGATCTACCCGCAATTCGCGACGCACAACGCGCAGACGCTCGCGGCTGTTCTGACGATGGCCGGGCCCAACTTCTACCGCGGCCAGTACGAATTCCAATGCCTGCATGGCATGGGCGAGCCGCTCTACGAGGAGGTCGTCGTCCGCGACAAACTCAACCGGCCATGCCGCGTCTATGCGCCGGTCGGCTCGCACGAGACGCTGCTCGCCTATCTCGTGCGCCGGCTCTTGGAGAACGGCTCCAACACCTCTTTCGTCAACCGGATCGCCGACCTGAGCGTGCCTGTCGAAGAGCTCGTCGCCGATCCGGCCGCGGTCGCGCGGACGATTGAGCCCCTCGGCGCGCCGCACGAGAAGATCGCCCTGCCGCGCGACCTCTACGGGAGCGCGCGGCTCAATTCGCGCGGCCTCGACTTCTCGAACGAGGCGCGCCTCGCCGAGCTCGCGATCAATGTCGAGGCGAGCGCCGAAAAATCGCGCCGCGCCTTTCCGCCGGGAGCGCCGCCCAACGATCCGGGCGAGCCGGTGCGCAACCCCGCCGACCATGCGGACATCGTCGGCTTTGCGCGCCACGCCCGCCCGGACGAGATCGCGGCGGCGATCGGCGCCGCGTCGGCCGCGGCGCCGGACTGGGCGGCCGTCCCGCCCAACGAGCGCGCCGCGATCCTGCGGCGCGCCGCCGACCGGCTCGAATCCATGAACGACGATCTGGTCGGCCTCATCGTGCGGGAGGCCGGCAAGTCCTACGCCAACGCCGTCGCGGAAGTGCGCGAGGCCTGCGATTTTCTCCGCTACTACGGCGCCGAGGCGGCCCGCACGCTGAGCCCGGGCTCGCCTGCCCCGCTCGGCGTCGTCGCCTGCATCAGCCCGTGGAACTTTCCGCTTGCGATCTTCACCGGCCAAATCGCCGCCGCGCTCGCGGCGGGGAACGCGGTGATCGCCAAGCCCGCTGAAGAAACTCCGCTCATCGCCGCCGAAGCGGTCGCCGTCCTGCACGAGGCCGGCGTGCCGCCCGGCGCGCTCCCGCTTGTTCCCGGCGCGGGCGAGGTCGGCGCCGCGATCGTGGACGATACGCGAATCCAGGGCGTCGTCTTCACCGGCTCAACCGCGGTCGGGTGCCTCATCGAGAAGCAGCTCGCAGGCCGGCTCAGCCGGCGCGGCGCGCCGATTCCGCTCATCGCGGAGACCGGCGGCCTCAACGCGATGGTCGTCGACTCGTCGGCTTTGCCCGAGCAGGTCGTCGGCGACGTCCTCGCCTCGGCCTTCGATTCGGCGGGTCAGCGCTGCTCGGCGCTTCGCATCCTCTGTCTCCAAGACGACGTCGCCGAGCGCATGCTGACTATGCTGAAAGGGGCGATAACGGAGCTCGAGGTCGGCGATCCGCGCCGGCTCTCGACCGATGTCGGCCCGGTCATCACGGCTGAGGCGCGCGACGCGATCAGGACGCATGTCGAGACCATGTGGGGCCGCGGCTTCGCTGTTACGCAGGCCGAGCTTTCGGGCGACGCCGCGGCGCGCGGGACGTTTGTCGCGCCGGCGCTCATCGAGGTTAACCGCGCCGCCGACGTCGAGCGCGAGGTATTCGGGCCGGTCCTGCACGTCCTGCGCTACAAGCGCGAGGAGTTGGACGCGCTCATCGACGCGATCAACGCCGCCGGCTACGGCCTCACCTTCGGCCTGCACACCCGCATCGACGAGACGATCGCCCGCGTCGTCGAGCGCATCGAAGCCGGCAACGTCTACGTCAACCGCAACATCATCGGGGCGACGGTCGGGGTGCAGCCGTTCGGCGGCTCGCGCCTATCAGGAACAGGGCCGAAGGCAGGCGGCCCGCTTTATCTTTCGCGCTTGCTTGCCGAGCCCGCCCCCGGCGCGCTCGATGGGCTCGAGGGCGCGGGTGCGGCGCTTCAGCCGATGCGCTCATATCTCGACTGGCTCCGCCAAGCGGGCTGCGCGGCGGAGGCGGAGCGTTGCGTCGGCCTCATGGCGCGCTCGCCGCTCGGCGCGCGGGTCGAACTCAAGGGGCCAGTCGGCGAACGCAACGTCTATGGCTTGCGCCGGCGCGGCCGCATCGCCGCCGTCGCCGCGACGACGAGCGGCTTCCTCATCGAGGTCGGCGCGATTCTGGCCGCCGGCAACGACGCCGTCGGCGGGACGTCATTCTCGAACGCGCTGAAAGGTCTGCCGGCCGAATTCGCTCGCCGGGTGACGCTGGTTCCCGATCCACTCGAGGCTCCTGACCTTGCCGGCGCGCTGTTCGAGGGCGGCGCCGACGCGCTGTCGGCGGCGGCGCGCAAGCTCGCCGCGCGGGAAGGCCCCATCGTTCGGCTTCAGGCGCTGACGGCGGAGCGCCTCGCCGCTGGCGAGGATTTTTCTCTCGCCGATCTCGTGGAAGAGTTGTCCATCGCCACCAACACCTCGGCCGCGGGCGGCAACGCCAGTCTCATGACGATCGGCTAAACTCCTCGCGCGGCCAACCCCATCCTCCCTTGCGCGACAGCGGGGAAGGGCGGAGTGAACGCGCGCGAACGCAACGGCGGCAGGCCGGCGGGCGGGCCGGCCTGCCGCTCGGTCTGGCGCGCGGCTGCGGGCAGCAGCCGGCCTCCCGACGCCAGACCGGCCCGCGCGACTCTTACGACGCCGCTTCGGTCGGCAGCGCGACGAAGCGCGCTCCGCCGTTCTGGGTCTGAAGGCGCATCAGCACGGCCTTCTTGCCGTCCGCCTTGGCGGCGTTGATGGCGGCGGTCACCTCGGCCGGGCGAGATACGGACTTGCCGGAGACTTCGAGGATCACGTCGCCCGCCGAGATGCCCTTCTGCGCCGCGGCGCCGTCAGGATCGACCTCAGCGACCACGACGCCATCCTTGCCGGCGCCCGCCACGCTGGCGGCCGACTCGAGCGTCATGCCGTACTTGGCCATTGCGTCCTTCGAGGAGGAGGCGGGCGCCTCTTCGTCGGCCTTGGCCTGCTTGCCGTCCAGGGCGCCGAGCGTCGCTTTGAAGGTCTCGGTCGAGCCGTTGCGAACGACGGTCAACTCGGCAGGCTTGTTCGGTCCGAGTGTCGCAATCTTGCGGGCGAGATCGTGCGAATCCTTGACCGGCTCGCCGTTCACGGCGGTGATGACATCGCCGTTCTTGAGGCCGGCAGCGGCGGCGGGCGAGTCCTTCTCAACCTTGTCGACGATCGCGCCCCTGGCCTCCTTGAGGCCGAGGCTGTCGGCGATGTCCTCATTGACCGGCTGGATCTGAACGCCGAGCCAGCCGCGCTCGACCTTGCCCTCGGCCTTGAGCTGCTGGATGACGCCTTTGGCGACGTCGCTTGCGACCGCGAAGCCGACGCCGACGCTGCCGCCCGAGGGTGAGAAGATGGCGGTGTTGATGCCGACCACTTCGCCATTTTCGTTGAAGGTCGGGCCGCCGGAGTTGCCGTGGTTCACCGGGGCGTCGATCTGCAGGAAGTCGTCATACGGCCCGGCGCCGATGTCGCGCCCGCGCGCCGAGACGATGCCGGCCGTCACCGTGCCGCCGAGGCCGAAGGGATTGCCGATCGCCACGACCCAGTCGCCGACGCGCGGCTCCTGCGAAGCGAAAGTGACGAAGGGATAGTTCGAGCCTTCCTTGACCTTGAGCAGCGCGAGGTCCGTCTTGGGATCCGTGCCGACGACGCGCGCCGACATGTTCTTGCCGTCGGCGGTGATGACAGTCACTTCCTTGGCGTGGTCAACGACGTGATTGTTGGTCACGACGTAGCCGTCGGAGGAAATGAAGAAACCGGCGCCTTGCGCCATACCCATGTGCGGGCGGGGACGGCTCGGGCCGTTGTCGTCGAAATTGAAACGGTCGCCGAAGCCCGGCTCAGCGAACTGGCGGAAGAATTTTTCAAATGGGCCCTTGGGGAAGTCCGGCACGGAGGGCGTCTCGCCGTCGAAGGCGGCCTTCGACTCGTCCACCTTGACCCTGACCGACACGACCGCGTTCTTCACCCGGTCGACCACGTCGGCAAAAGAGGCCGGCCCGGCCGACGGCGCTGGCGCGGCGGCGCTAGCGGGATGAGTCGAAAGCGGCAGGGATTCGGCGGCAAGTCCGCCGACGGCCGCAATGGCGGCGGCTCCTAGCAACGCCGTGCGCAGTGATTTCGGCCTTGAGGACCGCGAAAGCATTTTCGTCACCTCGACTGCTCCGTTCTGGTCATAAGCGCCGGCTCGATTCCGGCCGGCGCGCTGAAGCCTCGTATGACGTTTTCGCTGTTACGTTCCTGTGGCGACAACATGAAAGGTTGGTAACCCGGCGCGCGGGCGGGACTTCTCTCTCTTGCTAGCCTTTAGTCTTATGCTTGCTAGGAGACGTGCGCGATCGGCTTTACCGTCGCTGCCGAAACCCACGATTTCTCGGACAGGCTCTCTAGCCTACTTCACCACCACCACCGGCGTGCCGACGTGGACTCGGTTGTAGAGATCGATCGCGTCCATGTTGCGCATGCGGATGCAGCCCGAGGACACATGCTGGCCGATCTCGGCGGGCTCGTTGGTGCCGTGAATGCGAATGAGCGTGTCGTGGTTGCCCTGGTAGAGATAAAGGGCGCGCGCGCCGAGCGGATTGTCCCAGCGGCCCTCGAGCGGCCCATGCTGGAGATAGACCCTGAATTCCGGCCAGCGCTCCATGATCGAGGCGGTCGGCATCCAGGTCGGCCATTCCTTCATCGTGCCGACCGCCGCCCGGCCGGTCCACCCCATATACTCGGCGCCGCTCGCGATCCGGTATTGGATCGCTTCGCCATGCGGCAGCACGTAGTAGAGGTAGTTCGAGCCGGTGTCAACGATGATCGTGCCCGGCGGTTCGCTGGTCTGATAGTGGATTTTGTAGCGGACGTCGGGGATGCGCCACTCCTCCGGCTCGGCGAGCGCAAACATCTTCTTGTCGCGCTCGTTGAGCTGGGGATCCGGCACCCCCGACTGGACGACCTGCTGACAGGCGCCGACCAAGAGGCCGAACGCCAGGACGACCCCCACGAAGACCGGTTTCGCACTCATGCCCCACCCCGCTCACCGCCGAACGGTTAACGCTTCACTTTGCCCTATGCTTCACCAGTTAATGAAGGTTACCGCGACGGAGCCTGGCAACCCCCATAGTGAAACTCTGACCGGCCGACTAGGGCAATTTCGCCACAGTTCCTTCCCTATTACGCCCGAAAGCCTAAGAAAGTCCATGACCGTCGTGGCTTGTCTATGACGATCCACCCCTAGCGCAAGGCGGCTTGCCGCCTTCCCGCCTCAAATGCGAGACCCCCCGCCAAGGTTCCCAAACAGCGTGAAAGGGCGAGCGGAATGAAAGATTGGCCGGAGCGTCTCGTGCTGGTCGGCGCCGGGAAAATGGGCGGCGCGCTCGCGGCCGGCTGGCTTCGGAGCGGCCTCGACGCCGCGTCGCTGGCGATTCTCGAGCCTAACCCTTCGGCCGAGATCGAGGAGCTCGCAGCGTCTCGGGGGGTCGCCCTCAATCTCCCCGCCCCGTCCCCCGACGTCCTCGTCCTCGCGGTGAAGCCGCAAACCCTCGACGCGGCCGCGCCGCAAGCCGCGCCTCTCGTCTCGGCCGGCGCGCTTGTCCTCTCGATCATCGCCGGCAAGCGGATCGCCGACATCCGGTCGCGGATTCCGGCGGCGCGGGCGATCGTTCGCGCGATGCCCAATACGCCGGCCGCCGTGGGCCATGGCGTGACCGCCGCCTTCGCCAGCGCGGAAACGACGGCGGAGCAGAAGCGGTGGAGCGAGGCGCTGCTGAGCGCCGTCGGCGCCTTTTATTGGCTCGGCGACGAAAGCGAGATCGACGCGGTTACGGCCATTTCAGGCAGCGGCCCGGCCTATGTCTTCGCGCTGACGGAAGCGCTTGCGGCGGCGGGGGCGAGGCTTGGATTGCCGGCCGAGCTCGCCATGGACCTGGCCCGCGGCACGGTCGAGGGAGCGGCGGAGCTCATGCGCCGCGAGCCGTCGACGCCGCCCGCGATCCTGCGCCGGAACGTCACGTCGCCGGGAGGAACGACGGCGGCGGCGCTCGCCGTGCTTCAGGCCGATGACGGGCTCGATGACTTGATGGCGCGGGCGACTGCGGCGGCGCGGGCGCGCGCGCGGGAGTTGGCCGGATGAGGCGCCAACCAAGCCCAGCGGGCCATTACGGGGGAGCCTGGACTCGCGTCATATGACGATCCCGGGAGATTGACGATCCCGGGAAGTCGAAAGCCGCAAACGCCGCGATTCCGCCTGAAAACGGCGGCACGCTGCACGATCGTGGCAGCCGAGGGGTCGGCGCTTCGGGACTGCAGATGACGCGGGTTGCCCTTGCGCTACGAATCCTCGCCGCCGGAACGGGATCATGTCTGGCGTTCGTGCCGATCACGGCAACAACCGTTGCGCAAGGAAGGAGCGGGTCGGTGATATGGGACAAAGTGGCTGAAAAGGCCATGGCGCAGTTGACCGCGGAGGAGCGCAGAAATGGCGTGCTTTACGTCGATCAGCGCGAACTGGCGCCGAACTCGATGGTTTCTATCGATGGCAGTGAGGTTCAGGTCCGGCGCGCAAGCGTCATGGCGTTTGTCGATCAGGAGCCGCGGGCCAACTGGGGGCACGCCTGCCGCTATATGCTGATTGACCTCGCGAGCGGCGGCGTCACGTCGATCCCAGCCCAGTTCCCGCCGTATCTGCGTCATGTTCCGGCAGAGCTGCATGTGGTCTACAAGGGCGAAGCGGTTCCCGATTGGACCGTCGCCAAACCCTGAAAGCAGAGCTTTGCGCCTGATTCTGCATTAAACTTGACTTAAGCGCGACGTTGTTGTATACATCAAATGCCAACATGATCAGATTTGATCACGTTGTGCTAAACTACTTGTACCAGTAATTCTTGCTCATAGTTTTCAAAGGAGGCGATAATGCCTGACGAAGAAATTCTGCGCAAAATACAAGATCACGCGGTGAGCCGCCTGGCCTGGTCGAGAATCAAGTCGACCAACCTATACATTCAAAGAGACGAACTGAGTGTAGGGTCGCTGATCGCCGCGCACCCGCCGCGCAAGGGAATCACACTCAAGCGCAACTCCATCATGGTGTTCGCCGACGACGCGCCGATGTTCAACTGGAGTCACCCGTGCCGGTATCTGCTTTACGACGCGAAAAGCGGAGAGCGCTATGACGAGGTTCCGGAGGAGTTCCCGCCCTATCTTGTCAACACCCCGCCGTCGTTCGTAGGGTTCCACCTGCCGGTGCGCATCGATCTCGACGAGAAGCTGTGGTCTATCAGGCCGCCGCTGAGATGCCCTTACAAGTTCCCGGCGGGGGAGCGTTACGCGATCCTGTTCTCGGGGGCGTCGAACAACCGCCATACGAACGATCTGGAGTTCCTGTATCGCACCTTGCGTCACCAATACGGGTTCAAGGCCCAGAACATCACATGCCTGAACTACGACGGGACGCTCAACTACAACGGCGCGCCGCATCCAGTCGGAAACTGGCCAGGCGACAACACGCCCTATCAGATGCCAGTCGATGGCGCTGGGACGAAAGCCGGCCTCGACCAGACGCTTGACGCCGTCAAGGCCAAGCTCAAGAAGGACGACCTCTTAGTCATTCACACGAACAACCACGGGGGCTGGGACGGCCCGGGAAAGGCCTACCTGTGCACCTATTCGGGGCCCGCCTATTACGCCGCCGACTTCGGCGCCAAGCTGGCGACGCTCCCGGCTCACTATTGTCTTATGGCGATGTACGAGCAATGCCATTCGGGCGGCTTCAATGGGCCCACCATCGCCAACAGCAAAGCCAAGTACACGACGGTGGCGTCGGCCTGTGTCGAGGCCAACAACTCAATCGGCGGCGCGACATTCGATCCGTTCGCCCGCGACTGGATTTCGGCGATGGCCGGCCACACTCCGAGCGGCGGCGCGCTGGCGTCCAATCCCGACGTCAACAATGACGGCAGCGTATCCGCGCACGAAGCTTTCAACTACGCCGACTCCGTGCACGATCCCTATGACACGCCGACGTACAGCGAGAACGTGCCCGCCGCGTCCGACACGTTCTTAGCGCAACGCTATGTCTGGTGGTGGTGGTGGTGGTGCCCGCGGATTGTGAAACTGGCCGAGCCGCACTATGTTAGAACGCCGATTCCGGAGTTCTATCTCTGGTGGAACGAGAAGCTCGGTCCGGCTCTGGATCCGCTGGCGGCCGAACTCGAGCGCGCGGACGCGTCGCAGCGTAGTGAGGTTGACGCCAAGCTGAAGAAAGTGGTGGAAGAAGCCTTACGCTGAGCCGAGGCATTCGACCTGACGGCGGAGCGGCGCTCCCGGCGACGGTTCGTCCCTATCCGACGAAGCGCGACTCGCATCGGGCCGCAACTCGCTCTGCGGGCGGCGCTCTGTGCTGGCGACGTTGGGCGCAGCGACGTCAACTACGCATTGAGGAGCGCCGCACCATGGCCAGCAAACCCAAGAGCGAAGCCAAGACAACCGATCCCCGCGCCAGAATCGTCGACGCCCTGATGGAGCTCGCCGCGGAGCATCGATTCGAGGACATCTCCATCCGCGACATCTGCAAGCGCGCCGACGTCTTGCTCGCCGACTTCCGCGACGCGTTTCCATCGAAGGGGGCGGTGCTGGCGGGCTTGTCGAGGCGCATCGATCGCGCGGTTCTATCCCAGGACAGCGACGAATTATCCGACGAGAGCCCGCGCGAGCGTCTGTTCGACATCCTGATGCGGCGCCTCGAGGCGATGGCCCCGTACAAGCAGGGCCTGCGCGAGGCGGCCGGTTGGCTGAGGCGAGAGCCGATGGCCGCGCTCGCAATGAACCAAGTCGTCAAGACCTCCATGCGCTTCATGCTCGAAGCCGCCGCCATCGAACTCGACGGCGCCGGCGCCTCGGCGGTGAAGCTCCAGGGCCTCGCGCTGGCCTGGTCGCGCGTCCTCAATGTCTGGCTCGACGATGACGATCCCGGCCTGTCGAAGACCATGGCCGAACTCGACCGGGAATTGACACGCGGCGAGCGGGCCGTCGCTGCGGTCGATCGCGCGAACGACTTCGCTTGGCCCTTTCGAGCGCTGGCGCAGGCAGCCTTCGACGCGCGCCGGCGAAGCCGCGAAAGGCCCCGTCGCGCGCGCAAGGGCGATGAGGATCGGGGCGGCGCTGACGAATACGGCGCCGCCGGCGACGCCTCTCTCGCCTGACGGGTCGCGCCCGGGCGAACGCGAGTTCGCTCGAATTTGAGCCTTTACGTTAAAGCCGCCGTCGCCATGCCGCGACAAAAAACAGGAGACCCGATCAGCGTGCGTCCTTCCAGGGGCCGCCGTTAGGGCTTTCGCCAATTTGCCGGGCCATCATTCCGCTAGGTCACACGCCAGCGGATGCCGCCTCTATGTTCTCGAAGCCCCTGGAGATAGTTCGAATTGAACGACACGATCCCCGATGCGACGACGGACGTCGCATCGCCGAACTCTCGGGCCACGGCGTCATTGTTCGACGCATCGTGTCGGGCGTGATGATGTCGATCCGCGTCGCTTCGTCTGACTTTCACGGCGTGATGACGCGATTCGTCCCCGGCAGGAATGCAAGCCCCTATGAACTCTGGCTGACGCACCGCGATCCGGATCTGGCCCTCCTCCTGGCCGTCAGCGACGATCGGCGCACAATTGAGAGTGAGCGGCTGGAATGGACCAACTTTCTTTGCCTTCCCGTCAAAGGCGAAGCGTCTGACGAAGACGAAAGCAAAGCTTCGCCGGAGCCTGCGGCGTGCCATCCATCGCCGCCGCAGCCGCGCGCCCGCGGCTTCGCGACGGCGGCCAGGCGACCGCGCTTTCTCGCCCGGCGGAAGATTGGGAGCTGCAGGCGGCCGCAGCCGATTCACCCTCGCCCGCATATTATCTTCGATGGATCGCGACCGGGGCGCTGAGCGGAGTCGCTTGCGCGCCGGCGCGAGGCGATGGCCTCGACCCACGCGAGGCGTTCGCGGCCTCAATGTAATGTTGTCCTACTCACCTATAATGCGTTATGTATATTGATCGCGCTCGCGACGCCGGATGTCATCGACGCTCTCGCGGCGCGGGGAGGATCGATGGACCGCAAGTGGTTGCCGCTGAACGCGCTGAGAGCCTTCGAGGCCGCCGGGCAGCATCTTAGCTTCACCGCCGCGGCCAACAGCCTGACCGTCGCGCAAAGCGCAGTAAGCCGACACGTCATCGTGCTCGAAAACTTTCTCGGCGTCGCCCTGTTTGAGCGCCGGCCGCAGCAGCTGGTGCTGACCGAGGCCGGCCGACACATCCTTCCCGTCGTGTCGAAATCCTTCGACCGCATCGATCAGGCGCTCGGCGATGTCATCAAGGAGAAGGGACGGCCGAAGCGCGTCTTGAAGGTGGCGCTGCCGACGTCTTTCGCGCATCGGCTGGCGATCCCTATCCTGCGCGACTTTCGCGCCGAGAACTCAGGCATCTCGCTTGAGATCGTGTCCAAGCCCACGACCGGGCCAGAAGTGGACGGCGACATTGACATCGCCATCGTCTATTCGGAGCCGCGCGTCACCGACGCGATTCACGATTTGCTCTGGATGGTGCGCTCGACGCTCTTGTGCAGCCCGAAGCTGCTCGAATCCACCGAGGTCAGCGATCCCGCGAAGCTGATCGCCGCCAGCGATCTCCTCCACCTTAAGATCGATGGACGCCCGCGCCATTTCTTCTGGGAGATGTTGGTCCGCTCGATCGGCCGGCCCGACCTCGCGGTCGATCGCGGGCTCGTGTTCGACACCCAGCAGCTGGCGGCGCAATACGCCATGAGCGGCGACGGCCTCGCCCTGCTCGATCCGCTGCTCTTTCATGAGGAGATCAAGGCGGGACGACTCGTGCGGCCGTTCGACCTCTGGCTCGACGAAGGCTACGGCTACTATCTCACGACCCACCCGGAAGACCTCAGCAACGAGGCGGTGGCGCTGTTCCGCTCATGGCTCATCGCCCGCTTCTCCGCCGGTCCCAATGGGCGCCGGGTCGAGCCGGAGAGCGTCGTCCCGGAGCCTCCGAAGCTGCGCGCGGCGAAATAGCGGCAATTCTTCCAGCGAGGCGAGCGCACGCGCCGGACCCGGGTTCGTCTGCGACCTAGTCCATGCGCATCGCGATGCCGGCCGCCGCCATCCGGGCCTTCGCCTCGCGGATGGTGAATTCGCCGAAATGGAAGATCGTGGCGGCGAGGACTGCGCTCGCGTGGCCGTCTCGCACGCCTTCGACGAGATGGTCGAGCGAGCCCACGCCTCCGGAAGCGATGACCGGAATCGGGACCGCGTCGGCGACCGCGCGGGTGAGCTCAAGATCAAAGCCCAGCTTCGAGCCGTCACGGTCCATCGAGGTGAGCAGAATCTCCCCGGCGCCCAGCGCGGCGACCTCGCGGGCATAAGCGACGGCGTCGACGCCGGTCGGCCGCCGCCCGCCGTGGGTGGAGATCTCCCAGCGCGCCGGTTGGCCCGCCGCCGAGACGCGCTTGGCGTCGATGGCGACCACCACGCACTGGCTGCCGAATTTCTCGGCCGCCTGGCGGACGAAGCTTCGGTCCGCCACCGCGGCGGAATTGATCGACGCCTTGTCGGCGCCCGCGAGCAGGAGATTGCGGATGTCGTCGGTGGTGCGAACGCCCCCGCCGACGGTGAGCGGCATAAAGCAAACTTCGGCGGTCCGCCGGACGACGTCGAGCAAAATGCCGCGATTCTCGTGGCTGGCGGCGATGTCGAGAAAGCACAATTCGTCGGCGCCGGCGGCGTCATAGGCGATGGCGCATTCGACCGGGTCGCCGGCGTCGCGCAGATTGACGAAATTCACCCCCTTGACGACGCGGCCGTCCTTCACGTCGAGACAGGGGATAAGGCGGGCCTTCAGGGTCACGAGGCGGACTCCTGGCCAGGGCTCCGCGAGGCCTCCGCCGCGCGCAGCACGGCCAGCGCCTCGCGCGGATCGAGCCGCCCGTCGTAGAGCGCCCGGCCCGCGATCGCGCCTTCGAGCCTGGCGCAGTCGGGCTCGGCGAGCCGCCTCACGTCCCCGATCGAGCCAAGGCCGCCGGACGCGATGACCGGAATCGAAAGCGCCTCCGCCAGCGCGATCGTCGCTTCGACATTGAGCCCGGCGAGCGCCCC
>Ga0209040_10003084_pt1 | contig 12844 bp, 6 predicted proteins | sample BogFormECP12_OM3_FD_188240 | JGI IMG/M metagenome (GOLD analysis project Ga0209040, IMG submission 188240) | Bog forest soil microbial communities from Calvert Island, British Columbia, Canada - ECP12_OM3 (SPAdes) (version 2) | ecosystem: Environmental > Aquatic > Freshwater > Wetlands > Bog ... | reverse complement strand
AATATCGCGCTTGAACGCCTCCGCACCTGCGGGGAGGAAGAACGGATCATTCTTTCCCCAAACTGCCAAGAACGGCGGCTGATACTTTCTGAAATACTCGTGAAACTGTGGATAAAGCGCGACGTTGTTGGCGTAGTCCTTAAAAAGGTCCAACTGAAGTTCATCCGCGCCGGGACGCGCGAGATAAAAATCATCCAACGAGCGACCGTCAGGAGAAACCAGGCTGGTGTCCGCAACACCGTGCGTGTACTGGAAAGTCGTCGTTTCAGGCTTAAGAAACGCCCTTAAGGCATCGCGGTTGACTTTGGTGGCGTTCTTCCAGTAGGCTCGAATCGGGTCCCAACCGTTGCTCAAACCCTCCTCGTAGGCATTTCCGTTTTGCGAGATGATGGCGGAGATCCGATCCGGATTTTTAAGGGCCATGCGAAGGCCCACCGGAGAACCGTAATCGAAAATATAAATGGCGAACTTCTGGAGACCGATTGCCTCGGTAAAGCCGGTGATGGTATCTGCGATGTTTGCGAAGGTGTACTCGTACTTATTGTGTTCCGGTATGTCAGACTGCCCGAAACCAGGGAAATCTGGCGCCACGAGATGATATCTCTCTCCCAGCAGCGGAATGAGATCACGGAACATGTGGCTGGAGCTCGGAAATCCGTGGAGCAGTAGCAAAGTGGGGGCGCCTGGACTTCCGCCCTCCCGGTAGAAGATCTTGATGCTACTGACATCAGCAGTGCGGTAGTTGATGGTCATAGTCTGCCTTTCGATTTTAAGTTCTTGGTAGTTGAGTTTGTGTCTGGAGAGATTAAGGCTTTCCGCCGAAGCTGACGTAATCATCGAGGTCGAGAGCATCGATTTTTGCGGGCTAGTCGCAGTTGTTGTCCTGTCCTCGAAATAACAGGTATCTTGTCGCGATCAAAATAGGCCGCCGGTAAGGCACGAGGAGGGAGCATATCGGAGCGTTCGTTATTCGAGGTAAGCAAACGAAGATTAAGATTTTGGCACACGTGTGTTGGTGGGCGCTCTGGAAGACCCGATACAATTGGGGTCGGGGGACAATTCCATTCCTTAGTCGGTGGCTGAAATCTTTGATGCCGGCAAGTCGATCGGACCGTCCGACAGAGCATCGAGATTCCGGCTAGTATGCCCACCCAACCCTGGAAACCGTCGTCGTTGGTCAGCCGGTCTGCCCAGAGCTCGCCTGAACAGACGCGACCATTCGTATCTCGTTGTGCACGGGTGCATGGCCTCCGTCAGCCCAACGTCCCCATCCAGCCGGCGATGGCCCGTCCGATCTCGTCTGGGGAATCTTCCTGAACGAAATGGATTCCTGCCACCGTCACCTCGGTTAGCGCTGGCCACCCACGGACCAAGTTGACCAGCGTATCGTTGGCCAGGATTGCACCAGGCTCAGCCTTCAGGAATAGTTTGGGCACATTGCCCGTCCCCAGCCAGTCCGCGTAGGCAGCGGCGGTCGCACTCACGTCTGGGGGCTCACCCTCGATGGGGATTTGCCGCGGCCACGTCAGTGTCGGCCGTCGCCCCTCGCCAGCCTCGGCGAACGGCCGTCGATACTCTGCCATCTCCTCGTCGGAGAGTTTACGTAGAATGGCGTTCGGCAGAATCTCTTCAATAAAATAGTTGTCCTGCAGAACCATCGTCTCGCCGGCCTCGGAACGCAGCGCCTGCAGGGCTGGGCGCATTCCCATCTTATCCCAGTGGTCCCAGGCCTGCGGCGCCACGATCGCCTCCATAAACGCGATACCCTTGAGAGCCTCGCGGTGACGGTTGGCCCAGTCGAAGCCGAGGGCCGAACCCCAGTCATGGATGACGAAGGTGACCCGCTCGTGCACATCCAGAGCGTCGAGCAGGGCGTCGAGGTAGCGGCGGTGCTCGACGAAGCGATACGAGCCGGGGCCACTGTTAGGCAGCTTGTCGGAGTCACCCATGCCGATCAGGTCGGGGGCGATGCAGCGGCCTAGTGGCTGCAGGTGCGGCAACACGTTGCGCCAGAGGTACGACGAGGTGGGATTGCCGTGCAGCAGCACGATGGGGTCGCCCTCTCCCACCTCCACGTACGCCATCTCGCTGCCGAGGACCCGCCGCCGCTGCTTTTGGTTGCGCCACTCTCTAGCTGATGTCAGTAGGTTATTTTCTGTTCTCATGCCCGGAGCTTGAACACATTGCGTGCCAACTTCTCATATTCGCTGCTTGTGCCCGCCCATCAGGGAGTTATGTAAAGAGGAGGGTCGATCGGATATCTGCACGAGATTTCGAACTCACAGATTTTCGTTGCCGGGTCCGCTCTCCAGGCTCGAAATGGGAGCCTCTTATTATTCACTGCTTGTGCCTGCCAATCAGACACTTACGCATATCACTCGTCGATCGGATAGCCATACGATATTTCGGAGTTAAGGATTTTTCGCTTTGCGGAACCATGCGTTGCCGTCTTCTTGATATCTGCCCGTTTTCGTTCTGGCGGAGAGCGGGCACGATGTCTCGTTAGTCCAAGGGTTGCGTGGGTAGGTTGGTAGGCTCGGCATAGCCGTCTATCCACTGAGCTCGGCAGCAGCCCCTCACGCATGCGCACCAACCTCTTTTGGTTGGTTGGTTGATCACGGAAAGAATAGTGTAAATTTGCGGGTGCTGGAGTTGCACCCGTGATTGAGCTGTCAAGGTATGTCGTCGAGCCACTGCGGAAGGATGAGAATTTTATCCTTTATCGTGGACGGAGTAGGTACGATGCATCTCAGATTCTCGTGCTTTCGCCTCTGGCGGAGTATCCCGCACCGGAAATTCTGAAACGGCTGGAGCACGAATATTCTCTTAGGGAAGAGCTGAATTCGACGTGGGCTGTTCGACCGGTTGCGATTGCTCGCCACTGGGACCGTCCGGTACTTGTGTCGGAGGATCCCGGCGGAGTGCCTCTCGATCAATTGCTTGGTCAGTCGTTGGACTTAGCATTTTCGCTCGGTCTGGCTACTAGCCTTTCGACCGCGATCAGTCACTTGCATCAGCGCGGCATCATCCATAAGGACATCAAGTCGGCCCATGTCCTGGTGAACACCGCGACCGGCCAGTGCTGGCTGACGGGTTTTGGTATCGCTTCCCGGACTCCACGCGAGCGCCAGTCTCCCGAGCCTCCCGAGTTCATTGCCGGGACACTCGCCTACATGGCACCTGAGCAAACCGGACGGATGAATCGTTCTATCGATTCCCGGAGCGATCTCTACGCCCTGGGCGTCACGCTTTACGAAACCCTGACTGGAAGTCTTCCATTCACGGCGTCAGATCCGATGGAATGGGTTCACTGCCACATTGCCAGGCAGCCAGTCTTGCCCAGTGTGCGGTTGAAGACTGTCCCGGCAACTGTCTCCGCAATTGTCATGAAGCTGCTTGCCAAGACAGCTGAGGAACGCTACCAGACAGCGACCGGCGTTGAGAGGGATCTCCGGCGCTGCCTTACAGAATGGGAGACTCAGCGCTGTGTCGACCAATTTCCGCTGGGCGAACACGACACCCCGGACCGGCTACTGATTCCCGAGAAATTGTACGGGCGGGCGGATGAGATCGGTATCTTACTTGCCTCCTTCGACCGCGTCGTGGCTAGTGGGAGGCCGGAGTTGGTACTTGTCTCTGGCTATTCTGGGATCGGCAAGTCCTCGGTCGTCAACGAACTCCACAAAGTGCTTGTTCCCCCTCGCGGCCTTTTTGCATCGGGAAAATTCGACCAGTACAAGAGTGACATCCCTTATACCACTTTAGCCCAAGCCTTTCAGAGCCTTGTCCGTCCGCTTCTGGGTAAGAGTGAAGCCGAGCTGCGCAACTGGCGCGACGCCCTTCATGAGGCGTTGGATCCGAACGGACCACTTATTGTGGATCTAGTGCCCGAATTGAAGCTCATCATAGGAGAACAGCCACCAGTCCCTGATCTTCCGCCACAGGACGCGCAGCGCCGCTTCCAACTGGCGTTTCGACGATTTATCGGCGTATTCGCACGGCCGGAACATCCGCTTGCCCTATTCCTTGACGATCTGCAATGGCTCGATGCGGCAACGCTCGATTTGCTCGAAGATCTGCTGAGCCAGCCGGATGTGCGGCACCTGATGTTGATTGGCGCCTACCGAGACAACGAAGTGAATTCCGCCCATCCGCTGATGCGCAAGCTCGAGGCGATCCGCCAAGCCGGGGCGATAGTGCACGAGATCCCCCTTGCGCCGCTAGCCCGCGAAGACTTGGGACGGTTAATTGCGGATTCTCTTAACTGCGAACCGGATCCCGTCACCCCACTGGCGCAACTGGTTCACGAAAAGACTGCTGGCAATCCATTTTTCGCTGTTCAGTTTATTTCTGCGCTGGCCGAAGAGGCGTTACTCACTTTCGATCATGCAAGCGGGAGATGGTCCTGGGACCTGAGTCGGATTCAGGCTAAGGGTTACACCGATAATGTGGCGGACCTCATGGTTGGAAAGTTGAACCGCCTACCCGTCGACACCCAGAAGGCATTGCAAGAGTTTGCCTGCGTGGGAAACAGCGCCGCGATCGCCACTTTTTGCATCGTTCACGGGGCATCGGAGGAGCAGGTCCACTCAGACCTGTGGGAGGCTGTGCGTCTGGAGTTCATCGTGCGGCTGGAGGGCTCCTATAAGTTTGTCCACGACCGTGTCCAGGAAGCAGCCTATTCACTGGTTCCGGAACAATTACGCGCTGAGGCCCATCTGCGAATTGGGCGGCTGCTGGCGGCGCACACCCCCGCAGAGAAGCGTGAAGAGGCGATTTTCGAGATCGTCAACCAGCTCAATCGCGGTGCAGCCTTGATCACCTCACGAGACGAACGCGAGCAGCTGGCCGAGCTAAACCTGGTCGCAGGCAAGCGGGCCAAGGCCTCCACGGCCTACGCCTCAGCGCTTAAGTACCTCGTCGCTGGTGCGGCACTGTTGGCGGACGACTGTTGGGAGCGCCGGCATGAGCTCACGTTCTCGCTGGAATTGCACCGGGCCGAATGCGAGTTTCTGACTGGCCGGTCGGCGCCTGCGGAGGAGCGCTTGACGACGCTTTCATCCCGCGCCGCAAATACGGTCGAACTAGCGACCGTCACGTGCTTGCGCGTGGATCTGTACACGACTCTCAACCAGAGCAGCGAGCGCGCGGTTGCCGTCGGTCTCGACTATCTCCGATATCTGGGCGTCGAATGGTCGCCCCATCCGGCAGCGGAGGAAGGACGGCGGGAATACGAGAGGATCTGGTCCCAGCTTGGGAGCCGTGCGATTGAGCAGCTCATTGACCTACCCTTGATGAGCGATCCGGCGTCCATCGCGACTCTGGATGTTTTGACCAAGGTTTTGTCGCCTGCATTCTTTACGGACGCGAACCTTGCTTCTCTGGTCGTCTGTTGGATGGTTAATCTCAGCCTCGAGCATGGCAGTAGCGACGGTTCGTCCGTCGCCTACGTATGCCTTGGCATGATAGCCGGCCCAAACTTCGGCAACTATAAGGCCGGATTTCGATTCGGTCAGCTCGGCTATGAACTGGTTGAAAAACGCGGCTTGAAGCGTTTTCAGGCAAGGACCTATATGCTTTTCGGAGGTTACGTCATGCCATGGACGAAACACGTCCGGGCTTGTCGTGACCTGGTACATCGGGCTTTCGAGGTCGCGAACAAGATCGGAGACCTCACTTTTGCGGCGTACAGCTACAACAACCTGAACACGAACCTTCTGGCAGCGGGAGATCCGCTCCCTGAGGTCCAACGCGAAGCCGAGCATGGCCTCGAGTTTGCTCAGAAGGCTCGGTTTGGTCTCGTCATTGACATCATCACTCCGCAGCTCGGGCTTATCCGGATCCTCCGTGGCTTAACGCCGAAATTCGGCTCCTTTGACGATGAACAGTTTGATGAGCTTCGGTTCGAGCGCCATTTGGCAAGTGACCCGGCGGCGCTACCCGGGTGCTATTACTGGATCCGTAAGCTGCAAGCTCGCTTTTTTGCCGGGGACTATGCGTCGGCCATCGATGCCTCGTTGAGGGCGCAGCAACTGCTTTGGACAGCACCATCACAGTTTGCAATGGCGGAGTATCACTTCTATAGTGCACTTTCCCGCGCGGCGTCTTGCGATTCCGCATTTCCCGACCGCCAGCACTTGTCCTCAGAAGCTTTAGCGAAGGAGGAGCATCTTGAGGCTCTGGCCGCGCATTATAGACAACTCGAAGTATGGGCGGAGAATTGTCCGGAGAATTTCGGCAACCGCGCCGCGCTTGTGGCCGGCGAGATCGCTCGCCTTGAAGGCCGGGATTTCGAGGCTATGCACCTCTACGAAGAGGCCACTCGTCTGGCACACACAAACGGCTTTGTCCACAATGAGGCGCTCGCTAACGAACTCGCCGCACACTTCTATATGGCACGTGGTTTCGAGAAGATCGCGGGTGCGTACCTGCGGGACGCACGGTACTGCTACCTCCGTTGGGGAGCCGCTGGTAAGGTGCGGCAACTCGAGCAGTTATATCCGCAGCTCAGGGAGCAAGAGCCAGCGCCCCGTCCGACGACCACAATTGGGACATTGGTCGAACACCTGGATCTGGCTACTGTTATCAAAGTCTCGCAAGCAGTTTCGGGCGAAATTGTCTTGGAGAAACTGATCGACACTCTCATGCGCACAGCGATTGAGCATGCGGGGGCTGAGCGAGGTCTGTTGATCCTTCCGCGAGGTGTTGAGCACCGCATAGAAGCGGAAGCCACAACTAGCGGCGATACTATCATCGTGCGTTTGCGAGAAGCAGCCACGGCCGAGGCTGCGGTGCCAGAGTCGATCGTCCATTATGTCGTTCGCACCCAGGAAAGCGTAATTCTCGACGATGCCTCAGCCCAGAATCCGTTTTCCGCGGATACATACATTCCTCGGCATCATGCCCGTTCCATTCTCTGCTTGCCGCTGATTAACCAAGCCAAACTGATCGGTCTGCTCTACCTCGAAAATAATCTGACCCCCCACGTTTTCACTCCGACGCGGATGGCAGTGCTGAAACTGCTTGCATCGCAGGCCGCGATCTCCCTGGAAAATACCCGTCTTTACCGCGATCTCAAAGAGCGCGAGGCGAAGATCCGGCGCCTGGTCGACGCCAACATTATGGGGATCTACATTTGGAACCTCGAAGGCGAGATCATCGAAGCCAACGAAGCGTTTCTCCACATGGTGCAATACAGCCGTGAAGATTTCGTCTCGGGTCGCGTCCGCTGGACGGATCTCACGCCAGCAGAATGGCGGGACCGCGACGAACGTGCCGTCGCAGAGATAAAGGCGACTCGGACTTTCCAACCGTTCCAAAAAGAGTACTTCCGGAAGGATGGCAGCCGCGTTCCCGTGATGATTGGCGGCGCGATGTTCGAAGGAAGTAAGAACGAGGGTGTCGCTTTCGTGCTCGATTTAAGCCAACAAAAGCGCGCCGAGGACGAGCGCAAACGGGCCGAAGATGCCTTGCAGGAAGCACAGGCAGAGTTGGCACACGTGACGCGCGTGGCAGCGCTGGGAGAGCTGACCGCCTCGATCGCTCATGAAATCAATCAGCCGCTGGCGGCCGTGGTCAATAATGCCAGTGCCTGCCTGCGCTGGCTTACGGCTCACAACCTGGAAGAAGCCCGGCGATCTGCCTCGCTTGTGATCGCAGAAGGTCATCGAGCCGGCGAAATCATCAGCCGGATTCGCGCTTTGGCCAAGAAGGCGCCGCCGCAGAAGGACTGGCTGGACATCAACGAAACGATAGGTGAAGTGATCGCCATGGCGCGTAGCGCAGTGCAACGGAATCGAATTTCCCTACAGACTCAGCTCGCAAATCACTTACCGCTCATATTGGGCGATAGAATCCAATTGCAGCAAGTGATTCTCAATCTGCTCATCAACGCCATCGAAGCCATGAGTGAGGTGAGCGAGGGTCCGCGAGAACTGTGGGTAAGCTCGCAGAAATTTACTAAGATGCCGGCTTGGCCACGCACCCTGCAAACCGGTGAATCGGAGGAAGACGTGCTCGCGGCTAGAGCCTTGGCCGAAGCGGAAGGGACCCACGTATTGATTGCGGTGCGAGATTCGGGCCCAGGTCTGGATCCGAAGGGTCTTGATCGTCTTTTCGACGCCTTCTATACGACTAAGCCTCAGGGCCTGGGTGTGGGATTGGCAATCAGCCGCTCGATTATCGAAGCTCACGGGGGACGGCTGTGGGCAAAGGCAAATGCGCCCAAAGGCGCCGTCTTTCAGTTCACGCTGCCGATTCGTGAGGAGAGGATGTCATGAGCGAAACAGACGCAATGGTGTTCGTTGTGGATGATGATGCACCCATGCGCGAGTCGCTCAAGAACCTCATTCGGTCGGTTGGACTGCAGGTCGAGCTCTTCGCCTCGGCTCAGGAATTCTTGCGCAGCAAGCGCCCGGACGTGCCCAGCTGCCTGGTGCTTGATGTGCGCCTGCCGGGAGTAAGTGGGCTTGATCTGCAAAGGCGAACGGGTGATGCCGGGATCGAAATCCCCATTGTCTTCATCACTGGCCATGGCGATATCCCGATGAGCGTTCGCGCGATGAAAGCCGGAGCCGTGGAGTTTTTGACCAAGCCTTTCCGCGACCAGGATCTGCTCGATGCGATTCAGCAGGCGCTGGAACGGGATCGCAGAGCTCGCGATCAGCGGGCGGCGCTTGACGAACTGCGTAGTCGCTTTGTCTCGCTCACCTCGCGAGAGCGAGAAGTGATGAAGCGCGTGGTTGCCGGACTACTCAACAAGCAGATAGGCGCGGAACTGGTCATCAGCGAGACCACAGTCAAAATTCACCGCCATCAGGTGATGGAGAAGATGGGAGCCGGCTCCCTGCCCGAGTTGGTCCGGATGGCTGATAGGCTGGGAATCCTTGTCCCAAAGTCGTAGTTGCCTGTACCAAAGTAAACTAGCAGTTCCCGCCCTCGGAGCTTAGCCTGTCTCTGCACCTGACTCATAGGTCCAGACTAAAACGGCCATAGTGACCGGTTCTGCGGTCCGCAAGCGTCTTGTGGAGTATGAATTGGAAAAGGAGCAAGAGACTTTAGATGCCAGGAATTCCGCTCATTGCGATTGTTGACGATGACGACGCCCTGAGGAGCTCACTCGATAATCTGATCCGATCAGTCGGATTGCGGGCGCAAGGTTTTTCTTCGGCGGAAGCGTTCCTGAGGTCGAATTATGTGCATGAGACGCGCTGCCTGATTCTCGACATGCGCATGCGTGGCATGAGCGGACCCGAGCTCCAGCGTCAGATGGCTGTGGCCAACTCGCACACGCCGATCATCTTTATCACGGCGCACGAAGATGACGCTCAGCGAACCCAAGCCCTTGAAGCTGGCGCGGTGGCGTTTTTGCACAAACCATTTTACGAGGAAGAGCTGCTCAATGCGATCAATGCCGCTCTCAAAGATTCGTGAGCCTGGATCGATCACCTGCCACTGCGGAAAGATAGATTTCTAATCGATGCAGGCCAGGAGGTAAGCCATGAATGAGGATAACCCATTTGTCTGTGTAATTGACGACGAATCGTCGATCCGGGAAAGCCTGAGTAATCTGCTCCGCTCCGCGGGACTGAAGGTACAGGCATTTGCCTCGGCACCAGAGTTTTTGACCAACTGGCCTCGGGAAGCTCCCAGCTGTCTGGTGCTCGATATACAATTACCGGGCATTAGTGGTCTTGATCTGCAACAGGAACTGGCCGATGGAGATGCTCAGATTCCCATTATTTTCATCACCGGTTACGGCAACATCCCAATGACTGTGCGGGCCATGAAAGCGGGGGCTTTCGAATTTCTCACGAAACCATTCCGCGACGAACACTTGCTCAGCGCCATTGACCAGGCAATTAAACCCCGCCGCCGGATTGAGCAATTAAGGATTCAGCCGACTCAAAAGCAACCCTCCCTTGAAGACGAACTGTGCAGCGAAATCAGTTTCTCGGACATAGTGGGCAAGAGTACAGCGTTGCGTCAATTGCTACAGCAGGTCGAGACGGTTGCTCCCACTGATTCGACTGTCTTGATCTTGGGTGAAACCGGAACCGGCAAAGAGCTCATCGCTCGCGCCGTTCACCAGCGCAGCCGGCGCAAACATAAACCCTTGGTGCGGGTCAATTGCACCTCAATCCCAAAGGAATTGTTTGAAAGCGAATTTTTCGGGCACGCCAAGGGCGCTTTCACGGGCGCGATCAAAGACCGGGCCGGCCGCTTCGAAGCCGCAGCGGGCGGAACCCTGTTCCTGGACGAGGTTGGTGAGATCCCGCTGGAATTGCAGAGCAAACTGTTGCGCGTACTGCAGGAGAAATCTTACGAGCGTGTAGGCGAGGAGAAAACCCGGCGGGCCGATGTGCGAATCGTTGCGGCCACAAATCGGGACTTAAAGAAAGACGTAGCCGCCGGCCGCTTTCGCGAAGATCTCTACTACCGTCTAAATGTTTTCCCGTTGAGACTCGCCGCTCTAAGGGAGCGCAAGGCAGACATCCCTCTGCTGACCACACATTTCGTCGAAGTGTTAGTGAAAGAACTCGGTTGTCCGAAACCGAGACTAACGCGAGCGGGCATAGAAACGCTCCGAGGTTACGACTGGCCGGGCAACATCCGGGAGTTGCGCAACATCATCGAGCGAGCCGTCATTGTTGCTCGGGGCGGCGCCCTGGAGTTCGATCTTCCAGGGACCGGTTCCCCGGTCGATCCAATTTCTTTTGCGCCACGGGATGTTGACCAGGCCGAACCGGCATACCTAACGGAATCAGAAATACGACGCCGCGAGCGGGAGAACCTTTTTGCTGTGCTGCAAAAGGCCGGCTGGAGAATCAGAGGCGTGGATGGAGCCGCGGAGCTTTTGGGGGTGAAGCCCACTACTTTGATGTCCCGCATAGAAAAGATGGGTTTGAGGCGACCTGCCTGAAAGAACGCATTTAGCCAGTTGGCTTGTAGCGCGGCCGGGTCTCGACTTCGTTATCCTTGTAATTATTCCATAGCGTGGAAGAATAACAAGGCAATGATCCCGAGAGTTTCTCACTCTGCTGTCTCTCAGCTCCTGGCAAGTTTTCCGGCCGTAGCGCTCCTTGGGTCTCGCCAAGTCGGAAAGACGACCCTTGCTCTAGAGCTGATCGAGAATAACTCGAATGCGATATATCTTGACCTGGAGAATCCAGCCGACAAGTCAAAGATTGCTTCCGACCCAGCGGATTACTTTGCGCGGCACGCAGGAGAACTCTTGGTGCTGGATGAGATTCACAGACTTCCGGAGCTTTTTCCGATTTTGCGTGGTGTAATCGATCGGCAACGACGAAGAAAGGAAGCAAACGGACAATTTTTGCTGCTTGGATCGGCGTCATTGGATCTCCTGAAACAGTCCTCCGAAAGCTTGGCCGGCCGTCTCGCCATTTTGGAACTGACACCGCTGCTCGCAGAAGAGGTTAGCGCTGTCGGCCAGTCCGTGGACACGCTTTGGGTCCGGGGCGGATTTCCGGACAGTTATCTGGCGAAGGATGACGTCAGAAGCTTCCGGTGGCGTACGGCGTTTATCCAGACCTACCTCGAGAGAGATATTCCAGCTCTCGGCCCCAGAATCCCGGCAGAAACATTGCGTCGATTCTGGACGATGTGGGCTGGAGCTCAGGGATCGATATTGAGTCATTCGGTGCTCGCCCAATCATTGAGCATCAGCGGTCAGACGATCACGAGATATTTGGATCTACTGGTAGATCTTCTTTTGGTCCGCCGGCTTCAGCCTTGGAGCGGAAACGTGATGAAGCGTTTAGCCAAGCGACCGAAGGTGTATGTTCGGGACTCAGGTCTTGTCCACGCGCTTCTTGGGTTATCGACCGCAGAACAAATCCTCGCGAATATGATTTCGGGCCCTAGCTGGGAAGGGTTTGCCGTCGAGAATATACTGGCCGCCGTTCCGGTCGGAACTCAAAGCTCTTATTATCGGACCGGGGCGGGGGCGGAGATAGATCTCGTGCTCGATTTCAGCTCGTCCGTTGTGTCGTCAAAAACCAAGGACAAACCGTGGGCTATAGAGATGAAGCGGAGCTCTACTCCTTCGGTGTCGAAAGGGTTTCACACTGGCTCTGCGGATATCAATGCGGGGCGCAAACTGGTCGTTCACCCTGGCAATGGGACTTTCAGCCTAGGTCAGGGGATCGAAGCGATTGGCCTTTTGGATCTAATCTTGGAGCTGAGAAAGTTGTCGTAGGAATGCGCTGTCGATTGCGCCAATCGCGAAATCTAGGAGCAGATGCTAATCCGAGACCAAGGGTGATCAAAATCGCTTGAAGATCTTTTGAATGGAGAGCTCGAACCCGGAAGCCGCGGTGTTTTGAGTAGATCGCCTGATCTCAAAATGACTTTTGGTAAATCCGTATCTTCGCGAAAGAGGGATACCCGCACTTCACCTTCCGGATCGACGACCCACAGTTCATCGACCCCGGTGCGCGCATAGACTAGACGTTTCTGATCGAGATCGAGATGTGCGGTTTTCGGCGAGAGGATCTCGACGACAAGATCCGGCGCTCCCTAGTTGATTGTCCCTCTTAGCTAAAGGCTGTTGCGAAATGGCTTCTCCCCAGGGGGTTGCCGGCAGAGAGGAAAAAGAGGGAGGAGGATGGGGACAGGTCAAATATCGATGCATGGTTCTGCACCGAGGCGCGGACATGATCCTTGATGTTTGACCTGTCCCTCGTTTCTCTTACGCTGCAGTGCTTCCCGACGAATCAGTTAGGTCCGAAGCTAGTGTCCTGTCCCCGAAATAGCAGGTATATTGTTGCGATCAAAATGGGCCGTCGGCAAGGCGCGAGGAGGGAGCATATCTGAATCGATACGT
>Ga0209040_10003083_pt1 | contig 12847 bp, 7 predicted proteins | sample BogFormECP12_OM3_FD_188240 | JGI IMG/M metagenome (GOLD analysis project Ga0209040, IMG submission 188240) | Bog forest soil microbial communities from Calvert Island, British Columbia, Canada - ECP12_OM3 (SPAdes) (version 2) | ecosystem: Environmental > Aquatic > Freshwater > Wetlands > Bog ... | reverse complement strand
CCGCGCCTTTCGGGCGCTTTCTTTTTGCTTTTTCGCGTGACGGTAATTCGGCTTGGCCAACGGGATCTCCTTCGATGGGCGAAAATGGCTTCGCCGGTGACGATACTACTCCGGCTGCACGGAAACGCGTACCGATAAACGATGGTGCGCACCGCCAATGATGACGCCGCGCAACGGCGAGACGTCGCCGAAGTCCCGGCCCCAGGCGACCGTGACGTGATCGGCGCCGACACGGCAGTCATTGGTCGGATCCAGGTCGATCCATCCGAGCGGCGGACAGAACACCGAGACCCAGGCATGCGAGGCGTCCGCGCCGATCAACGGCGCCGCAGCGGCCGCGACCGACGATTGCGACTGACCCTGCGAGCCCTGCGACTGAGCCTGATCTTGCGACTGGCTCTGCGACGCCGCTGCGGGCGCTGCGTGCGGTGCGGTGCGCAAGTACCCGCTGACGTAGCGCGCGGCCAATCCGCGGGCGCGCAGACAGGCGATCATGATGTGCGCGAAATCCTGGCAAACGCCGCGGCGCGCCTGAAACGCCTCGAGACCCGAGGTCTTGATGTCGGTCGAGCCCGGCGCATAGCTAAATTCGCGGTGCATCTTGTGCATGAGGTCGATCGCGGCCGCGAGCACCGGACGGTTCGGCGCGAAGCAGTCGGTCGCATAATCGGTGAACGTGTGCTTGATGCGCACATAGCCCGACTCCATGCGAAAGCGGCTTGCCTCGAGGCTCTCGGGCGTCGCCGCATTGGCGGGGTAGCTCAAGCGCCGCGCGACCGCTTCCCAGGCCTCAGTGGCCTCGGGATCAGACTCCGGCGGTGAGCGCACTTCGACTCGCAGTTCCGAGATCACCTCGAGCAGATCATGAGGCTGATCGTATTCGAGGCGCGTGACCGGATTGCCGAAGGCATCGCAATCGTCGCGCCGCTCGCTCGGGCTCGGATTCAGCGTGATCGAATGCGCGAGACAAGTCTGGTAGGGAGTCTGGCGCGGCGCGAGGTGCAACAATTGGTGCGAATGCGCGACGTCCCCACCATAGGTATAGATGGTCTCGTGACGCACCCGATAGTTGCGCACCTCGTTCATGCGGCCACCAGGCTCAAGTTCAGCTCGATCAGCGAGAAATGCTTCAGCGAGAGCCGGTCCGAGAGCAGGCCCGCCGCGCTCGCGAGTCCCGCGAGCTGCTCGCTCAAGGACACGCGCGCACGTTCGGCGCGCGCGCTATCGCCGTCGAGCGCAGTCAACTGCAGCTCCTCGACGAGCTTGACCGCCGCATCGAGCGTCGAGTCCGGGGTCCCGCCCAAGGAAGCTGCGATGCGCAGCAGGGAAAGTTGAATCTCATCCCATTGAAACGCGAGCGCGCGCGGATTGGTATGATCGAACACCAGCAAATCGATCGTCGCCGCGAGCTGCGGCGAGGCCAGATAACGCGTGCGGTAGGTGATCGTGCTGTCGCCGATATCGAGCAGCCACTCCAGTTCCCCCTGGCTCAAGGGGGATCCGGACGCGAGCCGCTGCGCGAGCAGCTCGGCGAGAAACTGCAGCCTTTCCAAGCGCCGTCCGAGCATCATGAGCCGCCAGCCGTCGTCCTGCGTCATGTCGTCGTGAGCGAAGCCGGCGAGCGCCACGACGGAGAGCAGCATGCGGTCGAGAATCTCGCGCGGGTCGGCGCCGCGCGTGGCGGCGTCGTGAAATTCGCGCTGCAGGACGCCGATCGCGCGCCAATTCTCGGCCGACAGGCGGCTGCGCACTTGGGAGGCGCACCAGACGAGGCGCTGCAAGTCGGCGGCGAGCCCCAAGGGATTTGCCTCGCTGAACATCGGCAGCGTGGAATCGCCCGGTTTGGGCGGCGCTTCTTTCGCGGGGTCACGCAGGCAGCCGAAATGGCGGCAAGCGCCGAGGGCCGCCGGCCACAGCACGGCATTGCTGCGCACGCCGATACTGGCGCGCAGCAGCCGCGCTTTGCTGTCGCAACGCTCGCTGTATCGGCCCAGCCAATAGAGATTTTCGACCATGCGCGACGGCAGCTCGTCGTGCCGCACATGGGTGCGCGGCTGCGTCGCGGTTGCGTTGAATTCCTCGACGGTGCGCGGATCGGGCGCGAGCACCCAAACGTCTTTGCTGCCGCCGCCGCGTTGCATCGAGACCACGTCGACCGCACCGTCGCCCGCGATGCGTGCGAGGCCTCCGGGCATGACCCGATACCCCGTCGGGGTCGCAATCGCGTAGACGCGAATACCGAGTGCGCGCGCCGCGAACCCTTGCGCCGCGCCGTTGCGCCAGACGGGCGCCTGGGAGAAGGCCAGTCGCTCCTGTGCGACATAGGCATAGGGGCGTTCGCGCACGCGCTCGATGAGGCGCTCGCGGGCAGGCGCGTCGAGATCGCGCCCGAACAGCGCATCGAATCGCTGGTTCGGATAGGTCGGCTTGATGACCAGCTCGTCGATGTGCTGGATCACGTAGTCGAGCGCCGCCTGCTCACCGCACCACCAGGTCGCCACCGACGGCAAGCGCAAGCTCTCGCCGAACAGCCGCTGCGAAACTGCCGGCATGAATCCCATCCAGGCCGCGGATTCCAACACGCCGCTGCCGAGCCCATTGGCAACGAATACGCGCCCCGCGCGCACGACGCTGATCAGTCCCGGAACGCCGAGCGCCGAATCTCCGCGCAACTCGACCGGATCGCAAAAATCGTCGTCGAGGCGGCGCAGGATGGCATGGACGCGCCGTAGGCCGCCGAGCGTCTTCAAGTAGAGCGTGTCGCCGCGCACGGTCAGATCGTGGCCCTCGACGAGCGGCAGGCCCAACTGGCGCGCGAGGTAGGCGTGCTCGAAATAGGTTTCGTTGAACGACCCCGGCGTCAGCACGACCGCGAGCGGCGGTTCGCCGTCGTCCGCGAACCCGAGTAGATTTTCGCGCAGCGCGACGAAGAAACCGCCGAGCGAGCGCACGCCCAAGTCGTTGACGAGGTCTGGAAAGATGCGTGTGACGATTTGCCGGTTCTCGAGCGCGTAGCCTGGTCCCGACGGTGTTTGGGTACGGTCGGCGAGCGCCCACCAGCGCCCGTCGGCCGAGCGCGAGATGTCGACCGCATAGACGTGCAGCCGATTGTCTCCGAGCGGGTTGAGGCCATGACAGGGCCACAGGAAGTTCGGGTGCCCGAAGGGCAGCTCCGGCGGCACCAAGCCCTCGGCGAGCAAGCGCTGCGGTCCGTACAGATCGGCGAGCAAAGCATCCAAGAGCCGCGCGCGCTGGGCAACGCCGAGCTCGATCTCGCGCCATTCCTCGGCGGTCAGCAGCAGCGGCAGCGGATCGAGGACCCAGGGCCGGTCGCGACCCTGCGGATCGGCATAGACGTTGTAGGTCACGCCGTTTTCGACGATGAGCCGTCGCGCGAGATCGGCACCGCGGCGCACCGACTCGGCGCCGTCGCCGGCGAGCCGGTCGATCAGCATGCGCCAATGCGGGCGCACGAGGCCGCTCTGGTCGAGCAACTCGTCGTAGCGGCGGGTATCGCTCAAATAGCTGTCGAGGCGCGATTCGGGCATCGACGAACCTTCAGCCGCTCACTTGCGCAGATCCAGGGTGAATGGAAATTCCTGATCCACGGTCTCGGGCGTACCAAGCATCGCGCCCGGCGTGTGTCCCATGCGGAAGAAGCGCGCGAGGCGGCGGCTCTCGGCCTCGTAGGAATTGACCGGAAACACCTCGTGGCTCAAGCCGCCGGGATTGGTCACGTGATATCGGCATCCGCCGATGCTGCGTCCCATCCAGGTGTCGAACAGGTCGAAGGTCAGCGGCGCATGGATGCCGATCGTCGGGTGCAGCGCCGACGGCGGCTGCCAGGCGCGGTAGCGCACCGCGCCGACGAACTCGCCGACTTGGCCAGTGGGGCGCATCGGAACGCGGCGGCCGTTGCAAGTCACGGCATAGCGGTCCGGCGCCAAACCGCTGACGGCGACCTGCAAACGCTCGACCGAGGAATCGACGTAGCGCACCGCGCCGCCCGGCGCACCCTGCTCGCCCATGACGTGCCAAGGCTCGAGCGCCTGGCGCAGCTCGAGCAGCGCGCCCGACACCGCGAAATCGCCGAGCTTCGGAAAGCGAAACTCGAAGTGCGGAGCGAACCAGTCGGCGCGCAGCGCATAGCCCGCCGCTTGGCTTTCGCTGATCACATCGGCAAAATCACGCTGCACGAAAAAGGGCAGCATGAAGCGATCGTGCAGTTCGGTGCCCCAGCGCACGAGCCTCTCGGGCGCATAGGGCGTGCGCCAGAAGCGCGCGACCAAGGAGCGCAGCAGCAGCTGTTGGGTCAGGCTCATGCGCGCGTGCGGCGGCATTTCGAAGGCGCGCAGCTCGAGGAGTCCCAGCCTACCCGTAGCCGTGTCGGGCGAGTACATCTTGTCGATGCAGAATTCGGCGCGATGCGTATTGCCCGTGACATCGATCAGGAGATTCCGCAACAGCCGGTCGGTGAGCCACGGCGGGCAGGATTCGCTCGGCTTCGGAAACTGCCGGAACGCGATTTCGAGTTCGTGCAGCGAATCATCGCGCGCCTCGTCGACGCGCGGCGCCTGCGAGGTCGGCCCCAAGAACAATCCCGAGAACAGATACGAGAGCGACGGGTGGTTGTGCCAATAGCCGATGAGGCTGCGCAGCAAATCGGGCCTGCGCAAGAAAGGCGAATCCTGCGGCGTCGCGCCGCCGAGCACGAAGTGATTGCCGCCGCCGGTCCCGACATGCCGCCCGTCGAGCATGAATTTTTCGGTGCGCAGCCGCGACTCGTGCGCCGCCTCGTAGAGAGTCGTCGTCGTCTCGACGAGCTCGCCCCAATTCGCGCACGGCTGGACATTGGCTTCGATGACGCCGGGATCGGGCGTCACGCGAAAATGCGTGAGTCGCGGATCCGCGGGCGGCTCGTAGCCCTCGATGATGATGGGCTGCGCGAGCGCTTCGGCCACGGACTCGACCGCGCCGATCAACTCGAGATAATCCTCGAGCTCACGCGCGGGCGGCATGAACACGTACAGCACGCCGTTGCGCACCTCGGCGCACAGCGAGGTACGCGTCAGCTTTGATGCCGACTCCTGCGCCTGTGGCGGCGCCTCCACGACGAGCGCGGCGCGCTTGGGGTCACGGCCTTGGAATTGCCGCCGAATCGCCGCATGGCTCGCGAGCGCCGGGAAATCGCGCGTCGGGTCCGCCGCATGCACGAACGGGTAGTCGCCGCTCGCAGCCCAGGGCTGGGAATCGAGCGGCAAGCGGTAGCCGATCGGCGAATCGCCGGGGATCAGATAGCAGCGTTCGCCGCGCAGGAACCAAGGGCCGGTCTGCCAACGCAGGCCGTCGGCGCTGCGCGCGATCGGCAAGACGTGACCGACGACGCGGTCGAGCCCATGCTCGAAGACTTTGGCGAGTCGCGCGCGCTCGAGCGGATCCTTGAGCTTCGAATCGAACGGATCGACGTTGACCGGCAAGCGCCGCTCTTTCCACAAATAATAAAACGCGTCCTCATAGGCGGGAAACACGTACTTCGGATCGAAGCCCAACTCCGCCGCGACGCGCACCAAAAAGCGCTGCGAGTGCGCATCGGTCAGGCCATAGCGGGTGTGCTCGTCGGCAATCAGTGCCGGATTGACCCAAATCGGCTCGCCATCCTTGCGCCAGTAGCAATTGAGCGACCAGCGCGGCAATTGCTCGCCCGGGTACCACTTGCCTTGACCGAAATGCGCGAGCCCGTGCGGCGCATAGTTGCGCCTCAGGCGGTGAAAGAGCTCGGCCGCATAACGGCGCTTGGTGGGCCCCAGCGCCGCGGTATTCCACTCGTCGCCGTCCGGATCGTCGATCGCGACGAAGGTCGGCTCCCCACCCATCGTGAGGCGCACGTCGAGCGCCTGCAGATCCGCATCGACCGCCGCACCGAGCCGCTCGATCTCGCTCCACTCGGTCTCGGAATAGGGTTTCGTGACGCGCGGCGCTTCCCAGATGCGCCGTACGCTCATCTGATGTTCGAACACCGTTTCGCATTCGTCGACCGCGCCCGAGACGGGCGCGGCGCCCGAGGGCTCGGGTGTGCAGGCGAGCGGAATGTGCCCTTCGCCGGCGAGCAGCCCCGAGGTCGGATCGAGGCCGATCCAGCCCGCACCCGGCAAGTACACCTCGCACCAGGCATGCAGGTCCGTGAAGTCCTGCGCGGGACCCGACGGCCCATCGAGCGATTTGACGTCCGGCACGAGTTGAACAAGATAGCCCGAGACGAAGCGCGCCGCGAGCCCGAGGTGGCGCAGCAATTGCACGAGCAGCGCCGCCGAATCGCGGCATGAGCCGGAGCGCTTCTCGAGCGTCTCGTCGGGACTCTGCACGCCGGGCTCGAGCCGGATCAAGTAGCGGATATCGCCGGCGACGCGCCGATTCAGATCGACGAGGAAATCGATCGTGCGGCGCGGCTCGGCCGAGATGCTGCCCACGTACGCCGCGACCAAGGGCGTGGCCGGCATCTTCACGAGATACGGCGCCAACTCCCGGCGCTCGGTCGATTCGTATTTGAACGGCGCTTTCTCCGCGTAGGGCGCCAGAAAAAAGTCGAACGGATTGTAGACCGACATCTCGGCGACCAAATCGACTTCGATGCGCAGCTCCCGCGTCTCGTCGGGAAACACGAGGCGAGCGAGGTAGTTCGCTTCCGGGTCCTGCTGCCAGTTGATGAAATGCTCAGCGGGCGCGACGCGCAGCGAATAGCTCAAGATGCGGGTACGACAATGCGGCGCCGGCCGCAGCCGGATGATCTGCGGGCTCAAGCCGACGAGTCGATCGTAGCGATAGTGGGTCAGGTGATTGAGCGCAACATGAATCGACACGGATCATCTCCATACTCATCGATGGTCGCACCAACTTGGTGCGATGGCGGCGCGCGTTGCTGCGATGGCAGCGCGCGCACCGGCGCCGGCGATACCGGGGAGCGCTAGTTTATAACGATCCGGTCGATCGACATCAGAACCTTAGTCTATTGTCGGCTGACCAGCACGCTTCGATCGGCAAATTGCGCGACGGGGCGCATGGTGAGGCCGGCGGCCTCCAATCGCGCGCGAGTCGAGCCCGGCATGATCGCGAACCCGGCGTGCAGCGCCTGCCAGCGCCGCTCGAACTCCTCGATGCTGCCGATTGCGCGCGCCGGGTCTTGGCGCAGACCGAGCGCGAATTCATCGCGGTAATCGACGAGGATCAGCTCGCGCCCGAGGTAGAACGGCAGCGACTGCTCATAGGTCTGCACGGAATAGAGCGGCACATCGGCGCTCGCCTCGCGGCGCAGTACCGCAGCGACATCCTTGGCGCTGAAATAGCGCTGCACGTCGCTCGCACCGACCGTGATGGCGGTGGCCGCGGCGAGCCAGCCGACGCTGAGTGCCGCCAAGGCGGACAGCGTGCGCCGTTGCGCGGCATAGAGGACGCACACGCCGGCGCCCGCCACGAGCGCGAGGCCGACCAGCATGAGTGCGGGACGCAATTCGACCGCCAGCGCGCGTCCATCGGCGGAGCTCCAAATCGCGCTCGCGTAACCGAAGCCGCCGACCGCAAACAGCACCGAAAGCGCCGCGCCGGCGATGAGATGCCCGCGCTCGTCGCCCTGCGCCGGTGCCGCCGATAACACCGCGAGCGTCGGCACGCAGGGCAGGATATAGGGAATCAGCTTGGAATCGGACAGCGAAAAGAACACCAGCACGAAGGCCGACCAAATCCACAGCAAGCGGCGCGCATCGAATTCCCCGGCGGGGACCGAAGCGCGCCAACCCGTCGCGAGCATGCGCGCCGCCTGGGTAATCCACGGCAGCACGCCGACGACGAGCACCGGAATGAAAAACCACCAGGGCTGGCTGCGCGCCTCGATCGGCGTCAGAAATCGCTGGAAGTGCTCGCGGATGAAAAAGAACTGCAGGAATTCCGGGTTGGCCCTCGAGGCGAGCACGAACCATGGCAGCGCGAGCGCCGCAAACAAGGGGATCCCGTAACGAAAATTCAGCTGCGCGAGGGCACGCCAGTCGCGTTGCCACAGCACATAGGCGCCCAAGGTGAATCCCGGGATCACCACGCCGATCAACCCCTTGCTGAGCACCGCGAGTGCCATCGAAGCCCAGCAGGCGAGCATCCAGGCGCGGCACCTCGGCGGCCGCGCTCGATCGGACTGAGCGAATACGAATGCGGCGAGACTCGCGAGCAGCCAGAAGCTCAAGCCCATGTCGAGCGTGAGCTGGTGGCCGAGCAAAATGAACAGGATCGATCCGGCTGCGAGCAGCACGGCCTTGAGACCCGAACTCGAGCCCCACAGGCGCCGGGCGATCGCAAACACGAGCAGCAAGGACAGATAGCCCGCGACCCCGGTGTAGAGCCGCGCGCTCCACTCGGCCTCGCCGAGACCCGCGAACAGCAGCGCAGTCGCCCAATACTGCAGCGGCGGCTTCTCCAGGTAATTGAAGCCGTCGAGGTGCGGGATGACCCAATCGCCGCCCGCGAGCATTTCGCGCGGGATTTCGGCGTATCGCCCCTCGTCCGGATCATAGAGCGGCCTCCCGACGAGCAGCGCAAACCAGAGAACCGTGAAGGCGAGCGCGGCTACGGCCAGCAGCCGCTTGTGACGGTCATCCAGCATACAGGCGTATCAATTTTGAACCCGATCGGCGGCACACGTTGCTACTATACCGGCACGCATGAGCGGCGAATCGCAAAAATCCTGGGGATATACCGCTGGCCTTGGACTCGCGGTTCTCGCGTTCATCAATTTGTTCAATTATCTCGATCGCTACGTCGTCTCGGCTCTGTTCGAGAGTCTGAAGCATTCGATCCTCGCCTTGTCGGATGCGCAACTCGGCTCGTTGATGAGCGCCTTTTTGATCGTCTACACGCTCGCGGCCCCGCTGTTCGGCGCATTGGGCGATCGGCGCGGCCGGCCGCGGCTCATTGCCTTCGGCGTATTCCTCTGGAGCCTCGCGACCACGCTCTCAGGCTTCGCGGGCAGCTATCTGTGGCTGCTCGTCGCGCGCGCCTCGGTCGGCGTCGGCGAGGCGGCCTATGGAACGATCGCGCCGAGCCTGCTCGCGGATTATTATCCGCAAGCCCGGCGCGGCCGCGTCATGGCGATCTTCTTCTGCGCAATCCCGGTCGGCTCGGCCCTTGGGTATGTGATCGGTGGCTTGATCGACGTGCATTTTGGCTGGCGCGCCGCATTTTTCGTTGCCGGCGGCCCGGGACTCGCCTTGGCGCTGCTTTGCCTGTTTCTGCGCGATCCACCGCGCGGCAGTCAAGATGAGATCCAGCGCGGCGCCGAACCGCCGGTCGCAAGCGGCGGCGTGCTCGCATCCGATGCACCGGCCGACTCGATGCGCGCCGCAACGCTCGCGACCTATCGGCGGTTGATCCGCAATCCGCCCTATGTATGGACCGTGCTCGGCTACGCGGCCTACACCTTCGCGATCGGCGGCCTCGCCGCGTGGATGCCTGCGTTTCTGGAGCGCATACGCGGAATTCCGAGCGGCGAAGCGGCGATCGGCTTCGGCAAGGTGGTCGTAATCACGGGGCTGGTCGGCACCTTCGTCGGCGGCTGGCTCGGCGACTATTGCCTGCGGTTTTCGCGCGAAGCGTATCTGTGGCTCTGCGCGATCGCGACCTTGATCGCGGCGCCGTTCGTCTGGGCGGCGCTGACAACCACCTCGCCCGCCTACTACTGGACCTACATGGTCATCGCGCAATTGCTGATGTTCCTCTCGACGGGCCCGATCAATGCGGCGATCGTCAATCTGGTCGCACCGATCGAGCGCGCCTCCGCGGTGGCGCTCAGCGTGTTCGCGATCCATTGCCTCGGCGACGTGCTGTCGCCGTTCTTGATCGGCGCACTCTCGGATGCGACCTCGCTGTCCGTCGCGGTGCAGATCGTGCCGATCGCGGTCGTCGTGTCCGGCCTCGTCTGGTGCCTTGCAGCGCGCGCCCAGGCGCGGCACGCGTGACCGCCAATGAATCGATGAGTCGCTCGCCGACGATACGCGAGGCCGAGCAGCGCGATCTGCCGGCGATCGTCGCGATCTACAACGACGTGATCGCCCAGACGACCGCGGTTTACAGCGAATCCCCCGTGCCGCTCGCCGAGCGCGAGTCCTGGTGGCGCGATCGGCGCGGCCGCGGCTATCCGGTCTTGGTCGCAGAGGACCGCGGCGAGGTCGTCGCTTTCGCATCGTTCGGCGAGTTTCGCGCCTGGCCCTGCTACCGGTACACGGTCGAACACAGCGTGCATGTGCGCGCCGACCGGCGCGGCTGCGGCATCGGCAGCGCGCTCGTGCGCGCGCTGTTCCCGATCGCCGCTAGCCTCGGCAAGCACGTGTTGATCGCCGGCGTCGATGCGGCCAACCACGGCTCGATCGCGATGCACGAGAAGTTGGGATTCGAGCGCGTCGCGCATTTGCGCGAAGTCGGCCGCAAGTTCGATCGCTGGCTCGATCTCGTGTTCCTACAGCGCATCGTCGGCTGAGCGAGCGGCGCCGCGCGGGAAATTTAGCGGCGCGCCCGATCGATCTCGGCGAGCGCCGCGGCCAGATCCGCGCGCAACGCGATGTCCTCGACGTCGGCCGAGAGCTTGCGCTGCCAATTCGGATACTCGCTGCTCGTGCCCGGCACGTTGACCGGATCCTCCATGCCGAGCAAATCCTCGATTTGCAGCGACGCGAGCGCGGCGCTCGAGCGCGCGAGGTACTGGTGCATGGCCTGCGCGAGTTCGCTGGTGAACGGCTCGTGCACAGTCGCGGGACGCTGCGGCGCGAGCCCCTGCGCGCGCAACGCGGCGAGCAGCGCGACCCGGTCCTCGTCGCGCTCGCGCGCGACCTGGGCCTGCATTTGGGCGTTGGGGTAGAGCTTGAGCCGCGTGCGCAATTCGATGTCGCGGCCCTCCCAATAGCCGCGCAAGGTCGGCATGTCGTGGGTCGTCACCGTCGCGAGCGCTTGGCGCACGTATTCCCCGGGCTTGCGAAACACCGCGCCGTTCTTCTCGAACAGCATGACTTTGTAGTGATAGATGCCGAATTGCGGCATGCTCACGCGCATCTCGTCCGGCACCACGCCGAGATCCTCGCCGACGACGAGACAGTGGTTGCGCTGACTCTCGAGCGCGAGCACGGTCAGCAGTTGATGTACGGGGTAATGCACGTAGGCGCCCTCGAGCGGGGACATCTGCGGGGGCACCCACCAGAGGCGGAACAGCGACATGACGTGATCGAGACGCAGCGCGCCGTAGTAGCGCATATTGGCGCGGATCAAGCGAATGAAGCCTCGCAGCCGCTCGTTTTGCATCGCGAGCGGGTCGGGCGGCGGGATCCCCCAGCCTTGGCCGTTCAGGGCGAGCGCATCGGGCGGGGCGCCGATTTCGGCCTGCAGGCGATAGCTCGTGCGATCGACCCAGGTCTCCGACCCGGAAGCGCTCGCGCCGACCGCGTAGTCGCCGTAGATTCCGATCGGCATACCGAGTTCGCGCGCCAGGCCCTGCGCCTGCATCAATTGCTCGTGCGCGAGCCACTGTAAATAGACGAAGAATTCGACGTCGGTCGAATGCTCTGCGGCGTAGCGACGCAGCGCGCCGCCGCTCGGATCGTGGAATTTATGCGGCCAACTCATCCAGCCCGAGTGCGTACCCAAGCTGCCGCGCAAATGCCGATCGAGGGCATCGAAACTCGCATGTTTGCGCAAAGCGTCGCCGCCGGCCGTGACGAACGCGCGGAAGCGCTCGGCGCGCGCACCGCCGTGGACCAACTGGGTCTTGTGGAAATCGCTGTGCAGGATTTTCAGCAATTCAAACTTGGCGTCCGCGACTCCCTTGTAATCGACGAGCGGGGCCTCGCGCAGCTGCGCGAGGCGCGCCGCGAATTCAGGATCGGCCATGCGCTGCTGGGCCGCATCGCAGCTCGAGAATTCCGGCACGGCCGGAACCGAGATATACAACACGTTGAGGAAATGCCGGCTCGAAGCGCTATAGGGGCTTGACCGCTCTGGCTCGGCCGGACTCAGCGCGTGCAAGGGGTTGACGCCGATGAAGCCGGCGCCGAGTGGCGCGAGCCAGCGTATCAGGCGGCCGAGATCCTGGAAGTCGCCGATGCCCCAGTTATCGCGCGATCTGACCGTGTAGAGCTGCACGGCGACGCCCCAGAGGCGCCCGCCGGCGGCGATCGCGGGCGGCTCGTAGCAGGCCGGCTCCGATAAAATCAGCAGGCAACTCTGCATCGGACCGCCGCCCACCTGCGCTTGCAGCTCGTGATACCCCGGCGGCAGATCGATCGGCAATTCGAATCGGCGGCGCGTGATCCAGGCGCCTGCGGATTCGCCGCGCCAAGTTTCCGGACAATCGGCCGTCGACAGCGCGCCTTGACGAGAGCTGCCGTCCTCGAGCTTCAGATTCCAGACCAGAGCCGATCCGAATTGGCTGCCTGTGATGTTCAGATCGACGCCAATGCGCTTGCCGCGCGCGGCGGCGATCGGCGGCAAGAGGTTGCGCGACCGTTGAGCCTCGAGCGCGCGAATCTGTTCGCCGAGCGCGGCCGCATCGTCGAGTTTGCAGCCCATGGCCTCGAGAATCGCGCTCTTGGTCTCGAGGCTGAAATAGCGCAGCTCGCCGCGGTAATCGTGGTAGGCATCGCCCAAGCCGCGCAGCGCGGCCAATTGGCGAATCAGTTCAGCGTCCATCAGATCAGCACTCCAGCAGCACGACGCTGCGCGCGAGCAGCGCATAGGGACCGGCGACGATCGCGGCTTTGCCGTCCGTCATCAGCTGCACGCCGGTGCCGAACTCGCGCGCGGTGTCGAATCGACAGACCCAGGG
>Ga0209040_10003082_pt1 | contig 12849 bp, 12 predicted proteins | sample BogFormECP12_OM3_FD_188240 | JGI IMG/M metagenome (GOLD analysis project Ga0209040, IMG submission 188240) | Bog forest soil microbial communities from Calvert Island, British Columbia, Canada - ECP12_OM3 (SPAdes) (version 2) | ecosystem: Environmental > Aquatic > Freshwater > Wetlands > Bog ... | reverse complement strand
AAACTGCGTACGCGATGCATGGGCTTCCCTCCCGAAAAATCGTCACGAGGTGTGGATGTCCCAGCGATTCACCTAAAGACACTTGTTCCTGCGGAGCCCCGAAGAGTATCAGTCGCGGCAATTGTTATCAGTGACGAACGTCACCCATGAGTGTTTACTGCCTGGGCAGAGGAAGATTCGGGCCGGCCGCGCGACGACCTGCAACCTATCTCATAAATCGCTTTGTATCAGGGCATGGCTTCAGCCGTGCCGTAACGCGGCCCTAAGAGGTCTGGGCTTTAGCCCCTGAGTGCGTATTTCCAGGGGCTAAAGCCCTGGAGCTGTGCTGCGCCCTGTTCGGCACGGCTTGAAGCCGTGCCCTGATACAAACCTGGCCTGCGGCTGTTTGTGAAATGGGTCAAGTTAATTACCGCTCAGGAGAGGCGGGCGCCGCACCCTCAGCCGCGAACTGCAACACCGCAATGAGCTGTTGCAGAGCGATTTCGAGGACCTCGGCAATTCCAGAAACGGCTGGCCGTCCGCAACGCTCTCCAAGACCTCAGCCAGTGGCGCGCGAGTTCCGCGCACGGCCGAACGTTGCTTCCGGCAGTCGCACCCACAATAGCTTAGTCTCACTTGCTGTTATAGTAGCTAATCTAATTTAGCTAACTAGTCTAATACAGTTGGGCGCAAAAAACACCGTTTCTTGGCATCTAAGTCATTATCCCACTATATTTTACGTGTAAGTCACACGGGCTCTATATTTTGCGAGTGATTCATAGCGTAAATTATTGATTCTACGTAAAACCTCTGGAGGGGAGGTTTATTCAGTTGTCAGTTGTCAGTTGTCAGTTGTCACCGATTTACGCGGCTGGTTTTTCGGCTGAATGCTGAGTGCTGAAAAGCAGGTCCCTCGACTCGGACTAAAGCCTTCGGGATGACAACGCGAGGAGGTTTAGCTGAAAGCTGACCGCTGAAAGCTGATCGCTGAATGCTGATTGCTGGCGGCGAGAGCGAAAGCTACTCTTCGACCACCTTCAGCAGATGAAAGTATCGTCTCGCCTTGTGAACGTCCTTGGCGATTTGCTCGCGCAGCGCCTCGACTGAGGGGAACTTGATTTCCGGCCGCAGCCGCTTCAGGAAGATCAGCTCCAGCTCGGTTTGCGCCAGCAGTTCGATGGGATGGAAGTTCAGCAGGTGGCTTTCGATGGCGAATGAATCCGGCCCAAACGTTGGACGATTGCCGACATTCGTCACTGCCTCGAAGCACTCGCCGCCGACGCGCAGCCACGTGATGTAAACGCCATCGGCGGGAACGAGTTCGTCGTAACGCGACAGGTTGATGGTCGGCACAGTGTACTTGTGGCCGTAACCGCGACCGCGTCCGGGATTTGAGAAGATGCTGAACGGCCGTCCGAGCAAAGCGCGGGCCTTCCCCACTTCTCCGTTCGCAAGGAGCTTGCGGATCTCGCTGCTGGAAACGTGATGTCCGCGCCGCAATTGCTCGGGATAGACGACGGCCTCGAAGCCCATCTCCTGGCCGAGCGCGCCCAGCGTGTTCACGTTGCCTTGCGCTTTGTGGCCGAAGTGGAAGTTGTAACCTTCGTGTACTTCGCGGGCGTGCAAGGTACCTGCGAGCACCTCGCGAGCGAAATCCTGCGCCGACATCAGCGAAAGATCGCGGGTGAAGGGCAACACCAGCACGGCGTCCACGCCGGCTTGTTCCAGCAATTGTAACTTGACGGGCAAAGGCGTCAGCAGCTTGGGCGCGACATCGGGCCGCAAAATACGCAGTGGATGCGGCTCGAAGGTCACAACCACGGCTTTGCCGCCCAGCGCGTGCGCGCTCTTCGCCATGCGCCGCACCACTTCCTGATGGGCGAGGTGCACGCCGTCAAAGTTGCCCACGCTCACTATTGTGGGACCAAGTTGCGGCGGCACATCCTCAAGTTTGTGGAAGACTTGCATGCGGCTGGCGTCCTAGAGGTCGAACTCAAGTTTGAGGCCATCGTGGGCCAGGCGAACATTCGGCGGCAGCGTGGCGTTGGTCTCGTCATGCGGCAGGTCGTGGGCGATGTGCGTGAAGTACGCCCGTTTCGGTTGCAGCCTGTCCACCAGCTCCAGCGAACTCTTCACGGTGGAGTGCGTCGGGTGCGGATGGTGCCGGAGCGCATCAAGAAACAGGATATCGAGACCCTGCAACTGGGCCATCGTCTCTTCCGGAATACTGCTGAAATCGGTGAGATAGGCGGCTGCACCGAAGCGATAGCCTTCGATGGGAACGTCACCGTGATACACCGCCAGCGGCGAGAACGTTGCCCCGAACAGCTCCAGCGGCCCATTCACCGGCTGTATCTCAACCTGCGCCAGTCCGCCGTATTTGTAATCGCCCTCAAAAATGTAGCGGAAGACGCTGCGCAGGACCTGCGCGGTCATATCGCTGGCGAACAGCGGGATCTTCCCTCCCCCAGTGATTCGCGGGAAGCTGAGCGGCCGCACGTCGTCAAGCCCGAGAATGTGGTCGGCGTGGCCGTGGGTGTAGAGCACGGCGTCAATCTTCTTGATGCGTTCGCGGATGGCCTGCTCACGAAAATCGGGCGTGGTGTCGATGAGCACTGTGCGCCCGTCCCACTGCACCATGACTGAGGGGCGCGTGCGGCGATCATGCGGATCGGCTGACGTGCACACGCGGCAATCGCAACCTATGGTGGGCACGCCCATCGAGGTCCCGCTGCCCAGCACGGTGAGCGTTGCGTTCATCCGGCCTTGATGTCAGCGCCCGGGCCGCCCTTAGGCGGGCGCGCGATCAGGTTCGTGACCTCCAGGTAGGCCATGCGCAACTCATAGAGACAGTTCTGCAGCATGTTTTGCTCGGCCTGGGTCAGATTGCCCTTGGTCTTCTCCTGCAGGATGGCCAGCGTGTCGATGGTTTGCCGCGCGCCGATCAGGTCCACCACTGGCTTCTCTCCCGGCGGCGCAGCCAGCCCGAGCTGGATGAGCGCGCTCATGTAAATCGACGCGGCGAACTTCTCGAACGTCATCTCGAAGTCCTGCGCGCTGCGCGCCTGCCCCTGCTTGCGCATCTCCCGGTTGATCTGGTCGTCCATTTGCCGGGCCGACGCTTTGTAGGCGTCAGCTGAGGCTTGCTGGTCGGCAGCGCTGGGCGCTTCTGGCTCCGGCCCTTTCAGCGGCGGGACAATCGTCTCGGTCGAAGCCGCTGGCGCACGCTGGTTCTGTGCTGCGCGTTCGTCATTGACGCGTTTCTGGGCTTCACGCTTTTCGCGCTCCCGTTCAGCGCGACGCTCCTCGTCCTCGACAACGTCCTGGCGCAATTCGCCGTCTGTGCTGAAAAGCCGGCGGTCAGTCACTACGAAATCGGATTTCTTCTCTTTGTCTGGCATAAACTCGCTTGTCTCTGCTTGCGTTGTCCACTACTCGGCAAAAGGTAACGCCGCAACCGTGCCGATTTGCTCGCCGATTTGCACCGTCGTCCCTGGAGTTGCGGTTTCGCACCGCAAATATCCCAGCGCCAACGTCCGCTCACCGTTGGGGAATGGAACTCGTGCCGCACTGGTGATCTCGCCAACATCTTTATCGTTGGCGCGAACCTTCGTTCCCGGTTGCGGTAAAACGGGGTCCCCGACCAGCGCCGCTGTTGCGCTGGTTGGGGTGTCCGGCTCGCCCTGAAGCTCAAATCCTGCGAACACGCGATGCACGTTGCCGCGCGAGCGAATTCGCTCCACAATCTCCTGCCCAATGTAGCAACCTTTGGCAAAATTCAACGCGCACTGCTGGCCGGTCTCCTGCGGCAGATCGCGTTCCCGCAAATCAACTCCGAAACGAGGCATGCCCTTAACGATGCGGTATAGCTCCAGCGCATCGCTTCCCGCCGGAGTCGCACCCGCAGTCACCAACGCGTCCCAAACCTTATCGGCATTCTCGGCCGAGAACCAGATCTCGTAACCGTCTATCTGCGGTTGCGCGCTACGCGCGACGGAGATTCCATTTTCCCGGCACACCGTGTCGATCACCTGGCCAGGTTCAAGCCGCTCAGCCGCAATGCCAACATCGGACAAGACCTGACGTGCTTCCGGGCCTGCCACGCCAATTGTTGCCAGCTTGTCGCTGATGTCGGCGACCTCGACGTCGTCCATGATGATGTAGCGATCGAAGATGGCGGCGATGGTGGGCGCTTGCTCGCGGCCGGTCGTTACCAGCAGGTAGTCACCGCGGTTATAGGCGACGAGGTCTCCCTGGATGCGTCCCTGTGCGCTGAGCAAAAAGCTATATACGCCATGCCCCGGTGCAAGGTCGCGAATGTTGTTGGTGACCATGCCGTTCAGCCAGCGGACGCGGTCTTCCCCGCTCAGCACCAACTTGGCCTGCCAGCTCATGTCATAGATCGCGCAGCCTTCCAGCAGCGCGCGAAACTCGGCCGCAGTGTTACCAAACGAAGCCGGTGTTTCCGCGCCGCGATAGCTGCCGAGGCGAGCACCAGAGGCCGCGAACTTCTCTTGAATCGTGGTGACACTCATACCCAATGTTTGATTATAACGGAGCGGAAACGAAGCGGAGGGGGTCGCTGCGCGCGCCTCGACTCGGCATTCTCGACTCTTACCAGTAGAAACTTCTGACCCAGCGATGCTTCCGAAGTTTGCGCAGCGTTTCCTCCGGAAGCGGCCCAGCATCGGAGGCTGCGGTGTTGGCAGCCACGTGCTTCGTACTTCGCATGCCGGGAATGATCGTGGAGACTGCGGGATGCGAGAGGCAGAAGCGCAGCGCGATTTCCGGCATCTCGTCCATGCTAATGCCAAGATCGACAGCGATGGCGAGCACGCGCTCCCACGCCTCCTGCTTGCGGCCGCCCGCGAAGTACATGTTGCGGAAGTCGCCTTCGGGAAATGTCGTGTCGGGCGTGATCTTGCCGGTAAGGCTGCCTTCATCAAACGGCACGCGCACGATCACGCCGATGCCATGCTTCTGGCAGTAGGGGAACAGTTCGTCCTCGGGTGACTGGTCGAAAATGTTGTATATGACCTGCACGGCGTCAATCAGGCCTGTATCGAGCGCCTTCAACACATTCGTTGGCTGATCGTTCTGGACCGAGATTCCTACGAACTTTGCCTTGCCCGATAGTTTCATCTCGCGCACGGTTTCTTGCCATTCATCCTGCGAAGCCCAGTCGTCGATCCAGGTGTGGAATTGGTAGATGTCCACACTTTTTCGTCCGAGGTTCTGCAGCGTCTCGTCCAGACATTCCATAACGTATTTCTTCGGGAATGTGTTCCGGAGCGGAGTGCCGGGCTTCACCGCCCAAACGCGGTCCTTTGGAGGCACCTTGCTGGCGATAACGACGTCGCTCGACTGGCCAAAGCACTGGGCGATCAACCTCTCACTGTGGCCGTCACCATAGGCCAGCGCAGTGTCGTAGAAGTTGACGCCGGCATCGCGCGCAGACTTTAGCGAACGCAACGACTCCTCGTCCTCAGCGCCCACCCACAGCGCTTTGCCGATGCCCCAGGCGCCGTAGCCAATTTCGATGACCTTCATTCCCGTCTTGCCAAACGATCGATAACGCATAAATCATTTCCCTCCTGCTCACCCTCGGTTCGCCGGCGCACTGCAGATCGAGCTTATGACCTCCAGCGCTTGCGCACACTGCTCGCGGCTCACGTCGAGGTGGGTAACAAATCGAATGAGTTGTGGACCGACTCCGTTGGCCAGCACGTTTTGTTCGGCAAGCTTGCGCGACAATTCCTCTGAGGTCATGCCGGTGCCCCTGATGTCGCAGATTAGGATGTTTGTTTGCACTTTGCCGGGATCGATCCTGATGCCGGAGATTTCTGCCAGTCCTTCGGCGAGGAAGCGTGCATTGGCGTGGTCCTGCTTCAGCTTCTGCGGACCCTGCTCCAGCGCGATCGATCCGGCTGCGGCAAGAATGCCCGCCTGCCGCATGCCTCCACCAAGCGCCTTGCGATAGATGCGGCCGCGGTCCATCAACTCGGCGCTGCCCACCAGCAACGAGCCTACAGGCGCACCGAGGCCCTTAGAAAGACAGAACATGACGGTGTCAGCTTTCGCGGTGAGTTGCGCCACCGGAATGCCAAGCGCTACCGCGGCGTTAAACACGCGCGCGCCATCGAGATGCACAGACAGGCCCGCGTCATGCGTATTCTCGCAAACCTCGTCGAACACCGCCGGCGGCGTGATAGTTCCACCAGCCATGTTGTGCGTGTTCTCCAGTGAAACCAGGCCGGTCTTCGCCGCGTGGTAGCTCTTGGTCTTAAGCTTCGATTTGACGTGCTCCCAGGTGAGAACGCCATCTTCCGCCCACACACTTCGCGGCACAACACCGGAGAAGTGAGCCATCATCGCCATTTCGTAGTTGAAGACGTGCCCGCGCTCTTCGCAGATGACCTCCTGGCCATGGTGTGTGTGCAGCTTGATCGCGATCTGGTTGCCCATGGTTCCGCTGGGAACAAACAGTGCCGCCTCGCGTCCGAAGATCTCGGCTGCGCGCTTCTCCAAACGATTGATGGTCGGGTCTTCGCCGTAAACGTCATCGCCAACTTCGGCCTCGAACATGGCCTGCCGCATTTCAGGCGATGGCTTGGTAACCGTGTCGCTGCGCAGGTCAATCGCGGGTGCGGTTTGCTTGCTCGTTTTGACGTCGGACTCAGCAGCGGAGGTGTACATGGATGCTAGTCTATCGAATCTCGGTCAACCACAGAGATATAGAGACACAGCCGCAGCCAAAACAATGACTGTCACCCTGAGCGAGCGGCCGGTTTTGCCGCGAGTCGAAGGGCCCCTATTGCACCCCGAATGTCTGAGGTCGGATAGGGGTGCTTCGACTCCGCCTGCCCAGAACGGGGGCAGGCTGCGCTCAGCATGACAAATAAAGAAGAATGACTAATTGCCCAAATACTAAATGCTAAGTGCCAAGTGCTAATTGCTAAGTGCTCTTCTCTGTGCCTCTGTGTCTCTGTGGTTGCCCTTCTCGTCTCGCAGGAATCGCTCAAACACCTCGTTCGACAACAGTCGTCCTCTCGCCGTCAGTCGCACCTGCTCGTCCGCGAACTCCAGCAACCCGTTGGCGGCGAGCTCGTCAATGACGGGCTGACAGCTGCTAATCGCCTCGTCGCCAAACTGTGCCTTCAGAGCACAAACCGAAACGCCGCGATTCATCCGTAGCCCCAGGAAGAACGACTCCTCCAGTGCGGCTTGCGCATCTACCAGCGTCCGCGAAGGGCGAAGCTGCTGCATACGCGAGGCCACAGGATCCAATTCATTCGCCGACGCCGAATACTCTTCCAGCGAGTCAGGAGCTGCAAAGCGGACCGCTTGCACGCCTTGAGCTCGTAGCGCATGGTTCGCCGGCAGCATCGAGTGCGCGTCCACGCCGAATCCAAGATAGGGCTGGCGCGTCCAGTACTTGAGGTTGTGCCGCGAGTCATGGAGTCCAACCCCGTGCGTGACAGGCCGCGCAAAGTTCGAAATCTCGTATTGCTGGACTCCGCCCTTTCCCAGCCGCTCGCACGCGGCCAAGTACAGGTCGGCGGTGAGATCGTCGCCGGGAACGAAATGCGCATGATAGCGACTGCCTCCTGCCAGCAACTCAGTGCCTAGGCGCGAGTCCTCGTCCACCTCCAGCATGTAAACGCTGACGTGCGGCACGCCGGTCGCCAACGTTTCGGCGAGCGAAAACTGCCAGCTCTCTTCGGTTTGGTGAGGCAAACCCGCGATCAGGTCGAGGCTGAAGTTTCCGATGCCGCTCGCCCGCATGCGCGCGATGTCCGCCAGCGTGACGGCGCGAGTATGAAGCCGTCCGACGGACGAGCACTCTTTGTCCACGAACGACTGCACACCGAGGCTCACACGATTGACGCCGCAGCGGCGCAGTGTTTCCAGGAACTCATCGGTGATGGTGCCCGGCGCGCATTCAACCGTGATCTCGGCTCCCCGCTCAACCTCGAAATTGTCGCGGAGCGCCCGAAACAATCGTTCTAACTGATCGGGCGCTAGCATCGATGGTGTGCCGCCACCGAGATAAATCGAGTCCACGCAGCGCTCGAGATCGCCGCCGAGCTCCTGCGCAATGCGCTCAGCACCTTCGACCTCCGCGCACACCTGCTCGACGTACCGGTCAAACAGCGCGTGCGAAAACACTCCCGAGGCGAAGTTGCAGAAGGAGCACTTCGTCCGGCAGAACGGTACCGAGATGTAAATTCCTTGTGCCAAGCGGCCCGCGAAAACGAATATTCGGCGATTACGGTACTCTTGAATTATTATCTCCCGACATGAAAAAACGCGTTGTCATCACTGGGATGGGCGTGGTCAGCCCCAACGGCATCGGCAATAAAGCATTCTGTAGCGCCATTCTGGCAGGGACCAGCGGGGTGAAGCGCGTCCGCAGCTTCGACCCCAGTGACCTGCCGGTACAGGTTGCCGGCGAGGTGCAGGACTTCGACGAGCTGGCCTGGGTCGACGCACACGAGCGGAAGCACGTCTCGCGCGCGGTTCCCCTTGCACTGGCGGCGTCCACCGAAGCGTTGCACGATGCCGGCATCGAAACTTCGCAACTCTCTCTAGAGCAACAGCGCGAAATCGGTGTGCTGCTTGGCTCTGGCGGCGGCGCGCAGGAGTTCTCGGAAGAACAAGTCCGGCTGTGGCTGCAAGGCAAAGTGAAGCAAGTCAGCCTGTTCTGCATCCCGAGCGGCACCATGGGCACGCTCTCCAGCGAGATCAGCATGCGCTTTGGCCTGCGCGGCATGAGCCACGTCATCACTACGGGCTGCACTTCGTCCACGGATGCGTTCGGCTACGCGCTGCGGCAAATCCAGTTTGGCTTTCTGCCCATGATGCTGGTCGGCGGCGTGGACGCCCCGATTGCTCCCGGAATCATGAAGGGCTTTACCCTGATGCGCATTATGACCGCTTCGTGGAACGATGCTCCAGAGCGCGCTTCGCGGCCCTTCTCGGCCGATCGCGACGGCTTCGTGGTGGCCGAAGGCTCATGGATGTTCTTCCTGGAAGAATACGAGCATGCCCGCGCGCGAGGAGCGCGGATCCTGGCCGAAGTCACGGGCTATGGTTCGACCTGCGAGGCTTTCCATCGTGTTCGCCTGCAGGAGTGCGGCGAGGAGCCGGCGCGCGCCATTCAGATGGCCATGGAAGATGCTGGCATCGCGGCAGCGGACGTCGGCTACGTCAACCTGCACGGCACCTCGACGCAGCTAAACGATCGCATCGAGACACGCGCCCTGAAGCTGGCTCTCGGAGATAAGGCTTTCGCAACGCCCATGTCCAGCCTGAAGTCGCAGATCGGGCACCCGCAAGGGGCCTGTGGCGCCGCGGGGATTGCCGCCACGATCGTCGCGATGCAGCACGGCCAGATTCCACCGACCATCAATCTGGAGAAACCCGATCCGGATTGTGATCTCGATTATGTCCCGGACGCGGGACGGCATGCCGTTATCGAACATGCGGTCTGTAACTGCATCGCTTTCGGCTCGAAGAATTCGGCGCTGGTGTTGCGCAAGATCGACTGAGATGCCCGGCAAGGTTTTCCATCCCGCCGTGCCCTGAAGTCGTCTATATGACTTCAGGCGATTGTTTACAATTATTTCGGGGACATGGCTGGAATCCACGAAGAAGAGGTATTAGGTAAGGCGTACGACAGCAGGCTGATGAAGCGCCTGCTGACCTACCTGCATCCGTATCGGGTGCAGGTGGTGGTCGCCCTGATTGCGATCGTGCTAAAGGCGGGCGCCGACGTGCTCGGCCCCTATCTCACCAAAGTCGCGATCGACAAATATCTGGCCAGCCACACGGAAGCTCATTCCCTGCTCGACCGCTTCCTCAGCCTACGGCCGCTGACCGGCATCGCGCAGATCGCCGCAATGTACGTCGGCATCCTGCTGTTCAGCTTCCTGCTCGAGTTCACACAGACCTACGTCATGCAGTGGACCGGGCAGAAGGTAATGTTCGATCTGCGCAGCGAGATCTTCCGCCATCTGCAACGGCTGCACATCGCGTTCTTCGACAAGAATCCAGTTGGCCGCCTGGTTACGCGCGTCACCAGCGACGTGGACGCGCTGAACGAAATGTTTACTGCTGGTGTGGTCTCAATCTTCGAAGACATCTTCGTGCTGCTCGGGATCCTGGTCATCATGCTGAACATGAGTTGGCACTTGGCGCTGATCACCTTCGCCGTGCTGCCGCTCATCTTTTATGCCACGTCCATCTTCCGCCGGAAAGTACGCGAGAGCTACCGGCGCATTCGCGTCGCCATTGCCAGGATCAACGCCTACCTACAGGAGCATGTGTCGGGCATCGTGGTGCTGCAACTTTTCAACCGCGAGAAAAAGTCCTACGAGCAGTTCGAGAAGATCAACCGCACCCACATGGACGCGTTCAAAGACGCGATCATGGCGCACGCCGTGTACTACCCAGTGGTGGAGGTGCTGTCGGCGATAGCAATTGCCTGCGTAGTCTTTTTTGGGGGAAGGCAAGTGATTAGCAAGACGGTCACCCTAGGCGTGCTGGTTGCATTCATGCAGTACGCCCAGCGCTTCTTCCGACCGATTCAGGACCTCAGCGAAAAGTACAACATCCTGCAATCCGCGATGGCGTCTAGCGAGCGCGTCTTCAAGCTGCTCGACACCCCGGCCGAGATCGTGTCACCTGCTACGCCCAGAGTGCCCCCTGGACCGGGCCGAATCGAGTTCGACCACGTTTGGTTCGCCTACCGCACCCTGGCTCAAGCAGCCGAAGAAGCTGCGAGCAAGGGCGAAAAACTCAAGGCGGCGGCCGGTGGAAACGGAAATTTGGCGCAGGAGTACGACTGGGTGTTGCGCGACCTACCGTTCAGCATCGAACCTGGCGAGACGGTGGCGATCGTTGGTCATACCGGCGCCGGTAAGACGACCATCATCTCATTGTTGCTGCGCTTCTATGACGTGCAGCGGGGCGCGATCCGCATTGATGGCGTGGACATTCGCGACATGGACCTGATGGATCTGCGGCGGCGCTATGGCGTTGTGCTGCAGGACCCATTTCTCTTTTCCGGCACCGTGGCCGGCAACATCCGCCTGGGCTCGCACTGGATTGAAGATCAGGCGGTCGAAAACGCCGCCGAGCAAGTCAACGTGGCCGATTTCATTCGCTCGCTGCCGGGCGGGTTCGCAGAAGAAGTCCGCGAGCGCGGCAGCACGCTGTCAACCGGGCAGAAACAGCTCATCTCGTTCGCGCGCGCCCTGGCGCACGATCCCAAGATCCTAATCCTCGACGAAGCCACCTCCAGTGTTGACACCGACACCGAGTTCCGTGTGCGCGAGGCGCTAACGCGCATGGTCGAGGGGCGCACCTCGATCATCATTGCGCACCGGCTGAGCACCATCCAGCGCGCCGACAAGATCATCGTCATGCACAAGGGTCAGGCGCGGGAGATCGGCACTCACCAGCAACTGCTCGCCAACCGGAGCATTTACTGGAAGCTCTATCAGCTCCAGTACAAGGACCAGGAAATCCCAGCCGCGATCTTGGCTGGCGAAGTAACGGGGCCGGGCGTCGGCGTTGGAGCTGACGACTAGCACGGTCCCGCCAGAACGTTGCTGTAGAATACGCAATCATGGGCGTATACGACGACGTCCAAACCGCGGTCGAAAAGCTGCTAGCTCCTGATCTCGGAGAAATTAAGGCCCGGCTGCTTGCGGTAGAGAAGAAGATTGACGAGGTCGATCAGAGGTCGGAGCAACGCGATCACGAACTCGCGCGCGTGATGGAGCGGGGCTTTGATCGTATCGAAGAACGCCTTGATGGTCTATCGCGGCAACTACGTACCGAAGAAGAACTGCGAGCCATCGCACAGAGGCTCGCCGCCGTGGAGTCTAGGTTGAAGGTCGACGATGCCGGAAAAGCTGCGCACTGAAAATTCTTTGCCGAGACAATAGAGTTTGCGTCGCGCCCATTCCCGTCTCACGCCTGTCATGTGCATTCTTGCTACGATTATTAACGAGCTATGCCCGCACAAACCCCATCTGAAGTCCACGCTCTTTTCCTCGATGCTTTCAATCGGGGAGACATCGAAGGTTTGGTGGCTCTGTATGAGCCGGGCGCAGTGTTGGTCATCAGCGGTCAATCTGCAGTCGGGCATGAAGCCATCCGTGACGCCTACCAGCGCCTTCTCCAGGATCGTGGTCAGATGGAGCTGGAAACCCGCTCTGTTGTCGAGTCCAGCGAAGGGCTGGCGGTGCTGCACGCGAGCTGGACGCTTCACACCTCGGGATCCACGGCGAGCGGCATCAGCACTGAAGTAGTCCGGCGTCAGCCTGAGGGCACATGGCTGTTCGTGATTGACGAGCCTCGCACGCCGGAGTAGCCACTCGTCCACGCGCGTCGCCTCTTTTCCTTCTTGAACGCTATATTGTCGAGTGTTGGAATCCCGTTCCATCAGACATGAGGTGAAACCGTGTGGCAGATTCATCCCTGGTTGGCGCTTGGCGTGCTTACATCGACAGCCGCAACCGACGCCGTGTACGTCATGTTCAATGTCGCAGTATCGTCCCGGCGGCGCGTACCTGCTGCTACGTGGAGCAGCGTGTGGTATCTGCTGTCCGCCTTCGCGGTCATAAGCTACACCAGGAACTGGGTGTACGTCTGCTTCGCGGCCCTGGGATCGTGGATCGGAGCCTACGTCTCGATGACGCTGCTGCGACGGCCGCAAAGCAGCTCGGGAGAGCTTGACCACGGGGACCCAAAAATCTCCGCTTAGGCAGAGCTGCAAGCTGACGGCTGATCGCTGATAGCCGACCTTCCACCTGTCATAATCCCACTGTGCGAATCCTCATCTCCGCAGGAGAGGCGTCC
>Ga0209040_10003079_pt1 | contig 12853 bp, 14 predicted proteins | sample BogFormECP12_OM3_FD_188240 | JGI IMG/M metagenome (GOLD analysis project Ga0209040, IMG submission 188240) | Bog forest soil microbial communities from Calvert Island, British Columbia, Canada - ECP12_OM3 (SPAdes) (version 2) | ecosystem: Environmental > Aquatic > Freshwater > Wetlands > Bog ... | reverse complement strand
AGACCATCCCTGGGGCAGCGATGCAGCCGCAACCTACATTAAGCGCCGGCGGCTTGACGAGTCCCTCGCGACCCTGCACTCCGAACTCGCTGCCCAATGGGATCCCGAGAAGAACGGCTTATTGACACCCGCCGACGTGACACCCGGAAGCGGTCAGAAGGCTTGGTGGATCTGCCCCGTCTGCGGACATAGTTGGGCCGCAGCCATTTACAGCCGAGCTGGCGCTGGGCATGGCTGCCCAGATTGCGGTCGCCGCAAGTCATCGAAACGTAGGTAGATCTCAGGCTCCAACGACCGTGGAATCGAACTCCTTATTGCACTCGCACCACGGGTGAAACCCTGCTCTGCCCGAGCCAGTGGCTAACCTGCGTGAAATGCGGTCCTGCCGACAGCAGTAGCGCGGCGAATGTATGGCGGAGGTCATGGCGCCGCACGCCTTCTACCGGTGGCACTTCCACCCTGGTTGCCTTGCCCCGTCTTCTCCGATCGTGGCAGGCGCGCTCGCTGCCAGGCCGACCGCGGCCAGGCGGTAGTCGCGCACCAGGCACGAAACCCGCCAACGTGCACGCGGTGGCAGCTGCGATTGGGCTGGCAAACACCGTGAGCCCTCCGCAAAACCTCCACGCGGGGGGCGGTTACAGATAACTGAAACCCTCCGCAGGCCAACCGCAAGTCACCGGAGGTCGCCTATATCCGCAGGCAGGGGAATAAATCGATATCGTCCGGCGAGCGTCGCCGCAGGTCAGCGGTTAACTGGGCCGCGGTCTCTTAATCAGCGGGTCCGGGGTTCGAAACCCTGACGGCGCACAGGTCAGAGCCTTTTCAGTGGCTCTAATGTACACATCACTGTACACATTGGGCGTAACTCTGCTAGCGATTGTCAGCTCTACTACGGACGGTCTGCGGACGGTTGCCGGTACCCTGCCCCCCTTCCCTATGGGTCAGGTGCACCAGGACGAGGGCGGTGGGGGGAAGGTGAGCTTCTGGGCCCCGCCTTGTTCACGGCAAGCGCGGGCATCATGGCAGCTTGCTCAGGTCGTTCGGGCAGTAGTGAGCAACGGCCTGGGAGATGTAGGTGTGGGCCTGCGCGGGGCTGTACCCGGAATACTGTTGGAGTTGGGCGGCGATGCTCTGGTAAGGCTGGCCCCCGTCAAGCCCAGGGCAGACAGTATTGAGCGCCCCACTGATTAATCCATGAGCGGCACCCGAGATGCCGGTTGCGCGCACCGCAGCCAAGAACTGCGCGTTGTTCGGGACGTTTGGGTCGAAATACGGGTTGCCGCAATCATTACCGGACGGGCTCGCGCACGGCTCCGCATGCCCGACCGGTGTCAGAATCAATGCTGCCAAGACGGCGGCGACGACGGGAATGGTGATGTTCATCGCTCGTACTTCCTTATTGCCGATGTGGTCGTGATCGCAAAACGCCCAGCCCTCGTTGCCTTGTCGTCGCATCGGTTCCGCCATTTGGAAGTTCCCCTGGTCTTTGAGTGGCTGTTTATTTCCGGCTTTGTTCCGGGGGTAATTCGGATGATGCATTGCTGGCGAGACGGCCAGATTTATTTATAGAGGCCGAGCCGCCTCCGTTGCCTGTCCCCCGTGCCAGCGCGTGGGTCCCCCACCTCGCTGGCACATTTATTTGTTGCCCTCAGTTGCAGGTAGTCACGCAGTGCTCGCCCGTGTTGCCGCTGTCGTAGCAGTCGGTTTGACAGTCGGCGTGAGCCACACCGGTACTCAGCAGGAGCGCGCTAAGAACGGTCCCGACCGTTATCGCAATCCTCACGTGTTCACCCCCTCTCCCGGTTTTCGAAAATTCTCCTTTTTGCAAATTCCCACCGCTCAGGGCCAGCAGCTCGTCGTTGGACGGGCGCTCAACATCGTTGGCGTTCACCGGGTTTCGGAGTGACTCGGTGCCGGAAATTCGGGATGCGTTCCGACATACTGTCGGACCAGCGGATCGACCGAGCCTGCCATCTGCGGTGCATAGGCCGACATGCCAACGATGATCATCAGCGACACGTCGCGCCTAATGAAACCTTCGCGTTCGTTTTCCTGGAACACTTCGGCGACCGCGTTCGCATTCGGGTATCGGCTGAGATAATTGGCAATGCCACGGCCCCGCTCGGCCATTGCATCCCGGTCTGGAACACACACGTTGTCTGCTATCAGCTCTCGCACATATCTCACATCGTTGGCGTCAGCCTGAAACGGCACGGTGGAAGTCGACCGCATTGATGACGATGACGATGATGAGTGAGTGCAGGCTAGCAGTGCAAATCCAATCACTAAGCCTGCCAACGCAATTGCGAATACTTTGCGCATCATCTTCGTCATCACAATTCACCCTTCGTACTCTCAGTTCAATTCGCCTGTATGGGGTCAGACTTGCGGCGGGTTCGGGGAGACCGTGAACCCAGCGGCTTGAAGAGGAGCCAGCGCGGCTGGACTGTAGTCGCCGTTTGCGTTTTCGAACACCACCGTGTACCCGTCGGCCATGGTGATGGCTGCGTAAGTGCCCTTCCCCGCATTGCTGATGACCTTCCCGGGCGCCATCTTCCGATAGAAGTCGGAAAGGTGAGTCAAATCGTGCCACCAGGCGTCATACGACGCATATCTGCCCATGAAGAGTGCGCCCCCGACCGTCCTGGCCTGGCACTTAGCCTCAAAGTCTGACTGGGGCAGAGGGTCGGGGCCTGGCCCCTTCCCTTCGAAGTAGGTCGTCATGTCGCAGACGCTTGCCACCAGTTGGGCGAATTGGGGACCGGTTGCGCGAGCTGGTGACGCTGTACCCGTCAATGCCGCCACCCCGATCAGTCCTGCCGCCATGAGGCCGGGCCCCCAGCCCGCCACGGCTCTCTTCCACGTCATCGCTACCCTTTCCTTCGGCGTTTGTAGTATCAAGCGGCTTTTCTTGATCCGCTTGTCAGGTGGCGACGGTGACGCACGGTAGCGGAGGTAACAGTCACTGCACGCGCGGGAATGTGAGCGTGCCATCGTTATTGATTGTTGCCTTCCCGTCGGTGACGAGCTGGTCGATGGCCTCGTTGACGCGCCGGTCCACGACAGTTCCGTTTCTGGTCCACCCGAATATGCGTGCGACACCTTGGACGACCTCGCGGCGGCTGACCGCGCCGACATCTCGGATGGTGAGGATCGCGGCCAGCGCGAGTTCGTCCAGATGTACTTGCTCGACCTTTCGGGCGGCGTTCTCCGTGGGCGTGCGCACCTGTGTGACTTCGCTACCGGGCAACATGAGGAAGTCGCCGTCGCGGACGACCTCTGCTCGCTGGACAGCGAGGTTGATGTTGTTGCGGATGTTCGATCCGATACGTCCCACGCCCCACCAATCGCGGAGGCGCTCATAGGCGAAGTCGAGGTGGACGGGTCCCTCATGTTCAACGAGCGTCTGAATTGCCTCGACCATGTGGAGGTGGTTGCCTGGCTCGCCGGGGTCCACCCAGTGGGGAAGCGGGCGGGCCGGAGCGAATCGATACTCGCTAGTCCATGTCGGTGCAGCGGCGATATCAGCTGGCTCAGTCTCTATGCTGGGGCGCTCAATGAGCGTGGCCTTATTGGTCCGGTTGTGCGCGCTGATTGCTTCCTCGATGGCAGCGCGCAGGCGCGCTTCCTCCGTGGTGCGGTCTCGATACCAAGCGGTGCCCCAGATGCGGTGGAGCCGCCAGCCAAGTCCGGTGAGAACCTGGTCGCGAAGCCGGTCTCGATCTCGTGCAGCAGGCGCGGAATGGTATTGGTAGCCGTCGCATTCGATGCCGATAGCAAACATGCCAGGATAGGCGGGGTGCCGCACGCCGATATCGATGCGAAAACCGGCGGCTCCTACCTGTGGTTCGACGATGTAGCCCCACGTCTTGATCGCGGCAATCACCGACTCCTCGAACGGGGAATCGGGGTCGAGTCCGGTGGAAGAGTAAGGGACGGCAAGGGTTTGCGAGCCCTTCTCCGCGTAGTCGAGATATGCGCGGAAGTACTCGACGTTCTCGTTGGACGACGAGGGAATTTGTCCCGCATGCATGGAGGAGAAGACCTCGACACGTTGACGGGCGCGAGTGATACCGACGTTAAGCCGTCGCCAACCTTTGTTTTTGTTCAGGGCTCCGAAATTGGTTGATATCTTCCCAGCCTCATCGGGCCCGTAGCCGACGGAGAAAATGATCACGTCGCGCTCGTCACCCTGTACTTGCTCCAATGCTCGGATGAAGAAGCCGTTGAGACGGTCGTCGTTGGGTACCAAAAATCGGTCAAGATCTCGCCGACTCACTCGCGCTTCCTCGAGTGCGTTCCAAACGGCGTCGACTTGAGTGACTGAGAAGGTCACAACGCCAAGAGATAAGTCAGGGCGTTTGGTGTAGTGCTCGATGACGCGCTCGGCGGCCTTGGCGGCTTCGACCGGGTTGTCCGCCCCGCCGCCGCGCCGATACATCCCGTGCCCGTGGAAGAACTCGACTCCGACGTCGTCGCCTTGGGCATGAGCGGATGGAAAGGTGACAAGTTTTCCTTCGTAGAACTTGTAGTTAGAGAACGCAATTAAGTCTTCATGACGGGAGCGGTAGTGCCAACGCAAGCCGAGATTGTTGAACGCGCCTGCGGCTTTCGCGAGTTCGAGGACGGACTGGAAGTCCTTGACGTCGGTTCCTTCCTCGTCGTCTTCGTCGGTGTTGCGTTCGAAGAACGACGTGGGCGGCAACTGCTTGTCATCGCCAGCGAGAATCAGGGCCTTGCCTCGGTAGATGCAGTTGATGGCATCGCCCGGGGTGACCTGTGACGCCTCGTCGAAAATGACGACGTCGAACTCCATGTCCGACGGAAGGTACTGGGAGACCGCCAGCGGGGACATCATGAACACCGGCTTGATGCTCGGCGTGACATTTCGCGTCAACGCCATGAGTTCACGGACCGGCTTGTGCTTCTTCTGTTTGCTGCCTTCGCGGCGAATTACACCCGGCTCGCCCATGGTTGTGTTGACGGGGCGGCGGGCGTTGGCGGCGATGATGATGTCGGCCGTTGCGGCGTTGATGAGCTGGCGGTCAAGACTGCGGTACTCATTGACCAGTGCTTCGCGATCGGTCGCAAGAAGAGGACGGAGCCGTTCATCGCCGTGAATCATGGCGTCTGACCAGCCGCGCAGTAGAGCACGGCGGACGACGTCCGGGACCTCATGCTCGGTGAGCCGATGCTCGATGCAGAAGTCGACAGCAGTGTCGAGACCGCGCTTGGCGAGGTCTGCGTAGGCGTGCTTGTAGTCGAACCATTCTTGTTGACCGACGGTGTCGTTGCGGAACTCGTTCATCAACTGCAATGCGCCACTGTAGTCGTCGAACTCTGTGATCAGTTCAGCGTGGCGGCTCGGAGCGAAGGCTTCCACAACTCGATCGCGGGTTTGAACCCACCTCTCGTAACGCGGATGCATGGCATCAACGGCATTGGAATCGGTTAGTGCCTTCACCTGCCCGGCGGTCAGCGGACCCTTGGCGAGGCCACGTAGGTTCGTCGCCCATGCGATGGCTTCGTCAAGGACGTCGAGGTCGGTGTCGCCGGAATTGAAGTAGTCACCGAAGATGGCACGATAACCTGGTTCTGCGGCATGCATGTTCTCTGTTGCCTGCCTGGCCTTTTGGGCAAGGACGAGCAACTTGTTGGTCTCGGCCAGGGAGTAGTTCTGGTTGGTGACAATGGTGACCGTGTTGATGCGAGCGGCAGCACGGCCCATCGGGCCTACGTGAGCGGTCAGCCAGTCGATGGCATGCCCGATGGGGCCGAGTTGAAGTTCCGGGCGACCGGCCAGTGCTGGGGCTGGCCGAAGGCTGCGCTTCCACCCGTCTAAATCAGCGCGAGCGCTGTCGGCCAAGGTTTGGTAGGCGTCGTTAGGCTCGCTGGCGGTCAGGTAGGTGACCAACGCTGCGGGGACGTCGTTTTCAGTTAGGTTCAGGACCACCTCGACGACGTTGAAGGCGGGGTGGAATGCTTCGAAATTAGTGGCCCGCCCGAGCCAGTGGGCACCGAGAGTTTCACCGTGCGTAGCGGCGAGGTTCTCAAACGCCTTCCTGCTGTCGCTCCACGCGATGGCGTCGTGAAGGTGGTTGATGCCATGCTTCACGTCGGCGGCGTTTGTGAGAAGCGCGGCGATTGTCTTCTTGTCGGTGCGATAGTTTCCGGATAATTTCTTCAAACCCTTGTGCAGGTTGGTGAAGCGGTCCTGCAGGTCCTTCAGCGGCGCTGCCAGCGCTTCGGGTGTGAAGACCGAGGAGGCCGTGGTTTCGGCCTCATTCAGGGCAATGACATGCTCCCGCAGTCTGATCGCAGCTGCACGCGCCTCCGCCAAACCTGTAGGGGTAAACCAGCGGCGGTCCGGGCGGGTGTTCTGCGAGCGCAGATCGATAATCTTAGTCAATCGATCCACGTCGGCGAACGTTGAGATCGGCGGGAGCCCGAGATTGGTGGCGAGCGAGGACAATGAGCTGAGGCGGTCGCCCAGCATGCGCGTCTCGGCCTCGAACCGATCGGCTGTGGCGGCGAGGTCGGAGGCTGAGATGGTGTGCAGGTCTATCGGATATTCGGAAACAGCGACGCTTGAGGGGGTTTCGGGTATCGAGCGTGGGTCCGGCAGCGCTGTCCAGGGGACTCCGGCGACCTGTTCGACGGCTAGTTCAGCTGCCTTCAAATCAGCGATTTGCTGCCCGAGGTTGGTGCACGCGGACGCCAACTGCTGGGTGGTTTCAGCAGTCAGCCATTGCTCCATTACGTGCGCTGGATGTGCCCCATGCTGGTGCTCAATGATCTCTGATAGCTGTGGAGTATCGGACGGCTTGCCAAGCCCGAAGGCGTCGACAAGATCGGCGTTGAGGTCGACCGTGCCACGTAACTCCTTCAACGCCGATTCAGCTTGATACAGAGGCACTTCCAGCGACCGCTCGTCGGTAATCTCACGCCACAGAAACGACTTGCCCTGTGCCGCTGGTCGCCACGCACGAACCAGTTTGGACAGCGTCTCTTGGATACCGAGATACTCAGCCTCTGTCGGCCCCGCTGGGGGCGTCTCCGGGACCGGAGCAATGGGTACGGTAGTGAGGTTCGCGTACAATCCCAGCACTTGGTGCAGCGACATGTTTAGCGGCTTGCGGACCTCGTTCATTGCAGCCGCGTAGTTGTTGAGTTGCTCCCGACGGTCCTGTACGCCGCGCCTGGCCAGCGTTGGCATCGCCATTGGTGGCTTGGCGACGTTGTCGAGCGTCTTGAGAAGTTCAGTCGCTACCTCTTTTCTGCTCGCCTTATGCGAGTGGAGTTCCAGCAGATATGAGCCGAGCCCAGCGTCGACGAGGCGGTTGCGCACGACATCGAGCGCAGCCATCTTCTCCGAGACGAAAAGCACCGTCTTGCCTGCGTGTAAAAGGACGCCAATCATGTTCGCGATGGTCTGCGACTTGCCCGTGCCCGGAGGGCCGTCCATGACGAACGTTTTGCCCGCCAGAGCAGCTGCCACTGCCGCCCGCTGAGACGAATCCGCATCGAGCACAAGCGGTGTCAATTCAGGAGGTGCGACCCTGTCGATATCGGCAGGCTCAATCGGGTCGAACTGGAACTCCGGCGACTGCTGCGACGGGTCCGAGGTGGCCAGCGCCTGCACGATGGGGTGTTCAAGAATCGTGGCCTCGTTGTCGTCGAGGTCCTTATACATCGCCTCCTTTGTGAAGGAGAACGTCGACAAATATGTAGATTCGCGGAGGGACCAGCCGGTGAAGCTCCTGTGCTTTTCTAGCTCGGCACGAATCGTCGCGAGTGTCTCCGAGACGGATAGGCCGTCGATGTCCTCGGTTGTGGGCAGGTCGATGCCGAACTCCTTCAACCGAAGCGCGAGTGCTGGATTCAGCACGGGTTCGTCCTCGGCCTCGGTGATTCGTGGCGTGTCCTTCGGGCCTTGCGGGAGCAACTGAACCGGCACGAGCAGGAGTGGGGATACCATCGCCGTGTCGTCGACGTCGCGCCAGTCGAGCATGCCGAATGCCAGATAGAGCACTGATAGCCCCCGATCAAGGAACTCGGCTGAGCTCTTCCGCATCAGGTTTCGGATCACCGGGCCGACCTCGCTGTCAGGTCGCGACGAGTGAAAAAATGTGCCCGGCAATGACTCGGCAGTGCCCGATTCATCCGGATTCATGTCACCCCGGAATGCCTGCGGTTTGCCAGATTTCAACCGTGTCAGAACTTCGTCGGGTATTGGGGCGTCGATGCTCAGCGACGACATCTTCGGGGCACGGAATTTGATGAGCGCGCTTTGCCGTGTCAGACCCACCAGTCCATCACGCCACGTCTTGAGAGCCGCCTGAATCTCGCGTTGCTGCGCCATTTGCCTACTTCCGGGATTCTTGTTGTCGAGCGGTTGCCTCACGAGAGGTAGGGAACGGCATCCCTGACGGCAATCTGCACTTGACCCTGGAATGGCTCAAAACTGCTAGGCGGAATCTACGACGCAGTCGATGCGTGGCCGGTTGCGCGGCAGTCCTGGCTCTATGCTGCTCCGATCTTTGTATGCAGTGAGAACGACAGCGAGAGCTGGGAGTTCTTCGACGGCTGGGGGTTTCGGGTCGACGCGCTCGCGGATAGCGAGCAATTGCACCTCAGCATGTTGCACGTCCCGTTTGGGCCGTGGCAACACACAACAGCAAACTCACAGAAAGACGTCTAGTAATTACCTTTGTACCAACGACGGGTAGGAAACCGGGCCATCACGGGGCGCGAATCCACCGAAATCCTCGCCGGTGTAGCAGAAACGGGTCACCGGGTTTGGGTACTATCCGCCGCATGCCGTTAGCTAGCGGTCAGACATTCGCCGGGTACACGATCATTCGGCTGCTGGGATCTGGAGGCATGGGCGAGGTCTATCTTGCCCAGCATCCACGGTTACCGCGCCGGGATGCGTTGAAGCTGCTTCCCCACGATTGGTCAACCGACGCCGAGTACCGAGCCCGCTTCAATCGGGAAGCCGATCTCGCTTCGACACTCTGGCATCCGCACATTGTCGGTGTGCACGACCGTGGGGAAGAGGACGGCCAACTGTGGATATCCATGGACTTCGTCGACGGGCTCGATGCGGCCCGGCTCTTGACCGACCGATACCCGGCTGGGATGCCGGTCGAGGAAGTGGCCCGCATCATCACGGCGGTCGCCAGCGCGCTAGATAGCGCTCACAAACAAGGCCTGCTGCACCGCGACGTGAAGCCAGCCAACATCATGATGACCCATCTCGATGACGAGGGTGAGCAGCGAATCCTATTGACCGACTTTGGGATAGCCCGCAACGTCAACGAGATCAGTGGGCTCACAAAGACGAATATGACTTTGGGCACCGTGGCCTACTGCGCACCCGAGCAACTGCTAGGCGAAGACGTCGATGGCCGTGCCGACCAGTACTCGTTGGCGGCCACCGCTTATCACTTACTCACCGGTTCTCAACTGTTTCCGAACTCCAACCCCGCAGTAGTCATCAGCCGCCACCTGAATGTGCCACCACCAGCGCTAGCTGATAGCCGACCAGAGCTTGCCAAGCTCGACCCGGTACTCGCCGTTGGCTTGGCTAAGCAGCCCAACGACCGGTTCAAGCATTGCTCTGATTTCGCGTGCGCCCTGACAGATGCGGTGCCCGCAAGCCGGGCGGCGTCCTCTAGTGCAGCGACTCAGGCGGCACCGCGCGAGTCCGCAGCAGGGCGATCAGCTCGTCGTGCCAGGCCTGCGACCCGAGCCAGTCGGTCATGGTCATTTTTACCGCGTACCGATGGGCTCGTGATCGAATTCCAGCACAGCGCCCTATCGGCCACGAGCAAGAGCCGGGGGCCGCTCGCCTCGATGTGACGCCCGGCGCGCCGCCCAAAGATGACGCCGCCGATGAGACCACACTTCAGCCATGAGCGACGAGATCGTTGGCAGCCGACCCCCTGTCCGGTCAGCGGATCTGACCACGTTCGCCAGCCGAATCGCCGCGGGCCGGTAGCTTCTCGATCGCCTTGGCCAACATCATCGCTAGATAAATAGTTTGCGCTCTGGGAGGCTGCTCCTCGACCCCACCGAGAATCTCTCGGACTATTTCGAACGTGCTGAGCAGATGGCCTTCCGTGATACTTTCGACGTAAGCGGTGTTGTAGGCGTCGACCAGGTCTTCAAGCCCACGTTCGGATATCCCCCATAAGCGCTCCCAGAAGTCGCTCTCTTGCTGCGGGATTTCGTGACCCGGAGCAGGGGCATCGTCCAGGGCGGTTAGCTTTTCAATTGCCTTCGCCAAAGCCACCGACAGGATGAACATCTGGTCCTCAGTGTCCTCCTGCCACTCCTTGACCTGCTGCAGGAGGATAAATGATGATTTAGCGGTGCGGGACTTCAGGACACGCGAGGGGTATTTCTGGTTGCATAACTGGATGAGGTCCGCGAGCAATTGTTCGGCCCACTCCTCAGATGCGTCGGGTCCCGGCGACGCGGCGACCTCGTAGCCTGGAGGAGGCGGAGGAGGCATGGTCGGCGCGGCTCGGTGCTCGGTCCAATTTTTGCCGTCGAAGTACCGCATCCCCGGCGCGCCGCTTGGGTCCGGGTACCAGCCTGCTGCCGACGGTGCCGTCATAGCTCGCAATCATGCACCTAATAGTGTGTCCGTTTCTCGGACTATCGTTCTGTTCGGCATCACTCGACCATGAGGAGAGTCTGATGGCGGCCCACGCCGAGCGGCTGGCCTTTGTTTGCCGCAACGCCCACATTGCCCAGAAACACCTGAAGGGGCGCGAAGGTCTCCTTCAACAACCGTAGATTTGCTCCGACGACCCACATTCACTTCGACGGCTGGATGCCGCCCCGCCGGGCGCTACCGTGTACGGCCAAGGCGTGGGTTTGCCGTTATCGCATCCCGGCGCTGTTCGAGGCCCGCCAAACTTCCCGAGCCAGACTAGAAGTCTGGTATAACGTAACATCCGATCTTTTAGTATGTAAGATAATAATTCAAGCGCATCGTCAGTATGACCGCAGTCAGGCGCCGCCGCCGTAGCCGCAGACAGAATGGCAAACCGGATCTGCCGCAGCGGCGGCGCAAACGGGCCACGCGGGAGTGAACGTTCGGACCTCCCGCGTGGCCCTCAAAAGGACCGCAAAGGAGGCTGCTGACCCGGTGCGGACTGTCGCTGAAGCCGAGCAATCCCAGATCGGGGTCGAAACGGCACGTTGTTCCTTATCACCTACTGGCGAAAAGCGTGCCTCCCGCGGCGCTCTGCCGCAGTCGCTTCAGGTGCTCTGGCACAGCGAAGAGGACAGGTACTAAAGGAGGAGCAAATGACCGCCATGCGAGTCATTTACACGGGACCGGAACACCGGCCCCAGGTCGTACCGGTGTTCGAAGAGAGCGGAATGGTGAACGTGACAATCGGCGAGGGAAGCACTCCTGAGACGACGCCGGAGAGCCGGGGACCTCGGCCACGAACGGCGTCGCCGCCCGATCCGGCGCGGACGCTAAGGAGCTAGCCCAAGCGCTGGCGGATCCCCGTTCGTCGCTGCGCGACGGTCCTGGGGACCCGAGCTGCCTCGGCAGGCATTAAGGGTAACGACACACCACCACCGACTAACCCGTCAACCGGACCGGCCCGTCACTTCAGTGGCAGGCTTTTCCATTGCTGAGCGGCTTCCTTCGCTTCGGCGGCCGTGGAGTAGGGCTCGTGGAAGACGTGCGTATGCTCGCCATCCTCGTCGACCTCCCGAATCACCAGAATCCACGGCCGGTCTTGGCTTCGGCTTGACCCGGGGTCATAGAAGACGCGGAATTCATGCTTGTCGCTGACCGCACGGTAGCGCGGGTGGGTCGCCTTCGGGTCCACTGTTTCCCATGTCAGCATGGTTCATCTATAGCCCCGCGACGACATCCCGGTGCCAGTGGATGGGTGATGGCGGCACCGTCGGGCGTGGCGCGTAGCTCGCTATTTGAATAACTGCACACCGAGCACCGTACTGATAGACGAGCGGCTCGACGAGCGAGCGGCGGCGCTCTCGCCTTTGGGGCGGAAACGGAAACATTTAGGAGAGCCGGGCGTGCGTGACATTGAGACCATCGACGCCGAACTACGGCGACTAGTCCGGGCGTGGCGCGTAGCTCGGCTGGTGAGCGACCAGATACCTAGTACTGCGCACATAGACGAGCTGCTGGACGAGCGAGCCGGGGCGCTCGACCGAGAGGGGTTTTTTTCATCTCTAAGCTCCCTAAGCGGCCCGGCGGCGAGAGGCCCCGGTTCCCGGAGGTAATCAGCCGGGGAAGCCGCGTAACAGGCAATTTTCAGCTTTTGCGCATTGTGCTCGGCGCGCAGATCGGCATTCAGTTGATCGCCGCAGTGTTAATCACCACTGCGGTACCGGGTTATACGGCTTCAGCCAGTTCAGCGAATTGTCGGTGTGCCCTATGTACTGCGGGCAGTAGGCAGACACGGAAGCGCCGACGAAGTAGCTGGATTGTTTCAGCGAGAGATCGGTGTCCTTCATCAGCCTCATTGCCAGAACGGCTGTGTTTTCGTTTTTATCGAATCCGGCGCACACCGTATGGGCCATCGCAATCGCGGTGTTGGGGCCAGACATGGTGATGCCGTCCTTCGCAAGGGCCGCGACAAACGCATCGTCGATTGGATCTGCTGATGCTGGTGCGGCGGAAAGCAGTGCGGCAGCGGACAGCAGGACCGCGCAGGCGGTCGACCACTTCCCAGGACCGACGTTCATATGGTGGTCAGGGCTCCGGCGTTGTTGATTTGCGACGCCGTGACCTGCGATGACGGACTTGGGTGACACGGCGTTTCGCTGCGGGGCAGGCATGGGCTTCTCGAGA
>Ga0209040_10003077_pt1 | contig 12857 bp, 12 predicted proteins | sample BogFormECP12_OM3_FD_188240 | JGI IMG/M metagenome (GOLD analysis project Ga0209040, IMG submission 188240) | Bog forest soil microbial communities from Calvert Island, British Columbia, Canada - ECP12_OM3 (SPAdes) (version 2) | ecosystem: Environmental > Aquatic > Freshwater > Wetlands > Bog ... | reverse complement strand
TCCGGTGCCAATGAGGACTAGACCGAGATCGCGCGCCGCGTAGGGATGGACAGCATGATTCGGCTGGGGCAGCTTGTCGAGAACCTGATAGATGGTAAAGCCGAACGCGATCAGCGAGGTGCCGGTTCGAACCCACGACATCTGCGTTCGCTCCAGCGCCATGCGCGTGCGCACCCATGCGAAATGACTGTCGGAGGTGACCCGCACCTCAAAGCGCGCAGCACCATGCTTAGCCGAATCGTCGCTCATATCGACTTACGTGGAAACGAGGGTGAGCGTCCCGATGTTGACCGAATAGTTGCCAGGGGCGACCGTTGCGTTCGGCGCAGCGCAAATGACGCTCCCAGAGTAGTTTATGACGACGAGATTCGGGCCGCACGGCACCTGACGCAGACCATAGCTTGAAAGAAGAGTGTAACCGGGGCTGCTTTGTACGACAACGTACGTCGTGGGATACGATGGCTGGCTCGCGGCGATGATCGCGGCCGTCGTCCCCGCAACGACCGCGCCAACGGCAAAAGCGCCCCAGAATCCCCCGCCCCAATAGCTCGACGTCGGATACCAGACGGTACCCCCGTGCCATCCCCAGGTGCTATAGCCGTGGGGGTTGGTCACATAGTAGTTGGAGCCGTTGTAATGGTAGTTGCTATAGCCGCTGTAGTTGTGATTGTAGTTGTTGTTGTAACCGGTGTTGGTGTGGTACTGGTTCACGGTGTTCGTGTTTTTGTTGTAGGTCGTGGTGGTGCCGGTGTTCTTGTTGTACGTCGCGCCGTTACCGGTGTTCTTATTGTACGCACCGGCGGAGTTGCTGCCGTTGTAACTATGGCTGTAATCGGCAGAGTCGTCGTAGTGGCTCGCGGAGGTATGATCGGCGGCCGAATCGCCGGAAAAATCCGCGCCGCTCGTGGTAGCATGCCCGCTATAGGGGGAGTGATAACCGCCCCCACCGCCTCCACGAGCGTAGCCCCACACCACGGCGGGTGGCGCGACGAGGGCCAACGCCAGAATCGCGGCCAGGCTTTGCGTTCTGGTGCCGAGCGTATGTGCCATATCGACGTTCTCCTAAGGAAGGCTCGTCGAGTCGACGAAGCCGACGCCCGAAATGTGCGTTCCCTTCACGGTGACGATATCGAGCTTGAGCGTGTTCGGCGTGAGGGTGTAAGGCGAATTCTCTATGCCGACGGACTTTTCGGTTCCATTGTAGTACAGCATAACGCTCGACGCATCGAGGTCGGTGCGGACACCGTATCGGTCCCAGGCGACCCCGGTCCCGGTGCACACCTGAAGTTCACCCTTCTTAGAACACGCAGTCTTTACCACGATCAGCATCTGATGGGCGGCGTTGTCTACGAAGTAGACCGCGGACGCCGCGTTGACAACCCTGAGACCCGGGAAGACTTTCTGCGAACCATCGGGGGAGACTGCGCGCAGCTCGCCCTCGGCAAGAGCAGCGACGGGCAGCAAGAACAGTGCTATCCCAAGGAGTAGCGAACGGCGCCAAGATCGCATGAAATACTCCCCGTCATGAAACATCCTTTTGCCTTCTCGATTAGAGCGACGGCAATTCAACTGTGCGCGAAACCCGACCTGCCGAGATGAGAGCGGACTCGACCTAAACAAAGGCGCCGATCCTTTACGGAATCGGCACCTTCGCTTGTGGAATCGATGCTCCCCGAGTTGGACCCGAACTAACGACATTCTGATTAACAGTCAGACGCTCTACCAGCTGAGCTATCGGGGAATGCCGACCGCCCGGACCCGGGCAACTCAAGCATTATAGCAAACCGCTATCGGTCCTTCAAGCGCTCCCTAGCGCTTCTGGAAATTCGAGTTCACGTCCTGAACGGTCAACGATTTGCTGGAACCGTTAACGGTGAGGTTCGCAACGTAGTTGGTGCCATCGCCAAGCTGCCCGAACGCAGCGGCAATCGTCACGCCGTCCGAGGGGCCGCTTAGATACGTCGAGACATTCAGGCTGACGATCGCTTCTTGCGCGCGGTTGAACACCAAGGTCACCGAGTCGCCCGACTTGACGTAGTTGTGGATGATAAGGGAGACCGTGTTCGCGGCGCCACCGGATCCTAGGACGACCTGACCCTGTTGGTACAGCGATTGCAGTTTGCCAGGATCTGGCTGCGCATAACTTTGCGCGAGCGCGCCGATCTGTTTGGCATAGTCAGCGTAGTTCTGCTCGATGTGGTGCTTGATTCCGTGCGGACGCCCGGCCGGCGGGGGCGCGGACTCCAAAGACTTCTGCGGCTTGCCGTCCGGACCGATCTGCACCTGGTACTGCTCTTGATCCTTGACGTCGCCTCTGACCGAGATCGTCTCGGTCTGTTGCCAGGTGTACTGCGCGAGGCGTTGCTGATTCGCGCTGATGGAGGCTTTGATCTGCGCCAGCTTGGCCTGGAGCGAAGCGTTGTCGGCCAGCACCGGCGAGATCGAAACGGCGACCAGGCTCAGCACGCCGACCGCAGCGTGTCGGAACTTGCTCATCAAGTGTTCTCTTTCCGAGTTACGGAGCGGTGACGACCGTGTAGTAGAGTCCGTTGGCTCCGTACGCAGGCTGGAACCATGTGGTACCGCAGACAGTATACGTCACACCCGACACGACTTGAGCGGCGCAACCCGTTGCCGGCACCGTGGCCGTCCTTTCGCCGATCGAATACGCGACTGCCGCTCCCGCGACCGCAGCGCCGGCGATGCAGCCGGCACAACTCGAATAACAATTGTAGCAGCCGGCGGCGTATACCGGGGGCGGCGGGGGATAGCCGTAATAGCCGCCCGTGTGGTACGCGCTGTTGTACGTCGCCGAGGTGGTGCCGCCGTACGTGTTCGTGTGCGTCGCACCGTTGCCGTACTGCCCTGACGTCGTGCCCCCGTAGACATTCGAGTGCGTGGCTCCGCTCCCGTACTTGCCCGAGGTGGTGCCGCCGTACGTGTTCGTATGCGTCGCACCGTTGCCGTACGAGCCCGACGTGTGGCCGCCGTAGGCGTTCGTATGCGACGTCGAGTCGTAGCTGTGCGACGTGCTGCCCCCGTACGCGTTGGCATGAGCGTAGGCGAACGCGGGGCTGCACTGCAACGCGCCCAGCGCGAGTCCGAGTGCTCCTATGGCGATCTTCTTCAACATCATCATATCCTCTTGAGATCTCTTTCTAGGAATTCTTCTTCGGTGCCGGCGTGGGCCCGGGCCACGGATGCTTGAATGGGATACGTTTTGCGTTAGCGGCTGCGGCTGAGCTGAACGCGTCGGCTCCCACGACCGGATCGATCTGCCAGTCGGAGAACGCAAGCTCGTGGCGCAACTGCGCCGGATCATTCAGATATACCGCGCGCACGAGACGCGGCAGCTTGTCATCCGCGCCGATCCACACCTGCTCGAAGACTCCGAACGCGACGTACGCGACCACATCGGTCGTCGTCCCACCGACCACCTTCGATTGACCGACGTAATACGCAAGTTTGAGACCCGGCGAGAGATCCGTGTATGGATCGGTGACGATGACGTCCGTGAACGGGAAATAGGTCCCCGAAAGCTTGTAGGCCGCTTCGAGCATAGTGTCAATCGTCGCGGGAGCCGGCGAGACGGCGGCCAGGTTTTCCGTCGGAAAGTACCCGGTGACCGTCTTTCCGTCGTAGTAGTATTCGCGAGGCGACCCGTCTCCAGGCATGATGATGCGCAGCTTATCAGGGCGCACGAGCGTCACTTGATACTGGGTCGAGGATGCCAGTGGGTGCCCCTGGCGGCTGGGCTGCTCGAAGATCTCCAGGGCGGCGAACGACATGCTCTTGGCCGCCGCCAGCCGCGCGCTGCTCGCTTTGAGGATGTCCAGCGCCCTTGGCTCCAACGGAGGCGGGGTCGCGGTCGGCCGCGGCGTGGGCTGCGCTGCCGTGGCTTGGTGGGCCAAACCGAAAACGGCCGGCCCGAGCAGCAACAGCGCGATGAGGACGCGCCCTATGGTCGTTCTCATGTTCTCCAGCTCTCTATTTCGCCTTGACGTGGTGGACTCGACCACCCAGAGGGTGTTCTGTTGCGAAACCGCGGCTCATATCCTCCACTTTACGCCGGGGTAGGTGATACGTAGGAAGAACCGCTGTCAACTCCCACGGGGCAACGTCGCCCTCGAGATACCCTCAGTTCGTTTTCGCGGCGACGGCGTTTGCGCCGTGGCATTTCTTATACTTTCTGGAGCTTCCGCAAGGGCAAAGCTCATTGCGGCCGGCCTTCGCGAATGCCGATGCGCGATCGCGTGTGTGCTCGGCGGCGAGCAGAGGCATGACGCCTTTGGCTTCTTGTCCTCGCTTCAGGAACTCGCCGATGAGCCGCATCGGTCTATCGATGTGATGGAAGAACGCTTTGTAGCCTTCGCACAGGTAATTCAGGCCTTGCTCGCCATCCGGGGTGGTGATGAAGCGATTCTTCGGACATTCGCCGTGACAGGCGAAACGCACGTCGCATTCTCGGCAATATTTCGGAAGCGATTCCAGCTTCGCACGCCCGAAATCACGCTGAAAATCTGAATTGACCATCTCCCTCATCGGGCGTTCGCCGATATTGCCGAGCAAGTATTTCGGTTCGACGAAATGATCACAAGAGTAGAGATCGCCATTGTGCTCCAGCGCGAGCCCGGCTCCGCAAGTCGCATCGAACACACACATGCCGGATGGCAATCCTAGCCAGCTTCTTGCAGCTGCCTCAAACGTCTGCACGAAGACCTTCCCCACGTCGTAGCGCACCCACTCGTCAAAGACCGCGCTGAGGAAGTCGCCCAGCTGTTTGGGCAGCACGGATCGCTCCGAGACCTTCGATCCTTGTTGATACAGCGTCCGTCCATCGTCGTTCACGCGCTCGATGACCGGGATGAACTGGATCCATGTCGTCCGGGCCTCGTCGCGCAAGAAGCGATACACCTCGAGCGGGTGATCGCCGTTCACGCGATTGACCGTGGTCAGGATGTTGTACTCGACGCCGTGCTTTTGAAGCAGCCGTAGGCCGCGCATCACGTTGTCGAACGTCCCACGCCCGCCCTTATCAACACGATTGGTGTCGTGAAGCTCACGCGGTCCATCGATGCTGATGCCGATGAGGTAGTTGTTGGCCTTGAAGAACTCGCACCATTCGTCGGTCAGCAAGGTGCCGTTCGTCTGCAGCGTGTTCTCGAACACCATGCCCGGCTTTTTGTGTTTGTTCTGGAATGCAATCGCACGGCGATAGAAATCGACGCCCATGATCGTCGGCTCACCGCCTTGCCACGCCACGGTCACGTGGTTGCTGCGGTGCCCTTCGATCAACTGCCGGATGTAGGTCTCGAGCATAGCGTCGTCCATCCGGAACCGGCTCCCCGGATAGAGTTGTTCTTTGTCTAGAAAAAAGCAGTAGGAACAATCAAGGTTGCAAATCGCCCCTGCCGGTTTCGCCATCACATGAAATCGCGATAGAGTCCGTTCATCCATTTCCTATAGGATAGTGCCGGCTCTCTCCTTCGCGTATGAAGCCCGTGAGAAAAAGTGGTGATGCCAGATCTACGACCCGAAGGCGAAGAGGCGTTTCCAGTCCTGCTTCATGCTGATGACGGACCACTTTCGGGCCTTCGCCTCATCATAGAGCGCCTGGGTAAACGTGCCGACCTTCGTATCCGGCAGGCCCGTGGCCGGGCCGTAGGCATATTCGCGTTGTGCATCGTCATGCAACACGAGCATCATCAAGCACGCCCCGCCCCCTGACTGCGTGTACTCGAGCATCTGCTGATCACCGGTCGAGTTGCCGAACGCCGCTTGCGGCGGGCCTCCGATGAACAGATAGATATCCTCGGCTTTGCCCGACATGTTGTCGTTTAGCTCCAGCTTCGGCGCCCGCATCAAGACCGTCTGTCCGTTCTTGCCGTAGGTGTATTGCGTCTCGACCGCGGACCCGATGATTTGCCGGGATGGGATGCCGTACACGCGATCGCTATAGGCGCGGACGAAATCTTGACCGCCTCCGGTCACGATGTAGGTCATATAGCCGTTGGCACGCAGGTAGCGCATCACCTCAAGCATCGGCAGGTAGACAAGGTCGGTGTACAGATGGTTCCAGCGGGGCTGCTTCGCTGTGCCGATCCAATCCGCTGCTATGGCGCTGAATGCATTCACAGACATCCCAGTGTGGGTGGCAAAGACGATCGCTTCGAAATCCTTCACGGTGAACTTGGCCATCGCAGCTTTGTCGCCAGAGAGCACCGACTTGAACGGCTCTGTGGTTTTCCACTCCGGATGCTGCGGCGCCAGCGCGATGACCCGATCGAACGCGAACACGACTTGCGTGTATATCGGGTGCTCAACCCACATGGTGCCGTCTTGATCAAAGGTGGCGACGCGTTGTGAGGGCGCGACGTACTTGGGATTGGAGCTGTCCGTGGTGACGCGCACGAATTCGAGGATCGCCTGCTTCGCCGCGCCATCGTTCCAGGACGGCAGCGGATCGGAGCCCGCTTCGCCGGTGAGCCCGACGGTTGCGAGCAGCGCGCCGCCGAACGCCAAGAACTCTTGGCGCGCCATTGCGCCGGGGCGGCCGCTTGGACGACTGGGTAAACCCTTGATTCGCTTCATGATGTTCTCCCTGATGTCGAAGCCTCGAAGGCGAAGAGGCGCTTCCAGTCGTTTTTCATACTGATGACGATCCAGCCCTTGGCCTTCGCGTCGTCATACAGCGCTTGAGTGAAGGTGCCGAACGGCGTGTCGGGCAGCCCGGTCGCCGGCCCGTAGAGATACTCCCGCGCCGCGTCGTCATGGAAGACGAGCATCATGAGGCGCGCGCCGCGATTCCCGCTCGTATACTCGAGCATCGCCTGATCACCCGTCGAGTTCCCGAACGCCGCGTGCGGACGGCGACCGAGAAAGAGGTAGATATCTTCGGGCTTGGCAGCGACGTCGTTAAAGAGAAGAATATCAGGCTGCTTCATGAGGACGCCGCGGCCCTCTGAATCTGACACATATTCAGTCTTGGCCGCAGAGCCGATGACGTGCTCTGGGGGTACTCCATACACCTTTTGCGCGAACGCGCGCACAAACGCTTGGCCTCCGCCGGTGACGAGATACACTCGGAAACCGCTGGCACGCAGATAGTTCATCACCTCCAGCATGGGCTGGTAGGTGAGCTCCGTGTATGGCCTTCCCCAGCGCGGATCTCTCGCTTTCGCGATCCAATCGGCGACGATCTCGGCAAACGCCTCGGTCGTCACTCCGGCATGCGTCGTCATCACGATCGCCTCTAGATCTTTCATGGTGAATTTCGACAGCGCGGCCTTGTCGCCCGCGAGCACCGACTTGAACGGCTCGGTGTTCTTCCACTCAGGATGCTGTGGCGCCAGCGCCACAACCCGATCGAGCGCGAAGACGAGTTGCGTGTACATCGGGTGCTCGACCCACAGCGTGCCATCCTGATCGAAGGTCGCGAAGCGGTCTTCTTCCCGCACGAAATCGGGGCTCGCCTTGTCGGTCGCCCTCTGCACAAAATCTACGATTGCCGCCTTCGCGGGCCCCTCGTTCCATGAAGGCAACAGGTCAGCGACGGTCATCACGGTGCTTTCCGTTCCACGTGCCTAGGTTCACCTCGTGAAGACGCCTTGTCCTATGGACTCGGCGAGGGCTCGGCTGCGACCGGCTCCGGCTGCCAGCCGCCCCCCGTCGCATGGTAGAGCTGGACCAGAGCAAGCCGCTCGGCCAATTCGCCCTGGGACTGCGCGATCTCAGCCTCGTATGCGCGCGACTCGCTGTCCAGCACCTCGAGATACGAGGTCTGGCCGTTCACGTACCTGATATTCGCGAGCTGCAGCGACTTCAGCGCAGCCGCACTGTTCGCCGCCTGCGCCACGGCGTATTTCCGATTGAGATCGTAGGCGATTAGCGCGTCTGCGACATCGCCCACGCCTTGATGGATCGACTGGACGTATTCGAGGACCGCCTGCTCTTTCGCGGCCTGCGATTTCGTCACATTGGCGTGAGCTGCGCCGGTGTTGAACACCTGCTGCACGATCTGCGGCAGGATCGAAATCGCGCTCTCGGGATAGTTGACGCCGTTGATCTGCGCGGTGCCTGCGCCCGCGGCCGCGCCGATCGTGAACTGAGGGAAGAGCAATGCGCGCGCAACCCCGATCTGCGCGTTCGCGGCGATGAGGTTCTCCTCGGATGCTCGGATGTCTGGGCGTTGCTCGAGCAGCGCCGATGGCAGGCCCGCCGAGGGCACGGCCGGCATCGCGACCTGCGATTGGAGCGGCAGCCCGCGGGGGATCGAGCCAGGGTAGTTGCCCAACAGGATGCTGAGCGCGTCCTCGACGGTCGCCGCGTCTCGCTGAATCAGGAGGATCGACGCGGTGACCTCCGCGACGAGTTCCTGGGCCTGCGCGACGTCCTGGAGGCCGTTCTTGCCGGCATGGTATCGCTCCAGCACGATCTTCAGGCTCTGGTTGCGCGCCCGCAGCGCCTCTTGGGAGATGGCGAACTCCACATCGAGCTCGCGCAATTGGAAATAGAGACTCGCGACCGATTTGACGACGCTCGCCGTCACCGTCTCGCGCGCGAACTCCGACTGCAGCACCTGCGCGGCAGCCGCGGCCGTCTCGCTGTGGACCTTGCCGAAGAGGTCGACTTCATATTGCAGCGTCAGCAACGCGCCAGGGATGAACTCTTCGCGCGGGATGAACGCGTTTTCGGGTCCGTTCGTCTTGGAGTACTGCGCGCTTGCGACCGCGTTGATCTGCGGATATCGGTTGCCGCTGACGATCGTCAGCTGCGCCTGCGCCTGCTGCACGCGTTGCATCGCGATGCGCACGTCGTAGTTCTGCGCCACCGCGGTCCGCAACAGCGTCTGCAACTCCGGATCCTTGAATATCTCCCACCAGCCGAGCGCTCCCATCGGCGGCATCGTCTGCGATTGGGTCTGGTCCCGATACGCCGGCGGCATGGAGGCGTCGGGCCGCACGTAGGCAGGTCCAGAACAAGTCGAAAGTAGCTGGAGAAGCGCGAACGTCGCGATGGCGAGTTTCATGGCATCACGTCAAAGGTGCGGCCCGCCATCAGAACGGGATCGGATACAACCAGTTGAGCCATGTCTTCGTCCTGATGTCGATCTTGCGCAGAGCCGCCCAGGGGCCGCTGCTCTGCGCATACACCGCCGCCACGCCTTGCGCGCCGATGGGGAACCCGGCAGGGGCAGGCTCGTCCTTGGTCGGCTGGTCCATGAAGATCTGCACAGCGAACTGGTTTTGCGGCAGGTTCGGGTTCGCGGGAGAGAAAGTAGGAATGACATCGCTCGGCAGATATTGCCCTTGGCCGTTGGCGTACCAGATGCTGCCGACTTTCGCCGTGAAGATCTGTCCAGGATACAGATTGAGCGCGACCTCGACCGGTTGGCCCGCCTTGACATACTTGAGGACTTCTTGGTTGAAGGTGGCAAGGAGATAGCGATCCGCATCGACGACGAACGTCGCGATGCCGCCGACCCGCACGATACCAGAAACCATCCCCGGCCGGACCTGCACGTTGATCATGTGGCCCTCCGCGGGCGCCACGATCGTGGTGTTGTCCAAGTAGTAGTGCGCGAGCGCGAGCTGGCCTTTGGCGGCCTTCACGTTCGCGATCGACGAGCTCAGGTTGGCCCGGCCCTGTGCCAAGGCTGCCTGCGCGCTCGCGACCACCGTATTGACGCCGCCGATCTGCGATTCGTACTCAAGACGAGCGCGCTCAACGCCGGCCTGCGCCCCTTTGATCTCGGCGCGGTCGGCACTCACTTGGGCATCCCATTTTTGGACGTCTTCGACCGGGCCTGAACCAGTGCGCGCGAGCCTCGCGGAAAGGTTTTCCTCATATTGCGAGTACTTCAGCTCGCTGCGTCCTTTGACGACCCGCTGCTGTGCTGCGTCCAGGTCTGCTTTGAGCACACCGACCTGCTGCCCGGCCGCGGCGAGTTGCGACTGGAGCTGCGCGACATCGTATTGTGCGGTGGTCACTTTCGCGGTATCGGCGTCAAGCTGCCCTTCGGCTTGTCTGACCTGGAATTCGTACGGGCGCCGATCGAGCTGGAAGAGCGGCTGTCCCTTCTTCACAGGAACATTCTGCTGCGCCAAGACGGCGGTGACGAGCGTAGGTTCGGGCAGACGGGGGATCAGCTGAACCGTATACTGGACGATCTTTGCGTCGGACGACTGCGGAGTCGCGAACCGCACCCCGATGAGAACGCCGAGAAGGATATGAAGTATGATCAAGCCCGACACGACCGCCCACGCGGGACTGAACTTGAGCCATTTGAACCTGAAGAAGACGAGCCAGATGAACAGGAGGTAGCCGACCGTGATGATGATGATGATCCCCACGCGCGGCTATGCCCCCGGCTCGTCGTTCGGATGCGTCGGCGGTTTCGTCGAGTCGGACGTTGGCGGAGCGGGCTCTCCCTTCAGCTTGGCGATCATGTCGCGGATGTTGCGCTGCTCCTGCTCGGGCAGGTAGCGGATGTCGACGACGTCAGTCGGCTTAAACGCCCACATGAACGCTTGAATCCATGGAACGACCGCCAGAAAACCGAGCCATCCCATGAGGTTGACCGCATCCGCATCGGGATGCTTGCGCGCGATCGCGATTCGTCCAGGTAAGCCGAGAATGAAAACGAGCGATACCAAAAAGATGACAGCCAATAAGAACAGCACTGCAAATGTGATGAAATCCCAGCCGTCTACTTTGAAACCCATGTGGCCCTCAGGTGAGCTGGCGGACCACCTCGCCGCCTTGGTATCTCCTCCGTGCGTGCCCTAGTCGGAGAGAAGCAATGCGTCCCCTCGCAATAGCCTGTATGTGAAGTTCATTGAAAGATGCGAAGGAGTGTCAACGCCCGTAAGAGGCCGACGTTTCTTCCTGCGGCTATGTTCAACCTACTACCGTTACAGAGGACCCGCACGCTCTGACGCAGTGCGGGTCTTGGCTGAATTCTGACTAACGGTGATTCACGCGCTTCGGGGGACCGCATGGGCGGACCCGAGCTACGGCGGAGTTCCTTGGGCGATAGCCTCAATCCTGAGAACTTCGAAAAAGGGACGCCCACCTAACTCCTTCAATTTGCCCTGCGTCAAGTACCCCTGCTGTGCGCAGTTCTCGCGGTGCTGCCACTTACCCGCAATGACGTTCTGGAGGCATCCCATGATCAAAGCTCGTTACTTAGTCGCCTTGCTTTGCGCGATCGCGCTTGCACTGAGCGCTTCGAGTCAAGCGGCACAGGCCGCCGACCAGAAGCCCAACATCGTGTTCATCCTGGTTGACAATGTCGGCTGGGGAACTTTTGGGGTGTACGGTGGAACAGTGGCCACGCCGCGCATCGACGAGCTGGCCAACAGCGGTATCCGTTTCAACAATTACAACGTGGAGGTGCAATGCACGCCGACGCGCTCGGCCATCCACACCGGGCGCTACTCGGTTCGGTCAGGGACATATACGGTACCCTTGCCAGGGCAAGGGCCGGGTGGAATGTCGCCGTGGGAATACACGATTGCCAAACTCCTCTCGGATGCCGGATACACCACCGCGCTCTACGGCAAGTGGCACCTTGGCGATACCCAGGGCCGTCTGCCGAATGACCAGGGCTACGACGAGTGGTGGGGCCTTCCGGAGACCTGGGATGTGGCCGGTTACACGTCCTATCCGCTGTTCAAGGAGAGCGGCGAGCCCGTCCCCATGCTGTGGGAGGGCAAGAAGGGCCAACCATCGAGACCGGTGATGCCGATCAACCTCAGCAATCGGGCAATCATGGATGAGAAATACATTATTCCGAAGACGATTGACTTCATCAAACGTAATGCAACGGCGAAGAAGCCGTTCTTCGTGTACGTCGGTTACTCAGAAATGCATCCACCGATGATCGCCAATCCGAATTTTGCGGGTAAGTCCACGCAGCGCGGCGGCGTGTTTGCGGACCTGGTCGCCGAAATGGACTACCGCGTCGGCCAAATCATGGATGCCATCAAGGCGGCGGGCATCGACGACAATACCATCGTCATCCTCAGTAGCGACAATGGCAGCGGTGGGGCAATCCTGCAGCTTGGCGGAAGTGAGCAAGGGCCATGGCGCGGAGATTTCTTCAACACGCCATTTGAGGGGAGCTATCGCGTGCCGGCGATGATCCGCTGGCCCGGGCATGTGCCTGCGGGTGTCGTCACGCAAGAAATGCTCGCGGACGTGGATTGGATGCCGACGCTGGCCGGAATGGTCGGTGCGCCGAATCTGGTGCCCAAGGACCGACCGATCGACGGCATCGATGCCTCTGCCTTCATGCTGGGGAAAAGCCCATCAACCGGCCGTGACAGCTATATGCTCTTCGATACGGACGCCCAGCTCATGTCGATCAAATGGAAGATCTACAAGACGATCTTTCGCTACACCGATGCGCAAATAAGACCCGCCATGGAGCAACCCTACGTAACGCCTGAGCTTCCCATGATCTACGACCTCAGCAGCGATCCGCACGAAGACAACAACTTGTTCTATAGCGATCTGACGTGCGGTTGGATCCTCGGTCCGGACTTCAAGATCATCGGAGCATATGAGCGCAGCATAAAGGAGTTTCCGAACATCAAACCGGGCGAGGACTTCAAAGGCTATAGGTAGTTCCGCGCGGCAGGGCCGAGTGATAAGGAACCGCGGAGCTCTCCGCGGTCCCTCCTCGTTCTCGACGCACCAGCTATTGGATTCGGACTGCAGCAGCGCGTTGTGACAGGCTTGACCCTACTACCGTTACAGAAAACCCGCACGCTTTACGAGGTGCGGGTCTTCTTCTTGTTGAGCTTGGCTCCCCGAGTTGGACTCGAACCAACGACTTTCTGATTAACAGTCAG
>Ga0209040_10003076_pt1 | contig 12862 bp, 14 predicted proteins | sample BogFormECP12_OM3_FD_188240 | JGI IMG/M metagenome (GOLD analysis project Ga0209040, IMG submission 188240) | Bog forest soil microbial communities from Calvert Island, British Columbia, Canada - ECP12_OM3 (SPAdes) (version 2) | ecosystem: Environmental > Aquatic > Freshwater > Wetlands > Bog ... | reverse complement strand
GACGATCGCCCTGACAAAATCCCTCTATCGATGCCCATGCTGCCAAGCCGTCTCAACCCGGCCGGCCTTCAACCAACGCTTGTGACACAGTAGAAGTAACAGCCTTTACCTAAGACATGGGTGACAACCTCGGGCCGAACGGGTTGTCGAGGGGTTGCAAGGTCTTCTGCTCGAGGTCGATGAAGCCGAGATCGTAGCTCATGAAGCTGACGATCCAAACGCCTTCGTCGACTTCTTTGATTCCGGGGCGCTGGCCGGCAAGGACGGTCGAGACGTTGATGCGTTTGCGATGCATGCAGATTCGGCCGCATGCGGTGACGAGGACGTCCCGGTCGTGCAAGGGGTAGGCGAGCTCGGGCGAGCCGTCAGGCGTCGAGTCCATGGCGACGGCAAACCGCATCAAGGTAAGAACCGCGCGGCGGCGAAACCCTGGCTTCGCCCAAAACCGAAGACCAAAGGTGGATGACTCTCGTCTCGGGGGTCATCTGCTTTTCGGCCAATTCCGGCGGACCGCAAAGCAGTTTTGCGTTGCGATGTCGGATCGGATAGAAGACGGAGCGTTTCTGGGCTCGTTCGGAGACGCGATGCTTCTTCGCCAGGTACGTCAAGTAGGCCGGACCGAAAGCGCCCCAGCGGTAATTTTCTGGTCGAATGTCGCCTTGAACCAACCGTTTCCAGTAAAAGGCCGCGCTCTTTCGCAATCCATAGTACGGGGGCCGCCAATTGACTTGAGGAATCTCGCAAAGTTCGCGAACCATCTCCGAGGCTTGCGGAAGCCGCAACACGGCGCCGTTAATCTTGGTCTCGTGCTCCCAGCCGAAGACATATTCGTCCTCAAAGTCGAGCGGTCTTACAAAGTATAGATCGAGATCAACCCAGTAGCCGAGCCCCTTGGCCTGCAGCGCGTAGCGAAAAAAATCTGAGCCTAGCGCGGCCCAGCCGGTGTCAAAGTATCTTGCCAGCGCCTCATACTCGACCACTTCATTTGCGTCGCGAATTTCGACCCCGATTGGCGCGTCGGAAAGCTTTTCGGGGGCGTAGGAATAAAGCCGGAAAGAGTGACCGACCGACAATGCGGAAATCATGGTCAGGCGCTCGATATAGCCAAGTCGCTCGCCGACCCACAACGAGTGCAAGCGTTCGCTCACGTTTCGCTCCCTGGCGAAGGCCGGGCCGGCGGTCGAAAGGATCTCGCGCTAGGCCGTTTCTTTGGCGTCTTCGAATATGACATCAGTTCGGTGGAGCGAATGCGCTGGCGAACGCTTTGGGCGCCGGGGTCGCGACCCAGTTGGTCAAAATTATGGTCTCCAGAACAAGAATCGCCAATATCGGACTTCGGTTAACGCCCCATGGCGCAACAATCCTATGATCTTGCCGTCGTCGGGGCGGGCATATGCGGTCTTGCGCACGCTCTCGCTGCGGCGCGTCTTGGCAAGCGCGTCGTCGTCATCGATCGCGACAAGCAGGCCAACGGCGCCTCGGTGCGCAACTTCGGCTTCGTGACCGTTACCGGCCAACAGGCCGGCAAATGCTGGCGCAGAGCCATGCGCTCGCGCGACGTCTGGATTGAAGTCGCCGAGAAAGCGAAAATTGCAATCGTACAGCGCGGGCTTCTCATGATCGCGCGCCGGGCTGAGGCGCGGACCGTGATCGAGGAGTTTTTGGAAACCGAGATGGGCGCCGGCTGCCGGCTCGTCGAGCCCGGCGAACTTGCGGAATACGGCCCCATTTTGCTTTCGCAGGCCTTCGCCGGCGCTCTTCAGAGTCCGCATGAGCTGAGGGTCGAGTCGAAAGACGCGATTCCGCAGCTCGCGGCGTACCTTGCCGAGCGCTGCGGCGTCGCCTTCATGCGCGGGACAACAGCCCTCAGCGCGGCGCCGCCGCGCCTGGAAACGAGCCGCGGGCCGGTTGAGGCCGAGGCGGTCGTCGTCTGTCCCGGCGACGACTTCGGGCTGATTTCTCCCGAGCGCGCCGCTGCATACGGCCTGAGCCGCTGCAAGCTGCACATGATGCGCGTCGCTCCAGAGAGGTTCGACGCGCGGCTGCCCGCGGTGATGTCCGACCTTGGGCTGATCCGGTATCTCGGATACGCCGAGCTTCCAGCGGCGCGGGCTTTGAACGCGAGGCTGAAGGCCGAACAGAGCGGGCATCTTGAGGCCGGGGTGCACCTGATCGTCGTGCGCAGCGCCGACGGCTCGCTGGTCGTGGGAGACTCCCACCACTATGCCGCGACGCCCGACCCATTCGCGCCGGCAGCGGTCGACGACCTCATTCTCAATGAATTTGGGCAGGTCTTCGCCGGGCCGCCGCCCCAGGTCGTCGAACGCTGGACCGGGACCTACGCGTCGTGCCCGGACCGGCTCATGCTGGTTGACCGGCCCTCGGATGCGATGCGTATTGTGCTCGTCACCAGCGGCACGGGCGCGAGCACGTCGTTTGCGATCGCCGAAGAGGTGATCGCCGACCTATACGGCTGAGAGGGACAAGCGCTTGAACCAGGTCAAGGCCGTCATATTCGACTGGGCCGGCACGGTCGTGGACTACGGCTCGATGGCGCCCATGGGCGCGTTCGTCGAAACCTTCGCCGAATTCGGCGTGACGATCGCGGTCGAAGAGGCGCGCGCGCCGATGGGCATGGCGAAGCGCCCTCATCTTGCGGCGATCCTGGCTCAGCCGCGGGTCGCTGCGGCCTGGGCGAATCGCCACGGCCATGCGCCCGGCGAGCGCGACATCGACGCGCTCTACGCCGCCTTCCTGCCCAAGAATCTTGCCGTCGCCGCGGCTCATGCCGACGTCATACCAGGGGGCGCCGAGGTCGCCGCCGAATTGCGTCAGGCGGGCGTCAAGATTGGCTCGACCACCGGCTACACCCGCGAGATCATGGCCGAAATCTCGAAGGTCGCCGCGTCCCAGGGCTTCAAGCCCGATAGTCTCGTCTGCACCGGCGACACGCCGGACGGGCGCCCGACGCCATATATGCTCTACAAGACGTTCCTCAATCTCGAGGTTTGGCCGGCGTGGAGCACGGTCAAGGTCGACGACACCGAGGTCGGGATCGCGGAGGGTATCAACGCCGGCGCTTGGGCGGTCGGGGTGGCGGTGAGCGGAAATTTGTTCGGCCTGTCGCGAGCCGACGCGGCGGCGTTGGCGCCCGCCGAGTTCGAGCGAAGGCGCTCCGCGGCGGCCGCCAAACTCAAAAACGCGGGCGCGCACTACGTAATCGACAGCGTGGCCAATCTCATGCCCATCGTGCAGGCGATCGACAAGCGCATCACAAGCGGCGAAAGGCCGTGACCGATCGCGACGCCTTGCTCAGCGAGGGCGACGTCAATCTTTCCCCGCTGCGCTCGAGTTGGCGCGCTTCGCTGAGCGACAAGACGCGCGATCTTCTCGACGAGGACGAGCGCTATTTCATCCGCCAGTCGCTTTCGACGCCGTGTCTGGACGTTGTCGAGCGCGCCGAGGGCGCCGTTCTCATCGACTCCGATGGCCGACGGATCCTCGATTTTCACGGCAACAGCGTCCATCAGCTTGGCCACGGCCACCCGAAAGTAGTCGCAGCGGTCAAGGCGGAGATGGACAAGCTGCCCTTCTGCCCGCGCCGCTACGCCAATCGCACCGCAACCGAGCTTGCTCGCCGGCTCGTGGAGACGGCGCCGACCGGTCTCGATAAGGTTTTGTTCGCGCCGAGCGGGGCGGCGGCGATCAGCATCGCGCTCAAGCTCGCCCGCTACGCCACCGGACGATACAAGACGCTGTCGCTATGGGATTCCTTTCACGGCGCGACGCTGGACGCCATCGGCGTCGGCGGCGAGGCGCTGTTCCGCCGCGGCCTCGGACCGATGACTCCCGGTGCCGAGCATTTGCCGCCCTTGCACTTGGCGCGCCGCTTCTTCGGGGACGATCGGCCTTATGATCGTTTCGCGGATTTCATCGACTATGCACTGGGGGTCCAAGGCGACGTCAGCGCGCTGATCGCCGAGCCGATGCGCTGGACTACCGTCGAGCCGCCGCCGCGCGACTTCTGGCCGCAAGTGCGGGAATCTTGCCGGCGGCACGGCGCCCTTCTGGTTTTCGACGAGATTCCAAGCTGCCTTGGCCGCACGGGCACCCTCTACGCCTGCGAGCAGTTTGGAACGGCGCCCGACATTCTCGTCATCGGCAAGGGGCTGGGCGGGGGACTGATTCCATTCGCAGGGATTCTCGCGGCCGGACGTCTCGATTGCGCATCGGAGGCCGCAGTCGGTCATTTCACGCATGAGAAAAATCCCGTCGCCTCTGCGGCGGCGCTCGCGACGCTCGCGGCGATTGAAGAGGAGAAGCTTTTGGATCGGGCGAAGGAGCTTGGCCGCCACGGCCTCGAGCGCCTGCGGGCTTTGCAGTCCCGCCACCCGGCAATTCGGGACGTTCGGGGTTTCGGTTGCTATTTCGGTGTCGAGATCGGCGGCGTCGATGCGGCTGCTCTCGCCGAGCGCGTCATGTACGGATGCCTTGCCGCAGGCTTGAGCTTCAAGATCGGCGCCGGCGATGTCATCACTCTCTGCCCTCCGCTGACGATTCCAATCGCCGAGTTCGACGAGGCGTTTTCGATCCTGGATGGGGCCTTCGCCAGATTGGCGGCCTGATCGGCCCGGCTGTCATAGAAGCTTTACAGAGCGGGCATAGCGATTTCCTCATGCTCCCCGGTTTCCGAAGAGGCGCCGCAATGAAATCGCTCCTGTGCGCAGTGCTCGTGTCGGTGGCCTCAGCGACCTCCGCATTCGCCGCATCCGACGTCGTCACGATCTACTCGGCTGACGGCCTGCACGACGGCAAGGGTAGCTGGTTCGAGACGCAGTTTGAGGCCTTCAGCAAGGCCACGGGCATCAAAGTGCAATATGTCGAAGGCGGCTCCGGGGGTGTCGTCGAGCGGGTCGCGAAAGAAAAGTCGAACCCGCAGGCCGACGTGCTCGTGACTCTGCCGCCGTTCGTCCAGCGCGCCAAGGCGGAGGGGCTCTTGCAGCCGTTCAGGCCCGCGGCGGCGGATCAGATCGAGGGCGGCGACGAAATGTATCAGCCGCTCGTGAACAACTACCAGAACTTCATTTACAACTCGGCGATCCTCAAGGATCCGCCGAAGACGTTCAACGATCTCCTCGACCCGAAATTCAAGGGCAAGATCCAGTATTCGACGCCCGGCCAGGCCGGCGATGGGACCGCGGTCGTGCTCGAGGTCATCCACGCGTTCGGCTCGAAGGACGCCGCGTTCGACTACTTGAAGAAACTGCAGGAAAACAACGTCGGCCCCTCGTCCTCCACCGGCAAGCTGACGGCGCTTGTCAACAAGGGCGAGCTTTTCGTGGCCAACGGCGACCTTCAGATGAACATGTCGCAGACGGCGGACAACCCGAACATCAAGGTGTTCTGGCCGGCGGGGCCCGGCGGCGAGCGCTCGGCGATGCCGCTGCCCTATTACATTGGCTTGGTGGCGGGCGGGCCCGACGCGGAGAACGGCAAGAAGCTGATCGACTTCCTGCTGGCGAAAGAAGCGCAGGAAACCGTGTCGTCCGTCGCCCTCGGCGTTCCCGTGCGCAAGGACGTGACGCCCTCCGACGCAAACTCCGCGAAATTGCGCGAGGCCTTGCAGGGCGTCACCATATGGACCCCGGACTGGACTCGGGTGCTGAAGGATCTCCCTTCCGACGTCGCGCGCTGGCGCCAGGCGACGGGCAGCTAAATGAGCGTCGCCGCGCTCGCCCAAGAGGCGGCGAGCGGCTTGGACGTCGCGCGGGCGAACGGCGCCGATTCGGCGGTCAAATTCGACAAAGTGAGCGTCGCCTATCGCGGCGTCGCCGTACTAAAACCGCTGACGCTGGACATTGCGCCGGGCGAGATTCTCGCGATGATCGGGCCCTCGGGCTCGGGCAAAACGACGGCGTTGCGCGCCGTCGCGGGCTTCATCCGTCCCGCCTCGGGGCGCATTCACATCGGCGGCGCAGACGTGACCGATTTGCCGCCGTATCAGCGCGGGCTGGCGATGGTCGTTCAGAACTATGCGCTGTTCCCGCACATGCGTGTCGCCGACAACGTCGCCTTCGGTCTGAAGGCGCGCGGCGCATCGAAATCGCTGATCGAAGAGCGCGTGCAGGACGCGCTGCGCGTAGTGGGCATGCAGGAGTATATGCGCCGCTATCCGCGCGAGCTTTCCGGAGGCCAGCAACAGCGGGTCGCGATCGCGCGCGCGCTTGCGGTGCGCCCTCGCGTTCTTCTGTTGGACGAGCCGCTTTCGGCGCTCGACGCGCAGATCCGCCGGTCGATGGTCGAGGAGATCGCGCGCCTGCACGCCGATCTCCCGGAACTCACCATTCTCTATGTCACGCATGACCAGAACGAGGCGTTGACGCTGGCCGACCGCATCGCGATCCTCAAAGATGGGGGCTTGAGCGCGGTCGGACGCACGAGTGAGCTGTACAAAAGGCCGCCGAACCGGTTTGCGGCTGAGTTCCTCGGCCGAGCCAACCTGCTGCCGGTCGTCGTGGAGGACGTCCGCCCGGCGGACGGCTTCGTCGCGGTGCGCGCGGCGGGCGAGCGGCTGATCGTCGCCAGCACGGGCGAGCGCGCCGGCGAGCGCCGCCTCTTGTGCGTCCGTCCTCAGCATCTTACGCTCGCCGCCGAATTCGGGCATTCGAACCGGATCGGAGGAAACCTTCGCGAAGTGCGCTGGCAGGGGGAGCTGACCCACCTCGTCGCCGAAGTCGGCGAAATCCTCTTGCGGATCGTGACGACCCGCACCCCGAACCTTCCGAAAGTTGGCGAGCGGCTCGACCTCTTCTTCTCGCCGAGCGATGCGAGCCTCATTCCCGAAGATGCCGGCGCCTGATCTCGTCGCCGCGCGACCGCAAGCGCGAATGGATCTGGCGCCGCTTTGGATTGCGCCGCCTCTGATGGCGCTTGCGCTGTCGTTCCTTTATCCGCTCGCCCTGATCGCGCACTCGGCGCTGGTTGACGAAGCCGGCGCCGTCGACTGGGGAGGATCGCTCGCCGTTCTGCAATCGCGGGCCTTCTTGAACGCCCTGTTCAATACGGCGGAAATCGCGCTCGCCTCAACCGCGGGATGTCTCGCGCTGGGGTTCATGCTCGCGCTCGTCTTCGCCTTTATCCCGTTTCCCGGAGCGTCTCTTGTCGCCCGTCTCATCGACACGTTTATCGCGCTGCCGACGTTTCTGGTGACGGTTGCCTTCGCGTTCTTGTACGGATCGGCGGGGATGCTCAACGGCGCCTTGACGCAAGCTTTCGGCCTCGCCGAGCCGCCTGTCCATTTCCTCTACACGGCCTGGGGCGTGATCCTTGCCGAAGTCACGGTCTATTCGCCCTTCGCGCTCAGGCCGTTGCTTGCGGCCTTCTCGCTTGTGGACCAGAATCAGATCGAAATCGCGTCTCTTTTGGGCGCCCGTCCGCTCCGGATCGTGCGCGAAATCATCCTCCCCGCGGCGCTGCCTGCGGCAATCGCCGGGGGCAGCCTGTGTCTGCTGCTGACAGTCAATGAATTCGGAATCGTGCTGTTCATCGGCGCCAAGGGCGTCATAACCCTGCCGCTGCTCATTTACGACAAGGCGATCCAGGAGTCCGAATATCAGGCCGCCTGCGTCATCGCATTGGTCAACGTCCTGCTGTCGCTCGGCCTGTTCGGCGCCTATCGGCTGGCGGTCCGTCGCTTGGGAAACTGAACCATGCTCGTATGGTCGGGCCGCGCGCGTCTCGCCGTCTGGAGCCTGGCGGGCGTTCTCATTGCGGCCATTTTCGTGGCGCCGCTCATCGTCATCCTTATCGCGAGTTTCGCCCGGCAATGGAACGGCGCCTTGCCGACCGGCTTTACCCTCGAACACTACCTGGCGGCCCGAACCGGCTCCTCGACGGACGCGGTCTTTGCGAGCCTTGCGACGGGATTGCTGGCCAGCCTCTTGGCGCTGCTCAGCGGGACGTGGGCGGCGCTGGCGCTGCGCGAACAGAACGACGCCTGGGGGCGCTCGCTTGGCGTCCTCTTCTTCATCCCGAGCGCTGTGCCCTCGGTCTCGGTGGGACTGGGCCTCCTGGTCGCGTTCAGCCAGCCGCCGCTTCTGTTGAACGGCACGAAGGCGATCGTCATCCTCGCCCATTTCGTGCTCGTGTCTGCCTTTTCGTTCGGTAACGTCTCCGCCGGACTCGCGCGGTTGCCGCGCGACTATGAGGACGTCGCCTCATCATTGGGCGCTCGGCCGGGGTATCGGCTGCTCCATGTGACGCTGCCCTTGATCTGGCCCTATCTCGCCGCCGCCTTTGGGCTCAGCTTCGCGCTCTCGATGGGCGAACTCGGCGCCACTGTCATGGTCTACCCGCCGGGCTGGGTCACGCTGCCAGTCGCGATCTTCAGCCTTGCCGATCGCGGCGATATTTTTTCCGGCGCGGCGCTGACGATGATCCTCGTCGCCGCGACCCTCGCGCTATTGATCGCGCTCGAACGCATCCCGTTCGGGCGTGGAATACGCTCCACTCGGTGACCATCGCGCGTTTTGCCTGCACGAAGCTCCCGCAGTTGAAGACGACATCGCGGGGCCGCCGCGCGCGAAAATCCTCCCCAGCTTACCGCCCATGAGGCCCGAGGATGCCGACGCGCACGACGTCTGCTCCGCGTTCAGCGCCCGACAAGGCGCTGCAGATGCTCCGGATAGCGCGCCCCTTGCACCGCGACTTCGGAGACGGCGCTCTCGATCTCATGCAGATCCTCCGAGGTCAGCTCGACTGCGACGGACGCGACGTTCTCCTCGAGGCGCGAAAGCTTCGTCGTGCCGGGAATCGGCGCGATCCACGGCTTCTGGGCGAGAAGCCAAGCGAGCGCGATCTGCGCCGGAGTCGCCTTCTTGCGAAACGCGATCTCACTGAGACGATCGACGAGGGCGCGGTTCGCCTTGCGCGCCTCGGGCGTGAAGCGAGGCACGATGTTGCGGAAATCGTTCTTGTCGAACGTCGTGCCCTCGTCGATGGCGCCCGTGAGGAAACCTTTCCCGAGCGGACTGAACGGGACAAAGCCTATGCCAAGCTCTTCCAGCGTCGGTATGATTTCCTTCTCTGGCTCGCGCCACCACAGCGAATATTCGCTCTGAAGCGCCGTCACCCTCTGCACCGCGTGCGCGCGACGGACTGTCTGGGCGCCGGCCTCGGAAAGGCCGAAGTGCTTGACCTTGCCAGCGCGGATAAGGTCCTTCACCGCGCCCGCGACATCTTCGATCGGCACGTCCGGATCGACGCGGTGTTGATAGAAAAGATCGATGACGTTGGTTTTCAGCCGCCTGAGCGAAGCCTCCGCCACTTGCCTGATGTGGTCCGGACGGCTGTTGAGGCCGCGCTGCTGCCTCGTGTTCGGATCGATGTCGAAGCCAAACTTGGTCGCGATGACGACGCCTTGGCGGAACGGCGCGAGCGCTTCGCCTACGACCTCTTCGTTCGTATATGGACCGTAGACTTCGGCGGTGTCGAAGAAGGTGACGTCGAGCTCAGCGGCCCTCCGAATAAGCTTGATTGCGTCCTGAGCGTCCGCGGCGGGGCCGTAGCCGAAGCTCAGCCCCATGCAGCCGAGACCGATGGCTGAGACTTCGAGGCCGCTCTTTCCGAGTGTGCGTTTTTGCATGGGAGTCTCCTCAATGCTGGGTGAACTGCTCGCGCTCAATAGACCTGCGCGGTTGGGCGGTAGAGGATTTCGTTGATGTCGACCTCATCCGGCTGGCTCATGGCGAAGGCGACCGCTCTTGCAAACGAGTCCGCCGGAACCGCGACCGCGTAGGCGTTGCGCATACCCTCCGCGACGGTGGGATCGGTGATCGTGTCGGTGAGTTCGGTGGCGACGGCTCCCGGCGAGATGACGGTAGTGCGGATGTTGTGCGGCTTCACCTCCTGGCGCAGCCCTTCCGTGATGACGCGGACGGCGTGCTTGGTGGCGGCGTAAACGGCGCCGCCGGGTCCGACCTTGTGGCCGGCGACCGACGCGACGTTGATGATGTGCCCGCTTTTCTGGGAGATCATGCGCGGCAACGCGGCGGCAATGCCGTACAGGACTCCCTTGATGTTCACGTCGATCATGCGGTCCCATTCCTCGACGTGAAGGCGCTCGAGATACGAACTCGGCATGAGCCCGGCGTTGTTGACGATGACGTCGATGCGGCCGTGAGTTTGAATCGCACGCTCAACGAGACGTTCGACTTCCTGCCGCTTTGTCACGTCGGTCTGAAGGACGGCGCCGTCGGCAAGCGACAGCTCCTCGGCGATCGCCTTCAGACGGTCGAGGCGCCTCGCGCCGAGGACGAGCTTGGCGCCGTCCTTGGCGAGAAGGCGGGCGGCGGCCTCTCCGAGACCGCTGCTGGCGCCGGTGATGACGACGACTTTGTTTTCGATGCCGTGAGTCATTCGCGTTGGTCCCTATCGTTTCGTCTTGCTTGGGAAATGATCTATGAGTCCCGCTGCGATCGGCGCCGCAAAGAGCGCGAGGACGCCGTTGATGAGAAAGACGGCGCCGAGACCGACAAAGTTGGCAACGAAGCCGAGCGCCGGGATCAGGAACCCGAGCGCCACGTCCAGGAAGGCCGTGTAGGCGGGCGCCCGTCGCCATCGCGAGTCCGGCGATGACGGCTCGCTTCGCTCCCCGGCGGTCAGAGTAGGCGCCTGCAAAGAAGCGGGAGATGAGGGAGGCGGCGAACTGAGCGCCCGCGACGAGGCCCACGGCGAAAGTCCCGAGACCCAATCCCTCATGGACGTGCAACGGCAGCGCCGGAAGCGCGATGCCCGTGATGAGAAAGACCACGAACACCGCGGCCATGAGCGGAGCTAAGGCGGCGGCGACCGAAGAGCCTGTACGACCAGAGGCGGCGGACACTGAGTTTCTCGCGGAACGGAAGTTCGATCTAGCGGCCGGACAGCCTCAGGATCTCTTCGGGATAGCGGGCGCCCTGCACCTCGAACCCGGACGAGCCGCGCTCGATCTCTGCGAGGTCGTCGGCAGTGAGCGCGACGGAGAGCGCCCCCAAATTCTCATCGAGCCGGTCGAGCCTCCGCGTGCCAAATAGCGGCACGATCCACGGCTTCCTGGCCAGCAGCCAGGCAAGGGCGATCTGCGCGGGCGTCGCCCCGTGTCGCCCTCCGACCGCGCGGAGAAGCTCGACCAGAGCCTGGTTCGTTTTGCGCGCCTCGGGAGAGAAGCGCGGTATCCTGTTGCGCAGATCGGAAGCGCCGAAGGTCGTGCTTTGGTCGATCTTGCCAGTAAGGAAACCCTTCCCGAGCGGGCTATACGGAACAAGGCCTATTCCCAGTTCTTCCAGAGTTGGAATGATTTCCTTCTCTGGCCCGCGCGTCCACAGCGAGTATTCGCTTTGCAGCGCAGCGACCGGCTGCACCGCGTGGGCGCGGCGGATCGATTGCGCGCCCGCCTCCGACAGACCGAAGTACCGGACCTTTCCCTGCCGCATCAACTCCTTCACCGTCCCCGCGACGTCCTCCATGGGGACTTCGGGGTCGACACGGTGCTGGTAGAGCAGATCGATGTAATCGGTCTTCAGGCGTCTCAGGCTGCCCTCGACGGCGGTCCTGATATGATCCGGCCTGCTGTTGAGGCCGCCGCGATGAACGCCAGTGTCGGCGTCGACGTCCCAACCGAACTTGGTGGCGATTTTCACTTGCTCGCGCACGGACGCAAGCGCCTCGCCCACCATCTCTTCATTCGTGAACGGACCATAGACCTCAGCCGTGTCGAAGAAGCCGACGCCGCGCTCGACCGCTTCGCGGATGACGGCGATCATTTCTTTCCGGTCTGGAATTTCGCGGGCGACGCCATAACCCATGCAGCCGAGCGCAAGAGCAGAGACCTCGAGACCGCTCTTTCCAAGCTTTCGCTTCTGCATTTGGTCCCCCATTGGACGCCGCCGGCGATCAGCCGTCCTCGTCGCGAGGATTGATTCTCACAGTGGCGGCCTGGGCGCGCTCGCTAATCATCGCGCCGAGGTACGGGTCGCCACGGTACTTGGCGCGGTAGGCATCGTCGATGCGGTCGTTGACGGCCCCCGCTGACCAGTTCGAACGCGACCTCCCTCGTCATGCCGGCGGCGGTGATGCGGCCGGCCTTCTGGCGGAGGGCGGCCATGTGCCAGCGAGAATTCCGTCCGTTATAGGCGCGGACATAGAGGTCGCCGTCGACCGCGACGGACCAGATCCAGGTCGGCGTGCCGTAAGTTTTTCCGTCCTCGCGAAATGGCGCGATGTGCAGGTCGTCCGTCCCGGCGATCCTAGTAAGTTCGTCTTTCGCCCAGACGGCCATGCCGAGCGTTCCTTCATTGCACGCGACCGGCCCGTATGTAGCGCCTCGGCCGCCAATCGACTAGATGGTATTATTCGCACGAGCTCATAAGCGAGGCTTATGAATGGCCGGAGAGAGCCTCAACGATCTGGCGGCGTTCCTCGCTGTTGCCCGCGAGCGCAATTTCACCCGCGCCGCCGGGAAGCTGGGGGTGTCGCAGTCGGCGCTCAGCCAGACGATTCGCGGTCTTGAGGCCCGCCTCGGGCTGCGGCTCCTCACCCGGACAACGCGCAGCGTCTCGCCGACGGAAGCGGGCGAACGCTTGCTGCGAACGATTGGGCCGCGCCTCGACGAGATCGACGCCGAACTCGCGGCGCTGAGCGAACTGCGCGACAAGCCGGCCGGGACGATTCGGATCATCGCGACCGAATACGCCGCGGATTCGATTCTCCTGCCCAAGATCGCCGGTCTAGCAGCCTGTCGGACTGGGGGTCGTGGTTGATCGCCGCGAATGATTTTGGCGGTCGCGGCGGCGGCGGGCGTTGGGTTGGGTGCAGAAAGCGGTTG
>Ga0209040_10003075_pt1 | contig 12863 bp, 4 predicted proteins | sample BogFormECP12_OM3_FD_188240 | JGI IMG/M metagenome (GOLD analysis project Ga0209040, IMG submission 188240) | Bog forest soil microbial communities from Calvert Island, British Columbia, Canada - ECP12_OM3 (SPAdes) (version 2) | ecosystem: Environmental > Aquatic > Freshwater > Wetlands > Bog ... | reverse complement strand
TCTGGACACTCGTTGCCACCGAGGTGGCGTTCAATGTGTTCCTGGGACTGCTCACGCGCGCCATCGACTACTCGGATTCTCTCCTCTCTAATCGCTATACCCAGCACGCGAGCGTGAAAGTGATGGAGCAAGCTGCAAGGCTTGACCTGACGACGTACGAGAATCCTGTCTTCTATGACCGCCTGGAACGGGCCCGCGTGCAGGCCACAGACCGGCTGGCGATGATCCAGCAAATGGGCCGGTTGGTGCAGCAGGTGATCACCACCCTTACGTTCTCGATTGCGCTCGCGTGGGCGTCTCCCTGGCTGGTTCTCCTGCTGGCGCTGGGTGTGCTGCCGTCGTTTGTCGGCGAGACGCACTACGCCTTCCTGGGATACGCCAAGAACTTCCGTCAAACGCCCGCCAAGCGCCAGATGGATTATCTACGGCAGGTGGCAGGCAGCCGTGAAGGTGCGAAGGAGGTCAAGCTATTTGGCTTGAACAAGTTTTTCACCGAGAGATTTCAGGGGCTGGCCAACCAGATCTACCGGGAAGACGTAGCGCTATCGAAGTCCAAGCTATTCGTCGGCGGCCTGCTCGGCGTCATTGGTACGCTGGGCTACTACGGCGCGTACGTTTACGTGATCTGGCGGACCCTTAACGGCGCATACGACATCGGCCAGTTTACGTTTCTCGCCGCCGCCATTCAGCAGGCCAGCTCCAATCTCCAGCAGGTATTCTCGACGGTGTCCGGGATTGCCGATCAGGCTCTGTTTCTCACCGACCTGATCGCCTTCTTCGATATACAGCCGACTGTGCAGTCGCGGCCCGACGGTCTGCCCATGCCGGCGACCATCAGCCGTGGCTTTGAGTTTCGCAATGTCTCCTTTGCCTATCCGGGTACAGAACGGACCGTTCTGAAGAACTTCACGTTTACGCTCTCGCCGGGAGAACGCATCGCCCTGATCGGCGAAAACGGCCAGGGGAAGACCACCGTAGTTAAGCTAATCACGCGCCTCTACGATCCGACCGCGGGACAAATTCTGCTCGACGGCGTTGATCTGAGGGAGTATTCCCTCGAGGACCTTCATCGGCACATCGGAGTCATCTTCCAGGACTTCATGCGCTTTGAAATGACAGCGCGCGAAAACATCGCGGTAGGCCGCGTCGATCAGCCGAATCAGCAGCCGGACATTGAAATTGCCGCTCACAAGAGTCTCGCCGACACTGTGGTGAGCAAGTTCGCGAATGGCTACGATCAGATGCTCGGACGGCGCTTCGAAGGCGGAGTCGAACTCTCCGGCGGTGAGTGGCAGAAGATGGCGCTCGCCCGCGCCTATCTTCGCGATGCCCAGATGCTCATCCTGGATGAGCCGACCGCGGCTCTCGATGCGCGCAGCGAACTGGAAGTGTTCGAGCGTTTCGCCGAACTGACAGAAGGCAAGATGGCGCTCCTCATCTCGCACCGCTTCTCGACGGTGCGCATGGCGGATCGCATCGTTGTTCTGTCCGGCGGCCGTCTCATTGAGGAAGGGAACCATCAGCAGTTGATGACCCGCGGCGGACTCTACGCGGAGATGTTCGAAATGCAGGCGGCGAGCTACAGATAACCTCCGGCAGCAAGGGATGTCGAAAGAAAGGCGTTATGGCAAAGTCTTCGGCAGATCCAAATACATCTGAATTTGCTCCGCACTCTACGGCTCCAGTGTTGGATATGCCCACGAGCGGCCTGCCGGAAAAACCCGCCGTGTTGGCGGAGGAGTTGCAGCAGCATGCCGATGTCCTCGCTCGGCAGTGGGAGACGCTGCCGAGCGGCTCAAAGCAAATTGGACTTTCTCCGCGGCTAAAAAGTCTTAAAGTCAGGTTGACGGACTTACTGCGAAAGTGCCGCGCCATCGCCTCGACCGAAGAACTGACGCCGCCGCTGGAACTGCTCGAAAGCACGCGCATGCTGGAGTCCGCCATAACCGCTGGAGAGAGCGCCAGCGCGGGCCTCGCATCGTTGCCGCATGTCCGCCTGGATCCCGATGGCGAGTTGCCGCGAGTGGTGAATCTGGCTGAGGAATATCTTTCCGCCGCCGGCGGCATCTGGTCGCTGGAATCTCTCGCAACGTATGTTCAGCAGGTTCAACGGCACGATGCTCTTCTGCTTGAAGAGGTCACCAATTTGCCGCAAGCTCTCAAACTGGCTCAGTTGGAATACATTCTGGATCGCGCAGGCGAGGTTTTTGCAACTGGTGAGCTACCGCCCATCGAGCAGTCGCCATTTTCCGCGATTCTGCACAGCCTCCGCCGCCTCGGCCAATGCGAATGGCGCAATGTGCTGGAGCCGCTGATTGCATTCGATGCCATACTTCGTCAGGACCCGTGCGATGTCTTCGCGAACATGGAAGATGAGACGCGAAACGCCTACCACATGCGCGTTGCCGAACTGGCGCGCTACGCCGATACAAGTGAAGTAGAGACGGCCCAGATCGCGCTCGACCTTGCGCGCGAGGCCAGCCAGCCGGCCGAGGCCGATCCGAGACGCGCTCGCCGGATCACGCACATCGGCTACTACCTCTTCGCTGAGGGTTTCCCCCTGCTGAGCCAGCGCATCCACTATCACGCGCCACTGATGGAGCGCATGCGCGGCGTTCTCCGGCGCTGGAACGAGGACTTCTACATCCTCGGCATCTTTATTCTCTCCCTCCTGCTGATCGTTGCGATTGTCGCACCACTGGTTCCTCACTACGCCTTCTGGCCGGTCATGGCCGCGTTGTTGTTAGCGCTTCTGCCGGCAACCCAGGGTGGAGTGGACCTCGTAAACAACCTCGTTACAGCGCTGCTGAAAACTCAGTCACTCCCAAAGCTGGACTTTTCAAAGGGCGTTCCCGAGGACGCAACCGGCTTCGTTGTTGTGCCTACATTGCTGCTCAACGAGAAGCAAGTTCACGAACTGTTTGACGAGTTGGAAGCTCGATATCTTTCTAACCAGGACCCGAACATTCACTTTGGCCTGCTGACCGATCTGCCGGATAGCTTGTCGCGACCGCAGGACGACGATCGCCATCCGTTGGTTGCGTTGGCAGTGCAGTGCATCCATGACCTGAACGCGAAGTATCGCGCTGCAAAGGGAGGTTCGTTTCTCCTCTTGCATCGCCATCGCATCTTCAATGCACGGCAGGGCGTCTGGATGGGTTGGGAGCGGAAGCGGGGAAAACTGCTCGACCTGAACAAATTCCTGCTGCACGCCTTCGACAGTTTTCCCATCAAGGCCGGACCGGTCGAGGTTCTCCAGCGAGTTCGATACGTCATCACTCTGGACTCCGATACGCAGCTCCCGCGCGGCACCGCGGCGCGCATGATTGGCACGATCGCGCATCCGCTGAACCACGCCATCATCGATCCGCGACTCCGCATCGTAACAGCCGGCTATGGCATTCTCCAACCGCGAGTGGGCGTAAGCGTCGCCTCGGCATCGCGTTCACGCTTCGCATCCCTCTACTCCGGCGAGACTGGCTTCGATATCTACACGCGTGCTGTCTCCGACGTTTATCAGGACCTCTTTGGCGAAGGCATCTTCGCGGGAAAGGGAATCTACGAGGTGAGCGTCCTGCACCAGGTGCTGGATTGCCGCTTTCCGCGCGACGCCCTGCTCTCGCACGACCTCATCGAAGGATCGTACGCGCGCGCAGGACTCGTTTCAGATATCGAAGTCATCGATGACTATCCGTCGCACTACTCCGCCCACACTCGCCGGCAGCATCGCTGGGTGCGCGGAGACTGGCAGGTTGCACAGTGGATCTTCAACCGTGTTCCCGATGAATCGGGTCGATTCATTGCGAATCCCATCAACACCATCTCCCGATGGAAGATCTTCGACAACTTGCGCCGCAGCCTGGTGGAACCCGTTACGTTCATCATGCTCATCCTCGGTTGGTCCGTTCTTCCGGGTGGACCGCTTTACTGGACCATCGCTACCCTGGTGCTTTTGCTTCTCCCCGTGCTCGTCCAGCTGGTCTTCAACCTCAGCCGCGCCTTGCTTAAGCTAAGTGTCGTTGCGGCGCGTGAGAGCTTTTCCACATTTACCTCTGCGTTTGGCTTTACGCTTCTGAACCTGACATTCCTCACGCATCATATGCTGCTTTCGCTCGACGCGATTGCCAGGTCTCTCGGACGCAGGTTGCTATCGGGAAAACGGCTGCTGGAGTGGGAGACGGCCGCGCAAGCGGAGTCCGGCGGTTCTAAGACTCCCCTGGATCTCTATCTTCAGCGATCGCCCTTTGTCGCTTTATTCATTGCCGTAGTGCTTGCCCTTTTACGCCCTCGATCGCTGTTTGAGGCGGCTCCAATCCTTGCCCTTTGGGCCATTGCGCCACTCGTGGCGGTCTGGCTGAATTCGCCTCCACGCCGTGAGGAGGGTCCGCTCTCCGCGGGAGACACAGCTTTTCTGAGGCAGCAGGCTTTGCGCGTCTGGCGATACTTCCTGGAGTTCGGCGACGAGCGCAACCACTGGCTCATTCCGGACAACGTCGAAGAGAAAGACACGCTTCAGGTGCGGAAGCTATCCCCGACGAATCTCGGCATGCTCTTCAATGCGAGACAGTCCGCGTATGAGCTCGGCTTCCTCACGCTTCCCGAATTTGCACGTGCGACGCTTGGAACCCTGGACACCTACGACCGCCTGGAGAAGCAGCGAGGCCACATCTACAACTGGTACGACATCGAGAATCTGAAGCCGGTTGCCCCGCTCACCATCTCGGCTGTTGATAGTGGCAACCTCGCGGCGTCTTTCTATACGCTGCATACCGGCGCACTCGGCCTGTTGAAGCGTCCGCTGTTGAGCCGGGAATCACTCGCAGACTTGCAGCAGATTTTGCCGACTACTAGCGCGCCCACCGCCGGCGACAAGGGCGACTCTCAGGATTGGCCCGCGAGCGAGACCGCTCTCCGCCGCTCGGCTTTATCTGATTTTGTAGAGAACTATACCCCGTGGCTGCTTCCTCGATACGCGTCGCTCTTCGATCTGCCCCAGCCTAGCAAGGACGACGGCCGGCAAATCCCGGAGCTACATGCAGCGGCTGAATACGCCGCCGAACTGGAGAAGCGGATGGCCGAAGCAGAGACAGCGAATCCCGCGCTCGCTGCCGAGTTGCGATCAAAGCTGACCGCCGCTGTGCCACGGCTTGCGCAACTGAGAGCGGACATCGCGACCATCGCTACCAAGGCAGAGAGCAATGCCCATGCCATGGAGTACGGCTTCCTGCTGGTGGAGTCCCGCCAACTTCTCTCCATCGGATACGACGGCGTCACGGGTGAGGTGCACTCGGCATGCTATGACCTGCTTGCGTCTGAGGCGCGCATCGCGTCCTTCATTGCCGTGGCCAAGGGGGATATACCCCAGCAGTCATGGTTCCGCCTGGATCGTACCCACGTTCTGGCTGATGGGCGTCCCGCCCTGCTCTCATGGACCGGAACCATGTTTGAGTACATGATGCCCACGCTGTGGATGCGCAATTTTCCGGACACGCTGATCTCCCGCTCGCTCGAATCTGCCGTGCGCATCCAGCGCGATCATGTACGCGGTATTCCATGGGGAATCTCCGAGTCGGGGTTCGCAAAGATGGATTCTCTCGGCCGATATGGCTACCAGGCCTGGGGCATTCCAGCATTGGCATCGAAATACGGTGCGGAGGATGGTCCGGTGATCTCGCCCTACTCCACCTTCCTGGCGCTGTCCACTTTGCGTAAGGACGCAATTGCGAATCTCCACCGGATGGCCGCGCTAGGGTGGACAGGGGCCTATGGCTTCTATGAAGCAGCGGACTACACGCAGGGCAGAGAACCGCAGCTGGTTCGCTCCTGGATGGCGCACCACCAGGGCATGTGTCTGCTGGCCGTGACCAATCTTCTAAAGGACAATATCGTGCAGCGCTGGTTCCACGGCACTCCGCTGGTTCGCGCAGCCGAACTGCTTCTGCATGAGAAACCGCTGAGCAAAGAGACGCTCAAGGAACTGTCAAAGCAATCGAGATTGGATGCATCAGAATCGAACCACTCGGACGCTGACAAATCGCGGCCTTTATAATGTGCTGGACCCAATGCCAGTAAGGCTTCAAGGATTTCGAGGAGTCCGCACCGGATGCCAGATCATTCTTCCGTTCAAGTTCCAGCCCGGCTGACCATTGATGACGGTCCCCCTCAGCGCACGCATACCTTTCCGCCCTGGCCTTCCTTTTCGCAGGAAGAGATCGAAGCGGTCGCGCGTGTCCTCAAATCCGGCAAAGTGAATTATTGGACAGGTGAGGAGGGCCGCCAATTTGAGGCTGAGTTCTCGGCCTTCACTCACTGCAAACACGCGGTCGCTCTTGCCAATGGCACAGTAGCTTTGGAGCTTGCGCTCCAGGTTCTCGGCATCGGTGCCGGAGACGAAGTGGTTGTCCCCAGCCGCACCTTCATCGCGTCTGCTAGTTGCGTCGTCATGCGAGGCGCAACTCCCGTAATGGCCGATGTCGATCCGACTTCGCAAAATATCACCGCGCAGACAATTCGTGCCGTTCTCACCCCCCGCACGCGCGCCATCATCGCCGTGCATCTGGCGGGATGGCCGTGTGACATGGACCCGATTCTGGATCTTGCGCGCGAACGCGGCTTGAAGGTCGTTGAAGATTGCGCGCAGGCACATGGTGCTCTTTACAAAGGACGGCCGGTTGGCTCAATGGGCGATGTAAGTGCATTCTCCTTCTGCCAGGACAAGATCATGACGACCGGCGGCGAAGGAGGCATGCTGACCACGAACGACACTTACCTGTGGTCCCGCGCATGGGCGTTCAAGGATCATGGAAAGAGCTATGAGGCGGTCTACGAACGCCATCATCCTCCTGGCTACCGGTGGCTGCACGAAAGCTTCGGCACAAACTGGCGGCTCACTGAGGTGCAAAGCGCCATAGGCCGAATACAGCTGCGGAATCTTCCTCAGTCCGTTGACACACGACTCAGACTAGCCGCCATCCTCACTGAGCGATTTACTCGAATCCCGGCTTTGCGCCTCACTATCCCGTCCAACGATGTTCGTCATTCCTACTACAAGTATTATGTCTTCCTACGGCGCGAACATCTTCGCGAAGACTGGGGACGCAGGCGCATCATCGAAGCCATCCTTGCGGAAGGCGTCCCGTGCTTCGAGGGAAGCTGCAGCGAAATCTATCTCGAGCGTGCTTTTCCTGAAGCCATGCGGCCACCCGAGAGGCTTCCGGTCGCGAAGGAACTGGGTGAAACGGCCCTGATGTTTCTGGTGCATCCGACGCTGACCGAATCCGATCTACATGACTGTGCTGACGCGGTAGAAAAGGTTCTATTGCACGCGAGCCGCTGAAGAACCGAATCTGGAACCCCGATTCCTTATGGATGGGGCAAGGAGCGGAAGGCGCTGGCGTTACTATATGTGACCCCGGGACCGCGGAACTCATTGCGTCTGGTGTTGGCGAACACAGACGATTGAATCTCCGACGGTAGCATGGTCTTCGTGTATTTGGGCTCAACCGGGGTTGGCAAACGACGTCGGATCGAAACACGGTCTTCCGTCTGAGACGGCTGTGTCTTCGGTGTCCGATGATGACGGCCTGGCGGATGGTAGGGCAATCAACCCCGTACAAGGTATTGGAGGGTGTTCGATGTTGGGTTGCTCGAGCTGTCGTTCGCCACGGTTCCAAACGTAAATGTCGGCTGGACGACATTGGTTGTTACCCATGCCGTTCGTCCCAGGAATGTTCAGGGTATCCAGGCCAAAATCGCCTACGGAAAGGATCGATCAAGGAGTGCAGCACTGTCCTCTGGCGCATATGTAATTACAAGAGCAGCTCAATTTGTTCGTATCAAGTATTATTTATGCCTAGGCCGCAATCATTGCCGCGTTCATTCGCTACCAGCGACTTCGAGCAGCGGATTCAGGTCGGCCAACGAAGTCTTCCGTAGGCCGAAAGTTTGATTGAGCGAACAACAGACACTCGCAGGGGTTCGACGTGCCAGAATTTCTCTCTTTCGACGCGGTTAAGTTTGCATTCCGGAGTATTCCGATGTGCTGGGAGTTTCTGATTGATCAATAGTAGTTTCGATTTGACGGGAAGATGCGCCGTGGTCATCGGAGGTACTTCGGGGTTGGGCAAATCGATCGCCCTGGGCCTGGCTTCGGCTGGAGCCGATGTGATGGCCGTCTCGCGCCGAGCCGAAGAAGTTGGGCTGATGGCCGGCGAGATCGAAGCCCTGGGCCGGCGATCACTGCGGTGCGTCGCCGACGTGCGGGATCGCGCCTCAATCGAAACCCTACACAATGAGGCGCGGCGCAAATTCGGTCGGGTCGACATCCTGGTGAATTCGGCGGGTATGACACTGCGGGTTCCTGCGCTCGAATGCTCGGAAGAAGACTGGTCGAAGATTCTGGATACCAACCTGACGGGACCGCTGCGCGCCTGCCAGATTTTCGGCCGCAGCATGATTGAGCAGGGCTACGGACGCATCGTGAACATTGCGTCCCTGGCAACCTTTGTCGCGTTCCGCGATGTGGCGGCCTACAGCGCGAGCAAGGCGGCGGTGGGCGCGCTGACAAAGTCTCTGGCAGTGGAGTTTGCACCGCACGGAGTAACCGTGAACGCGATTGCTCCTGGGATCTTTCCCACCGCCCTGAACGATGAGCTGGTATCGAACACGGACCGGGGGCGCGAACTGCTGATGCGCACTCCGATGAACCGGTTTGGGCGACTCGACGAGATAGCGGGCGGCGCGATCTACCTGGCTTCGGATGCAGCTTCGTTTGTGACCGGAGAGATTCTGGTGATCGATGGCGGCTATCTGGCAAGCGGGGTCAACCGCTAGAATTCGAAATTCGTGATCACGGACGGTCGATAACGATTATTCTTGTGTGCTGATGAGTAAGCAGGCAAAAGAACCCGGTCGCACGCCAAGGGGTATGCGGCGTGTCGACCTTAGCTACGTCGAGCTGGCGTCGAGTGAAACGGCGCGCCATATCAACCGCGATATCGTGCTGCAGATGATTCGCTCGCGACAGCCGATCTCGCGGGCAGAATTGGCGCGGCACTCGGGCCTGCAGCGGAGCACGGTCTCGCTGATTGTCGAGCAGCTGATCGAAGAGAAGTGGGTACAGGAGGGCGCGGTCGCGCGCAGGCCGCGGGGTCGACGGCCGACGCTGCTGGGCCTGAACGAAGATCTCGTGGTCATTGCGGCTGATGTTCATCCTGCGCAGTCGTCGGTCGCAGTTGTGGATCTGAATGGGCGGCTTTTGTCGCGGTCGGTGATTCCGTTGAGCGCGGACCCGGCGGCCGCGGTCGAGTTGCTGATCGATTGCATCCTGCGACTAAGGGCGAACTTTCCGAAAAAATCAGTGGAAGGGATCGGGATCAGCCTTCCGGGGCGTGTCGATCCCAAAACGGAGCGCCTGATCTTTGCGCCCAACCTGCACTGGCCGGTATTCGACATTAAGAAGGCGATCGAGCGAAAGACGGGCCTGCATGTGGCGCTCGAAAACGCCGCCAATGCCTGCCTGCTGGCCGAGCTTTGGTTTGGCCGGATGGACGGTGTGCGGAATGCAGTGCTGGTTACCGTATCCGAAGGCATTGGCACGGGAATTTTTGCGAATGGGCACCTGGTCACGGGACAGCATGGGATGGCGGGCGAGTTCGGCCATGCTCCGCTGGAACCCAATGGCCCGCTTTGCGCATGCGGGATGAAAGGCTGCTGGGAGACGTTTGCTTCGTGCCGCGCTGCGCTGCAGTATTATGCTGATCTGTCGCATCCGTCGAAGTCGGTTACTTTTCATCAACTGTTGAGCGCGGCCGAAGGCGGCGATCCGCATGCGGTGGAAGCGTTGGCGAAGCAGGCCCAGTGCATCGGGCGAGGGCTGCGGATGATTCTGGCCGGCCTTGCGCCGGAGGTGATTCTGATTGCGGGCGATGTTACGTCGGCATGGCACCGCTTCGGGCCGGTCATTGAAACACAGATTGCCGAGTTGACGCTCGCAGGGTCGCCGCCGCGATTGATGCCCACGCATGAAGGCGAAGTGGCTCGGCTGCGCGGCGCAGCGGCGCTGGTATTGCAGCAACGGTCGAGCCAGGAATTGAGTCACGAGATGTCACATAGTGCGAGGGCAACGCGCAGCCGGCCGGCCAGAAAACAGCGAACGCCCGCGCTTCTCGAGGCAAGGATCGTTGACACTGATGATTCATAACATCTATAGTTTTCGATTCGTACTAAATAGGGCTTCGATGGTAGATGAGTGGCGAAAGGCCAGAATCTGCTCCGGCGATCGCAAAGGGTATCTGAAGAGGGGGAATAGTGCGAAAGAAAGCAGATTCTATGCGGCGGAAGACCGGAGTGCTGGCGTTCGCGTTTTTGTGTGTATTGTGCTGGAAAGATGGCGTATGTCAGGCAACGGCTCCTTATCTGGATACGTCACTGCCGGTGGAGAAGCGCGTAGACGACCTGATCTTGCGCATGACGCTCGAGGAAAAGGTCGGGCAAATGATGAACGGCGCCGACGCGATTCCGCGGCTGGGTGTTCCGAAATACGACTGGTGGAGTGAGGGGCTGCACGGCATTGCCAGGTCGGGATACGCAACGGTGTTTCCGCAGGCGATCGGCATGGCGGCCACGTGGGACACCGACATGGTTGGGCAGATTGCCACCACGGTTTCGACTGAGGCGCGGGCGAAGTACCACCAGGCCATGCGCGACAACGTGCACAGCATTTATTTCGGGTTGACGATCTGGTCGCCGAACATCAACATCTTTCGCGACCCCCGCTGGGGACGCGGGCAGGAGACATACGGGGAAGATCCGTTTCTCACCAGCCGGCTGGGTGTTGCATTCGTGAAGGGCCTGCAGGGAGACGACGCCACTTATCTTAAGACAGTGGCGACGCCCAAACATTTTGCCGTCCACAGCGGACCGGAGTCGGAGCGGCATCGCTTCAATGTTGACCCATCGGCGCACGATCTTGAAGACACTTACCTCCCTGCGTTTCGAGCCACCGTGACCGAAGCCCATGCAGACTCGGTGATGTGCGCCTATAACGCAGTGGATGGCGTTCCGGCTTGCGCCAACAAGATGCTGCTGGAGCAGACGCTGCGCAAAGACTGGGGCTTCAATGGATATGTCACCTCGGATTGCGGCGCGATCGATGACTTCTTTCATCAGGACGGGCACAAATATTCGCCGGACGCCGAGCATGCGGCAGCGGCTGGAGTTCTGGCGGGTACCGACACGAACTGCGGCGACACCTACACGGCGCTGGTGAAGGCGGTGAAGGGCGGGCTGATATCGGAGAGCGCGATTGACACGGCGGTGAAGCGCTTGTTCACGGCGCGCTTCCGGTTGGGGCTGTTCGATCCGGAGAGCAAGGTGTCGTACGCGCAGATTCCATATAGTGAAGACGATTCGGGGGCGCATCGCGCGCTGGCATTGAAGGCGGCTCGCGAATCGATGGTTCTGCTGAAGAACGAGAACGATTTTCTGCCCCTCAAGCCGGGAGTGAAGACGATCGCCGTGGTTGGTCCGAATGCGACTGCTCTGGCGGCGCTCGAAGGAAACTACAATGCGGTGCCGTCTCATCCGGTGACTCCGCTGGAGGGGATTCGCGAAGAGTTCCGTGGTGCAAAGGTGACGTATGCGCAGGGATCTCCGTATGTGGAGGGCTTGCCGGTACAGGTGCCGCGCACAGCGCTGCATCCTTCTCAAGATTCGACGGGGCAGGGCCTGAAGGCGGAGTATTTTGCTTCATCGGAACTGAGCGGCAAGCCCGTCCTGACCCGCGTCGATCCGGAGATCGACTTTGACTGGAATGCGGCAAGCCCCGTGCCAGGCCTATCGGCCAAAGATTTTGGCGTCCGGTGGAGTGGAACGATTACTGCGCCTGCTGCCGGAGACTATCCCTTCCGCGTTACGCTGGCACACTGTTATCCGTGCGAGGATCGCGAGAGCTACAAGGTCTATCTAGACGGCAAAGAAGTAGCGAGCTACGCGAGCAGCGAAAAGTCGAGATCTCGCCCGAGCACGACTCCGGACTTTCAACTTCATTTTGCCGACACGCAGCCGCACGCGTTCCGTATGGAGTATGGACATCACGCGGAGTTGTTTGGGGCGGGGTTGACGCTGAACTGGACGCCTCCTGTAGGGCCGTTGCGCACAGAAGCCGTGGCGGCGGCGCAGCATGCCGATGTTGTGCTGGCGTTTGTGGGACTCTCGCCTGAGTTGGAAGGAGAAGAGATGCCTGTGCATGTGGAAGGGTTCTCGGGCGGCGACCGCACGGATATCCAGTTGCCCAAAGCGCAGGAGGATCTGCTTGAAGCGATTGCCGCGACCGGCAAGCCGCTGGTGGTGGTGCTCATGAACGGCAGCGCCCTTGCCGTGAACTGGGCGCAGCAGCACGCGCTGGCCGTGCTTGAGGCGTGGTATCCGGGCGAGGCAGGCGGCCAGGCAATTGCGGAGACACTGGATGGGAAGAACAATCCCGGCGGCAGGCTGCCGGTGACTTTCTATAGCTCCATCGATCAGCTTCCAAAGTTCGAAGACTACGCGATGAAGGAACGAACTTACCGTTACTTCCGCGGAACTCCTCTTTATGGGTTCGGCTATGGCCTGAGTTACACGCAGTTCACTTATGCGAAGTTACAGCTCTCGTCGAAGACGGTGAAAGCCGGAGAGGACCTTGTAGTCGAGGCCGACGTCCGCAACGCAGGTAAACGCGACGGCGATGAAGTGGTTGAGTTGTATCTGACGCCGCCGGCGGGCAATGCAGCGCCCATCCGGGAACTAAAGGCATTCCAGCGGGTGCATATCGACTCGGGCGCGGTGCGTCATGTGAAATTTGAGCTTGATCCGCGGCAGTTGAG
>Ga0209040_10003072_pt1 | contig 12868 bp, 14 predicted proteins | sample BogFormECP12_OM3_FD_188240 | JGI IMG/M metagenome (GOLD analysis project Ga0209040, IMG submission 188240) | Bog forest soil microbial communities from Calvert Island, British Columbia, Canada - ECP12_OM3 (SPAdes) (version 2) | ecosystem: Environmental > Aquatic > Freshwater > Wetlands > Bog ... | reverse complement strand
CCGCGAACCGCGCTACGACCCCGCTCCAGCAAGTGCTCGTAGCTGGGCTGCAGCCGCAGAGCGGCCAGATGGTTGGCCAAGCCGCCGAAGGTCGGGGCATAGCTGCGGCCGTTGTCGTTGACGACGATCACCACCGGCCGGTGGGCCGCCGCGATGTTGTTCAGTGCCTCCCAACACATCCCGCCGGTGAGCGCGCCGTCGCCCACCACCGCCACCACGTGCCGGTTTCGGTGCCCGGTCAGCTCGAATGCCTTGGCCAGCCCGTCGGCGTAGGACAACGCCGCGCTGGCGTGACTTGACTCGACCCAGTCGTGTTCGCTCTCGGCCCGGGAGGGATAACCCGACAAACCACCTTTTTTGCGCAGGGTCTCGAAGTCCGTGGAGCGGCCGGTCAGCATCTTGTGCACGTAGGCCTGGTGACCGGTGTCGAAGATGATCGGATCATGCGGTGAATCGAACACCCGGTGCAACGCCAACGTCAGCTCGACGACGCCGAGGTTGGGGCCCAAATGGCCTCCGGTTGCGGCGACTTTGTGGATCAAAAACTGGCGGATCTCGGCGGCCAGATCACGCAAGTCCGCCTGCGAGAGGTGCTGCAGATCGGCGGGCCCGCGGATCTGTTCAAGCATTCAGCCAGTGTACGCAGCGAAGCCGGCGGCGCGCGGTGCGAAAGCGCGCCTGATAGGTTAGGCCCCGGTGCCGGGAAGCCTGGTCGGCGTCGTTTCCTGCTACTCAGGAGTGGACGATGACTTGCACGGTCGACGAGACCGCGCTCATGACATGGACGGATCGTCGCGATATGCGTGCAGAGGACATCGCCGAGGACTTCCCAATCATGTCCGTCGACTCCGACGCAGTCGAGGCTGCCCGCATGATCGCCGAGCACAATCTGCCGGCACTCCTGGTCACCGACACGTCCGGAAAGCCGTACGGAGTGCTCCCGGCCTTCGAAATCCTGCGATTCATCCTGCCGCGCTATGTGCGGGATGACCTGACGTTAGCGGGCGTTCTGGGCGACTCGACCGCTGACCAGGCCACCCGGAACTTGGCGGGCATGACGGTCGGCGACCTGCTGCCCGACTACCTGCGCAACATTAAGTCGGCGGATGCCCGCGATACCGTCATCAAGGTGGCCGCGCAGTTGGCGCAGCTGCGAAGTCCGCTGATCGCAGTCACCAAGAACGGCAGTCTGCACGGCGTGATCACCGCGTCACGCCTATTGACCGCGGCGCTCAAATCTTGAGCGCCGGTTCGCCACGCATGCTGAGCAAGGTGCGCGCCCGACGGCCGGACAGCCGATGAACACCGTTCACGCCATCTATGCGGCCTCGGTATTCGTGGTCGCCTACGCGTTGATCACCACGGAGCGTTTCAACAAGACCATGGTGGCGCTGGCCGGCGCGACAGCCGTGTTCTTCTTGCCGGTGATCAATTCCGATGAGGTCTTCTACTCGCGCGACACCGGGATCGACTGGGATGTCATCTTTTTGCTCCTGGGGATGATGATCATCATCAGCGTGGTCCGCCAGACCGGGGTGTTCGAATACATAGCGATCTGGTCGGCCAAGCGCGCCAAGGGGTCTCCGCTGCGGATCATGATCCTGCTGGTGCTGGTGACCGCCGTCGGGTCGGCCTTCCTGGACAACGTGACCACGGTCTTGTTGATCGCACCGGTCACCCTGCTGGTGTGCGACCGACTGGCAGTCAGTCCGGTGCCATTTCTCATCGTCGAGGCGTTCGCCGCCAACATCGGTGGCGCGGCCACCCTGGTCGGTGACCCGACCACGATCATCATCGGCACCGGAGCCCACCTGAGTTTCATTTCGTTCCTGGCCAACATGGGGCCGGCGGTGGTCATCGTGCTCGCCGCCCTGCTGGCGCTGATCCCGCGCCTATTTCCCGGCTCTTTCACCGTCGATCCCGAGCGGGTCGCCGATGTCATGTCGCTGGACGAGACCGAAGCGATCCGTGATCGCAAGCTGCTGATCCAATGCGGAATCGTTCTGCTTGCGGTGTTCGCCGGGTTCGTCGCGCACAAAGAGATCCACATGGAGCCGTCACTGGTGGCGATGACCGGCGCCGGCATCCTGATCGTGATCTCCGGCCTGGACCGAGAGTTCTACCTGTCCAGCGTCGAGTGGGAAACGCTGCTGTTCTTCGCGGGACTGTTCATCATGGTCGGGGCCCTGGTCAGGACCGGCGTCATCAACAACCTGGCTCATGCGGCCAGCCATGCGACCCACGGCAATGAATGGCTGACCACGATGCTGATCCTCGGGGTGTCCTTCCTGTTCAGCGGGTTTGTCAACAACGTTCCCTATGCCGCCACGATGACACCGATCGTCAGCGAGTTCGTCTCGTCCATTCACGGCCATGCCAACTCGGGCGTGCTGTGGTGGGCCCTGCTACTGGGCACCGTCCTCGGCGGCAACCTCACCGCCGTGGGGGCCAGCGCGAATATCGTCGTAGTCGGGATTGCCCAACGCTCCGGCAACCCGGTGTCGTTCTGGGATTTCACCAAAAGAGGGGCGGTAGTGGCCCTGGTCTCGGCGGTGATTTCCGTCGGTTATCTGTGGCTGCGCTACTTCGTGTTCAGCTAGCCCGCCCGTCGGCCGCGGGTCGGGAGTGCAACCCATCGGCCGCATCGGCCCGGAGCCTTTACAAAACCCCAACGCCGAACATGATCACCGGAGCTCTCCGCGGGAAGTATTGTGACGGTGTGCGGGCAGAGGATCTTGACGAGAAGTTCCCGGTCGTGAATATCGACTCAAATGCGCTTGATGCCGTCCGCCTGCTTGCCGAGCACCGGCTGAACGGTCTCGTGGTGGTCACCAACACGTCCGAAACGCCGTACGCCGTGCTGCCGGCCTCTCAAGTCGTCCGATTCATCGTGCCCGGCTATGTGCAAGACGACCCCGGGCTGGCCGCGGTGTTGACCGAATCGATGGCCGACCATGCCGCGGAGAAGCTGGGCAATAAGACGATCCGCGATGTGCTGCCCAAGCAACGCCAGCACTTGCCGGTGGCCGACGCCGACGACACCATCATCGAGGTGGCCGAGCTGATGGCGCGCCTGCGAAGTCCGCTGGTCGCCGTGGTCAAAAACGGCAAGTTGCACGGCGTGATCACCGCGTCACGCCTGCTGGCCGCCGCGCTGAAAGATCAAAGTGCACCCCGCACGGCATAGACCATCCCCGCGATCGCCATCGCGCATTCTAGTTAGCCCCTTGGTTTACTTCGCCTTCACTTGAACCTGACCGGCGATTCATCCAATGGTCGCTCAATGAGCAACTGCGCGAACTTAATTCAAAGTGAAGGTCGCCATCCAACGCCGGCGGCCGGGCCCACATGACTGTCGTGCATCTGACAGCCCCACTGTTCGTCACCCTCGCCGACCGGCACCCTGTCCGCGACGATTAGTCAAGCGCACCAAAGGATTTCACAAGCCAGCCGCGCTGTTAACCCAGGGCCTGCCAGTCCGCCGCGCCACCTCCCGCAGCGCAGCACGGCACCCCCTACACCGGAACGTCAGAGGAATTTATCATGGGCTGCGTGCGCGCCGAGGAGATCGTCGAGGAGTTCCCAGTCGTCGACATCGACTCCCCCGCGCTGGACGCGGTCCGCTTGCTTGCCGAGCACCGGCTGAACGGACTGGTGGTTGTCACCAACACGTCCGAAACACCGTACGCCATCCTCCCGGCGTCCCAGGTCGTCCGATTCATCGTGCCCGGCTACGTGCAAGAAGACCCAGGGCTGGCCGGCGTGTTCACCGAATCGATGGCCGACCAGGCCGCAGCGAAGCTGGACGGCAAGACGATTCGCGACGTGCTGCCCAAGCAACGTCAGTATGTGCCGGTGGTCGACGCCGACGACACCATCATCGAGGTGGCCGAGCTGATGGCGCGCGTGCGTAGTCCGCTGGTCGCCGTCGTCAAAAAGAGAAGGTTGCACGGAGTGATCACCGCATCACGCCTACTGGCCGCAGCACTCAAAGATTGATCGGGCCTTCGGGGGAGCCTCGCCAATGATGTACTACGCGATCACGGTGTTCGTTGTCGCCTACGCATTCATCATCAGCGAGCGCTTCAACCAGACCAAGGTCGCGCTGGTGGGCGCCGGGTTGATGATCTGCCTGCCGGTGATGGACTCTCCCGACGTGTTCTACTCCCAGGACAACGGAATCGACTGGGATGTCATCTTTCTGATGCTCGGGATGATGATGATCGTCAGCGTCCTGCGCCAGACCGGTGTGTTCGAATACGTCGCGATCTGGGCCGTCAAACGCGCCAACGGCTCGCCAGTGCGCATCATGTGGCTGTTGAGCTGGTGATGGCGCTCGCCTCGGCAGTGCTGCCCAACGTCGTCTCGGTGTTGCTGATCGCCGCGGTTACCTTGCTGGTCTGCGATGCGCTGGACATCAATCCGGTACCGCTGTTGCTGGCCGAGGTGTTCGCCTCCAATGTCGGGGGTGCGGCGACATTGGTCGGCGACCCGCCGAACATCATCATCGGTGCCCGTAAGGCCCTGTCCTTCAACGCCTTCCTGGCGAACATGGCCCCGATCGTCGTCATTGTGATGCTTGTCCTGCTCGCCGTGGCGCCGCTGATGTTTTGTGGCTTTTCGGCCGTCAGTGCCGAACGAGTTGCTGACGTGATGTCGCTGCAAGAGCGCGAAACCATCCGGGATCGACGGCTGCTCATCAGATGCGGCGTTGTAATGGTCGTGGTGTTCGTCGGGTTCATCCTCGCCCCGGCGATCCACATCGCGCCGTCCCTGGTGGCGCTGATGGGCGCCGGTATTCTGATCCTGACCTCCCGGCTGGAACAGTCCGAGTACCTGTCCAACGTCGAATGGGACACCCTGCTGTTCATGGTCGGCCTGTTCATCATGGTCGGCGCACTGCTCAAGACCGGGGTCATCAAGATTATGGGCGAGCTGGCGGCCAAATTCACCGGCGGCAACGTCTTGCTGGCTACCATGCTGATCCTGGTTGTCTCGACACTGGTGTCCGGTTTCATCGACAACGTCCCCTACGTGGCCACGATGACGCCGATCGTCAGCCACCTGGCCTCGACAATGGCGGGCCATTCGCACCACCACGTGCTGTGGTGGTCGCTGGCGTTAGGCGGCGACTTGGGCGGCAACCTGACCGCCGTAGGATCCAGTGCCAACATCGTCATGCTCGGCATCGCGTTGCGATCCGGGAACCCCATCTCGTTCTGGGAATTCACCCGCAAGGGCATGGTGATCACCACGATTTCGACCGTGCTCTGCGCGCTCTACTTGTGGCTCCGGTATTTCGTCCTCGCTTGATCCTGCGCGTCAACGCGTCAACAGCGCGACGCACTCGATGTGGTGAGTCAGCGGGAACGAGTCGAACACCGAAATCTTGTTGACCGCATAGCCGTGACTCCGGTACAAACCGATGTCGCGGGCGAACGACGCTGCCTCGCAACCGATGTGCACCACCCGCGGGACCTCGGCCGCGGCCAGCAGGTCGATCACGTCGCGTCCGGCGCCGGCGCGCGGAGGATCCAGCACGGCCACATCGGCACCGCCGCGTTGAGCGGTCAGCGCCCTGCGCACCGAATCGGTGATCACACTGACCTGCGGGATATCGGCCAACGTGGCTCGCGCCGCCCGCGACGCCGCCCGCGAGCTATCGACGCTCAGCACCCGTCCGGACTCCCCCACCGCATCAGCGAGCACCGCGGCGAAAACCCCTACGCCACCGTAGAGATCCCAGGCGGTCATGCCTGGGCCCGGTTGAGCCCAGTCGCTGACCAGTTCGCTGTAAGTCCGTGCCGCGTCGCGGTGGGCCTGCCAGAAGGCCGTCACCGGTACCTGCCAGCTGTGCCGACCCGCCCGCTGTACGCCTTGGTAGTTGCCCTCCACCACTTCGGTCGAGGTTCGTCGGCCCTGTCGCGCCGTGCGGACCACATGCCGCTGACCGTCGTCATCGATGACGATGTGCAGTTGCGCGCCGGGCAGCCATTCGGTGCAAGCCACACCGTCGGTCATCCCGGCCGGCAGCTGACCGCAATTGAGATCGGCGACCAGCTCATCGCTGCGGTAGCGATGAAATCCGGCACGCCCGTCAGCGCCGATGTCGAGCCGGACCCGGGTTCGCCAACCGGTCGGGCCGACTGGCGACAGCGGTTCGACGATCCCATGCCAGTGGTAATTGCCAAGACGGGCAAGCTGATTGGACACCACTTCGGCTTTGAGCACACGCGCCGCCGCCGGGTCGACGAAAGCCAGATCGCAGCACCCGGCGCCGTCCACCCCGGCGATGGGACACAGCGACGCGGTGCGATCGTCCGAGGGTTCGATCACCTCGACCGTCTCGGCGTGCCAGTACGAGCCCCGATCTGCGGTGACCCGCGCCCGCACCCGCTCGCCGGGCAGCGCGTAGCGGACGAACACCACCCGGCCGTCGTGACGTGCCACGCAGCTGCCCCCGTTGGCCGGCGCACCGACGGTCAACGTCAATTCCCCCAGAGCGGGTGATGGCCCCGCGGTGAACTCAGGGGTCAATCGAAGATCCCCCGACGGGCATCGCCTGGGGCCGCGTGCGGCTGCATCGTCTTGAGCCGCTCCGACGAATTAAGTTGCCAGGGAACCGATGTCACCATCACACCGGGCATGAACAGCAACCTGCCCTTCAGCCGCAGCGCGCTCTGGTTGTGCAGCAGGTGCTCCCACCAATGGCCCACGACGTACTCCGGGAGGAAGACCGTCACCACGCTGCGCGGCGATTCCTTGCTTACGCGTTTGACGTAATCCAGTATCGGGCGCGTGATTTCGCGGTACGGCGAAGCAATGACCTTCAGCGGCACGCTGATATCGCTGTCTTCCCATCTGCGCACCAGCTCACGGGTTTCCGCGTCGTCGACGCTCACGGTTATGGCCTCCAGCGCATCGGGCCGCGTCGCGCGCGCATAGGCCAGCGCGCGCAGTGTCGGCAGATGCAACTTCGACACCAGCACCACGGCATGGTTGCGGCTGGGCAACACAACCTCATGGTCGTCGGTGGCCTGCCGCTCCAGTTCCTGGGTGACGGTGTCGTAATGCTTGCGGATCAGCTTCATCACGACGAAAAGTAACGTCATGGCGACAACAGCGATCCACGCTCCGGCAAGGAACTTGGTGATCAATACGACGAACAGCACCGTGCCGGTGGCCACGAAACCGATCGTGTTGACCACCCGGGAGCGCATCATCGTTCGGCGGACGGCCTGATCGGTCTCGTTGCGCAGCAGCCGAGTCCAGTGTCGGACCATGCCGATTTGACTCAGCGTGAACGAAATGAATACCCCGACGATGTACAGCTGAATCAGCGCGGTGACTTGCGCCTGGAAAGCGATGATCGCCGCGAGGGCCGCGACCGCCAGGAACACGATGCCGTTGGAGAAGGCCAGCCGGTCCCCGCGAGTATGCAATTGGCGGGGAAGGTAACTGTCCTGGGCCAGCACCGAGCCCAGTACCGGAAACCCGTTGAACGCCGTGTTGGCCGCCAGCACCAGGATGAGCGCGGTCACCACGGCGATCAGCAGGAACCCGATCTGGAAGCTGCCGAAGACCGCATGCGCGATCTGAGTGACAAGAGTCTTCTGTTGATAGTCGCGTGGGATGCCGCTCAGCTGGGTGGCGGGATCGTCGACGATCTGAACCCCGGTCTCCTTGGCCAGCAAGATGATGCCCATCAACAGGCTCACCGCGATCGTGCCCAGCAGCAGCAGCGTCGTTGCCGCGTTGCGCGACTTGGGTTTTCGAAACGCCGGCACCCCATTGCTGATCGCCTCCACACCGGTCAGCGCCGCGCAGCCCGATGAGAACGACCGCGCCACCAGGAACACCAACGCAAAGCCGGCGATCTGGCTGCGCTCGGCATGCATCACAAAACCGGCGGATTCGGCCCGTAGTGGCTCGCCCAGCACGTAAATCCGGAACAATCCCCAACCGAGCATGATGCCTACGCCGAGGATGAACGCGTAGGTGGGGATGGCGAAGGCCACCCCGGATTCGCGCACACCGCGCAGGTTCAGCGCCATCACCAGCAGGATCGCGTTCACGCAGAACAGCACCTTGTGGTCGGCAACGAACGGGACGGCGGACCCGATGTTCGACATGGCCGAAGCCGTCGAAACAGCCACCGTGAGAACGTAATCCACCATCAAAGCGCTTGCCACCGTGAGGCCGGAATTGGGACCCAGGTTGGTTGTGACCACCTCGTAGTCGCCGCCGCCGGAGGGGTAGGCATGCACGTTCTGCCGGTAGCTGGCCACCACGACCAGCATCACCGCCGCCACTGCGACGCCGATCCACGGTGCCAACGAGTACGCCGCCAGGCCGGCCACCGAGAGCATCAGAAAGACCTCCTCGGGGGCGTAAGCCACCGAGGACAACGCATCGGAAGCGAACACCGGCAAGGCGATCCGCTTGGGCAGCAGTGTGTGGCTCAGCCGATCGCTGCGAAACGGCCGACCCAAAACCAGCCGACGCGCCGCAGTCGAAAGTTTGGACACGAGAGCCAAGAGTAAGCCCACCCGGGACTGCCGGTACGGTTCTCTTGACAGCGGTGGGGCCTGACAAGTAACACGCGCGCCGAGAGGACCCGCAAGTGCGAGTGGTTGTGATGGGGTGCGGTCGGGTGGGGTCGTCGGTGGCCGACGGGCTGTCTCGGCTCGGCCACGACGTCGCGGTCATCGACAGTGACAGCAAGGCGTTTAGTCGGCTGAGCCCGGACTTCGCCGGTGAGCGCGTGCAAGGTGTCGGATTCGACCGCGACGTGCTGCTCAGGGCCGGTATCGAGGAGGCCGATGCCTTCGCCGCGGTGTCATCCGGCGACAACTCGAACATTATTTCGGCCCGGCTGGCTCGGGAAATCTTCCTCGTGCCGCGGGTTGTGGCGCGGATCTACGACGCCAAACGTGCCCAGGTTTACGAACGGCTCGGCATTCCCACGATTGCCACCGTGCCGTGGACGACGGATCGGCTGCTCAACGCGCTCACCCGGGATACCGAGACCACCAAGTGGCGAGACCCGACCGGGACCGTCGCCGTCGCCGAGGTCGCGCTGCACGAGGACTGGGTGGGCCGCCGGGCCACCGATCTGGAGACGGCCACCGGCGCAAGAGTGGCGTTCTTGATCCGATTCGGTACCGGCGTGCTTCCCGAGCCGAAGACGGTCATCCAGGCCGGCGATCAGGTCTATGTCGCCGCCATATCAGGCCGTGTGGCTGAGGCATTGGCCATCGCGGCATTGCCGCCCGGAGAGGACCTCTAGCCGATGAAACGCGCCGACGACAATAAAGACCCCGCAGCCGGGATTGTGGGGGTACCACCCGCTTGCGGGGGAGAGTGGCGCTAATGAAGGTAGCTGTCGCCGGAGCCGGCGCGGTCGGCCGCTCGGTCACCCGCGAACTCGTGGACAACGGTCACGACGTGTCACTGATCGACCGCAACCCCGAGCACATCGACGTCGACGCCATCAAGGGCGCGCACTGGCGGCTCGGCGACGCCTGCGAGATGAGCGTGCTGCAGTCGATACGCCTGGAGGAATTCGACGTCGTGGTGGCCGCCACCGGCGACGACAAGGCGAACGTGGTGCTCAGCTTGCTGGCCAAGACGGAGTTCGCAGTGCCCCGCGTGGTGGCCCGGGTCAACGATCCCCGCAACGAATGGCTGTTCACCGACGCCTGGGGCGTCGATGTGGCGGTGTCCACCCCGCGGATGTTGTGTTCTTTGATCGAGGAGGCCGTCGCGGTCGGAGACCTGGTGCGGCTGATGGAGTTCCGGAACGGTCAGGCCAACCTGGTCGAGATCACGCTGCCCGACAACACGCCGTGGGGCGGCAAGCCGGTGCGCAGGTTGCAGCTGCCGCGGGACGCCGCGCTGGTGACGATCCTGCGTGGGACCAGGGTCATCGTGCCGCAGGACGACGAGCCGCTGGAAGGCGGCGACGAGCTGCTGTTTGTGGCGGTCACCGAGGTGGAGGAAGAACTGCGCCAGCTGTTGTTGCCTCTGCAGTAACGGTGCTGGTCGTCTCCAGAGCGCGCTGCGCCACCCTGATCGCCAGGTAGGTCACCAATGCCGACGCCGCGGTCAGCGGCCAGCCCATCGCGATCCGTGCCACCACGAGCCAGCCCGTGTGGTCGGATTCGTAGAGCACTCGCTGTACCACGAAGCGTGCGCCGAAGACCAGCACCCAGGTGAGCGTGGCGATATCGAAGGCGTAGACCGCACGGCGGACGTCGCGCCAGGCTCGATCGTGCCCGCCCAGCCAGCTCCAGATGTAGCCGACAACCGGCCGCCGGATCAGGATGGACACCGCGAATACCGCCGCCCACAACAGCGACGTCCAGATGCCCAGCAGAAAATAGCCTTTGGACTGCCCCAGCATGTAGGCGATCAGTGCGCAGACCACGACGCCGATGAGTCCCGACACCGCCGGCTGCGCGGACTCGCGCCGGATCAGCCGCCACAGCAGGATGAGCGTGGCGATGCCGAGGGCGGCGCCGACCGCCGCCGCCAAGCCCAGCAGCCTCGAGGTGCCGACGAAGACCAGCACCGGCAGCGAGGAATAGATCATCCCGGACACGCCACCCAGCTGTGCCATCACCCGCTCGGCCGGGGTGGGCTGTGCAGCCTCGGACCGCGCTTCGCTCTCGGCTGCCGGCGTCATGTCACTGGCGTCTGTCGCACCGTTCACTAGGCGCTTCACCGCTGAATTTCGTAGTGCGGGTTGTAAATCGCCTTGGTGCCGTTTTCCAGCGTGCCGAGTCGGCCGCGGACTCGCAGCGTGCGGCCCGAGTCGATGCCGGGAATCCGGCGTTGCCCCAACCACACCAGCGTCACGGTGTCGGTGCCGTCGAATAGCTCGGCGCGCAACCCGCCGGGGCAGCCCTTGGCGTTGGTGTCCACGCAGCGCAGCGTTCCGACCATGGTGACCTCCTGGCCTCGCTCACAGTCGATGGCTCGCTGCGCCCCGGTATTGACTGCCTCGTCGGACAATTCCTCGACGTCGCGCTGCTCGGGGTCCTCCGTCAACCGACGAGTCAGCCGGCGCAGATAACCTTCCGCCGCCATGACAACTCCTGACCGTCCTGTAGGTCCACCTTCCACCGGTGGAAGTCGATCCTCTCACGCCAACGGAAACCGTAGACCGGTTAGTTCCCCAGTGCCACGAGGTCTCGCAGTGCCTTTTGCCGATACCCAGATAGCGCCCGGGCAGTATCTAGGGGTGGCTATCAACCTGGGCGGGGCGACGACCGTCATGCTGCCGGGAACGGGGTCCGACGACGACTACGTCACCCGGGCATTCTCAGGGCCGCTACACGATGCCGGCGCGCGGGTCCTGGCACCGCCACCGGAGCCAAATCACTTGATCGACGGCTACCTGACGGCTTTGGACGACGCTGCGCGCCGCGGTCCGATCGCCGTCGGCGGCATTTCGATCGGGGCCGCGGTGGCCGCGGCCTGGGCGCTACAGCATCCCGATCGCGCGGTGGCCGTGTTGGCCGCGCTGCCGGCCTGGACCGGTCCGCCCGGCGATGCTCCCGCCGCCATTGCGGCCCGGCACTCCGCGGACCAGCTGCGGCACGACGGTTTGGCCGCAACGACGGCGCAGATGCAGGCGTCCAGCCCGCCGTGGTTGGCCGAGGAGCTGACCCGGTCATGGCGCAGCCAGTGGCCGCATTTACCCGACGCCATGGAAGAAGCGGCGACCTATGTTGCTCCCACCCGCAAACAGCTGCAGCGGCTGGCGGTGCCAATGGGCGTTGCCGCCGCGACAGACGACCCGATACACCCCCTCGAGGTCGGGCTGGAGTGGGCGGCCGCCGCACCGCGCGCAGCGTTGCGCACGGTGACGCTGGATCAGATCGGCGCCGATCCCGCGGCACTCGGCGCCGCGTGTCTGGCGGCGTTGGGCGACCTTTAGCCGCCGGTGGTGCTGCGCAACTGCTGCATCGCCGATCCGGCGGCACTGCGGCGCGCGGTCGGCGCTGGGGAGTCTGTCGGCCCCTCTTCCCCCCCAACGTTAGGGTTCGGCGGCGCGACCGCCTGACCCTCCGGCGCACCCTCCGCGGCCGCAGCCTCGCGCAGCTGTGACGCCATCGGCTCGGGCAGCTGCACCGGCAGTGGCGTCCGAACCGGTAAAGGAGTGTCGCCACGACGAACCACGGTGTCTACCAACGCTTCCCGCGCTTCGTCGGTCAACGCATCGATGGTCTCGGCCGAGGCGTTCACGACGCAGCGGATCATCCAGCGGTAGCCGTCGACCCCGATGAACCGCACCACGCCGGTCGCAGTGCCAACCACCTCCCGGCCCCAGCGACCCTCCTGGATGCTCACCGCGGCCCCGTCCTTACGCAGCGAGTCGGCCAGCTCAGTGGCCACCTCACGCCACAAACCGCCGGTCTTCGGCGCCGCGTAAGCAGCGATGGTGAAGCGACCGTTGGGTGTCACCACCCATACCGCGCTGGGGATGCCCGTCTCGGTCAGCTCGACTTGCAGCTGGGCCGAGGCCGGCATCGGCAGCAGCACCGAACCGAGATCGAGGCGGCCCGCCTCAGCGGCCGCGGTATCGTCGAAATCCTCGACGTCGAACGGGCCCTCCAAGTCGTCGGCGACCGCGTTCTCGACCGACCTTTCCGGTTCCGGGGGTGCGGCGGCGACCTCCGGGACTTGCGGAACTTCCCGGACTTCCGATTCGTCGGCCGGCTCGTCTTTGGATTTGCGTCTACCGAATGCCATTACCTCATCGCTTCGCTCTGCATCGTCGCCGGCGCGGCCATCACGCCGCTCCTCCTCATCACTTCGCTCTGCATCGTCGCCGGCGCGGCCATCACGCCGCTCCTCCTCA
>Ga0209040_10003068_pt1 | contig 12876 bp, 8 predicted proteins | sample BogFormECP12_OM3_FD_188240 | JGI IMG/M metagenome (GOLD analysis project Ga0209040, IMG submission 188240) | Bog forest soil microbial communities from Calvert Island, British Columbia, Canada - ECP12_OM3 (SPAdes) (version 2) | ecosystem: Environmental > Aquatic > Freshwater > Wetlands > Bog ... | reverse complement strand
GGCCGATCCGCTGTTCTGGCCTGCAGTGCGAGGAGCCGCGGAATTCGGCGTGCGGCCTTGTGCATCGCATTGGGAAACGAGTAGTTGAGACCCGCGATGACTTGAAACATCGAAAGATCGACTGTCGTGAGTTGCGTGCCCACCATATAGCGCTTCCCGCCGTGATTTTGCGCGAGCACCTTCTCGAAATAGCCCAAGAACTTCGGTAGACGGTGTTTCAAGAATTCCGCGGCGCGTCGGCGCGCCTCCTTCCTCTGGTCTTCGTAATAGAGGCTGCCGGTGATCGGGTGATGCGTATCGTGGATCTCGACGACGAAGTCCGCAATCGTGAGTTGCAACTGGTGAGTCCACCACCGGCCTGCCACGCTCTTCGATGCGAGCTCAAGCCGCGGGCCGAGAAATTGCAGAATATTCGCGGTCTGCCCGATCAGGAGCCGCCCGGCCTTCAATATTGGGGGCGCGAAGGGCGGCGTGTCAGAGCGGTCGTTCAGCACGCGCATCATGGCGGAAATCCCGGCACCATGGCCGGATTCGCGCGCGACATCGACATACCGCGCGGCGCATTCTTCGAGCGCCAATCGCACGAATTCACCGCGACCTTGGATCGAGGGCCAATAGTAGAGCTCGTAAATCATCGGCGTCTCCATTGATCTTCACCGCCTCGCGGCGGTGCTCATTTGCATTCCGCCCGCCGCATGCGACGAACCCGGTCTTGCACACTCCGGAACAATTACCCAAGACCTCGCCCCAACTTCGAATCCTATGAGTCGCGATTCTACCCCCGCCCCAACCGCAAGGCCTCGCCGGCATTGCTCTCGTGTAAACTCGCGAGCAGCGGAACGGTATCCGACAGAAGGCCTCCTCATGTCGCTCGGAAATTCCATCAAGCGCCTGGCGATCATCGGTTTGTTGAGCGTCGCCGGTTGCGTTACTTCGCACGTGATCGTCGGGAAGCTGCGGCCCCCAATTTCCCCCGACCAAGTTCAACTCTATTTGCATCCGCCCGCCGCGAAGTACGAAGAGATTGCGCTCCTCGAGAGTTCGAGCAAACACTCCTTCTCCTTTACCGCTCAAGGTAAATCCGATGCGCTCATCCAGCGGTTGAAGAAAGACGCGGCGAAGCTCGGTGCCAATGGCATTTTGCTGCAAGGCGTGGGCGACAAAGCCACCGGGTCGGTCGGTACCGGCATCGGTGGTGCGACGGGAGCCGGCAATTCAGTGGTCGGCATCGGATTCAGCAGCTCGGGCACCGTTTTCGTGAAATCGGGAACCGGCATCGCCATTTACGTGCCGCCTGCCGATTAAGTCGCTTCTAGCGGCGACCGCAAGCTCCGTCAACGTCGTCAGCGCACTCAACGACTAGGTCGGAATTTGGAGCGGCCGCCTGCTCTCGGGCGGCCTCCGATTCATCACTTACCCCATGACGACGGTTCTGTGCAACTCGACGCAGCGCCGCCCATTGCTGGCGAATAGCTTCGGGCGTAGTCTTCGGCTCTTTCCGTCAAAGGGGTCGCGATATGTTCCCTCACGTCCGCAATTGGGGTATCTGGCTTTCCAGCACTTTGTTGTTTGCTGCCTCCGCCGGCGCGGCGCCTGGCGTGTCCACTGAAGATACCGCGGCGCTGTTGCAGAGGGCAGTCGACGGTGACTGGCGATCAGCGGAGCACCGAGAGCGCGACCGCTACCGTCACCCGCTCGGTACCCTGCAGTTCTTTGGGATCCAGCCGGACATGACGGTGATCGAGCTGGCGCCGGGCGGCGGCTGGTATACCGAAATCCTGGCTCCTTTTTTGGCCGCAAACGGTCACCTCATCGAGGCCGGATCGCAGAAGTTCGAGCAGAAGATCAAGGACAATCCGGCGGTCTTCGGGCACATCGTCAAGGTCGTGCCCTTCAAGCCGCCGCTCAATGTGGCGCTGGGCGAACCGAATTCCGCCGACATGGTGCTCACGTTCCGCAATATCCATGATTGGCTCAACGACAGCCCGGCGACGCTGGAAGCCGCGTTCAAAGCGGTGTTCGACGTGCTCAAACCCGGCGGCACATTCGGCATCGAAGAACATCGGGCCAAGCCGTACGCCGATGCCGTACAGAGTTCGAAACAACTGCACCGCATTCCCGAGGATTACCTGATCAGCTTAGGTCTGCAGACCGGCTTCCGGCTCAAGGGCGTTTCGGAAATCAACGCAAATCCGGCAGACCCGGAAAGCGTCAACGTACATCGGCTGCTGCCGGATTTGGAGGGGCCAAAGAGCCAGCGCGCCGGTATGAAGGCGATCGGCGAGTCCGATCGGATGACGCTGCGTTTTGAGAAGCCCTGAGAGACGGAACGTTCATCGAGTCGGGTGCGTCACCGACGGCAAGACCCGATCGCGTGCCATCGATTCTCAGTAGAGGAGTACCGCCTCGCGCTCGCTGCGCCAGTGCTCCTCGTCGCGCACCGTCAGCGCCTCCAGATCCGCCGGCGTCGCCGCCGGATCGTCGATCCAACGGCGCAGCAGATCGCTCCCGTTGATCACGTCGATCGCGGGCCGATCGTTCTCATATTCGTAGGCGAAATCGCGCCATATGTCGTAATCCGGCCGCAGCCGCCGCAAAGCTTTCAACGCGAGCGCGAACAATCGCCAGGGTCTGAATCCCTCGTGGTCGTAGTAGGCAGCTTCTTCCACATGCACTTGAACACCGGCGCAGAGCCGTCCCGCGTGCTTATGAAACGTGGGCTCGAACCAGCAGGGCCGCAGGCGGCAGCCACTGATCCACGGCGGCGCCAGCGAGCGCATCTCCGCCAACAATGCCGGCACGTCCAGATCCGGCGCGCCGAGCAACTCCAGCGGCCGCGTTGTGCCACGACCTTCCGACAAGGTCGTGGCTTCGAGCAGGACCGAACCCGGATAACAGCGCGCCATCCAGAGATTGGGAGCGTTTGGACTCGGGTTGACCCAGGTCCGCCCGCCGAGCGGCCAACCATATCCCGGTGCGGCGCCCGGCTCCCAACCCTGCATCGGCACGACCTGGCAGTCGACGTCGAGACGGAGCGTTTCAACGAACCATCGGGCGAGCTCGCCGAATGTCAGGCCGTGGCGCATCGGCATCGCACCGGGGCCGACAAAGCTTTCACATCCCGCCCGCAAGGTCAGACCTTCCACTGGCCTCCCGAGAGGATTCGGCCGATCCAAAACCCACACGTCCTTGTGCGTCTTCGCCGCAGCCTCGAGCACGTAACGCAGCGTGGTGATGAACGTGTAGATCCGGCAGCCGACGTCCTGCAGATCAACGAGCAAGACGTCAAAGGCATCCATCATGTCGGGCGTCGGCCGGCGCACCTCACCGTAAAGGCTGAAGACCGGTATGCCGTGCACGGGATCGGTGTAATCCTGTGACTCGACCATGTTGTCCTGCTTGTCCCCACGCAGCCCGTGCTGAGGGCCGAACGCCGCGCTCAGGCGTACGTCGCCGAGCGCTGCCAGCGCATCGAGAGAATGGACGAGGTCGCGTGTAACCGAAGCGGGGTGCGCCAACAGAGCCACGCGTCGACCCGAGAGCGGCTTGCGCAACTCGGGCTGTTCGAGCAGTCGGTCGATTCCAAACATCATGGGCGGGCAACTTGCAGTGTGAATCCGAGCGAGTGGTGAAAATCGGGCTTGCCGGGCGCGTGCCGCAGCGCCCAGTACGAAAGCCTACCATTCTTCTCTTCAATGACCGCAGTAAGAGCGATCCGAAGGGAACGAGCGTCACGCACGCCGGCCAAATGCCCTAGGCGCACCGCCGACTTGAGCTGCAGTCCATCGTCGCTTCGGCGTACCGAGATCTCCGGAGCTTGGTCGACCTCGGCGAGCGGCATTGCCTGCCGGTAGGCACTGAATCGGTAGATCGCCCAGTCGAGCGCGGGGGAGAAATTGAATTCGTAATAGCCCGGCGCGTCCGCCGGTGCAACGAACGCTTCGAAGCACGTGTGCTTCCATAGCTCAACTGCCGGTCCACCCGTGCCCGAGGGCGGAACGCATAGGCGCGACATATCCGCGGCCAGTGAAAACTCGACCACAACGATGCCGGACTCTTCCGCGCGCAGCTGCGCCTCGAGGCTGCGCACCGCGTCGCTGGGGGTCGAAGGGTGAGCGGTCAATTCGGCTGCATGCGTAACTAATGTCGACATGCGGCAATTGTATTCTTGCGTTGTGCGCAGGTCACACGGAGCTCGCGCCAAGCGCATCGCAGGCGCCGCCGGCATTCACCGGCTGGCTGGCGTCGGCGCCGCGCCCTTCAGGCTGACTGCGCCGCTGACCGTGCGCGGGTCCACCGTGATTTCCTGGAGCTTCGCGGCAACGTCGGCGGGTACTTCGGATTGATGGCGCCCGCCGAGATGGGCCGCGAAGAATTTCTCCATCGCCGTGACCATCGCGAGATTGTTGATCGGGCGCGCGAATCCGTGACCTTCGTCGGGAGCGACGAGATATTCGATCGCCTTGCCATTGTCGCGCACGGCCGCGACGATTTGATCGCTCTCGCGGACGTTGACGCGCGGATCGTTCTTGCCCTGGACGACGAGCAGCGGCGTCACGATCGCCTTGGCCTGCGTCAGCGGCGACTCGGCGATCAGCAGCGCCTTGCCTTCCGCCGTCGTGGGGTCGGCCATGCGCGTGTACATTTGCTTGCGTCCCGCTTCCCAGTAGGGCGGGATTGCATCGAGCAGCGTGATCAAATTCGACGGTGCAACATAGGCCACCGCCGCGGCGTACAGATCCGGCGTGAATGCCACGCCCGCGAGCGTCGCATAGCCGCCATAGGATCCGCCGCCGATGCCGACACGCTTCGGATCTGCCTTACCCTCGGCGATCAGTGCCTTGACGCCCCAGGTGAGGTCGTCCTGCATCTTGCGTCCCCACTCGCCATTGCCGGCGTTCAGGAACTTCTTGCCGTAGCCGGTCGAGCCGCGAAAATTCGGCTGCAGCACCGCATAGCCGCGGTTCGCGAGGAATTGCGCGTAGGTGTCGTAGCCGTAGACGTCGCGCGCCCAGGGACCCCCATGGGGCCAGACGATCAGAGGCAAGCCCTTGGCGGGCAACCCCCGCGGCAGCGTGAGATAGGCTGGGATCTCGAGTCCGTCGGATGAGTGGTAATGAAATGGGCGGCGCTGCGACAGCGACTCGCGCGGCAGCTCTTCGCGTAGCTTGTACTGCAATTGCACCGTCCCTGCGCGGCGATCCCACAAGTAGGCGGCGCCCGGATCGGTATCGCTGGTGGCGTTGACGATCCAGACATTTTCGTCGCTGGAGCGCGAGCCCAAGGAGATCTTCTTTCCAGGCAGCTTCGCCTGCAGGGCGCGATAGTCCTTCTCGAAGCCGGGGTCCCGGAAATACCGGCGGATCGTATCGTCCTCGTATTGCGTGAACAGCAGCCGATGATCGACGTCGGAGGTCAGCGCCATTTGCAAGTCGACGCGGTTCTCTGGATCGCTTTCAATTTTCGAAATCCCGGCCGTCGTCGTGTTCAGCCGCTCGAGTTCGGCGAGATCGAGTGACCCCTTGTTCGTGATCAAGTACACCTGCTGGTTCGATGCATCGAACCCGAGGACCCCGCAGGACTCCAACACGGAACAGCCATAAATTTGGGTGAAATAGTCCGGATCGACGCGCAGGACCTCGGTGTCGCCGACAGCGTTCGTGCGCTCGGCGAGACGCAAATTGCCCTCGTTGTCGAAATCCCAGCCGGCAATCTGTTCGGTGTTCTTGCGCAGCAGATTCTTCTCTCCGGTCGAGATGCGCAGTTCGTACAGATCGTGCCAACGCGGGTCGCGGTCATTGAGGCCGATATACAGGATGTCCGGCTTCGCTTTGGGCGCATCGTACAGTTCGGTGCGTACGCCTTTTAGACTCGTCAAGGCGCGCGTCGGCGGAATGCCGGTCGTCGGGTCGGCCGGCGAGCTCGGATCGATCGCATACACATTGAAATTTTCGTCGCCGCCATTGTCCTGCGAATACACCAGGTATTTCGAGTCACGGCTCCAGAAATACGCGCGGATCGGACGGCTCTTCTCGGCGCTCATCGGGCGCGCGGCGCTGAACGGTTCGCCGGCCTTTTTGACCCAAATATTGCGCGTTCCCTGATAGGGCTTGAGAAACGAAAGATAGCGACCATTCGGCGAGACCTGCGCACCTGAGATCGGGATTTCACCGAAAAACGCGCTGCGGTCAATCAATGGCGGTTGCGCGGCGGTCGCAACAATCGGCGAGGCGAGCGCGCCCAAAATACCCAAGATCGCCAACAGGAATTTCATTTCAGGCTTCTCCATGCGATTGCGGTCAAACCCTATCGTGCGGTGATTCATTTGTCATGAGGGGGAGTTGCCGATGATACCTCACGGCGCCGAGATCGTTGAAATCGGACTCTGCGCGTCGCCGGTGCGACACGACGGCCATCGCCCTGCAGGGCTATCCAAGGAGATCCGAGGGGTGAGGCGCAAAACGGGGATTCACTCGGGCCCAACGCGGTTTCGTTGATTAATTCAACGGGCGCATTTCGGCGGCCGGGTTTAAGCTGTGATCACAATCGCGCCCTGCGCTGCCGCCTTCGGTCATTGGGTGTGTTCATCAGGATTGAAGTCGTGCCGAGAATCGAAGACCCTGTTAGACAATAGATTGAGCGATGAAGAAATCTTACATTGCAAATGTCTCGTTGGTCCTAGTTGCCGCGGGATGGCTGATTGCGATTGCAACGCTGCTCCGAAATCTCGGTGACCCGGATCCTCGTGTTCCGGCGGCCGAGATGCATCGGGAACATGTGGTGGCAGCGGTCGGATTGTGGGCCGCGATCATCCTCATTTTGACCTCGCTGTTGCTCGCGGGCTACGCGTTCCGCGAGGCGAAGCGGCGGGCATCGGTTGCGGTGGCCCTCGCGCTGTTGCCAATCCTCGTGCTGTGGATCTTCGCGACGAGCGCGGGTATTTAGGTCATGAGAGCGGACACTCGAGCCGCACCCCGTTTCGGTCGGCATGCTTTCACTCCGATTTGTCGGCACATCGGACCAAAACAGGCACTTCAACGCTATACGGGATATCAGCAGTTTCGTGACCTGTCCGCGGCCATCGAACGCGATGTGAAGGCGCAATTCCTGTTTCAGTGAGCTGGCCGTCATGGCGGATTCCGTGCAGGCTGCGCCGCGCGGGCGCGCAAGGTAATCAATGGCTTGCCGATCGTGGGAGCTCAACATTAACGGGTCTTAACAAATCGACCACCGGCGGTTAACCGCCGCGGGCTCAGGGTGGCGCGAATGAAATGGCGTTCCTGCACCCTCGTGTCCGCTGGGTTGATCTGCGCGGCGCTCGTCGGCTGCGGCGTGGGAACCCCCTACCAGCGGCCGGACATTGTCCCGCCTCATGAGTGGCGCGAGGCGGCACGCGAACCGTCTTCCACGGTCAACCCGGATGCGGCTCCCGCCGCGGTTTGGCCCGCGGCCGATTGGTGGCATGGCTTCGGGTCCGCCCGGCTCGATGAACTCATCGGCGAGGCCGAGCGCAGCAACGACGATCTTGCGGGTGCGATTTCCCGCGTCCAGGAGGCGGACGCGCAGCTGCGCATCGCCGGTGCGCCGTTGCTGCCATCGCTCGACTTGGCCGGGACGGCAACGCGCGAGCGCGCGAATTCGACCGGGTCCGGTTTCTCGCTCTCCAACGCGTTCAATTCCGAACTCACCGCGACCTACGTGCTGGATTTCTGGGGCAAAAACCGCGCGCAGCGCGATGCGGCACTGGCTGCGGCGGTCGCGAGCCGTTATGACCAGCAAACCGTCGCGCTGACCGTCATCAGCAGCGTTGCCAGCACGTATTTTCAAGCCTTGGAGCTGCGCGATCGCATTCAGGTCGCACAGCACAATCTCGACAATGGGGAAACGATTCTGCGCGGCTTCCTGCTCGAGCAATCCGCCGGTACGGCGACCGGGCTCGATGTCGCGCAGCAGGAAACTGCCGTGGCGCTGCTGTATGCCGCTATCCCTCCGCTGCTGCAGCAGTTCCGCCAAACCGTTTACGCGCTCGCGGTGTTGATCGGCAAGACGCCCGAATCGATCGATGTGGACAGCGGCAGCTTGACGGAGCTGTCGACACCGGCAGTGATCGCCGGATTGCCGTCGCAACTATTGTCGCGCCGACCGGACGTCGCGCAAGCCGAGCAGCAACTCGTGGCCGCCAACGCGGATATCGCCATGGCGCGTGCCGCGTTGTTTCCGACGATCGAGCTGACCGCGAGCGGCGGCTACGCAAGCGGCGTGCTGTCGTCGCTGGTGAGCCCGGCCAATCGCATTTACGCCGTCTCCGCAGGCTTGACGCAGCCCATCTTTCATGGCGGCGCCCTGCGCGGCCAGCTCGCCTACAGCAAGGCGCGCTACACGGAATTGCTCACGTCCTATCACAAAACCGTGTTGACGGCCTTCAGCAACGTCGAGGATGCGCTCGTTGCCGTGCGTCAAACCGACGATCAGCAGCGGCGGCAGCGGGAAGCGGTCGCGAAGGCGCAACGTGCATACGAATTCGCGCAGGCGCAAATGTCGGCGGGCACCGTCAACATACTGACGGTGCTGAATACGGAAAATGCCTTGTTCAGTGCGCAGGATACGCTCGTCCAGGTGGAGTACTCGCATCTGCAGGCATTGGTCGACTTGTTCACCGCGCTCGGCGGCGGTTGGCATCAGGGGTAAGGCAGCGATGAAACAGTTTTCCTGGATCGGCAAGCGAGGAGCGCTCAGCGGTATGGCACTGCTCGCGCTGCTGCTCATCGCTTGGCGCGGAATCGTGTACAAGCCCGCGGCTGCCACGGCGCAGAATGCGCCTCCAGCGATCGCGGTCGATACGGCCGCCGTCGCTCACGCCGATGTTCCAATCTACCTGCAAGGGCTCGGTACGGTTCAAGCGTTCTACACCGTGACGGTGACGGCACGCGTGGACGGGGAATTGCAGAGGGTCGCGTTCACGGAGGGCCAAACCGTGCGCAAGGGGGATCTGCTCGCGCAGATCGACCCGCGGCCGAACCAGGCGGCCTTCGATCAGGCGGTTGCCACCAAGGCAAAGGATGCGGCGCTGCTCGCCAATGCATTGCGGGATCTCGAGCGCTATACCCTGTTGCAGCCGCAGAATTTGGCGAGCAAGCAGACCGTCGACACGCAGCGCGCAACGGTCGATCAACTCACCGCGCAGCTACAGGTCGATCAAGCCGTGGTCGACAACGCACGCACGCAACTCGACTACACGCGTATCAGCTCTCCCATCAACGGCCGCACGGGAATTCGGCTGGTCGATCCGGGCAACATCGTGCATGCGGCGGACACCGCGGGCATCGTCGTCGTGACGCAAGTTCAGCCGATCTCGGTGATCTTCACGCTGCCCGAGGAGCAATTGGGCGCCGTCGCCGATGCGCTCGCCGCCGGCCCAGTCAAGGTCACGACGGTATCGCGTGACGGCGGCACGGAGCTCGACACGGGTACATTGACCCTGATCGACAACCAAATCGACCAAGCAACCGGCACCGTCAAACTCAAGGCCAACTTCGACAACGCGCGCAACACCCTCTGGCCCGGTCAATATGTGAATGCGCGCGTGCTCGTGCGCACGGCTCGCGACGCGCTCACGATACCCGACTCCGCGGTGCAATTGGGTCCCGACGGACCGTTCACCTACGTCGTCAAGAATGACTCGACCGTCGAGGTTCGCCGCATACGCATCGGCGAAGCGAGCGGCGGGATGACGATCGTTTCGCACGGCTTGGCGCTCGATGAACGCGTGGTCACGAGCAATCAATATCGACTGCAGGCGGGAGTGCGCGTGCGCAGCGCCGCCGCGGTGGCGACGAACGGCGGCACGCGGCCGAACGCCATCGAGTCGATCGGCGCCGGCGCATCGAGCGGCGCAGCACCGTGAACATTTCGGAGCCGTTCGTTCGCCGCCCGATCGCGACCTCGCTGTTGATGGGCGGCATCTTCTTGATCGGGCTCGTGGTCTACCCCATGCTGCCCGTCGCACCGCTGCCGCAGGTCGATTTTCCGACCATCCAGGTCACCGCGCAGCTGCCGGGCGCGAGCCCGGAGACCATGGCCTCCTCGGTGGCTCAGCCGCTCGAGTTCCAATTTGCGCAGATATCGGGATTGACGCAGATGACCTCGAGCAATTTGCTCGGCGCCACGCTCATCACGCTGCAGTTCGACCTGAATCGCAGCATCGACGCGGCCGCGCAGGACGTGCAAACCGGCATTGACGCCGCGGGCGGCCAGTTGCCGAAAAATCTGCCGACGCCGCCGACCTACCGCAAGGTCAACCCCGCCGACTCGCCGATCCTGATCCTCGCGGTGCACTCGGACGTATTGCCCGTCACCACGGTCGACGATTACGCCGAGAACATCCTGGCGCAGCAGATATCGCAGATCCCCGGGATCGCCCAGGTGTCGATCGGCGGTCAGCAAAAACCGGCGGTCCGCGTGCAGATCGACCCAATCAAGCTCGCGGCATTGGGTCTGCAAATGGAGGATGTCGCGGGCGTCATCGTTGCCGCGACCGTCGATGCGCCGAAGGGATCGATCAACGGCCCGACGCGCAGTCTGACGATTTACGACAACGATCAATTGCTCAAAGCGGCGCCTTGGAACGATGTGGTGGTCGCCTACAAGAATGGAGCGCCCGTGCGCATCCGCGACATCGGGGTCGCGGTCGATGGACCCGAGAACACCTTGTTGACGGCGTGGCAGAACGGCCGCAGGGGAATCTTGCTGCTGATCTACAAGCAGCCGGGCGCGAATGTGATCGACGCCGAGCATCGGGTCGAGCTGCTGCTGCCGCACGCGCTCTCCGCCGTGCCGCCGTCGATCAAGGTCGATACGGTCGCGAATCGCACGACCACGATCAAGGCCGCCGTGGAGGACGTCGAGTTCACCTTGGCGCTCACCATCGCACTGGTCGTCATGGTGATCTTTCTATTCCTGCGCAACGCCTGGGCGACGATCATTCCCGGGGTCACGGTGCCCCTCGCGCTGCTCGGCACCGCGGCCATGATGTACGTGCTCAATTACAGCCTCGACAACCTGTCCCTGATGGCCCTCACGATCGCCGTCGGATTCGTCGTGGACGATGCGATCGTCATGCTGGAGAACATTTATCGGCACATCGAGGCGGGCCTAACGCCGCTGCAGGCAACGCTCAAGGGCGCGGGCGAAATCGCCTTTACGATCATGTCGATCAGCGTCTCACTGGTCGCGGTGTTCATCCCGCTGCTGTTGATGGGCGGAATCATCGGGCGGCTGTTCCGCGAATTCGCCGTTACCATGACCATGACGATTGCGATCTCGGCGTTCGTGGCACTGACGCTCTCGCCCACGATGTGCGCGCTGTTCTTGCGCGATGAGAAACACGCCAAGCACGGCAGGGCCTACATGGTGATCGAGCGGGCGTTCGATCGACTGCTCGCCGCGTACACCCGCGGACTCGACTTCGTGCTCAACCATCAGCGCGCCACCATCGTCGTGTTCCTGCTCACGGTCGCGGCGACCGTATGGCTGTACATCGAGATACCGAAGGGCTTTTTTCCGCAGCAGGATACCGGGATCATCTCGGGGCTGTCGGACGGGCCGCAGGACATCTCGTTCGACGAGATGGTGCGCCGGCAGCACCTGCTGCTCGATGTCGTTGCGCGCGACCCGGACGTTGCGAGCTACGGCACCGGCCTCGGAGGGTCTCGGCCGGTCAACAACGGGTTCGTGATCATCGGCCTCAAGCCGCGCAATGAACGCAGTTCGACCGCCGATCAGATCATCAACCGCTTGCGGCCGCAGCTCGCGAAAGTGCCCGGCGCCACGCTGTTCATGCAGGCGGCGCAGGATCTCAACGTCGGCGGCCGCACCTCGCGCACGCAGTATCAATACACGCTGCAGGACTCGGACATCAACGAGCTCAACGGCTGGGCGCCGAAAATGCTCGCGAAACTTCAAGAACTGCCGATGTTGCGCGACGTCGCCTCGGACCAGCAGAGCGCGAGCGGCATGCTGTCGCTGACCATCGACCGCGATCAGGCCGCGCGCTTCGGAATCCAGCCGGCCGCGGTCGACCAGGCGCTCTATGATGCCTTCGGCCAGCGTCAGGCCGCGCAGTTCTTCACCCAGGCCAACAGCTATCACGTCGTGCTCGAGATCACGCCGGCACTGCAGAAGGATCCGGCATCGCTCAACAAGCTGTATCTGAAATCGCCGCTCAACGGCCAGATGGTGCCGCTGTCGGCAATGACGAAATACGATACGCAGCACGTGACCTATCTGTCGATCAATCATCAGGGCCAGTTTCCCGCGGTCACGCTGTCGTTCAATCTGGCGCCCGGGGCGGCGCTCGGCGACGCGGTGGATGCGATCAGCGGCGTTTCGCGCGATATGCGCTTGCCGGCCACGATCACCGGGACATTTCAGGGCACGGCCCAGGCCTTCCAGGCCTCCTTGAAAACGCAGCCTTATCTGATTCTTGCCGCGCTCGTGGCGGTCTATATCATTCTCGGCATGCTCTATGAGAGTTACATCCACCCGCTGACGATTCTCTCGACGCTGCCCTCGGCGGGCGCCGGCGCACTGCTGATACTGCTGCTATTTCATATCGACTTGTCGGTCATGGGGCTGATCGGCATCATCCTGCTGATCGGCATCGTCAAGAAGAATGGCATCATGATGGTGGATTTCGCAATCCAAGCCGAGCGCGAACAGCATCTGCCGCCGCACGCGGCGATTCGCCAGGCCTGTCTGCTGCGCTTTCGACCGATCATGATGACCACAATGGCTGCTCTGCTCGGCGCTCTGCCGCTCGCGCTCGGAAGCGGAACGGGCTCCGAGCTGCGCCAGCCCTTGGGCTATACGATGGTCGGC
>Ga0209040_10003067_pt1 | contig 12882 bp, 12 predicted proteins | sample BogFormECP12_OM3_FD_188240 | JGI IMG/M metagenome (GOLD analysis project Ga0209040, IMG submission 188240) | Bog forest soil microbial communities from Calvert Island, British Columbia, Canada - ECP12_OM3 (SPAdes) (version 2) | ecosystem: Environmental > Aquatic > Freshwater > Wetlands > Bog ... | reverse complement strand
GCAAAACCATGCATGGACCCGCTGGAATCCCGGAAACGCGCTTCCACTTCAGACGGAAGTGTTTGAGGCTTGGCCGCGTCGGGAACACTTGCACCAGTTGGTGTGCACATTGAGGCACGCCACCGGCACAGCACAAAAGGCGAGTCTTTATAACATTGCGAGGGAAGCGGGGTCAATGACACTAGGGTTGCACCCCGCATCGGGCTTCCTGGATGTCCTTCCGTTTCTCTACGATCGCTTTCACCAAGCCCGGAATCGTGTACTCTTTCGCCTCGATGTCCACGGGCAGGCCGAACTCGCGCAGGGTGGCCGACGTTACGGGCCCGATCGACGCGGTGTGTACACCATCGTATGGCGTGGACCGCTTCAGTGCGACTCGCGCCCCACGCAAGCCGAGCAGACGTACAAAATTGCGCACCGTCGAGGAACTCGTAAAGGTAATGACATGTGGCCTGTTTTCGCTGGAAAGGACAGCACGCAAGAGCCCCTGCGATGACTTGGGCACAACCGTCTCATACGCTTCGACAACGTCAACCTGAGCGCCAGCCCGGTGCAGTTCACGCGGGATAACGTCGCGTGCAACTTTCGCGCGCACCAGCAGGAGGCGCTTGCCTTTTACCTCACCATGCAGCGCGGCCACCACCGACTCGGCAATATATTCCTTCGGCGTAATCGTGACTTCCAGACCGTGCTGCTCGATCGCTTCCTTCGTTGCCGGACCGATCGCGGCGATCTTCAGTCCGGCAAGCACGGACTTATCCAGACGCTTCCTTCTCATTCGACGGAAAAGCGCTTCCACCCCGTTGACGCTAGTCAGAATGAGCCAATCGTACGTTGCCAGGTTTCGCAACGCCGCGTCCAGCGGCTGATAAGAACGAGGCTTGCAAATCTCGATGAACGGAATCTCGATGACCTGGCATCCCAGTTCGTTAAGCGCCGATGACAATGCGCCCGCCTGCTGCTGCGCACGGGAAACCAGAACGCGGCAACCCGCGAGCGGGAGGGTAAAGTTTGCGACAGTTGTTTGTGGGAGAGTCATCGGGCTATGGCTGCGTCGGCGCCTCGGCGGCCGTTCCATAAACGTGTTCGAGAATTTTCGTCGCGCCCCGGCGCAGCAACGCATCTCCTACTTGCTCGCCCAGAGCCACCGGATCGCTGCCCCTCTGCTGTTCGCGCAAAACTTCCGATCCATCCGGGTGCGCCACAATTGCAGTCAACTGCAACTCGCCGTTGGTCATCTCTGCAAACGCGCCGATGGGAACCTGACATCCGCCACCAAGTTTGTTCAACAACGCACGCTCGCAGGTGGTCGCCGCCCGCGCTGCGTCATCGTTGAGGAACGTCAGGTGCTCGCGCACGGCAACATCGCCCTCCCGAATCTCGATGCCGAGAGCGCCCTGTCCGGCCGCGGGACACATGAAACTCTCCGGGAGCACTTCCCTTATCCACTGCGTTTTGCCGAGCCGCGTGAGGCCGGCGGCAGCCAGAATGATGGCGTCGTACTCACCTTGCTCCAGTTTGCGTACGCGCGTATCCACATTCCCCCGCAGCGGATGAATCACAAGATCGGGCCGCACCGCCTTCAACTGAGCCTGACGCCGCAGGCTGCTAGTGCCCACGCGTGCGCCTTGCGGGAGATCCTTGATGCTTTCGTACTTGACCGAAAGGAATACATCCCGCGGATTGACACGGGTGGTCACCGCAATCAACTCGAATCCCGACGGCAATTCAGTCGGCAAGTCCTTCAAGCTGTGCACCGCGAGATCAACCCGCCCTTCCGCGAGTGCCTCTTCAATCTCCTTGGTGAACATGCCCTTAGTACCAACTTTGGCGAGGGCAATATCGGTAATTTTGTCGCCAGTGGTTTTGATGATCTCGATCTCGACCTCATGACCACGTTCGCGAAGCAGCGCCGAGATGTGGTTGGCTTGCCAGAGAGCAAGCTGCGATCCGCGGGAACCGATCCTGAGGTGCGCCATCAGTTTTGCGCCCCGGGTTTCCCGCCGTTGGTCGCATTCTGCGCCGCCTTGCTGGCATCGCGCAATCCGAAGAGCTTGCGGACAAGGTCGATCACCGTAGTTGCCTCGTTCGATTCACGGGCGGCGGTCTTAAGCGTCGTTATCGGTGTGTGCATGATTTTGTTGATGATGCCTCGCGTCAGCGCTTCGACGGCCAACTCCTGTTCCGGCGTCATCGTTCCCAGGCGTCCGCGCACGCGATCGATTTCGGCTTGGCGAACTGTCTCGAGGTGCTCCTGCAAGGAGACAATTGTCGGCACCACATCGAGTGTTTGCAAGCGCGACTGGAACTTGTCCACTTCCAGTTGCACGATGGCTTCTGCGCGATCGGCTTCGGTCCTGCGGTCGGCGATGTGCGACGAGACAACCTGCTGCAAGTCGTCGATGTCATACACAAAGATGCCGTCCAGCTTGTTCATTTCCGGATCGATGTCGCGGGGTACCGCGATATCGATGAAGAACATGGGACGGTTCTTGCGGCGGCTCAGAAACTTCTCGCCGTGCTCCTTGCGGAAGATGGCATGTGGCGCGCCGGTGGAGCTGATAACGATGTCCGCATTCGGAACGGTCTCGTAAAGCTGCTCGAAGGGAACGGCTTGACCGTTGAACTTTTTCGCCAGCGCCACGGCGCGCTCGAACGTGCGGTTCGCGACGTAAATCTGCTTGGCTCCGTGCGCCACCAGGTGACGCGCCGAGAGTTCACACATCTTGCCCGCTCCGACAAGATAAACACTCTTGCCCTGCAGGTTGCCGAAGATCTTTTTCGCCAGATCGACAGCCACGGACGCGACCGACACCGCCGAGGTCGCAACCGCGGTCTCGTTGCGAACCCTTTTGGCGACGGCGAATGCCCGGGTCAGCAGTGCGTCGAGCTGGGAGTTAACCGCTCCCACCGCGCGCGCCGTGGCGTAGGCTTCCTTCACCTGCCCAAGAATCTGCGGTTCGCCAACGATCATCGAGTCGAGGCTGGAAGCGACGCGGAACACGTGCCGTACCGCATCGCGCTCGTGGTGCTCATAGAGATAGTTGCGATAAGGCTCAGGGTCGAAACCGTAGAACTGGCGCATGAAGCCTTGTACATCAGCGTTGCCGTTGGTCGTGCGGGCCAGCCACTCCACCCGGTTGCAGGTGGAAACGATCATCGCTTCTTCAATGCCGGGATAGGTGGCGAGACACTTCGTGGCTTCGGGCAAGCGCGCCTCGGGAATAGCGAACTGCTCGCGCACCTCGACCGGTGCGGTTTGGTGGTTCACGCCGATGACGATGAAGTTCATGAGGCGATAAACCTGTGTGTGCGGCTAAAGAAATTAGCGGCCCACGCGCCCAGCGCCACTACGAAAGCGCAGGTTGCCAAAAAGGCCGCGCGGCGGCCACGCCATCCCGAACTCCAGCGGGTGTACAGCAGCAGCATGTACACCGCCCACATGATGAACGACAGCAAAATCTTGGGATCGTAAAAGAACAGCGGCCCATACTTCTCGATGGCCAGCACCGACCCAGCCACCAGGCCCAGCGTCATAAAGGGAAAACCGAAGAGCAGCGAACGATAACCGATCTCGTCAATCGTCTGCAACGGCGGCAGCCAGGTGATAAGCGCATTCGAACGCTTTGACTTCAGCGCCCGCTCCTGCACCAGATACAGCAGGCTCGCGCCAAAGCTCAGAAACAGCCCGGCATAGCCAGTAAAGATGAGAACGACATGGACGAAAATCCATCCGCTGCGCAACAGCGGCGAGGTCAGGGCAATCGGCTTCTGTCCCACTGCGGAGGCAAACGTCAGAACGAAAACAATCGGGAAGATCACGACCCCGGGCGAAACCGTTCGATACGCGACGAAGAAAATGAAGAACACGACCATCGCCAGAAAGGCAAGGATAGATTCGGAGTTGTGGATGGAGGCCCAGGACAGACGCCCGATAAGAACGGTGGACTCGACCAGCGAAACGAAATGGAAGATGAGGCCGAGCCCTACTGCCGGCTCGACGATCTTCGCCAGAAGGTCGCCTCGCTTGCTCAGCAGCAGAAGCGAGTAAAGCAGTCCTACACCGTAGAAAGCCACCGCAACTCGTAGCCAGAGTAAAGGCATAAACCCCGCGAAATCTACAGCTGGAACTCTCAGCAGCTCAGTTACTACTCAGTATAGCGGCGGAGTGGACAGAGCGCAGTATGCTTGTCACGGCGGCATGTGACCTGCGTCACACTACTTGGGTACAACCTGATTTGCAAGGACGCGGGTCACAAGGACTTGTGACTAAGTTTTGGACACTATCCGGGGTAGTGAAAATGCACGATGTGTTGCGAAGCGATGGTCACTCCATCTTTCATGGCGGGCCGGAAATGCCAGTGCTGCAGCACTGCTAGGACTTTCTGCTCCACGCCGTAGCCGATGCCCTGAAGCAGTTTGGTTTCTACGACATTGCCATCCGCGTCTATGGTCACTTCTACAATCACGTCCCCCTCGACGCCACTCGGCAGATCGGAGCGTGAGACGGGTGGGTCAGGAAAAACTTGCGGCAGCGCGGGCACGACTTCATCACCAGTAATGGGAGAACCGGGCACGCGCCCCCACGGAGAGCCGCCGCGCGCGGTTTGTTCAAGCGCGTTTTGTTGAGTCGGCAAAGTTCTTGGCAAAGGTTTGCGTAGATTGGCCGGCTTCGATGGGACAGCCAGCTTCGCCCGCAACGACAGCCGCTGATCTTCTGAGGCAGCCTTCACCTGCTCCGGTCCTACCGGCGCGAGATAGACAATGGACGCGGATCCCGAAGAGCCCGCTATTCCGTGGTCCACGTCAGACGGCGCCACAAAGGTCGGAGCGGCACGATGAACCAAGAGCAATACGGCCGCGCACTGTAACCCGAACGACCCCAGCAGAGAGCGGCTCCATCGCTTTCGTTCCGGTCTCAACTCCGCAAACATCGGCTGACCTCGCTTGACTGTCCTATATATTCCCGCACTCAGCTGCTCGGTTGGACGCACACGGGAACGACCGGTGAGCGCCGCCGTTTATTATTCGACGCCGATGGATTCCAGCAGCGCCAACAGGTCCGCCGCTTCAAGCCGTAACCGCCGGCCTTGGTTCCGCATGTCGGGGATTTCATCGAACGCCTGCATCAAGCGCAGCTTCACCCCGGCATATTGCTCCGACTCGCCCAGCGGGCGGCCATGGCCAACAGCCCAAGCTGTAAGTGCCTCCGGGCACAGGAAGATGCTGACCGCGAACGTCGTCTTGCGGTCCGCAGTCACATCGAAGATGAATTCTGTCGCGGGAGCTTCGGGATCGCTGTCCAGCGCCGGCCTTTTGCCGACGAAGTAATACTGGTAAACGTAGCCAGTCTGGCCGGTATAAGTCTTCATGCGGCGGACATGCATGGGTTATGGTTCGGCCGGCCGCTCGCGGAGGATGGCCGCTGACGTTTCCGAGCTCACCGGCGAGTAGTACACCTCCTTAAAGGTGTACGACTTGGCTTTGGTGCCTAGGAGCGGCAGAATTTCAATGTGCCAATGGTAGTCGTCCTCGATGGTTTTCCAGAACCCTAACGTTTCGGAACGGTGCATAGTGTTGGGCGAGGTATGCAGCACCATGTGGAAGCCGTCGGCGATGGTGCGAATGCGATATAGCGTGCGCCGCAGCAAGGCCGCCAGATCACGCATTGCCCCTGACTTTTGCGCCGTACGCTCGAAGTAGGCTTCGTGCGTACGAGGCGCGATCCAAGCCTCATACGGTACTCGTGGCGCATAAGGGCAACAGGCAATGTAATCGCCGCGCACTTCCACCACGCGCTGCTTCTGGTCCTGCTCCTGTTTCAGGATGTCGCAGAAGACGCAGCGCTCCTTCACCTGGTAGTGCTGCCGCGCCGCCCGTAATTCGTAGAGCACGCGCCTGGGAACAAACGTCGTGGCGACAATCTCCGAGGTGGGATGGTCAAACTCCTGACCCGACATGCTGCCGTAATTCTTGAAGACGCTAACGTACTTGAAACGAACGTCGCCCTTCAGGTCCTGGATGCGGCGGCCGCAAAGGGCGAGGTACTCCTCAATTTCGCGATCGTCGGCGTTCCACAGATGACGGTCGTGGCGGGCATTTTCGACGATGACCTCATGTGCCCCCACGGGCTGCATCGTGTCATAGAGCCCGTTGCCCGAGCGGCCGGGCTCGCCATCAATCCCATACAACGGATGGGGATGAACTACGGCGCGCGCCGCCCACGGACTGCCGTTCACGGTCGGCGATGTCGCTACCACGTGCAACGACTGCCCCGACTCCGGACAGAAGGGGCAGAAGTAGTCAGGCGGAGAGCTACTTTCAGGCTCGTCCCCGCAGATGACCCAGGAACGTGTAATGGGATCTTTGCGAAGTTCCATCGTTATTTACTGTACGTCGTGGAACGGGGCAATGGCTAGTGGGGCAAGGAAAGGGGGCGCATCGTAGCGTTTGGGAACTCGATCCGTTCTACGGCCGCAAGCTGCGCCCAACGCTTTGACAAAGTAAAATCTTGACGATTATGGTGCGCATTGGTATTTCTCCCTTGACTAATGCGCCCCGATTACAGAAGGTACTAAGTAGCCCCTTGTCTGCCGTGGTTGCTTTTGTCAATGAAGCCACGAACTGCTGTTAGATCTCTGCAGTAGCGTGCCAACAGCCTGCCGATAACGACTCTGGCCTCGAGAGGTTCGTGCATGAGCGCCATGATGACGCTGTTGTTCGTCTGCCATGAAGGTGAAGACAGTTCCCACTTCCTCGCGCCCGCGCCGACTGCCAGCGATCGCCTGTTGGTGGGGAGTTGCAGTCAATATCCGCGACTTCTTTTGCAAGGTGAGCTGATTGATGCCATAGTCATCCATCAAGACCACCTTCAACACGGTTGCGGCGTGATGGCTGATTTTAAGCGCGGGGCTCCCCGGACGCCGATCATGCTGTTGCGCGGCATAAGCCAGCCCACAGGTATCAAACCCCCCGGCATCGTCGCCGTCTGCTGCGCCGATCTCCAAGACGAAAAGCTGGTTCGGTCCATGTGGACGTTCTTTCGTCTCATCCTTGGAAAACAGACTATGAGCTAGGTAGCGACACCTATCCACACGCGGTTTGGGGTACACCGAGGGACGTCGGGGTTGCTGCCGGCGCGTGTATAATTTCGAGCAGCGCGCCCGTAGCTCAGCTGGATAGAGCGATTGCCTCCGGAGCAATAGGTCGGGAGTTCGAATCTCTCCGGGCGCGCCAGAGTTCTCGGCTACTCCCAACAACTCATGGTGAGGTAGAGCATGCAGGGCTGGAAAAAAGCGGTCATATTTGGGTCGATCGGCGCCGGAACCATGCTCATCGTCACTGGCCGCCGCCCCTTGGGAATGGCGTTCACTGCAGCCGGCCTGGCGGTGCTGGCCTCGGAATATCCCGAGAAGTTCGAAGCGTTTTACGAGAACGCCCCAGAATATCTACAAAAAGGCATGCAGATTTTCTCCACTCTGCAGAAACTGGGCGAGGGTTTTGCCGAGGAAGCGGAGCGGCGCAGCGTCAGCACCTGGCGCGAAGTGCGTTCGCAATACGGCTCGTAACAGCGCGGCCTCACTCCGATTCCAGCAGCAGAAAGCTCAACAATCCTGAGCGCTCTATCTGCAGGACAATCGGTTGTCCAGGCTTGATTCGTCGTAACTGCTGCTTCAATTCTGTAAGGTTCTGGACGGGAGTGCCATTGACCGAGTGGATGACATCGCCCGGTTGCGGCCCCTCTCCAAGCAAAGAACTGGTGGGCGTCCTCGCTGCAACGAGCACTCCGCCCGGAATGCGCATGTCGCCACCCAGCACATCCTTCAGTTCTCCGGTGATGTTGACGGCCACCACCCCAATGCGATTCACCACGTTGTCCGGACCGTTCACCAGGTCGGCAAAGCGCATGGGATCGTCGGGCCGCTCCACCACCTGCACAGAGAGTACCGTCTCTTTTCCATTGCGCAAGACACCGATTTCCGCCTTCTGTCCAATCTTATAAGCGTAAAGGTCAAGCGCAAACTGACGGACGTTGTCCACCGGCTTGCCACCCACGCTGGCAACAATTTCGCCGGGTTTCAGCCCCGCCTTGTCCGCAGGCGAACCGGGAGCAACATCGTCCAGCAGCACCCCGTGTGGCGCCGGAAGATGCAGACCCTCGGCGAGTCCCGGCGTAATGGTACGCAGAAAAACGCCGATCTGACCCCGGTGCACATGGCCTTCAGTGCGAATCTGGTCATAGATATTGCGCACCACGTCGCTGGGAATGGCGAAGCCCAGTCCTTCATTGCCGCCCGACTGCGTTAGGATGAAGGTGTTGATGCCGACCATATGACCGTCCACATCCACCAGCGGTCCGCCGCTATTGCCCGGATTGATGGGAGCATCGGTCTGGATGTAAACGGAGGGATTGTCGGGATCGATCTGGCGCGCAGTCGCGCTCACGACGCCCATGGTGACCGTACCCTCTAGTCCCAGCGGGCTGCCGAAGGCGAAGACTACCTGTCCCTGTTTCAACTGATCGGAATCGGCGAACTCAAGCGCCGGCAAGCCAGTCATGTCAATCTTTAACACAGCAACATCGGTCTGGCGGTCCACGCCGACGAGCTTGGCATCGATGGCTCCGAGTGACTCGGACGACGCACCAGCAGATTGCTTCTCCAACCCCTGCAAGCGCACGCGAATCTTTCGGGCGCCCTGCACGACGTGCGCATTGGTCACAATGACGCCATCGGACGACAAGATGGCGCCTGCGCCAATGCCATGCTCCGGGGCCAGATACGCCGTGTCCGTCTTCTGGTTCTCGTTGCTCAACGCATAACCACTGGTGAGGACTTGCACCACCGACTTGCCCACACTGGCCGCCAGTGCCTGCACCGACTGACTGAAAACGTGTAATGGATCGCTATTCAACGCCTTCGCCGCATCCACCGATTTCGTTGGCTGCTCGGTTTGCGCAGCGCCGCGCAGAGGCAAGATCGTCAGGATAAGGACGAGAAGGGTGAGCCGCCGACCGCGAACAGGCATGCATATCATTTTACGGGAAGTCCCTGAAAATCCTTTTGGAGCGAAGCGACGGGCGATTCCTGAGCACGAATGAAAGCCGACCCGCGGGGCCGTGAACGGTGGGCCGTCAATGAACCCGTCCATATACGGTGGGAACCTGCCGAGGCTCTTTAGGCATCTCCGCATGGCGGAGCATCGCACACCGAACCCAATGCGAGTCAAGCTCCCTGTTCATTGAGCATTGGTTCAAAAAACGGTTGCCACCAACACCAACTTTGCAGGCCGGCTATTGGCTGAGATGCTATGGAAAAAGGGCGTGGAAGGCAAGAGGAATACCGCAAATAGTTGGAAATTCACGTGCGGTCAGTCTTGATCGAGACCGCGGTTCTGACCGTGCGGGAAAACCGCTGCGGGCCCGTGTGCCGGCGCGGAACGTCGCCCCGTTACTAGGCTATCCCGCCCGGCGTGGCTCGGCCAGCACCTCGTCCAGCGCCCCTGCCAACTGTTCGGCCCGCGCATTGTAGTCGCTGGCAATGCCTTCTTGTCTGCGTTTGAGCATATGGAACTCGTCGGCGATGTTGAGCGCGGCAAGCACAGCCACGCGCAGAGAATCAACCGTAGCGGCCTGTTGCGAGATCAATCGCATCTTGGTGTCCACGTAGGCAGCCAACTGGGCAATGTATTCCGGGTCGGAGCCCCGGAGATGATAGGTCTGATCGTAAATCTCGACACGGATGCTGCCGTTGCCGTTGGACTGATTCAATCTAGCCTCCCGTCAAAGTGGCTAGTGACCAGTGGATAGCGGATGGAAAGCTCATCGTGAAAACTTTCCAGCCACTGACCATCAGCCACTGCTCCGCATTATCACGCCGATTCTTCCGTCGTCAAAGCCTCAATTTGGTCGAGCATCTTTTCTACTCTGGTACGTACCTCTTCGCGCTCGCGGCGCAACCCGACAAGCTCCTGGCGCATGGTGTCAGCCTCTTCTTCGCGCTCATTGAGCTGTTGGCGCAGGCGCGCAGCGTCGCGTTCGGCCGCGGCTTTGGCCTCGCGCGCCGACTTCAGCAACTCTATTGTGCGCAGAACTTTTTCTTCCAGGGACTTGAAATCGGCTTTGGAAGGAGCAAGGGTTTCAACTGCGTTTGCCGTCATGATAAAGAAGCGACCTCGGAGAAAATTGACCTTGTCAGGGCAGTATATCGCAGAAGTTTTGCACAGGATTGTGGATAACTCGCGACTCCACAAGGCGAACCACGAATGACAATCGGAATTGTTAACGCAAGGTGCGGGACCAGAGCGGTCGAAAGGAAAACCTTCTGGCATGCCAGAGCATCTTGCACCGCGAAGCCTCGGAACCTAGGGCTGCACGGCCACTAGGTTCGGCGCTACGGGATTCCCGTTAGCGTCCTTCAAACTCACCACGATCTGCTGGACGTCGCTGCTGGTGCCAACAATGATGCGGTGTACGGTTCCATCGCTGGTGCCGACATAAACCTGCGACCCGTCGAGCGTGACGCCGCCGCTGTAGCCCACGGCGCCGCCAGAGAACGGAATCACGATCGGCGCCGAGGGCTGGAAGGTGAACTCCAGCAACTCCGGCAGGTTACTGATGATCCAGGCACGCGAGCTGTCAGAACTCATGAACAGTTGCGCCGCAGTAAAGGGCCCAACGCCCAGGTCAAAGGAGTTGAGCGTAATCTGGTCGTTCGTTATCGGGCAGCCTTGATTCAGCGTTGCCGGGTTGGAGACCACGTCAACCGAGGGCGAATCGGTCGCGACTGCGCCAGTGCCGTTTGGAATCGCCTGGATCAGGGTCGGAGCGCTCGCGGAGAGGGTCTGCACCTCCGCCTGGTCACAAGTGGAGCGCACGTCAATCTCGCCGGGGTTGCTGCCGGTAATGTAGGTCAGACCACCCTGACCGCTAATGGCCAGGGCATTCGCCGTGTACGGCAAGGTCGTCGTGCCATTGCCGGGCAAATTCAGATGCAAGCCGGTTTGCAAACCGGACACCAGATCCATGGCGCTTACCCACTCGTTGAACTTGCTATCCGGCGCATAAGCGCTCGAACTGGTGGTAAATCCTGCACTTGTGTACGTCTTCAACTGACTGCTGAGGCTGTAGTAATACACGTCACTGGCAACACCGTCCGAGAGTAGCAAATAGTTGCTATTAGGAGAAATTGCGACCACAGTTCCCGTAACAGACTGGGTAGAAACCGCATTAGAGGTCAGGTTCACCACCATCAGGCCAGAACTTGACCCCAGGTAGAGGTTGGCCCCAGCCGGGTCGGCCACGATCGAGTTGGGCTGGTACGGCAGCGTAATCGTTGTGCCCACCGTATTCGTCGAAGTACTGATGGGAACGAGGCTTGTGGAATTCGTGCTCGTGGCGTAGACGTTAGTTGCCGTGGTGCCAGATACCGTCGCGGTCACCACATTCTGGCTGTACTGCGCAGGGACATTAACGTTGCAATCCGGATAGCTACACGCAGCCGTAATGTAAGCGGTACCGGGCGCGACGCCAGTGAGGGTTGCAGGGTTGTTTCCTGTGGTCCCGGTGGCCACGGAAACGCTCGCGGGAGAGGACGATCCCCAGGTAAGAGTGGGCCTAATAGATTGTCCGGCGCTGTCAAGCACATCGGCGGTTAAGGATTGCGTGCCGGCCGCACTCAGTGTGAATGAGGTGTTGGAGGAGCTGGCGTCATGCACCAGGATGGAAACCGCCGCGCACGTTTGATAAGGAACGCCGACGCTGTTCACTCCTGAAACGCTGCCGAAGATTGTCGTGGAGCCCGGGTTTTCCGCCGTGAAAACACCAGTGCCACTGAGCGCGGTGATGACATTTGCCGTACCGCTGCACATGGCCGTGCCATTGCTCAGCAAAGCCGTCGTCGGCGGTGTCGTGGCACCGTAACCGGATGCCGTAACGGTCAGCGCTGTTCCGGTAGCAATCATGTTCGAGCCTGTCAAAGCTACCGTTGCCGCAGCGCCAATGACAGGCTGACCCACACCGGAAATGCTAGTCAGCGCGGTGAGAACACTTGCCGTACCGCTACACATTGCGGTGCCATTGCTGAGCGTGGCCGTGGTCGGTGCTGTGGTTGCCCCGGATCCCTGGGCCGTTATGGTCAGATGTGTTCCGGTAGCAATCGCGTTCGTAGCTGTCAAGATTACGGTCCCTGCGGCGCCGCTCACACCGTTGAAGTTAGAGAGGTTGCAGGTTTGGCCGATTGAACCAGTAATCGTCCCCCCAGAAACGTACGTTGGGGTATTCGCAACCGGATCGTAAACCGGGTCTATCCCTGATGTCCCTCCGACCCCGAAATTAGAGAGCTTGCAGGTTTGGCCTTTTGAACCAGTGATCGTTCCGCCCGAGCTATACGTCGGGCTACTGGTAGTCGCGGAGTAAGTCGCCTCTATCCCGGCTGAGTTCGCGGCCACCGTCAAATCGCTTGCTCCAAAGCCGATTGGCCCCACGGTACTGGTAATGTCGCAGGGAACACTTTGGGAGCATCCTGGCGTGGAGGTGCTGTAAACAGATGCCGTAGCAGGTATCATCTGGCCCATGCTGAAACAGCCGCTCAGCGGGTTGACGACGACCCGGTCCACCTGAAGATGGACATAAACGGTCGACGTGGCGGTAGCCTTGCCGGAGGTCGCCGTAATCGTAACCTGTCCCACACCGGCCTGCCCGATCATGGCCTGACAATTAATGATGTTGGCATCCCATACGCCGCCGCAGACGGCACCACCAGTGGACACGGTAGCGATAGCTGTATTGCTGCTGGTAAAGGTTATGTCGGCGGCTACGGTGACCCCAGAAGAGTTCTGGGCGGAAGCCGACAGTGACGCCACGCCGCCTTCGTTCAGCGAGAT
>Ga0209040_10003066_pt1 | contig 12883 bp, 12 predicted proteins | sample BogFormECP12_OM3_FD_188240 | JGI IMG/M metagenome (GOLD analysis project Ga0209040, IMG submission 188240) | Bog forest soil microbial communities from Calvert Island, British Columbia, Canada - ECP12_OM3 (SPAdes) (version 2) | ecosystem: Environmental > Aquatic > Freshwater > Wetlands > Bog ... | reverse complement strand
AAACGGCCGAGTAAACTCGGCCGCTCCAAGGCGACGCTCGTCAGTTGGTTCGTGCCAGCTCCCCGAGTTTTTCCTTCGCCTTGACCACTCCTTGTCCGAGCAGCGCGAGCGCCTCGTCGATCTCGTCTTTGGTGACGATAAGCGGCGGCTCGAGGCGGATGACCTTTTGCTGGTTGAGCGTATAGGCCGCGGTAAGCCCTAGTTTCAGACATTCGGGGATGATGACGCCGCCGTAGCCTTCGTTGGTGAGCTCGACGCCGACGACGAGCCCGCGCCCGCGCACCTGCGCGATGACGTCGGGATGACGCGCCATCAGTTGGCTCGCGCCCTCGAGCATGTACGCGCCCATCTCGCGCGAGCGTTGGACGAGACCCTCTTCTTCCAGCACTTGGAGCGCGGCGAGGCCCGCGGTGCACGCGAGGGGGTTGCCGCCGAAAGTCGAGGTGTGCAGCAGCGGCGCGTGGCCGAAGGCGGCCATCCAGACATCGTGGCGCGTGATGGTGGCGCCGATCGGCACGACGCCGCCGGATAGGCCCTTGGCAGCGGCGATGATGTCCGGCACGACGTCATCGTGATCGACGCCCCACAGATAGCCGGTACGTCCAAGACCCGTCTGCACTTCGTCTGCGATGAACAGCGCGCCGTGCGTGTCGCACAGATCGCGCACGCCGCGCAAGTAACCGTCGGGCGGGACCACCACGCCGCCTTCGCACTGCACCGGCTCGACGATGAACGCGGCCGCACCGGGCAGCGCTCGATCGAGCGCGTCGAGATCGCCGAACGGCACGTGGCAGAACTCCGGCACGAGCGGCTTGAACGAATCTTTGAGCAGATCGCGGCCGGTCGCGGTGAGGCTGCCCATCGTCTTGCCGTGGAAGGCGTTATGCGTGGCGACGATCATCGTGCGCTTGGTCGAGAGGCGCGCGGTCTTGAGAGCCGCTTCGACCGCTTCCGTGCCGCTATTCGAAAAGAAACTGATCTGCAAGTCGCCGGGGGCGATGCGGGCGAGCTCCTTAGCCAGCGCCGCGGTCCTGGCGTTGAAGAACACGCGCGACGAGAGCGCCATGTGGTTGAGCTGTTCGCGCACGGCCCCCACGACTCTGGGATGCATGTAGCCCAACGTAAATACGCCGTAGCCGCCGCAGAAATCGAGATACGACTTGCCGTTCTCGTCATACACGCGGACGCCGCGCGATTCGGTCTCCACCGTCGCACCGGCGAGCTTCATGAAGCGCGCCAGCGGCGGATTGATATAATCCTTGTAGGCGGCGTAGACCTCGTCGAAAGTTCCGCTCATCATGGCGTGGTTCTGTGACGCAGGGGCGGCATCCCGCGCGCAGCAACGCAACTTGCCGACATCAGAAGCCACGACGTTGAGATTTTTCAGCGATAGTCCGCCAAGTCAAAAGGCAGGGAAAACTTGCGCCCGTCCGGATCGGTGAAGAAGAGGGTGCCCTTGGGGCCTGCCGCCCCCGCAACCGCACACAAGCCGAACCGGTACGCGACGTGTCCGATCCAGCGATCCGCATTTCCGCCATTGGGAAGCAAAAACGTGTCCAACGTGGAGCCTCGTCCGAGGTCCGTAGTCGTCGGTGCGAGCGTCATGCCGCCCGCTCGTACGCGGACCTCCGCAAAGCGCGCCAAGAACGAACGATCGGACTTGTCCGCCCCATGCGCGAAGAGGATGAAATCGACGGTGCAAGGAGCAGACGCTTTCGCGATCAGCGAGGCCGTCGGGGCGAGCCGGTCTACCGCTGATTCGTAGCCGACGTATGCGACTCGCTCGTACGGCGTGCCGACGACGACCGCGTCGACGGAACTGCGCACCGGCTGCAGCGAGAGCGCGTCGTGCACCGAGTATAGCGTGTAGGCGCGCACGTCGAACCCTCGATGCGCGCGCGCCATCGCGCCGCCGGCATCAAGCGCCTGCCGGATGTCGGGCTGCGAGAGCGCCGGCTCGAAGGCGAGCGAAGGCGTGGCCATCGACAGCACGGCCGCCACCAACCCAACGGTCGAGTGAACTCGACCGCTCCATCCTTCGTCTCGTCGAGTCATAGGCCGAAGACGTAGATTGTCGAGGCGCCGTTGGACCAGCCCGTGCGTGACACGTTGCCGGACGTGACGGCGAGCAGCTGTTTGCCATCAACCGTGTACGTCACGACCCCGCCCGCGAGGCTGCCCGGCGTCTTGTACTTGAACAGCAACGCGCCCGACTTGGCATCGAAGACGAGCAGCTGGCCCGTCATGTCACCGGTGAACACCAGCCCTCCGGCGGTCGGCGTGATCGCCGCGACGAGCGGGCCGCCGCTGTGATAGCGCCAGTTGACCTTGCCGGTGTCCGCATCGATGGCGTAGAGCCAACCGCGCGCCGACGAGAACGGATCGGGGATTACCGCTCCGCCCAAGAACAGCCGCCCGGCGACGTAGCGGCCCGGCGTCAGCACGTATTTCCCGCACCAATCGTCGGAATTGACGAGCAGCTGATCGTTCGCGGCGTCGTACGCCGGGCCGTTCCATTCGACACCGCCGGTCCACGTCGGGCACACGTGCGTGCCTTGCGGCGTCGGCGCCGCGCTCTGATTGACGATCGTCGTGACCGCCACTTTGTAGAGCGGCTTGTGCGTCAGGCGATCGATGCCGTAGAGATATCCGTTCTTGCCCGCAACGACGGCCAGGTTCTTGCCGCCCGAGGTCGTGACGAGCGCAGCCGGCGCACCGAGATCGTAATCGAAGACGTCGTGCGGCACGAGCTGGTACCACCATTTGAGCTTGCCGGTCTTCGCATCGAGCACCACGAGAGAATCGGTGAAGAGATTGGCGCCGGGCCGGTAATCCCCCGAGAAATCAGGGCCCGGATTGCCAACCGGCACGAACAGCTCGCCGGTCGAAGAATCGAGCGTGTACGAGGTCCAGGTGGAGCCGCCGCCGGTGGCCGCTTCTTGCGCGTTGGCCCATGTGTTGCCGCCGACGTCGTGCGGCCCTGGGATCGGATCGAATGTCCACACCACGTGGCCGGTGGCGGTGTCGAACGCGAACATCTTGCCGCGCACGCCGAACTCGGCGCCGGCCAGACCGATGTAGGCGAGGCCGTCCCAGACGATCGGCGCAGCGCTCAAGAACGCGCCGAACGAAGAATTCGCGACTTTGACATCCCAGATCGTCTTGCCCGTTTTGGCGTTGATGGCGATGAAGTGCGCGTCGGGTGTGCCGCGGTAGACATTGACGCCGTCGTAGGCGACGCCGCGATTCACCGGCGTGAGCACTTTGCCCACCGGCTGATATTCGTTCTTCCAGAGCAGCTCGCACGTCTTGGCGTTGACGGCGTACGTGTTGTCCGGCGTCGTGAAATACATCACGCCGGCGGCTATCACGATGCCGGCCTGGAACGCGCCTGCCTCACCGGTCGCGTAGTGGCACAACGGCTTGAGGCCGGCGACGTTCTTCGCCGTGATCTCCGACAGCGCTGAGAAGCGCTCGCCGGTCAGAGTGCGGTTATAGGTCGGCCAATCGGCTGATGACGAGAGGGGCGCGCCGACGGGTGATTGCGGCGCCGAGCACGCGGACGCGCCGATCGCCAACGCGGACGCGAGCACGACAGCGCGAGGTGCACGCATGGTGCCGCCTTGGCCACCCGCGCGCACGCATCCTAGGCTGCGCTTAGGCTAGTTTGGTACCGCAGTTCCCGCAGAACTTCGCGCCGGCCGGATTCTGCTGATGGCAGCTCGGACACTCGACCGTTTGCGCCACCGCCTTGCCGCATTCCGGACAGAACTTCGAACCTGCCGGGATTTTGGCCTGACAATTCGGACAGGCGATCATCGCCACCGTTGCGCCCGCGGTGGCGCCGGCGGCCGCCGTGTTGGCGGCGTTCGCCTGCGCCTGCTGCTGCATCGCGGCGTTGATCATGCCCGGCACGGCGAAGCCGAGTCCCGCGCCCATGCCGATGCCGGCGGCCGCACCCGCGGCGCCGCCCGGATTCTGCGCAGCGTCCTCGAGCGACTTGGCCGCTTTGAACTGCATGTACTGGTTCATGTTGCCGACGACGCCCATGCCGGTGCGCTCGTCGATGACCTTCTGCACGTCGTCCGGCGGCGTGATCGCATTGATGAGGAAGTCGATCAGCTCCACGCCGTACTGCGCGAAATCGTCCTTGACGCGCGTCTTGGCTGCCGCGTCGAGCGCGTCGTAGTACTTGGCCAGGTCGAGCAGGCTCTTGACCGTCTCACCCAACAGGTTGTTCAGGCGCGAGACGATGATGTTGCGGAAGAAGTCCTGCAGCGACTCTTGCGTGTAGACGTTCTGCGTGCCGACGATCTTGTTCACGAACAGCTGCGCGTCGTTCACGCGCACGCTGAAGATGCCGTACGCGCGCAGGCGGACCATCGAGAACTCGGCGTCGCGGAACAGGATCGGCTCGGCCGTGCCCCAGTGCAGGTTGGTGAACACGTTCATGCTCACGAAGTACACCTGCGATTGGAACGGCGACGTGCCGCCGAACGGGATCGACAGGAACTTCGTCAGGACCGGCATGTTCTGCGTCGACAGCGTGTAGCGGCCGGGCGTGAACGTGTCGAGCGCGCGGCCGTCGCGGAAGAACACCGCGGCCTGGCTCTCCTGGACGATCAGCTGGCTGCCCCACTTGATGTCGGTGGAGCCGGCTTCGGGCCAGCGATGCACGATCTGCTGCCCGCTGTCGTCGAAGAATTCGATGACGGAAAGACCGAGTGCCATGACTAGATACCTACCTCGCGCTCACGCCGTTTGAGTACAACGGGTTCTACCTAGTAGCGTCGGCTGGTGTTTCAAGGGTTCGGAGTTGTTGTCCCGCGTCCCGCGGGCGTTAGGTCTGCGGCGCGGTGAGCGGGTCGAACAGATGCTGGCGCGCTTCGAAGCGCCTGTCGAACTCGGCGGTGAGCGCATCGAAGCTCTGCAGCGCCTGCGCGAGCTTGGTCGGATCGCCCGCCGCACCTTCGACGCCGGCGACGGCTGAATCGAACGACGGCAGCTCGTTCATGATGCCGGTATCGTACTGATACAGACGCGCGAGCTCCGGCTCGCCGAGCTGCACGCGGTCGAACACCGCTGAGTACCCGTAGTCGGCGAAGCGCATGCGGTCGATGAGCCGGCCGAGGCGCCGTTTGCTCTGATCGATCAGCGCGAGACCATCCAGACTGCCCGAGCGCGAGGCAGCGTCGACGACCGCGTCAAGCCGCTCTTGCACGCCGGTCAGCCGCTCGCCGATGACCGCGCGCAGTTGCTTGTCGGCGATGCGCCGGTCCTCAACCGCTTTGTAGCCGGCAAACCCCGGGATCAAGTGAGCCAGGTTGGCCAACGCTTCGCCGACCGGCGGCAGATGCAGGCCGGCGCTCGTAGCGGCAGACGCCTGTGCGGGCGCTTGCTCTTGCGCGGGCACGGCGGCCGGGGTTGCGGGCGTAATGGTCGCAGGGGTCTGAGGCGCGTTCTGGTCAGGCATGTAACGGTGGCTCCTTATCGGCTGGCTCGTGCGGCCGACGTTCCGCCTACTATATCGGCATACCCGTCGAAAGGTTTCCGGGATGTCCCGTTTCAGCCCGCGAGCGCTTCCTCGCAATCGGCGTCGCCGACGGGCTCGAGGTCGCGCGAGCGCGCCTCCTCGAGGATCGCGCGCACGTCATCGGCCGAGGGCGCGTGATTGATGCGTTCGCGAAGCGTCGACGCGTCGCGCACGCCTTTGAGATACCAACCGAGGTGCTTGCGCATCTGCAGCACGCCGGACTTCTCGCCGTAGCGCTCGACCATCGCATCGAGGTGCGCGCGCGCGAAGTCGACGCGCTCTTGCACGCTCGGCGGCGGGGGCGGCGGCTCGCCGCGCATCGCAGCCGCTATCTCGGCGATGAGCCATGGGTCGCCAAGCGTCGCGCGGCCCACCATGATCGCGTCGACGCCCGTCTCGCGCAGCCGGCGCATCGCATCCGCGGCGCTCGCGATATCGCCGTTGCCGATGACGGGAACGTGCAGCGCTTCCTTGAGGCGCGCGATGTAGGACCAATCGGCGCTTCCTTTATAGAACTGTTTGCCGTAACGCCCGTGCAGCGTGAACGCGTCGATGCCCACGGCCTCCGCGCGTTTTGCGATATCGAGATGGGTGAAGTTGTCCGACTCCCATCCCAAACGCATCTTCACCGTGACCGGCACCTTGAGGACCGCTTTGCGCACCGCTGCGCAGATGCTCACCGCCAGATCCGGATCGCGCAGAACCGCCGCGCCGTCGCCGCCTTTGACGATCTTAGGCGCCGGACAGCCGAAGTTGATGTCGACGATGTCCGCGCCGCACTCTTCGACGAAGCGCGCCGCGCGGGCCATGACGTCGGGATCGCTGCCGTGCAGCTGGACCGCGGTCGGGCGCTCCTGCGCGTACACGTCGATCATCTCGAGCGTGCGCGCGTTCATGCGCACGAGCGACTGCGCCGACACGAATTCGCTCACCGTCAAGCCCAGGCCGAACGGTTTGAACAGCCGCCGGAACAGCGCGTTGGTCACGCCCGCCATCGGCGCGAGCGCCAGCGGCGGGAACATCTCGATTCCGCCGATCGTGAGGGGACGCACGGCTGCCATCAAGACATGTGTTCGACTCGGCCGCGCGCGGCGCCTCGACGCGGTAGGGCGTCGCCGATCCGCTCCTGAACGTGGACGCATGGGCACATATCGTACTGCGGTCGCTTGCGCCGTCATCGCGACCGCATGTTTCGCTTTCATCGCCGCGCCCGCACCGGCATCCGCTGCACTGCGCGCGGTCGCGTTCGTCTCGTCGACCACCGGGTGGGTCGGCGGCGACGGCACGATTCTCGCCACGACCGACGGCGGCAAGACGTGGCAGCGCCAGTACAGCGGTCGCGCGCAGATATCGGCGCTGAGCTTCATCAGTCCGGCGGTCGGTTGGGCGGCAGGCGTCGATCCGATCCCGGGAACCGGCGTGCTGCTCGGCACGCGCGACGGCGGGCATACGTGGTCGCCGCTCGGCGAGCCGCACAGTCCGGCGCGCCAGATCAGTTTCGCGAGCGCGCTCGTCGGCTTTGCGATGGCGGGCGGCTCGCCGCTTCAGGCCAGCGGCGCTACCGAACGCATTCCGCCATTCTTCGGCGGCAGGCTCGCCGCGACGGCCGACGGCGGGCGCTCGTGGCACGTGCTCGACGCGCCGATGCTCGTCGATTCGACCTGCGCCTCGAACACGCAGCATATGTGGGCGGCGTATCAGGCCGCGGTGCTGCGCTCGGACGATGCCGGCGACTCGTTCTCCAACGTCTTCTCTCCGATGATCGACACCAAGCGCGTATGGTACGCGACGATCGAGTGCGCCGGCGCAGACGTGGCGTGGGTGCAGTTCGCCGGTGTCGCGACGGGCGAGCAGCGCGCGTACGTGGTGTTCCGGACCAGCGACGCCGGTCTGCATTGGCTGACGGTGCTCGCGAACAAACGCACACCCGACGCCTATCCGCATCTCGAGGGCGCACCGGCCGACGGACCGGGACCGTGGCCTGGACCGTTCTCCGTCGTGGACGCGAACAGCGCGTTCTTCCTGGGTGCGTGCCCGCAGTGCGGTTCGCATGGCGCCGTCTCCGTCACCGGCACCAACGACGGCGGGAAGACCTGGCAATCTATCTCGACCGTTCCTGATGTGACGCTCGCCGGGCCCGTCGCGGTATCATTTCCCGATTCGCAGCACGGCTGGGTCGTCGGTACGTCGGCCAGCGGCGCGCCGGTCATCGCTGCCAGCGCCGACAGCGGCATCACCTGGACGGAACAGGGCGCGCGATGAGCCTCGACCTGTTGACGGTTCCGGAGCCCGTCGTGCGCGACGTCATCGCGTTGCGCCGCGATTTCCACGTGCATCCCGAGCTCGGCTTCGAAGAAGTGCGCACCGCCGGTATCGTCGCGGGGCGGCTCAAGTCGTTGGGTTATGAAGTGCGCACCGGGATCGGGCAGACCGGCGTCGTCGGCATCTTGCGTACGAAGCGGCCGGGCAAGACGATCTTACTGCGCGCCGACATGGACTGCTTGCCGATCCAGGAGCGCAGCGGGGTCGAGTTCTCCTCGCAGGCGGCGGGCAAGATGCACGCGTGCGGACACGACGGCCACACCGCGATGCTGCTGGGCGCGGCGCAGATGATCATGGAGCGGCGCGATGTCATCCACGGCACGATCGTTTTGTGCTTCCAACCGGCCGAGGAAGGTAAGGGTGGCGCGCGCGCGATGATAGAGGACGGCGTGCTCGACGACCCGCACGTCGATCGCGTCTACGGCCTTCATCTGACGTCATTGTATCCGACCGGCCAGGTGCTCGTGCGTCCGGGGCCGGTCATGGCTTCGAGCGACTCGATCGAAGTGACCATCCGCGGGCGCGGCGGTCACGGCGCAGCGCCGCACCAAACCGTGGATCCGATTCTCACGTCTGCATATTTCGTGTCTCAATTACAATCGGTGGTCAGCCGCAACGTCGACCCGATAGAACCGGCGGTCGTCACGGTCGGCGCGATCCACGGCGGCACGATCCACAACGTCATACCCGACGCCGTCGAGCTGCTCGGCACCGTGCGCGCCTTCTCCGAACCGGAGCGGGAGGAGATGAAACCGCGCATCGAGCGCGTGCTGGCGGGCTGCTGCGCAGCGCAGGGCGCCTCATATGAGTACCGTTACATCAACCGCTATCCGGTCACGGTCAACGACGCGGCCGAGGCAGCGTACGTGCGCGATCTGGCCGAGCGCACGGTCGGCGCCACGCGTCTGGGGCAGCTGGCGCAGACCATGGGCGCGGAGGACTTCTCGTTCATGCTGCTGCGCCGGCCGGGCTGCTTCTTCTTCGTCGGATCGCAGTCGGGCGAGAGCACCGCCGTCGCCCACCACAACGCGCGCTTCGCGATCGACGAGGCCTGCTTGCCTGCCGGCGTCCAGATGATGGTCGCGCTCGCGCTCGACGCGCCGCAGCGCGCATAGGTCACACACGCTCGGACGAGCAAGGCGTTTGGGAGCAGGGTTCGAACAACGCTAGGTGGCGCGAGCGCTCTCGATCGACACGGATTTCGTCTACCGGCCGCCCAGCGGTTCGCGTCCGCACGTCGTGCTGTTGCCGGGTCTGGTCGCCGGCCGGTGGATGTGGGAGCCGACGCTCCAGGCGCTGGCGGCAAACGGCTACGGGTTCCTTACGCTCGAGCACCCGCTCGCCGGAGAGCACGATTCGGTCGAACCGATCACGCACGGCGTGATCGATCTCATGGACCGTTGCGGGATCGCGTCGGCGGTGATGGTGGGCGGCTCGTTCGGCTCGCGCATCGCGATCGACTGCGCATTGAAATTCCCAAAGCGCGTCGACATGCTCGCGCTCTCAGGCGCGCCAGGTTCTGTCACGACCACGCAGCTCGGCGTCGGATTTCAGGGCAAGGCGACGCGCGCGTTCTGCCTGTTCCTCGTCGACAAGATCTTCTACGACCGCCGCCACGTCGACGAGGCGGAGATAGAGGCGATGATACGGCTCTTCAGAGATACGCGGCGGACGGTCAACGCGATGCGCCTTATGAAAGAGTGCAGCGGCTTCGATTATGCGAGCGCGCTCGCGCGCATCGATCCAGCGGTGCTGATGATCTGGGGAGCGTACGATCAGATAAGCCCGTGCGAGACCTGGCAGCGCGATCTGGCGCCCAGCGCGCGGCGCGGGTCGTTCTTCCGCATCGAACGCTGCGGCCACGTGCCGATGATCGAGCGCCCACGGATCTTCAACGCGCTGCTGCTCGACCGTCTGCAACCCGCGCTCTCCTAGGCTTGTAACACTCCGTCTTCGAGGCGCACGATGCGATCGGCGAAGTCGACGATGCGCGGGTCGTGCGTCACGGTCAAGACGGCCGCGCCGCGCGACTTGGCAAGCGCCCGCAGCAATTCCGTGACGTGCCGGCCGTTCTCCGCGTCGAGCGACGCGGTCGGTTCGTCTGCCATGATGAGCGGCGGCGAACCGGCCAGCGCGCGCGCGATCGCGACGCGCTGCTTCTCGCCCGCCGAGAGATCATGCGGTTTGCGATTCGACTTGTCGCCCAAGCCGACTTCATCGAGCAACGCCAGAGCCTGCGCACGCGAGTCCGTTTTGCCCGCACCCTTGAGCGCCAGCGCAAGCTCGACGTTTTCTCGCGCGGTCAGCGCGCCGAACAGATTGAAGCCTTGGAAGATGAAGCCGACGTGCAGGAGGCGGAAGCGCGCGAGCGCGCGCGAGCGCAACGAGGTGAGCTGGAAGCCGCAAGCCATGACGGCGCCCTTCGTCGGCGTGAGGATCCCTCCAAGGATCGACACCAGCGTCGTCTTGCCCGAGCCCGAGGGACCCATGAGCAGCAAGAACTCGCCCGGCATGACGTCGAGCGTCACTCCGCGCAGCGCATGGACGTCCGATCCGCCGTTGTGGTAGGTCATGTACAGATCGCGCGCGGCGACCGCGACCGGATCGCTCATGCCTTGAACACCATCGCGGGATCGACGCGCAAGGCCCGCTGCACTGCGAAGATGCCCGACGCGACACACATGACCGCGATCACCGCCAGCGTGAGCAACGCGCTTGTCGGGGTGATGAGGATAAGAATGCCTTTATGCGCCTGAGACCACGCAGCGATGACGAGGCTCAGCGCGATGCCGGGCACGAAACCGAGCAGCGCCATCAGCAGCGCCTGTTCGGCGACCACCGCGTAGAACAGCGAATCCGGCGCACCCATCGCCCGCAATGTGCCGTACTCTTTGATGTGCTCGACGATCGAGGTGTACAGGATCTGTCCGGCGACCGTCACGCCGACGACGAGACCGACGACGGCGATCAGCCCGAGGATGAATCCGATGCCGGTGCGCCCGACCCAATACGAATCGGTCTGTCGGGCCATCTCCGCTTGGGTATACGCTCGGGTGTCAGGCACCGCGCTGGTCAGACGTCCCTTCAACGCCTCAAGATCCACCCCCGGCGCCGCGCGCACGAGGATGTAGCTGATGTCGTCGGCGGGGCTAAGCTTCCCAGGATCGGGCGTCGGCGTCGGCGCCGGTGTTGGCGTGGCGGCCGGCGCCGGCTTGGGCATTGGGATCAGCCCGACGGCGACGTAGCGCGCGAGCAGCGCCGGGTCGGGAGAGGGCGGCATCGCGGCACGTATGCGGGCAGCGAGCGCTTGCGGTGACGGCGTCGGCGGAGCGGCGTACGCGGTCGCGTTGCGCAGCGATGTATAGATGAAGGTCGCCGAGATGATCGGCTGCGTGCCGCGGACCAATCCGACGATGCGCACGTCGTGCTGGCCGATCTTGCCGGTCCCGCCGACGCCATCGATATTGAGCGCGTCGACCTTGGCAGCGTCGACCAGCGCGGTGTCCGGAACCCCCAGCTCGTCGAGCGTCTGCGCGGGAATGGCGCCCGGCGACCACAGCTGCCCGTGCGGATCGAAGCCGAACACGCGGATGTACTCGAGCTTGTGGATCGGTCCGCGCCAGACCGAGGTCTTGATGAGCAGCGCCTCGGCCGCGCGGACGCCCGTCACGCTTCGGACCTTGGCAAGCGAGTCGTACCTCATCGGAAAGGCGAGCTCGAAGTAGGGAGTTTCACGCGCCGCGACCCAGACGTCAGCATGTGATTCTTGGATCGAGAGCACCGCGGATTTCAGGAACCCGAAATAGATCCCGGCTTCGATGGCGATCAGCCCGACGGCGAAGGCCACGCCGGCTTGCGCCACCAGGAAGCGCGGCATGTCCTCGAAGAGCGTCTTGCGCCCGAGCGGCACCATCGGCACGAACCGCTCAGCTCTTCAAGTACTTGTCGAACCACGCGAGCGTGCGCGTCCACGCGTCGCTGGCGGCCGATGCGACGTACGAAGGCCGCGTATCGTCGAAGAACGCGTGGCCGGCCTCGTCGTAGATCTTCACGTCGTTGGGGATGGTCAGACGCTGCGCCATCGCGCGCACGTCGTCGGGCAAGATGCCGGTGTCGCGCGCGCCGTAGTTGCCCATGAGGGGCACGCGCACCTTATCGGTGTAAGCGAGCGCCATGTCGGTGATCGGGCCGTCGTTGCTCTGACCCCAGCGCACCTTGCCGTAGAAGATGACGGCCGCGTCGAAGGTGGCGTCGTCGACGGCGGCGCGCAGCGCGATGCTGCCGCCCATGCAAAAGCCCATGACGCCGACCTTCGGCGGGCGCTGCTGCTCGGCTGCGTTGACGCGCCGGCGGATCCAGGTCGCGCCCGCGGCGACGTCGCCATCCACTGTCGCGTCGACCAGCTGTGCTGCGAGATCGGAGAACGGCTTATAGTCGGTGGCGCCATCTCCCGACGGCACGTTCGGGAAGCGCCCGTACAGCTCGGGTGCGATCGCGACGTAGCCCGACTTGGCGAGGCGGCGCACGGTGTCGCGTAGCTGCGCGTCCACGCCCCAGATGGCTTGACAGACCACGACGCCCGGCGTGGCGGGCGTGGCGCTCTTGGGATACGCCGCATATGCCGGGATCGGCTGATCAGAACGCGGCAGCATCACGCGCGCGGTATTGATGGAGGGATCGCGTTCGGAGACGATCGGGGGATGCGGCTGGCCGAGCGTTTCATCCGCGGCCAACGCCGTCGCGATGGACGAGGCCGCTGCCGCCGCACCGGCCGACAGACCGATGAACGCCTTGCGATTGAGATCCAACGCGGTGGATGTGACGGGATCGATCTGGTCGTTCATGGCGATTTCCTCGAGGTCATTTCTTGCTCATGCGCCGGGCGAACGCGGCGAGCCCGGCCAGCAATTCGCGTAACTCGGTGCGGACTTCGTCATCGGTCAGCTCGCCGGACGCGTCGAACTTCGTCTGCGCGCGCCCCACGTGCACCATCGGGTCATCGAGCACGTGCATGCCGTTGAACACGAA
>Ga0209040_10003065_pt1 | contig 12886 bp, 12 predicted proteins | sample BogFormECP12_OM3_FD_188240 | JGI IMG/M metagenome (GOLD analysis project Ga0209040, IMG submission 188240) | Bog forest soil microbial communities from Calvert Island, British Columbia, Canada - ECP12_OM3 (SPAdes) (version 2) | ecosystem: Environmental > Aquatic > Freshwater > Wetlands > Bog ... | reverse complement strand
CTCGAACACCTGGTCGCGTTCGCCTGGGTGCAGGGCGCGGAACTGCCGCGCCTCACGAGCCTCATGGCGCCGGTACGGCCCGCGGGCGTCGTCAATGCAGAGCCAAGCCGTCTTCTCGATGCGCCCCCGGCTGGCGCACGGGCCGACCCTCCTGCAAAACCGCGTCGATGATTTCGGGGATTTCGAACACCGCCCGATTGTCGATCTGCGCGATCCGCTCGCGAAACTCGGCGAGCAGACTCGTGACTTCCGCGACACCGCTGCGCACCGAACGAAATGATTCGAGCACGACCCCGACCTGGTTCTCGAGCACCCACTGCGCGTTGTAGCGTTCCTGCGGCATCGTCAAGGCGTTGCGCACGACGATGACCGGCAAGCCTTGGTGCACCGCTTCGCTGATGCTGCCCGGCCCGGGCTTGCCGATGAAGAAGTCGCTGAGCTTCATGTAATAGCGGATTTCGGCAGTGAAGCCGATCACGAGCCGTGGAGCGGCGCTGTCCATCGCGCGCAGCTGGTCGGCCAGCGCCGCGTTATGGCCGCAGATCAGGATCAATTGGGTGTCCTTGAGCCGCCTCGAAATGCCGCGCATCGCGCGAGACCCGTGGCCGCCGAACATCACGATGCCCGTCGGGCGATCCGGATCGAGCTGCAGCCGAAGCATTTCAGCGCGCCGGTCAACCAGCAGCTCGCGATAAAAATCCGGCCGAATGATCATGCCGGAGGTTGCGTGGATGCGCGTCTCGTCACAGCCCATCGCGCGCGCCTGCGCGACGGCTCGCGGGGTGCCGCAAACGAAGTGCTGTGCTTGCCGCGGCTCGATCCAGAAATGCGGCGGGTAGTCGGCGAAATCCGTCATGACGGTCATATAGGGAACGCTCGGCAACGCGTGCGCCAGGGCCTCATACATGACTCGATTGAAGTTCGGGACCAGCGAGACGACCATGTCGGGCTTCGTCCTGCGCCAATAGCGACGCAGCTGCTTGGTGATGGACTTGTGGCTGAGCCGCACCAAGGCCTGCAGCAGCTTGAGTTCCTGCGCCAATCCCAAGGTCCAGCCGCGCGCGAGCCGTTTATTGTAGTAGTCCTCGGGGTTCATGCCCGTGGCCTTGCGAAACACGCCCTTGGGGTCGAGCACTTCGAACAAGTTGACGAGTCGAATCTGCCAGGGTCGATTCTGTTCACGAATGACGGTCTCGAGCGCCGTCGCCGCGGAACGGTGGCCACCGCCGGCATTGAAGTAAACCAAATCAATCGTTTTCAATGGGTGTCCGGGCGTGGCAGGCGTTTTTCTGTATCTGCATTGCGACAAGCTTGCTGAAGATTTATGACCAAACGATGAAATCTGCGCGGCCCGCGCGCGGCCGAACATAAACTCGGTGCTTTTCCAAGCTCGGCACAAGACGTTTTGTGACGTGGTTGGTGGGGAGCGCGACATGGCGCGCGTAGCATCCGCTCACGCCGATCGAACCGCATGGATGCCCCAGCCCCCGGGAGTCTGTCGATGAGCAATCCGTACAACACCTTGAAAGAACGCACCTCGATCCTCGGACCCACGATCAAATTCAAGGGGGAACTGTCCTCCGAAGAGGATTTGGTCATCAATGGCAAGATCGAAGGCTCGATCACCCGCACCCAGAAACTCACGATTGGCCGCGAAGGGAGCGTCAACGCCAACGTCGAAGCAACCCTGGTCGTCATCGAGGGAACGATCGAAGGCGACGTGCGAGCCGAAAAATCCGTTTCGGTCACCGAAACCGCGCTCATGACCGGCAATATCACCGCTCCGTCGGTCATGATTCAGCAGGGCGCCAAGTTCAACGGCAGCGTCGACATGAGCGACGGCAAGGCCGGCAAGGCACCTGCCTCGGGATCCGGATCACGTGCGACGAACGCCAGCTGATCGCGCCCGGAGTACACCATGGCTTGGTTCAAGAACACCGCCGGAGAGAATGCACCCATGAGCAGCCCGAGTTTTGACAAACGCACGCCGCGCGAAACCTTCCCGGACCCGCGTCTCGCGGAATTCGATTTGAAGTCGCCGCTGCCGGGAACGCCGGCCGCGCCGGCCCCGCGCGCCACTACGACCGCGCCCGTCGAGGCCAAACCCGCCGAGCTCAAGGCGGCCGACGTCAAGTCGCCCGAAGTCAAATCCGCCGACCTCAAGCCGATCGCGGAGCCAAAACCCACGGGTTCGGTGTTCGGACCGACGTTGCGGTTCAAAGGCGAACTGCGCGCCGACGAGGATTTCGTCATGCAGGGCCGAATCGAGGGTTCGATTCACCATACCCAAAACCTCACGATCGGCACCGACGGCGTCGTCAAAGGCGACTCGCGCGCCCGCAACATCATTGTCGACGGCACGATCGATGGTGATCTATACGCGCTCGAGTCGATCTGCATCCGGCCGACCGCCAAAGTCCAGGGCAATTTGATGGCACCGCGCGTCTCGATCGCGGACGGTGCAAGTTTCAACGGCAAGATCGACATGGCGACCGCGGCACGCGCGGCGCGCAGTATCGCGGATCGGCAATCCTCACCATCGCACGATTCCGCCGCGGTCGAGGATACGGTCGTCGAGAAAATGCTGATGGGCGGCGGCGCCGCGGAATAGCTCGCGCCTCACGGCGTCGGCGCGGACGGCGCGGCAATCTTGCCGAGGGATTCCGGACCCACGCAGCCGTGCCCCTCGCTGCAGACCTGATTGACCGGACAGACCACGGGCGTTCCTTTGACGCAGCCGCGCGCATCGGCGCCGGTAGCGCGCGGCCGGCAGCGCTCGATGCCGTTGCAGCTGCGGTGATCGTCGCAATCGGCGTCGGTGACGCAGACCAAGGACCCAGCGCTGCGTTCGACGGTTGCGACCTCGCCCTGCTTGGCAATGACCCCCGACACGGTCGCATTGAGCAGCAGCTCGGGAGCGCCGCCCGCCGACGTAAACTCTACGCTGGCCGACGCAATTTCCCAGGGCGGAGATTCGGGTGTTGCCGCTCGATAGTAGATGCTGTAGCGCATGACCGTGCGCGGATCCAGCGGATCCGACAAACTCACGGGAATCAAGCGCGTGGAGTCGCGCGACCACGAATCGCCGTGCGCCAAGGGCAGGCGCAGCACGTTGCCGCCGACCGTGTAAACGCGCAGCTCCACATCGCTGCCCGCAACGAGCGTCTGGGAACCAGTGACGATGCGCACTGTGAGGTGCGACACGGGCGCGGCCGGCGTTTGCGCCGCGAACAGGGCAAGCACAATCACGACCGGGATGGCGGCGATCAACGATGTCTTTGGTTTCACGATTCCCCTCGCGGCGACGTGGCGGAACATTGGCCCATGATAACGGATCGCGCTCCGATCATGGCCGATTGACGCAATGCACCGGCCTGCGCCAGATTATGGAAACATTGCACGACGCACTGCGCGGCCGAAGCCCTGATCAACGGGGCTGCGGCTCCTCAGGCGCCCGAATCCGAGCCCGCGGCGTCGCCCTCGAGTTCGAGCAGCGGCAGCTCCTGCTGTGCGAGACCCTGAATCTCGCCGCCGATACCGAGCAACTGCGCGACGCCGGCTTGCAGCTGCTTCTCGCGGCGCGCCCAGCGCTGCGTCGTAACGTTCTTTTCGGATTCCAATTCCTCGCGCATTCTCTTGAAGACCTCGTAGACGGCCTTGAGCTTTTGCGCGAACTGCGGCGAGGTCAGGTAGTCGTAGAGGGCTTCCATTTTTTCGCCCTTGCCCGCCGAAATCGCGCGTTGACGATGTAAATCGAGCAAACCCAGGCGCAGCAGCTCCGCAATCCCAAACGCGGTCGAGGCCTGGGTGATCCACACATCTTCATAGGCCGCGAAATACGCCCCCGCGGGCCAGTCCTTGGGCAGCGCGGCCGGCATCGTGACCAATATCCCGACGGCGGCGCCGCTCGCGCGCATGTCCTCCTTGAGCTTCGCGATCCATTGCGGCCCCCATTCCTTGGCGCGCTTGGTTTCCCACAGGATCGTGCCCGCGACCTGACCGCTGCGGGTGATGACCCGCTGCAGAACGTCCCCCCCGCGCTGGCCCTTCTTGACCTCCTCGATCGCATCGAGCGGAAATGCGCGACGCAGGCCCTCCTCGATGACGAGTTCGAGCACCTCGCCCTGCAGCTGCTGCGATCCTTGCTCCATTTTGCGCTGCGCCGCCGCCAATTGTTCGCCGGCATCGTCGAGCTTCTTTTGCAGCTCGGCTTTTTCGAGCTGGAAGCGCTCCTGCTCCTGCGCCCGCGCGATCGACTCGCGCCGTTGCAACTGCTGGTCGACTTGCTTCTGCACCTCGAGGGCAAGGGCGGCTTTCTCGTCCTTGAGTTTTTCGCGCTCCTTGCGCAGCTGCAGCTGCTCCTCGCGCAGCATCGCAACTTGTTGGCTTTTTTCGGCGAGCGCACGATCGCGTTCGCCGAGCGCTTTGCGCGACTCCTCGAGGCGGGCCGCGACAGAAGCTTCGGCGAGTCTCTCGACCGTCGCACGCTCGGCATCGCGCATCGCAAGAATGGCGCCGGCGCTCGCTTCGGCCAATTGTTCGAGCACCTGTTGCCCAAAACCTTGATCCAACGAAAATTCCCGTGCGCAATTCGGGCAGGTAATCGTCGAGTCGCGATCCAGCAATAGCTGGCGAGCAGCAAGACTCATGCGAACTTCTCCTCTTCACGCTTCGATCAAGAGCCGGTCAAGAGTAACACCCAATCTCCAATCGGTTCCTGGCCCGTGCTAACGTGGCGGCCCATCGGTTTCGGGGGATCAAACATCATGGTACTTCGATCGGCAACGGCGCTGCTGCCGAGCCTCATCGGCCTTGCGATGCTGGGATCCGGCGGATCGGCGAGCCTCGCGGCTACGCCCCATCGGAACGTGAAGATTTACGGGGCGGTCGAGGCAAACCGCACCGCTGCGCTCGATCTGCTTGCGCGCATCGTGAACATCGACTCGGGCACGGGCGATGTCGAGGGCGGCGCAAAAGTCGAGGCCGTGCTTGGCGAGCAACTCAAGGCGCAGGGTGCCGAGCTCAGCAGCGTTGCGGCCGAGGCGCCGGGCCTGCCGGACAACCTGCGTGCGGTGTTTCACGGCACGGGCAAGGGCAAGATTTTGATCGTTGCGCATATCGATACCGTGTTCGGTCCGGGCACCGCGACGCGCCGCCCGTTCTCGATCGACGGTGATCGTGCGCATGGACCCGGCGTCGGCGACGAGAAGGGGGGCGTCGTCGCGGCGATCACCGCACTCAAGATCCTGCACGATGTCGGCTTCAAGAACTTCGCGACGATCACGCTGCTGCTCGACGACAGCGAGGAGCGCGGATCACCCGGATCGACGCAGCTCATCAAGAGCGAGGCGATGCGCCACGACGTCGAGTTCAACATGGAGCCAGGAGATCCGCCCGATGCGCTGACCGTCTGGCGCAAGGGTTCCGCGAGCGTCAAGATTGAGGTCAAGGGGCGCGCCGCGCATGCCGGCATGGCACCGCAGGACGGCCGCAACGCGGCCGCCGAACTCGTGCATCAGCTCTCGGCCTTGGAGGGCGTCTTCCCGCACTGGGGCGAGGGCACGACCGTGAACCTCACCATCTTGAAGTCCGGCGAGCGCAACAACATCATCCCCGACGCCGCCGAGGCGACGGTCAACGTGCGCTTTCGCCAACTCGAGGATCTCGACCGCGTGATCGCCCGAATCCGCGCGGGCAGCGCCACGACGATCGTTCCGGATACCACCGTGACGGTGGGTTACGAGCGCGCGTTCCCGCCGCTCACGGAAAATGCGGACATCGACGCGCTCGCCGCCCGAGCCCAGTCAATTTATGCCGAGATCGGCAAGCGCACGGCGCTCTCGGGCAACGGCGGTGCCTCGGAATCGGCGCTCGCGATGTCGGTCGGGACACCGGCACTCGACGGACTCGGGTTCGTCGGCGGCGATTTTCATACCGACCATGAATGGATCGACCTCAACAGCGTGACTCCCCGCCTCTATTTGTTCACGCGGCTGCTCATGGAAACCGGCGAGAGGCCGCCGCGGAGGCCTGCGCCATGATTACCCGACGCCGCTTGCTCGCGGCCGCGGCAGCCGCACCGCTGATCGCGCGTGCCGGACAGCAGCCGCCATCCGTAGGGCCCGCGCCGACGCTGCAGTCCCTAACGGGCGATGCCAAGCCGATTTCAGCGGACGAGCGCCGCGCGCGCATCGGCAAGCTGCAAAAATTGCTCGTCGAGCACCATACCGGCGCACTGCTGGTCGAATCCGGATCGACTCTCGATTATTTCACCGGAATTCGCTGGCGCCGGTCCGAGCGGACCACGGCTGCGATCCTGCCGGCGCGCGGCGAGCCCATTGTCGTGACGCCGGCGTTCGAAGAGCCCTCGGTTCGAGAGACGTTTCAAATCGGCGGCGAAATTCGCACGTGGGATGAGGCGGACAGCCCCTTCGAGCGCATCGTCGAGGCACTGCGCGACCGCGGCGTCGCGTCGGGCACCGTGGCCGTCGAATCCACGATCCGATTCTTCATCGTCGACGGCGTTCGGCGTGCCTCGAACGCCTACGAGATCGTCACGGGTGATCCGCTCGTGCGCGCTTGCCGCCTCATCAAGTCGCCCGCGGAACTCGCGCTGCTGCAGATCGCCAATACGATCACGATCGAAGCGCTGCGCGTCGTGCATGCGCGCCTCGAGCGCGGCATGACTCCCGCGCAAATCGGCGCACTCATGGACAGCACGACGATCGGGCTCGGCGGCTCGCCGGAATTCTCGCTCGTGCTCCTGAACGAGGCGTCCGCCTATCCGCACGGCTCGCACCGGACCGAGACCGTGCACGAGGGATCGACGATCCTCATGGACTGCGGCTGCAGTGTGCAGGAATATCAATCCGACATCTCGCGCACCTGGGTCTACGGCCTCGCCAGCGAGCGTCAGCGCAAAGTCTGGAACACCGTCAAGCGCGGTCAGGAACTCGCGCTCGAGACGGCGAAGATCGGCACACCGGTCGGGCGCATCGACGACGCCGTTCGCGGCTTCTACGAGCGCGAGGGCTGGGGTCCCGGATACCGGCTGCCGGGACTCTCGCACCGCACCGGCCACGGGATCGGCCTCGATGGGCACGAACCGGCCTACCTCGTACATGGCGATGCGACCCCGCTCGACGCCGGCATGTGCTTCTCCGACGAACCGGGGCTCTACATTCCCGGCGAATTCGGCGTTCGCCTCGAAGACTGCTGGCACATGACGGCATCGGGTCCGCAGTTGTTCACAGCGCTCGCCAAGTCGCTCGACGAACCGATCTAGGGCGCAGCGAGCCACCGCTATTGCGCGTGGTCGGCCTCGACCTTGACGATAGCGGGACGCACCGCCAATCGCGAGACGAGCGCCTCGAGCCGCGGCGTGTGCGCGTACCGCTGCGTCTTGTCCGCCGGATGCCAGGATGCCAGCATGTAGAGGTAGACGTCGGCAATCGAATAATCGGCGCCGAGCACATGCGGCGCGAGATGCGCGTCGATCAGACGCAGGTGCGCGAGATAGTCCGCCGTACCCTGATCGCGAATTGCCTCGGCATCCGCAGCGCCGCGCGTCGAAAAGCGGTCGGAATAATAGATGCGCAGCACCGCCTCATAGGCATTCGCGGACAAAAACACCATCCACTGCAAAAACCGCGCGTGCGCGCTCGTACCCGGCTCCGGAGCCAAGCGAGCCGCGGGATGAGCGAGCGCGAGGTGGATCAGGATCGCCGCGGATTCGAATATCACGGTGCCGTCGGGCAGTCCCAGCGCAGGCACGCGCCCGGTCGGATTCACACGCCGAAACTGCGCGACAACGTCGGGTTCGTTTGCGACCCAAATGCGCTCGTAGGTCACGCCGATTTCCTCGAGCGCAACCTGCACGGCGAAGGATCCCGAGCCTGCGCGCCCATAGAGCTTGTATGCGGTCGTCATCCTGGTACTCCCATCGCGTGCGATGAATTCAGTATAGCGCAGCGCCGTGGGCCGACGATGATCGCCACAGGCATGCCGATCATGCCGGCGCGACTTGCAGATGCTGGCAGTTGAGCTGCAGGCTCTCGGCGCCGTTGTACTCGTTGACCTCGAGCCGGTATGCCACTTGAACGCGCGCGCCGGCGCGCAGATTCGCGCTCTCGGTCGCACCGCCGACATAGCCGAAGGCAATCGCGTCGAGCGTGCCCCCGGCTGGACTCGCGCGCAATTTGAGCTTGAGATGTTTCTCGCCGACGATGCGGGCACCCGCGACGTCGAATACCCCGTCGAATACGGGTTCGGGAAAGCCCTGGCCCCAGGGGCCGCCGAGGCGCAAGACGCGCGCGGTATCCAAACAAATCTCGCGACCCGGCAGCTCACCGTCCGATTCAATGACGCCCGAGAGGGTTTCCGGCGACACGCGCGTGCCGATCTCGGCGGCGAAGGCGGCGCGAAATGCCGCAAGATTCTCGCGCGGAAGACTCAATCCGGCGGCCATCGCATGGCCGCCGAACTTTTGGATCAAGTCCGGATGACGGGCCGCCATGGAATCGAGCACGTCGCGAATATGCACGCCCGAGACGCTGCGCGCCGAACCGCGCAAAGAGCCGTCCTCGGCGAGTGCGAACGCAATGACCGGACGGTGCAGCCGGTCCTTGATGCGCCCGGCGACGAGTCCGACGACACCCTGATGCCAGGTCTCGTCGAACAAACAGAGGCCGAGCGCCTCGGCTCCGTCCGCCTGCTTCGAAATCGCCGCCGCGATGTCGACGGCCTCGATTTGCATGCGCCGTTCGATTTCGCGGCGCTCCTCGTTGAGCGTCGACAATTGCGCCGCCAGTCGCGCCGCCTCGCCCGCATCGTCCGCCAGCAAACAGGCAATGCCGAGGCTCATGTCGGTCAACCGCCCGGCGGCGTTCAGGCGCGGTGCGACCGCGAAGCCCAGATCCGCGGCGGTGAGTTGATCGATGCGGCGGCCCGCGCAATCGAGCAGCGCGCGAATCCCGGCGATGCCGCGACCGGCGCGGATGCGGCGCAAGCCCTGAGCGACGAGAATCCGATTATTCCGATCGAGCGGAACCAGGTCGGCGATCGTGCCCAGCGCCACCAAATCCAAGAGCTCGGCGGGCTTGAAGTCCTGCTCGTTCAAATGCCTGGCGAGCGCCACGATCAGGTAAAACGCGACGCCGACGCCGGCCAGGGCGGAACTCGCGAAGCTCGCGCCGGCAAGATTCGGATTCACGATCGCCGCGGCGCGCGGCAGCACCGCACCCGGCAGATGGTGGTCGGTTACGAGCACGGGAATGCCGAGCGCGTTGGCGGCCGCAACTCCGTCGACACTCGATACGCCGTTGTCGACCGTGACGATGAGGCTCGGCGCTCGCGTTGCCGCGAGCGCGACGATCTGCGGCGTCAAGCCGTAGCCAAAGCGAAAGCGGTTGGGCACGAGGAAATCGACCTGCGCGAACCCGAGCGCCCGCAGCGCGCGCACCACGAGTGCGCTGCTCGTGGCGCCATCCGCATCGAAATCCCCGATCACGAGCACCCTGCCCGCGCGCCGATGCGCCGCCAGCAGTTCGGCCGCCGCCTCGACTCCCTCGAGAGAGCCGACCGGCAACAGCCGCGCCAGCGTGAGGTCGAGTTCCGCGTCGCTCGCGACGCCGCGCGCCGCATAGACCCGCCGCAAGACCGGATGCAAATCGGCGCCGAAGCTCGGCATCGATGCCATCGCGCGCCGCCGGATTTCCAGGATGGTCAAGTGAAGAACTCCCACCAGGGCCGCGATCGGCGCCACAGGCGCCACCGCCAACGCGCAGTCAAGCGGTAGCGCCGGCCGCCCGCCGACAATTCGAGACTCTCGATGCGCCTGGTGCGCAGCGAATCGAGCGCCGGCACGATCCACGAGACTTCGGCGGCGCGCCAGGCGTCGCTGCCGGGAAGATCCGCGACCATGATGACCATGGAGACTGGTTCGCGATCGCCACCGAATCGCGGCGGCACCGCGAGTTCGGGCCAGGCCCCAAACAGCGGATCCGTTCCGACGATCGAGCCGCGCAGCGTCGGCAAGCGCGAGAGCGTCGGCCCGCCTCCCCATAGCCACAAGCCCGTGATCGGCGGCGTTCCCAACGTCGCGCGCCGCTGATTCACGGGATGCTCAAATAGCCACATTTCGATCTCGCTCATGAAACCGCGCAGCATCGGCCCGTCGGGACCGGACGGCAGGAATCCATGGATGTCGCTACCGACGACGCCGACCGGATCCGCGCTCGTCGCATCGACTGGGCGATCGAACACGCAACAGACCGATCCGTCGGGCGCGGCAACCAGGCGTTGCCCACCGTCGGCGAAGACACGGTTGAAGTCGGTGGCAAGCAGGGCGGCCTCGGCGCCCTCGAGCCGCAGCAACCCACCGGGCGGCAGGCGCACGGATGTCATGGTTGCGACACAATGCACCGGCGTAGCCACGAACGCCGACGTAGCAGAGTTCACGCCTGCGCCGCCGGCTGCGTCTGTGCCGAGCGCGGCATGCAAGGCAGCGGCGCCCACGGCTGGCGGATCCTCGGAGCCCTGCGCCAACACGCGATAAGCCGCGAGTCGCCAGTCCTCGACGTCGGCGCGATCGGCGCGCGTCAGCAGCCGCTCGAGCAGCGGCGAACGTTGCAGCGCGGCCTCATCGAGTTCGCGATTCTCGTGCCAATCGCCTTGCGGTGCAGGGAAACGAACAAAGACCGTGGACAAGCAGCGCCTCCGTAACGAATTGGGTATCTTAAGCGCATGCGCTTCACGCAAGACTCCAGTTCGGGAATCAACGTCATCCGCGCCTACACGCCCGGCGAGATCCGGATCAGCGCGCAGCAATTTCGCAGCTCAGTCATCGTCACGGCGGACGAGGTCCTGATCGAGCCGACACTGCAGCAGATTGGCGATCTGTCCGACGGGCTGGCGGCGCGCATCCTGGGCATGAAGCCTGAATTGGTATTGCTTGGAACCGGCCCGACGCAAATCTTCCCGGCTGCGGGGTTCGGTGCGGCATTTCTGCGTGCCGGCATCGGCTACGAGGTCATGAGTACCGGTGCCGCCTGCCGCACATTCAACGTCCTTGTAGCAGAACAGAGACGCGCGCTCGCGCTACTCATGGTGTGAACCGAGTGCATTGGTGCGGTGCCAATGCTCGGTAAGAAAATAGCGGAGCGCCTACTGAAATGCACGGAAAGCGAAGATCGGATCTCGACCACTCTAAACGACGAATACCTAGGTGAAGTGGTATTGAGAAATATTGTTTTCGTTTTTGATCTTGTTAGCTTTTTAATCCCCCGTCAGTTCCCGTGTCATCCTTCGGCGCTCCGCAACTAAGCCCATTGCGGACGTGCCGCAGTAAAGCATAGGCCGGCGACGCCCGCAAGCCGGTGAACTTTGACATAAATCATCTTAAGTAATCAATTTTCAATAAGTTAGAAACTAAAACTAGAATTTACTTTTTGCCAGACAAAAACGGCAAGGGGTCAATCGGCTTGCCGTTGTAACGGATCTCGAAATATAGCGACGCGGAATGATGTGCGCCCTCGCCCATGTGCGCGATCACATCGCCGGAAGCCACTTCTTGACCTTCGTGCACGAGCACCTCGCGATTATAGGCGTACGCGGAAAGCAACACCTCGTTGTGCTTGACGATCACGAGTTGTCCATAGCCGCGAATGCCGCTGCCGGTGTAGACGACGCGACCCGATGCGGCGGCGCGCACGTCTTGGCCCAAGCGACCCGTAAACAAAATGCCGCCGCTCTGCACCGGTCGTGCAGCGAGAGTTCGATCGGTTGGCCAGACCCAGTTGAGATGCGGCATCGCCGCGGCGATCGCAGCCGGCTTGATCGGCGCAGCGACGGCGGGTCGACCTGAGCGCGGTTCTTCGCGCAGCCCGTGCGAAGCTGCCGGTTGCGCCGCAGTCGGCGACTGCGCCGCGCCCACCGATTGCGGCCCGCGATCCCCGGGCGGCTCGAGCACGAGACGCTGGCCAACCGCGATACGAAAGTCGGGGCCGATGCGATTCCACTGGGCGAGATCGCGGTAATCGAGCCCGGAACGCCGCAGGCTGTTGTCGTCCAGCCGAAAGCCCAGCGGCTTGATCAGATGCAGCCGCACGCCCGTGTTGGCGCACAGGCGAATCACGTTGCCGGTATTCGGCGGGATCTGCGGCTCGAAGAGAACGACGTGGAACATCGGGTGGCGGTGCGCGCGCCGCGAATCTAAGCCGGGTCGCGCTCGACGAGGATGCGCTGCAAGGGGTACGCGAATTCGATCCCCGCGAGGCGAAATTCCTCGATGATGCGAAAATTGACCGCCTGCTGCAGATCGAGCAATGGATTCACGTTGGGCTGCTGCACGAAGTACGACAGCTCGAATTGCAGGCACGAGTCCCCCAGGGTCTTCAAGTGACAGCGCTCGAAGCGCGCATGCTCTTGTTCGCGCACGATGCTCTCGAGGAGCTTGGGAATTCCTTGCAGCTTGTCCCGCGTCGTGGCATAGGGCACCCGAATGGTCGCGAGCGCACGCTGCTCGGGTGCGCGGCCGTAGTTGCGCAGCCGGCTCTTCAAGAGGTCCGCGTTCGACAAGATGATCTGTTCGCCGCTGTCGCTGCGCAGGCGCGTGCTCTTGATCCCGATGCGCTCGACAGTGCCGTTGAAGGCGTCGATGGCGAGGAAATCGCCCACGGTGAAGGGTTTGTCGAGTGCGATCGACAGCGAAGCGAACAAATCTCCCAGGACGTTTTGCAGGGCGAGCGCGACCGCGACGCCGCCGACGCCGAGGCCTGCAAGCAGCGCCGTGATGTTCACGCCCAAATTCTCGAGGGCGACCAGAGTCACCAAGGACCATATCAGGACGCTGGCCACGAATCGGATGATGTACAGGGAACCTGCGAAC
>Ga0209040_10003064_pt1 | contig 12886 bp, 15 predicted proteins | sample BogFormECP12_OM3_FD_188240 | JGI IMG/M metagenome (GOLD analysis project Ga0209040, IMG submission 188240) | Bog forest soil microbial communities from Calvert Island, British Columbia, Canada - ECP12_OM3 (SPAdes) (version 2) | ecosystem: Environmental > Aquatic > Freshwater > Wetlands > Bog ... | reverse complement strand
GACCGTGCTTCCTGCATCCTCCACGACGCCGGCGGCCTCGTGACCGAGCACGATCGGCATGGGATATCTCAGCGATCCTTCGATCACCTCCAAATCGGTGTGACATAGGCCGGCGGCGCGCAGGCGCACGAGTACATCGGAATTGCCCAACGCGGCCGCGCTGACCCGTTCGATGGTAAGCGGAGTGCCGGCCGCATGGAGCACAGCGGCTTCATACTGCAGATTCATGGCTGCTCGTTTGCGCGCGGGATAGGACGCGCGGCAAAGCGCGCCGACTTCACTTTTTCAAATCGCCCTTCTTCACACCTGCTTCGGGAAAAACCCACATCGCGGCGACCATCAAGACAGCGGTTACCATGAGAAAGGTGGCAAACTCCGGACGCACGGGGGAACCACTCCAATAGGCGAGTATTGCCGCCACGATCATGGCCAGCACGGAGACGATGGCTTTGACGTCGTTGGGCATGACGGCGAGATCAGTAGGAGCCTACCGGCGCCGCCGCCGCTTCGTCCGGTCGGCGCGGAGCGCCGCGCAGCTTCTTTTTCAGAAACCTGGTTTCATAGCCGTTGAACAGATGACCCAACAGCCCGCGATCAAGGTCGGATGTTCCGAACAGCCAGTCGGCGATCGGGAAGGTCAGATTCATGTTGACCTCCATCATGAGGCGCGCATTGTGATGGGCAGTATGGTGACGCCGCAAAGTGTTGACGAAGGGACAATTGCGCACGAACCAGTTTTCCTCGACATGGCAGCAGAAGTGCATGAACTCGTATATGAGATACATGCCTGTCGTCACGCACATGAAAAGCCAACCGACGTTTGGCGAAAAGATGATGCCGAGAACCGCCGCCATGGGCAGTGACATCAGGATGAACACCACCAGCGCATAGGGCGGGAACACCGTCACGCGCCAATCCTTGTCGTCGCGGAAACGCATCTCGTCATCGGTGAAGAATTGATGATGATTGAGCGTGTGCCGCTCGTAGATCGCGCGCAGTCCCTTGATATTGACCGGCCGGTGCATGACGAATTTATGCACCGCCCACTCGAACAGGTTGGTGAACAGGAAAGCGAGCGGAACAGTGAGCCATTCCAGCAGCGTCACGTCGTGAATATGCCTGACGTAGATATAGAATGCCGCCGCTCCCATCGCATAGATGATCGCGATATGGAAATAGCCGTCATACCACCCCAGTATGCGGGAGCGGTATTCCTGCCGAAAGTCGATTTGCCGCTGACTGATCATGCGTTTCTCCCTGCGGCCGGCTCCGCCCCTGACGGGCGTTCTGTGTCGGCCCGCGCTCCATTGGCCCATCCTGCCTGATATATCACAAGTCTATCAGGCAGCGGCGCCGGTTTCAATCAGCCGCGGCAGTCGGGGTTCCCTCGATGACTCGGGCCACGGCCGCATCCTTGCGGACCTCCTCCGGGGAGCCGGCGAAGATGATTTCCCCACGCTCGATGACATAGAGCCGATCGGCGAAATCCGGAACATGGTAGATGTTGGACTCGGCAATGAAAACGGCACGGCCGAAAGCGCGGATATTGGCGATTCCGTCAAGGATTGACGGGACGATGACGGGCGAAAGCCCCTCCGTCGGCTCATCGAGCAACAGCAATTTGGGACTGAGCGCAAGCGCGCGGGCGATCGAGAGCATCTTGCGCTCGCCGCCCGAGAGGGCGTGACCGCCGCGCCGACGGTAGCGTTCGAGCATCGGGAAGACCCGATAAGCCTCCTCGATGCGCGCCTTGGCTCCGGGGGTGCGGCTTACCCAGGTCGGCAAGGCGATGTTTTCAGCGACCGTGAGCTCGCCGAACACTTCGCTCTCCTCGGGCGCAAAGCCGATGCCGGCACGCGCAAGCTGGAAGGGCCGCAGCCCGTGGGTATCCCTCCCGTCAAATTCGATGTTGCCGGCGACTGGCTTGCGCAATCCCATGATGGTTCGCAATGTCGTGGTTTTTCCGGCTCCGTTGCGGCCGACCAGGCACACAAGCTCGCCAGCCTCGACCTTGAACGTAATCCCGCGCAGCACCCGGCTGCCCATGATATCGACTGCAAGGTCCCGCACTGCCAGCATTAGTGCCTTCTCCGCTTGCCGACCACTGCCTCGATCAGGGCCGCATCCGCGAAGAAACGATCGGGCGGCAGATCCGCCAGCACCTTGCCCGCCGCAAGCGCGACGATACGAGTCGAATAGGCGGCGACCAGATCCATGTCATGCTCGACCAGCACGATTGCCTCGACGCCGGCCTTGCGCCCGGCGGCAATGAGGATATCCATGATTGCGCGCTTGTCGGCGGTCGATACTCCGGACGTCGGCTCATCAAGAAGAATGACGTGCGGATCGAGCGCGAAGGCCGACGCCACGTCGAGCAGCTTTTTTTCGCCTTGCGACAGCGTCGCCGAGACGGTCTCCAGCCGATGATCTAGGCCGAAGATTTGCGCCAGTTCGCGTGCTCGAACGGCTATCTCCTCGTCCGCGGTGAGACGCGAGAACAGCCGCCAGCGTTTGCGCTGCCGTGAAACGAGCGCCGCCGCGATGGTCTCCTGCACGGTGAGGCGGGGAAAGATCGCAATGAGCTGAAATGAACGCGCCAACCCCGCATCGGCAAGCTTCACAGGACCCATGCCCGCAATGCTTTTCCCCATGAACAGGACATCCCCCGAAGTTGGTTGCAGAAGACCGGTCAGCAGGTTGACCAGCGTCGTCTTGCCGGCGCCGTTGGGTCCGATCACGCAGACCAGCTCGCCGGACGAGACGGCGATGTCGACACCCTCGAGCGCGCGGAACTCGCCGAATGCCTTGGTGACATTGCGCGTCTCGAGCAACGCGCTCATGGGTTGGCCCGGGTGAAACGCCGGGGCAGCACATCGGCGATTCCTGCAATCCCGCCTGGAGCAGCAATAACGATGAGGGCGAGAATGGCTCCCAGAACGAAGCGCCAATATTGAGTCAGCGACTGGAGCTGATCCTGCAGCAGAATATATGCAAACGCGCCGATGATCGGACCGAAGAAATTGGAAAATCCGCCGAGCACCGTCATGAATACCAGCTGTCCCGAATGGGTCCAGTAAACCAGCTCGGGATCGGCTATGCCGATGCGAAATCCCAGAACTGCTCCGCCGGCGGCGCCGAAGCCTGCCGAGATCACGAATGCGGCGAGCCTGCAGCGACGCACATGCACGCCGAGATATTCCGCCTTGCGCGCGTTGTCGCGGAGTGCCATGAGGTGCAGGCCGAACGGCGAATGCACGATCCGCCACATCAACAGCGCGGCAATTATCAGCAGCGCCAGGCAATAGTAATAGAATGGACCGGCCAGAAGCTCGATCTTGTTGTACTGCGCCAGCTCCAGCCCGAGAATTTTCATGCGTGGCACGCGCATGCCGCTGTCTCCGCCGGTCAAGTGATAGAACTTGAACAGGAACGAATAGAGCAACATGCCGAAGGCGAGCGTGAGCATCCCGAAGAAGATTCCCACGTTGCGCACGCAGACGAATCCGATCGGCACGGCGGCTATCATGGTGCCCAGCACGACGGCGAGCAGCATCGCTTCGAAGGACCTGATCCCGAGCACGCCGGCCATGACAGCGGCGCCATAAGCCCCGGCGCCGACAAACATCGCATGCCCGAAGGACAGGAGCCCGGCGTAGCCAAACAGCAGATTGAAGCCGAGCAGCGCGATGGCATAGCCGAAGAACGGGATCATCAGGGTGGCGTAATAGGGTGGCGCCGCGATCGGCAGCAGCGTCAGAGCAAGCGCGCCCAGGCAGCCGAACGCAAGGGCGTTGCGCGGCGTCATGCCAGCGACTTCCCGAACAGGCCCGCCGGGCGCAACAGGAGAACCGCGATCACGATGAAGTAGATCGCAAGCACTTCGAACTCGGGATAGAGCGCAATCGCATAGGCGCGGATCAATCCCACGATGAGTGCACCAACCACCGCGCCGCGCATTGAACCGAGACCGCCGATCACGACGACCGCAAAGGCCTCGACGATGAACTCGATCGCCATATCGAGCGAAGCGGCGGCGGTCGGAACAATCAGCGCACCGGCCGTGGTGCCGAGCGTCGCGCCCAGCGTGAATACGATCGAATAGATACGCCGCACGTCTACACCGAGCGCCTCGGCCATGGAGCGATTTTCGGCAGGCGCCCGCACGATACGGCCGAAATTGGTGCGTTGAAGGAGGGTTCCCAGCGCGATCGCAATTGCGATCGCGGCGCCGATCACCATCAGGTTATAGACGGGAACGCCAAAATCCCCGGCATTGATGGTCCCGTAGACCAGGTAGGCGTTGTCCACCGAGCGCGGGTTGGCACCCCAGAAGAAGCGGAACACGTCCTGGAACATGAGGACAAATGCAAACGTGAGGAGCAACTGAAAGCTCTCGTCGCGCCCGTACACGCTGCGCAGAACCCGCTCGATCGGCGGACCTATGAAGCCAAGCGCACAACCGGCGACAACCAGGCCTGGAAATATGAGCCAAGACGGCAGGCCAAGCTGTGTCGCATATGCGATGACAGTGACACCGAAATACGCGCCGAGCGCATAGAACGACCCGCAGGCGAGATTGACGATCTTCTGGACGCCGAATACGAGCTGCAGGCCGGCGGCCACCAGGAACAAGACAGCGGCGTGGAACACGCCGCCGATGAGAATGTTAGCAGACGCGGACATCGATCCGCTCTGCGGTCAGGCCTTGAATTGTGCGGTCTTGATCCACTCCCAGAAATTGGCGCCTGGAGGTTTCTGCAAATCCGTCGAAAACATGGTTTCGAAGGTGCCGAGCGTCACGAAGTCGTAGTTGTTGTCATGGGTCGTAAAGCCCTGCACGAAAGTCTGGTCGGCGATATGATCCTTGCGCCATGAGCTCTTGCCCCCCAGGCTTTCGATCGAAAGGCCGACCAGCGCATCGATGATGTCGTCCTGCGAGGGCCAGCTTCCGTTTCTCGCCTTCGCCGCCGCTTCGACCGCTGCCTTATAGGAGGCGAGTGCGAAATAGGCGCGATCAGCTTCCCATTCCGGATAGTCGTTGTACTGCTTGGCGTACCACGCCACGAACTCCTTCGCCAAAGGCGATGCATTCGGGTTGGCAAAATAGAGAGTGTTGTGGCCAAACAGCATCCCCTCCGGCGTGAACTCCTTCTTCATGAGCGTATGCTGCCAGCCGGCAGCCGGGAACACGAGCCTGGTGCCCTTGGTCAGCTCGGCTGCGTGCGCCTGCTTCATGAATACCGGCAGATCGGCGAACAGCAGCGAGGAAAAGATCAAGTCGGGCTTGGCCGCCTTGAGCGCGGCAACATGGCTGGTGAGATCCATGGTGCCGACCTTGGGCCACTGCTCGGTGACGACGTTGTGCTCGATGTTGAAGCGCTTGAGCATCGCGACGAACGCCGCCATGTTGTTGCGTCCGTAGGAATAGTCGGGGTTGATGCCGGCGACGGTGACGAACTTCCCCTTCCAGTATTTGATGGTCAGCAGAGAGGCCATGATGGCCTCGCATTCGTTGTCGGTGCTGCGGAAGAGATAGCGCGGGTTGGGAATCTTCTCGTCCACCCCGTCCTGCGTGGTGCCGTCCCAGTAGATGGTGAGCGCCCGCGATTCCTCGACCACCGGCCCGAGCGCCAGACCCACGCCAGTGGAAATGATGCCCTGCACGCAGTCGACCTTCTCCTGCTGCACGAGCCTGCTGAAGCGCTCGATGGTATCCTTGGGCGAGGATTCCTCCTCGATCACGAGATCGATCTTGCGGCCCGCGATGCCGCCGTCCGCATTGAACCGATCGATCGCCCATTGCGTGGCACGAATACCGTTCTCCCCCGGTGCTGCGGCAATGCCCGATCTCGGTGCAAGAATTCCAATTCGTACCGGTTTGTTTTGCGCGATCGCCGGGGCGCAGATTCCTCCCGTTACCGATAGCGCGCTGGATGCCGCCGCGGATTTCAGCAGCGTACGACGCGAAAGTCCCATCGTTTCCTCCCTCCGGTTGTCATCAGTGCTCGACTTTTGTTGTTGTCGTCCTGTCGCCGCCTGGTTGTCGGCGTCCCCTCGCCGATCGATGATATGTTGAGGAGATCTCAGCAACAAGCGACGAAGCTGCGGCATGCCGATGCATGGTCAATGCCGCTCGCTGCCTTGCAGGAAATCGTCGATCTGGTCGCCGGAAATAGTCCAGTCGTTGTCAAGGTTGGCGACGATGTCCTTCATGAAACGCTCTGACAGGCGGATGGCACGCTGCTTGTCGCCGAGGTAATCGAACAGGATTGCCAGAGCGAGCTGCTGCGGGCTCTCACCCTCGTACGTCCATTCAAAGCCGTATTTGGTGAAGCGCTTGACGTCGTAGTGCTCGTCAAGCCGCTTGCCGTCGACCGTCACCACCAGACCGTCGATGGTGCGTTTTCCCTCGTACATCGTCTTCATGGGTCACATCGAAACGGTCGCGCGCGTGAAGCTTTCCACATAATCCATCAGCTTGTCGCTTCTCTGAGCCGCAATGGCGCCATCGCCCCTTGCGATTGCACGCGCCTGCTCCGCGTGCAGGCGCGCGCACAGTGGCAAGTCGGCGGCCGTCCGATAGTGCATGTACCAGAAGCGGCGCGAAAGCCCCTGCAGCAACTTCATCGAGCGGGCGGCATAATCGTTATGCGCCGCGTCGATCATAAGCTGATTGAATTCGCGGTCGAGCCGCATGAAGGACATGTCGTCGTTGCTCCGTGCGGCGCGATCCATGCCGCGCGCGATCTCGATCATGCCGGCGCGTTGCTCGCGTGTGGCCCGCTCGGCGCCGGCGCGGCTCAGCAATCGCTCAAGCTCGCGGCGCACCTCGAGCAGCAGAAGCTGATGGCGCGGATTGATGTCGGACACCAGAATGCCCTTACGAGGCAGGATGGTCACCAGACCTTCTCTTGCCAGTCGCTGCAAAGCTTCGCGGATCGGCGTGCGCCCGATCCTGCAGGTTGCCGAGAGCATCTGCTCGGAGAGTATATCGCCCGGTTTCAGCCGCAACGTCACGATCTGCTCTTCGATCGCACGGTAGGCGCGCTCGGTGAGCGTCTCGATGCGGGGCGCCGTTGCAGTACCTTGATCAGGCCGGCGAGCCAGGCGCCCTATTGCGAGCGCGCCGGAACTGCCGGTTGCAGCCTTGCGAAGCGGCATACTACGTGCTCGGACCATTGAAAAGCTCGGTGAGATATATCTCGTATATTACGAACGGCGAATTTTCACCGTCAAGCAGAAGCGTCAGCGCAAAATTTTCACGATCAACGGCAGAAGGCGCATGTTTTCCTCGTCGCTCAAACGCGTCGATGCAGCCGATGCTCGATCCACAACAGCAGCGCATTTGCGAGTGCGGCGAATGCGAACAGCAAGACGGCGACCGCGATCATCTCCTCGGTTTGCAGGAGCGACATGGCATTCATGATCAAAAATCCCAGTCCCTGCTTCGATGCGAACATTTCCGCCAACAGCACACCGAGCAGCGTCACCGTCAAGCCAATTCTCAGGCCGGAGACGACCTCCGGAAGGGTCGCCGGAAAAAGCACGGTCATGATAGTCTGCCATCTCGACAGCTTCAGACTGCGCGCGGTTTTCAGATAGACCGGCGAAATATTGCGGATCGCAGCCATGGTGAGAAGAGCGACCGGAAGGACACCGTGCAGCGCGCCGAAGGCCATTTTTCCCGATATTCCGAGGCCGAAGATCAGCAGAATCACCGGATAAAGCGTGATCTTCGGCAGGGAATAGAGCGCAACCAGGATCGGTTCGCCCACCGCTCCCGATAGACGATGTGCCCCCATCCACACCCCGATCGCAAGTCCGATACCGTAGGCCAGGATGAGCGCGACTGCGAAGGCCGTGGCGGTGGCGGCCGCGTTCTCGGCAAATCGAGCAGTCGTCACCAACCGCGCGAGGTAAGCCAGTGTCGGCACCGGGCGCGGCAGAGCCGTCTCGCCCACAACAAAATGCAAGGCCTGCCACATCAGCAGGAGCACGATCGCAATCGCCAACGTGTCGGCGGCACGGCGCGCTGCGCTCACGACGGCTCCCGACCCCGGCGCTCGGCCCAGCGCAAATCCCATGCGTGCAGCACCATGTTGACGAAGGTCGCGACGATCAGGAGGAAGAGCATCAATGCGTACATTCGAGGGTTGTTGAAATCGGCGTATGCATCGGCGATGTCGCGCCCAAGCCCCGCCGGCGCCAGGATAAACTCGCTGGCGATGACTGCGATGAAGCCATAGCTGACGGAAAGCTTGACCCCGGTGAACAGGTAAGGTGCGGCAGCCGGCAGCTGCAATCGCAAGGCGGTCGCAAGCCTGCCCATGCGATGCACACGCGCGACTTTGGTCAAGACCCGCGGGACGCGATCCAGGCCGTTCAAGGTGGCGATGGTCATGGCGACCATGGCCGTGGCTACCCCTATCAGCAGGATTGGAACGAGGGAGAGGCCGAATATCGCGATCAGCACCGGGTAGAAGATGAAAATCGGCACCGCATAATAGGTCGCAAACAAGGGATCGAGCACCTCTCGCACGCGCGGCAGCGCATGAATCAACAGACCGAGCGCGAAGCCGAAAATCACCGACAGCACGACCGCCGCCGCGATGACGCCCAATGTCTGCACGATGTCGCTGTTGATTTCGCCGGAAGCAAGAATGCCTGCAAGCGAGGCCGCCATGTCGGAGGGCGCAATCACGATGCGCCGATCGATCAGACCGGTTCGGCATGCAACCTCAAGCGCACCAATCGCCGCAATGATGACAACGAGCCTGATCCTGCCGACGCGAGTCATTGCAAAGCCATGGCCTAATTCAGTGCGCCAGCGCCTTGATCGATTCGCCGCGAAGATTCGCCCACAGACGCCCGGTAATTTCCGCAAAGGCTGGCTCGCGGACGATCGTGCTGTCACGTTCGCGCATCCAGCCGGTCTCGATGATCTCGATGAAACGGCCGGGCCGGGCCGACATCGCTCCCACTCGGTCGGACAGCATTGCGGCCTCGTCGAGCGCATGCGTGATCAAGAGAACGGTCGCGCTGGTGCGCCGCCATAGCCGCAGGACCTCCTCTCCCATGAGCAGGCGTGTCTGCGCGTCGAGAGCGCCGAACGGCTCATCCAGCAAAATAAGTCGCGGTTGCAACACCAGGGTTCGAGCGATGCAGACGCGTTGGCGCATGCCCCCGGAGAGCTGCGGGGGATATGCGCGCGCGAAATCCCGCAGCCCCAGGAATGCCACGGCATCGTCGACGCGGCGGCGCACCTCGGCCGCGGACGCGCCGGCCCGGCGCAATCCGAATGCGGCGTTATCCCAGACGGTCAGCCACGGAAAGCTGGCGTCCTCCTGAAACACGACCCCGATTCCATCGGGGACATCCCCCATGACGGAACGTCCTTCGAACATCACCGTGCCAGCCGTCGGTCTCTGGAGACCGGCGAGTATTTCCAGCAGCGTGGACTTGCCACAGCCGGAAGGCCCCACGACAGAGAAGAATTCGCCCATGCGCAGATCAAGATCAACCGGCCCGAGCGCGTGCACCGGGGAGTGCCCGGCGGCCAAAGGATAAATCCGCGTCACGCCCCCCAATTGCGCATGACTTGCGTTGCTCGCGACCTCGCGATTCATTTCTTCACGGACTGCAGATCGCTGGGCAGGAACGACGTGTCAATCATCCTGGCAAGATCGACGTCCTTATCCAGGGATCCGACGAATTTCATCGCCCGGACGGCATTTTCAAGCCCTTGCATCTCGATTTGTCCTTCACTCCAGAACTTTGCCTCCACCAATTGATTGATCAGGGTCTCGACATCCTTCGGCGGCAGAGGTTCGTACACCTTGCTCAGGATCTGTATGGCCTCCTGCGGGTGCGCATAGATGAATTTGACGCCCTCGCGGCGCCCGGCGAGAAGTGCGCGTAGCTTGTCCGGATATTTTGCCATGAGGCTGCTGGTCGCGATCCCAACCGCCGGCGGCAACAGAGGAAGATCTTTCGGGCCGAGCAAGACGCGGTATTTGCTCTCGCCGCCCCGCGTCAGGAACAGAATCCCGGGAATGCTGGTGGCGTCGACAACGCCATTCTCCAAGGCCGTGAGCGCGCCGGAGAGGCCGCCGAGCGCGACACGCTGGACATCGTCGGGCTTCAAGCCTGCCTGCTCGAACACCAGCACCGCGGTCATTTCACCCAACGACTTCGGATTGCTGATGGCGAACTTCTTGCCCTTGAGTTCTCTCACGGACCTGATTGGGGAATTCGGCATGACGATCACAACGTTGTCAGCGAGCGAACGCGATCCGAGACTGACGATCTTGATGTCCTGGCCTTGCTCGATCGCGGCAATCACCGGCGCCGGAGAGACATCGCCGAAGCCGAGATCGCTCGCGATGGCGCCGCGTACGGAGGTGCCGCCGCCGGCACCCGAGATCACACCGGTGATGTCGATCCCCGCTTTCTTGAAGAAGCCCTTCTCAATGGCAACGCCATATGGCGCACCGGACGGATCCGCCTTGTACTGAGTGATGAGAACGTCTTCCGCCCTCGCGGCCGCGCTCGCCAACGTGAAAAGCGCAGCAATGGCGATGCTGCTCCTGATCCTCGACATGGGTTCCTCCTCTCAACGTTTCTGGCTTTCTAAGCGGTGGGGGTCTCGCTGACGAGCGTATTCTGCCGGATTTCTTCCCGAACCCAAATCCGTGCTCGGTGATGGCAGCCAAGGTCTCAACTGGCTAATATCAAACCCAACAAGAAGGATCGCCAAGATCCAGTTGACCCAAGGGAAGACCCGGAGGCGGACATGGAAGCGCAGCCACTTTGGCGCAAGGTGGCAGTTCTGTGGTTCTCGGCGCTGTGGGCTGCCGGCGCGGCACCGGCCGTGGCTGAGAATTACCCCGACAGACCGGTGAAGATCATATCGGATTCCGCGCCCGGCAGCGCCGTGGACGTGACCCTGCGGGTTATTGCCGATCGGTTAAGCCATTCGCTGGGACAGCAAGTTCTGGCCGTCAATCATCCAGGCGCCGGCGGCGCCATTTCCGCCCGCATCGCAGCCGATGCCGAGCCTGATGGGTATACGCTTTTCATGCCCGCTCTTTCGGCCTTCCTGGCGGTGCCGGGCAAGGCAGCAAATCTTCCGCTCGAATTGCCCCGCGACTTCACGCCCATCGGGTCCGTGGTCCAGCAGCCGATGTTCGTCGCAGTCGCTCCCTCCCTCGGCGTCACGACGCTGCCGCAACTGATCTCGCTCGCAAGCAAGCGACCGGGTGAAATCTCCTACGCCGCGACCGGCATCGGGAGGCTGACTCACCTCACCGGCGAACTGTTGCAACAGCGAGCGGAAATCAAGTTGCTTCTGGTCCCGTATTCCGGCGGGCCCAGCCACGCACTCAATGACATCATCGGCGGGCGCATCGGCATGATCATCGAAGGTTATCCGGGCCTTGCGGGGGCGATTCAAGCAGGCGCAATCAAGGCGATTGCGGTCGGATCGGCGCAGCGCCTGCCGGACTTCCCGGATCTGCCCGCGGTCGCGGAAACGCTCTCCGGTTTCGAGGCAGTGGGATGGCAAGGGCTTGTGGCGCCGGTCGGCACGCCTGACGCCATTGTCCGCAGAGTGGGCGAGGACCTGCGCAAAGCGCTTGACCAATCGGAGGTGAAGAAGCAGCTCGCCATGCGGGGCGGATACACGCGCCCAATGGCGCCCTCCGAAGTCATCGCCTTTGTTCGAGGTCAGCAGCAGACGTGGAATCCGATTCTGCAGAAGCTCGCCCAAAGTCAGAAATGATGCACAAAGCAATTCGGTTTTCGTTGCCTTGCCGGCTTTGGTCGATGCTTCGCCTGCTTTTCGACCTGCCCCATGGCTCGCGCCCTCGTCCTCTTCGCGCGCCTTCGTTCGGCACTTTTGCATCATCGCAATGGCCAAGCAAAACTGAGCTCGTGACCATCGGGATCAGTCAGGTGGAAGAAGCGCTCGCCCCATTCCGCGTCGCGCGGCGCCGTATCCGGCTTGTAGCCGGCCGCGATTACACTGGCATGGAGCGCATCGACGTCGGAATGGTAGAAGATGACACGTCCCCACCACGTCCAGGTCCGCGCGGCGGGTTGGGCGACCAGATTGAGAAAGCTACTTCCCGCCCGAAAGCTTGTGAACCCTGCATCCTCGCCGCCGTGAACGATCTCAAATCCCAGCCTGCGATAGAAATGCACCGCACGCGCCATGTCATGGGTCGCAAGCGTCACGGCGCTGATGCTCTCGATCATCTGGGATTGCTCCGGGCGCAATGACATGAGCCCTCTGCGGCTGAGCTTTGCCTGCGGAAACTACGATCGCATGGCGGCGTTGCGCTCCGGCGACGTGACCGTCGAGGGTATCGATCTCAACTATATTGCGATCGATTCTCCGCGGGAAATCTTCGATCGCATGGGGAGCCGGCAGGAATTCGACATCGCCGAATTCTCCGCCTCCGAGTTCATCAGCCGTTTCGCGCGCGGCGACTGCCCGTTGGTCGCGCTTCCAGTGTTCCCGTCGCGCGTGTTTCGGCACAGCCACATCTATATCAACAAGCGCTCGGGAATCAAAACTCCAAAGGATCTCGAGCATAGGCGGGTCGGGGTGGCGCTCTACACGCAGACGGCAGCAGTGTGGGTCCGCGGCCATCTTGCGCACCAATACGGGGTCGATCTTTCGACCATCCGATGGGTCGAAGGCGCGGTCGACAAAAGCGGCCGCCACGGCAACCCGAGTGCGCCGCCGCTACTTGAGCCCGCGGCGATCGAGCACAACAACAGCGGCCGGTCGATCAGCGAGCTTCTCGCGGCGGGCGAGATCGATGCGCTCGCCGGCACGCGCCATCTGCGTGCGCATCCGGACGTGATCCCGATCTTTCCGGAG
>Ga0209040_10003063_pt1 | contig 12888 bp, 12 predicted proteins | sample BogFormECP12_OM3_FD_188240 | JGI IMG/M metagenome (GOLD analysis project Ga0209040, IMG submission 188240) | Bog forest soil microbial communities from Calvert Island, British Columbia, Canada - ECP12_OM3 (SPAdes) (version 2) | ecosystem: Environmental > Aquatic > Freshwater > Wetlands > Bog ... | reverse complement strand
GGCATCGAGGCCCGCGCGCCGGAGCGCACCGACAGAAGCAGCGGATTGGCCGCGTCGCCGAAGAGGCGCCCCGTCTGCCGCTCGACTTCCGCGACGGCCGCCTCGACCTGCGCCGCGAGGTCGGGCGGATAGGTTTTGCCATTGGCGTAGAAATAGGTGCAGACCTCGGTGGTGAGCGTGAAGCCCGGCGGCACCGGCAGGCCGAGCGACGCCATTTCGTGCAGGTTGGCGCCCTTTCCGCCGAGAAAGTTGCGCATTTCCGCCCGTCCCTCGGCGCGGTCGGCGCTGAAGGTGTAGACCCATTTTGTCATTGTTCGCTCCTCACATGAGCGCGGAGGCTGAGCTCACTCAGCTCCGCGAATGCAGTCCCATCCCAAAGCTCACCCAGCCGACGCCGTGGAACAGCAGGTCGACGCCGAGCAATGTTCCCAGCACATACACGCTGTCGACCGGCCAGTGACTGACGATGATCGATCCGAGCAGAATTGTTGCGGCGGCGGCGAGAAACACCATCATCCGAGGCTGGCCGGGAGGAAACTGGGTCGCGAGATAGATCCGCACCAGGCCGGCGGCGATCAGCCCCGCCCCGAGCATGAGCGTCAGCACGACGGAGGCGAGCAGGGGGTTGACGATGCAGAGCACGCCGGCGGCGAGGTAGAGCAGCCCGCCGATCACCCACAAGAAGAACCGGCCCCAGGTGCGCGAGTGCATGCCGATGCAGATTTCGGCCGCGCCCGCGATGAGAAAGAGAGCACCGTTGAGGGTCACGGTCGCGATCGTCGCAACGAGGGAAAAGAACAGCGCGGCGAAGCCCAAGACGACCAACAGAACGCCAAAACCGGTAATCGAAGCCCATTTCGCGCGCAGCCGCTCGATCGCCTCGCCGAGGCTGTGGGGGGTAGCGCTGACGTTCGACATGATCCTCTCCCGTCTCCCCCGGAGCTTTTGAGCGCGCAAGCCCTAACGTGTCCGCCTCAGTTCGCCCAAAACCTGCGCGGCGTATTCCACCATCGGCACGATGCGGCCGTAGTTGAGCCTCGTGGGCCCGATGACGCCGAGCACTCCGGCGATGCGATGGTCCCCGGCGCGTAAGGGGGCCGCGATCATCGACGAACCGGAAAGAGAGAATAGCTTATTCTCCGAACCAATGAAAATCTTGACGCCGTCGCCGGACTCCGCGCGATGCAGGAGGTCGATGACGTCGGTCTTGGTTTCGAGGTCGGCGAACAGCGTCCGGATGCGCTCCAGATCTTCCGCGGCGCGTACGTCGCCGAGCAGATTGGCTTGTCCGCGCACGATGAGCTGGTCGCGCGCTTCCGACGCGCCCGACCACGAGGCCAGACCCGCCTCGACCAGGCGGGCCGCGATCTCGTCGAGCTCCTGGCGCGCCTTGCGCCGCGCTACTTCGATCTCCGCCGTCGCCTCGGAAAGCGTGTGGCCGCGCGCCCTCGCGTTGAGATAGTTGCTCGCCTCCTGGAGCGCCGAAGCCGGCAGGCCATCGGGCGTGGCGATCACGCGATTCTCGATCGTGCCGTCTTCGGCGACCAGCACCGCCAGCGCCTTGTTGGTCTCGAGCCGAACGAACTCGACGTGCTTCAGTCTCAGATCGGTCTTGCTCGTGAGCACGACGCCTGCGCCGCCGGTGAGGTCGGAAAGCAGGCTCGTCGTCTCGGCGAGCGCGCCCTCGAATCCGCCGCCCTCGGCCGCCGCCCGGACCTGATTGTCGATGCGCGCCCGCTCCGCCCGGCCGAGGTCGCCGAATTCGAGCAGGGCGTCGACAAAGAACCGCAGGCCATGCTGAGTGGGCAGGCGTCCAGCGCTGGCGTGGGGCGCGTAGATGAGGCCGAGCTCCTCGAGATCCTGCATGACGTTGCGCACGGACGCGGGCGAGAGCGACATCGGCAGCATGCGCGACAAGTGGCGGGAGCCGAGCGGCTCGCCGGTGGAAAGATAGGAGTCGACGATGCGGCGAAAGATTTCGCGCGAACGCGCGTCGAGATTCGCAAGCGCGCCGCTATCGGCGGCGGGGCGGTCGAACGGGGCGATCATGAGCGAGAGAATGACGGCAAGGCGGGCGGGACGCAAGGCGGGCGCGGCGCGCTGAAACGCCGCGCCCGGATTTCCGCACCAGTTTTGACAATTGCGGCAGCTTGTCGCGAAGGCGTCGAGCAGTTCGTCTCCACGACCGTTCTCATTCGGTCCAGCCCGACCGTTGTTGGCGCCACGGCGGACGTGTAGACAGGTGTTGAGTTGATCGACGCCTCCGGCAGCTTCAGAGGCGTGGCACCCTGAGGCGAAATGGCGTTTCTGATCAAAAGGGCCCGCGACATCTGGGCGAACCTCGCAGCGCTCGGTCGCGGCCCGATTCGATATGCCTATCTCGGCGATCACACTGCAATCGCCAGCACGCGCGGCAATTCGCTGCTGCTGCTCGATACGCGCGATCGCGCGTTTACGCCGCATCTCGCGCTCGCCGGACACTGGGAGTCGGATGTCGAGCGCGCCCTCGTAAGGCTGCTCAAGCGTGGCCAGCGGATCGTCGAGGTTGGCGCGAACATGGGTTACCATACGCTGACAATGGCTCGCGCAATTGGCCGGACCGGCCGCATCGACGCCTTCGAACCGAATCCGCGCATGTATGAGCTTTTGGCCGACACTATTCTCATAAACGGCGTCCGGGACATCGTGACCTTGCATCAGAGTGCGGTGCTGGATCGGGCAGGGCCGGTGAAATTCCAGTTCAATCCGCGCTTTGCCGGGGGCGGCAATGTCGTGATCGCGGGATATGAGGATCCCACCAACCAGCAATTTGAGGTTCCAGGCGTCCGGCTCGACGAAGTCCTGGGCGCCGGACCGCCAGTGGATCTCCTGCGCATGGACGCGGAGGGCAGCGAACCTCTGGTGCTCAAAGGCGCGGAAGAATTGCTGCGGCGTTCGCCACGGATGCGGATCATGATGGAATTCTCCCCGATCATGATGGGGCCGCGTGTCGACGTTCCTGCGTTCACCGCCTGGCTGGCGAATTTCGGGTTTAAGGCCTGGCGCGTTCAACCGTCGGGGGCGCTGGCCGCCGTCGCCATGGCCGACCTGCCGAAAGCGCCGCATTGCGAAATCGTGCTGTCGCGCGATGTTCCGCCGGGAGCGCGCTGATTGGCGCCGCTCTTTGAGCCGCAGTCGATTCCCGGCGAGATCCTCTTCAGGAACAAATTGCATGCATAGCGCACCCACTCGAACCGGCGGACAGATCCTGGTCGATCAGCTCGTCGCTCAGGGCGTTTCGAGGATCTATTGCGTCCCGGGCGAGTCGTATCTGGCTGCCCTCGACGCCATGCATGACGCAGCGATCGAGGTCACCGTCTGCCGGCAGGAGGCGGGCGCCGCGATGATGGCGCTGACGGAAGGGCGCCTGACCGGGCGGCCGGGCGTCTGCTTCGTCACCCGCGGTCCAGGCGCGACCAATGCCGCGCACGGGGTCCACATCGCGGAGCACGACTCCGCCCCGATGATCCTGTTCATCGGCCAGGTCGAGCGGGCGATGCTGGGACGCGGGGCGTTCCAGGAAATGGATTACCGAGTTTTTTTCGGCTCCGTCGCCAAGTGGTCGACCGAGGTCGAGCGTCCGGCGCAAATCCCCGAAGTCGTGCAGCGCGCCTTCCATCTTGCGATGCAGGGCAGGCCAGGGCCGGTCGTGATCGCTCTGCCCGAAGACATGCTGGTGGAGACCGCCGCGGTCGCGGATTCGGAGCGCGTCATGCCGACGCCGATCTGGCCGGGCCTTACGCAGATGGCCGAATTGCAGAAGATGCTGTGGAACGCCGAGCGGCCGATCGCGATCCTCGGCGGACCGGGGTGGACCCAGCGCGCGAGCGCGGCCTTCGCCCGATTCGCCGAGCGCTTCGACATGCCGGTCGCCGGCTCGTTCCGCCGGGCGAGCGCTTTCGACGGCGAGCACCACAATTACGCCGGCGAGATCGGCCTCGCGGCCAATCCGAAGCTGAGAGCGCGCATCGAGAGCGCCGACGTGGTCATGCTCGTTGGCGGGCGCATGTCGGAGGCGGCCGCGCAGGGCTATACGCTGTTTGACATTCCGACGCCGCGCCAGCGCCTCGTCCATGTCCACGCCGACGCGCATGAGATCGGCCGGAACTATCGTCCCGCGCTCGGCATCATCGCGACCTCGCCGGAATTCTGCGCGGCCCTCGAGGGGGTTCAGCCGCCGTCAGCGATCCCGTGGTCGGCCGAGACCCGACAGGCGCGCGCCGATTACCTCGCCTGGAGCGAGCAGGCCCCGGTCAACCCCGGCCGCGTGCAGGTGAGCGAGATCATGTTTGCGCTGCGCCGCCGCGTTCCGGATGCGATCTTCACCACCGGGGCCGGAAACTTCGCCATCTGGGTCGGCCGCTTCTTGCGCTTCCGGAGGGTCGAGCAGCAGCTCGGGCCAACCTCCGGCTCGATGGGCTACGGCCTTCCGGCGGCGATCGGAGCGGCGCGGGTCTTTCCGAAGCGCACGATCGTCTGCTTTGCCGGCGACGGCGACTTCCTGATGAACGGGCAGGAGTTCGCGACCGCCGTCCACTACGGTCTTCCCATCGTCGTCGTGCTGATCGACAATGGAATCTACGGCACGATCCGCATGCACCAGGAGCGCGAGTTTCCCGGCCGGGTGATCGCCACGCAACTGCGCAATCCTGATTTCGCCGCTTACGCCCGCGCCTTCGGCGGCCATGGCGAGACGGTGGAAGAGACGGCGGCATTCTTGCCCGCATTCGAGCGCGCGCTGGCTTCGGGCCTGCCCTCGATCGTCCATGTGAAGATCGACCCGGAAGCGATCACACCCTCGACGACGCTGAGCGAAATCCGCGCCGCGGCGCTCGCGAGGCGCGGGAGCGAGTGATAGGCCCGGCGGGCGATGGCTGATCCGCTTCCTTCCGCGCTCATCGTCGCGGCGGGGGCGGCCGTGGCGGGCTTCGCCCAGGGGCTGACGGGCTTTGCTTTCTCGGTCGTAGCGTTGTCGATCTGGGCCTGGGCGCTGCCGCCGCAGACCGCAGCGCCGCTCGCGGTTTTCGGCGCGCTGGCCGGCCAGATCGCGTCGCTTGCGTCGGTGCGCGGCGGATTCGAATGGACCCGGATCATCCCGCTCATCGTCGGAGGCTGGCTCGGCGTGCCGCTCGGCGTCTTCCTCCTGCACCATGCGGATCCGCAAAACTTCCGGCTGGCGGTCGGCCTTCTGTTGACCCTCTACAGCCTGTTTGCGCTCTTCCTTCGCCATCCCGCCGTCATCCAGCGCGGCGGACGCGGACTCGACGCGTTTTTCGGGCTCATCGGCGGCGTGCTCGGCGGCCTTGGCGGCATGTCCGGCTTTGTCCCGGCGATCTGGACGCAGCTGCGCGGCTGGAAGCGAGACCTCAGGCGCGCGACGATGCAAGCCTACAACATCGCCATGCATGCCGCGACGATCGCGGTCTACGTGGCGTCCGGGACGCTCGCGCATGCCGATCTCCGGCAGTTTCTCATCGTCGCGCCGGCGATGCTGATCCCGTCCTGGGTCGGCGCGCGCCTGTTCACGCGGTTCACCGACAGGGGTTTCACCCGGGCCGTGCTTGTCGCCTTGCTCGCCTCCGGACTCGCGCTCGTCTACGGGTCGCTTCGCGCGCTGACGATGTGAGGAGTGAATCGGCTTGTGCGGATTGGCGCCCGTCTCCTATAGCAGCGGCGAATGGCCGCAAGGGTGCGACAATGAACGTTGACGAGGCGCTGCGACAGTTCGCCGAGGAGGAGAAATTTCCGCGCGCGGCGATGACGTGGGCCCTCGAGAATTGGGAGGCCGCGTCGCCGCGATTCGTTTCGCGGCTTCGCGCTTTCGCGGCAGGCGGCGACCGTTCGATTTCCGCGAAAGACGAGGCGTTCTGCATCGTCCACCTTTGTGGCCAGAAGGGCGAGACGCGCGCTTACGAACCGACATGCCGCCTGATCGCCGACGATCCGAACATCGAAGAGTGGCTCGGCGACGGTGTCACGGAAACCCTGCCCGGCATCCTCATCAAGGTGTTCGACGGCGATGTCGAGCCGCTGCAGCGCGCACTGGAGGCGCCCCGCGGCAACGAATTCGCGCGCAGCGCAGCGCTCGCCGCGCTGGGCTATCTCGTCCGCGCGCAGGGCGTTCTCAGTGACGAGGACATGCGCCTCTATTTGCGCAGGCTCAGGCTGGATGCGGCGCCGCGCGAAGAATCTGAATTTTGGGTGACCTGGGCGATGACGGCGGCCGACCTCGGCTACGGGGATTTGCGAATCGACGTCGCCATGCTGATGAAGGATGGACTGATTGATGAGTGCGATTTCGACCTCGACGCTTTCGATCGACGCGTCGAGCTCGTTCGCGATGATCCAGCCGGTCTCGCCGGGTTCCACGGGGCCGGCGTTCTCCCTCTCGACGATGCTGTCGAAGTGCTCGACGCCTGGAGCTCGTTCAGCGAGGATGATTTCGATCGCGGCGAGAACGTTTTCGATTCCGACACGGACTCCGAGGACATCGCCGCGCCCTACCTCAACCCTCTCCGCCGAATAGGCCGCAATGATCCGTGCCCCTGCGGCAGTGGCAAGAAATACAAGAAATGCTGCCTTGGCGCCTGACGGGCGTTTTTAGCTGACGATTCCAGGGCCACTCAGGCGCTGCTTGGCGCGTAGGCAGCGGGGTCGAGAGACGCGGGCCTGCCCTCGAGCGACAGCTCCGCTTCCCGCGCCGGCGTGCGGGCGATCACTTTTCCGCGGCGGATGACGAAAAGCCGCGTCGCCCGCAGCCGCACCGCCTCGATCGGATCGGCCGCCTGGAGCAGAAGCATGTCGGCGTTCGCGCCGACAGCGAGTCCGTAGCCTTCGAGCCCGAGAATATGGGCCGGAATTTCCGTCACGGCGTCGAAAGTCCAGCGGATCGCCTCGCGGCTGGTCATCGGCGCGCCGTGCACGGCCATGTGCGCCACATCCAGCATGTCGGCCCCGCCGAGGCCGTACCACGGGTCCATGACGCAATCCTGTCCGAGCGCGACCGGGATGCCGAGCGCGCGCATTTCGGCGACCCGGGTCATGCCTCGCCGCCGCGGATAGGAATCGTGGCGGCCTTGCAGGGTGAGGTTGATCAGCGGGTTGGCGATTGCGTTGATGCCGGATTCGGCGATCAGCGGCAGCAGCTTCGAAACGTAATAATTGTCCATCGAATGCATCGACGTCAGATGCGAACCCGTCGCGCGGTTTCCGAGCCCGAGCCGATGGGCTTCCGCGGCCAGCGTCTCAACGTGGCGCGACTGCGGATCGTCGCTCTCGTCGCAGTGCACGTCGATCATCAACCCGCGCTTCGCGGCGATCTCGCACAAGGCTTTGACCGACGCGGCGCCGTCGGCCATCGTGCGTTCGAAATGCGGGATCCCGCCGACCACCTCGACCCCGAGATCGAGCGCCCGCTCCAGGTTGCGCGCGGCGTTGGCGGAGCGGAAATAGCCATCCTGCGGAAAGGCGACGAGCTGCAGGTCGAGATAGGGCTTCACCTTCCTCTTGACCTCGAGCAGGGCCTCGACGGCGAGCAGGCGGTCGTCGCAGACGTCGACATGGCTGCGCACGGCGAGCAGACCTTGCGAGACCGCGAGATCGCAGTAGCGGAGCGCGCGCTCCGCCACCGCTTCGTGGGTCAGCCGGGGTTTCAGTTCTCCCCACAGGGCGATCCCTTCCAATAACGTGCCCGAAACATTGAGCCGGGGCAGCCCGAGCGACAGCGTCGCGTCCATATGGAAGTGGCAGTCGACGAACGGCGGTGAAAGGAGGAACCCGCGCGCGTCGATGGTCGTGTCGGCTTCGGCGGCGATTTCCGGCCCGATGGCGGCGATGCGGCCAGACCCGACCGCGATATCCTGGCCTTTGCGCCCGTCTGGCAGGGTCGCATTGCGGATGATCAGCTCAAAGGTCACTCACGTATCTCCGTCAATCCTCGCGCACGCCGCTGCGGCCGCCTTCGCCATAGACCGGGCTCGGATAGCGGTTGGAGGTGAAGCGAATGACGAGAACCGCGAGCGCCAGGATGAGCGTCGCCCCGGCGAGGATGAGCACCCCGAGATCGGGCTTGGCCTGCTCCTGGACGAAGCCGATCAGATGGCGGGTCAGGGCGGTGATGCCGACATAGAGCAGGAAGCGCACCGGCATGTGATTGGTGCGGAAATAGATTCCGACCATCGAGCCGATCTCCAGGTAAATGAACAGAAGCAGCAGATCCTCGAGCGACGGATGACCCTTCAGCACCATCCCATAGAAGGTGACGCCCGCCGCCCAGACGGTCGCCGCGCCGATGGCGAATAGACCAACGAGATGAAAGCCGTCGGTCAGGAATTGGCCGATCGGATCGAGGAAGGACAGCATCCGCCTGCTGCCGGCTCTCGCTGAGTTTTTCTCGATCATGCCCAGCTCTCCCTCGTCAGCCCAAGCGATTTCAGCCCATTCGGCGAACGCCCGCAAACTCGGCGGCTAGAGGCCTGTCGATCGAGGTCGGAAGGACAGTCCGACAAGCCTCTAGGCGCGCTTGCCCGCCGCCCAGTCCAACCCCTGCTCCAGCCGGTCGTTGCCCCAGAACACCTCGCCGTCGTCGGTCACGAGAGAAGGCGCCCCGATGATTCCGAGCTCCGCTGCGCGGGCGCACTCGGCCTTGAGGCGCGCCTTGTTGGCCTCGCTCTCCGCCCGCGCCAGGACAGCGTCCGGATCGAGTCCGAGTTTGGGCAGCAGCGCGGCGATCGTCGCGCGATCGGCGATCGGGAGACCCTCGCCGAACTCCGCGGCATAGACCTGTCGCGAGAACTCCGCCCGCTCCTTGCCTTCGAGTGTGAGCGCCACGCGCGCCGCGAGCAGACTGTTCTGCGGGAAAGGCTCGGGGCGCCGGAGCAGCAGGCCCAGGGCGTCGCAGATTCGCTGCAGGTCGCGCCACATGTAGCGGCCCTTGGCGGGATAGATGTTGAACGGCGAATCGCGCCAACCCTGCGAAGCGAAGATCGGCCCGAGCAGGAAGGGCCGCCAGACGAGAGAAACGCCCCTCGCTTCGGCGAGCGAAGCGACGCGCATAGCAGCGGGGTAGGAATATGTGCTCGCAAACTCGTACCAGAACTCCGCCGCCATCGCGCTCTCCCTGCCGGAGGGTTCTCGCATGGCGCGGGGCGAGACGAAAGCCAGCCTGACGCAAAAAGAGCCGCCCCGTCCGGCGGACAGGGCGGCTCGGTTTCGATCTTGAATTTCCGGTGCGCGATCAGCTCTTCGGAGCTTCGGCCGGCGCGGCGGGGGCGGCCGGCTCCATGGCCTTCGTCTTGCTCGTGTGATGGTGCGACTTGTGGTGATGCGAATGCTTCATCGGCTCCTTGGCGGGCGTGGCGGCCTCGCCGGCGGCGGGAGCGGCCGGAGCGGCGCCCTGATCGGTCTGGGCGAGGGCGGCAAGAGGAGAAAGGGCGAGGGCGGCGCTGAGGCCGAGGGCGGCTATCTTGTTGAGCATGGGAAGGTTCTCCAGTGCGAGTCGTTTGACCCGTCGTTTTTGCACTGGAACGGATGCGCCCTTGCAGATGAATTGATGATGAACGGTCAAGGCGTCGGTTTTTTCGGCGTTTGACGGCGCGACGGACGCCCTCTTATGTACTGCGCATCATGTCGCACAACAGTTTTGGCCATCTCTTTCGCGTCACCACGTTCGGCGAGAGCCACGGGGCGGGAATCGGTTGCGTCGTCGACGGCTGTCCGCCGCGAATTCCGCTCGAGGCGGCCGACATCCAGGCCGAACTCGACCGCCGCCGACCGGGAATGTCCCGGTTCACCACCCAGCGGCGCGAGCCGGACGAGGCGCGTATCCTCTCCGGTGTGATGATCGACGAAAAGGGGCTTCAGGTGACCACGGGGACGCCGATCGGCGTCTTCATCGAGAATGTCGATCAGCGCTCGAAGGACTACGGCGAGATCAAGGACAAGTATCGCCCGGGCCACGCGGATTACGCCTATGACGCCAAATACGGCATCCGCGACTATCGCGGCGGCGGGCGGTCCTCGGCGCGCGAAACCGCCGCCCGTGTCGCCGCGGGGGCGATCGCCCGAAAAGTCATTCCCGGCGTTAGGATTCGCGGCGCGCTGGTGCAGATCGGCAAGCTCAAGATCGAGCGGGCGAACTGGGACTGGGAGGAGGTCGGCAGGAACCCTTTCTTCTGCCCCGACGCCGCCGCCGCCGGCCGCTTCGCCGACACCCTCGACGACGTCCGCAAGGCGGGCTCCTCAGTCGGCGCCGTCGTGGAGATCGTAGCCGAAGGCGTTCCCGCCGGCTGGGGCGCGCCGATCTATGGCAAGCTCGACGCGGAGCTTGCGGGCGCGCTGATGAGCGTCAACGCGGTCAAGGGCGTCGAGATCGGCGACGGCTTCGCGACCGCCGAGCTCACCGGCGAGGAGAACGCCGACGAGATGCGGCGGGGGCCGGACGGGCGGCCGAGCTTCCTCTCCAATCACGCCGGCGGCATTCTCGGCGGCATCTCGACCGGGCAGCCGATCGTCGCCCGCTTCGCCGTCAAGCCGACCTCGTCGATCCTGACGCCGCGGCGCACGGTCACCCGTTCAATGGAGGAGACGGAGATCGTGACCAAGGGCCGCCACGACCCCTGCGTCGGCATCCGCGCAGTCCCCATCGGCGAGGCGATGGCCGCCTGCGTGCTGGCGGACGCGTTCCTGAGACACAGGGGCCAGGTCGGCGTCTAGTGGTCAAAATCGAACACTTGGCGCCCGAGCCAGGATGTCGCGAAAGGGCGGGGGCGATCATTTGATGCGATAGTGCCGAGAGCCGGTTCGCGCCAAGACCTTGCGTTTTGGCATTTTGCATGTCCGCTTTCGCGTCAAGGTCATCCGGGCGATGCATCGTCCAGCTTGGACGGCAGCGTGAAATGAAAGACGGCGCCGCGGGGTGAATTGGCGCTCGCCCACAATCGCCCGCCGTGCGCTTCGATGATCGAACGGCAGATCGACAGCCCCATCCCCAAGCCATTCGGTTTGGTCGTGTAGAAGGCTTTGAAGAGGTGCTCCAGAGCGGCCGGGGCCAGTCCCGGGCCCGAATCGCGCACGGAGACGAGCACGTCGCCAGACTCGGTTGTCCCGGCGCTGATCTGCAATTCGCGCGACCGTTCGCTCATCCCGCTCATGGCTTCGAGTGCGTTGACGATCAAGTTGAGGATCACCTGTTGTAGTTCCACGCGATCGCCTTGAACCAGCGGTAGGCCCTCGGCCAGATCGGTCTGCACCAGGACGCTGTTCTTCGTCGCTTCGTTTCCGGTAAGCTCGATCACCTCGCGAATCGCCGCATTGATGTCCAGGCGCTCGTCGCTTAGCGGAGCCTTCTTGATGTGATTGCGAATCCGGCCGACGACGGTGCCGGCCCGGTTGCCGTCCCTGACAATACGGCCGAGCGCTTGCTGAGCCTCGTCCAGATTCGGCGGTAGGGCGCCTAGCCAGCGGAGCGCCGCCTGAGCGTTGGTGACCGTCGCGGCGATCGGCTGGTTCACTTCATGGGCGATCGACGCCGTGAGCTGTCCCATCGTTGCGACGCGGTTGGCGTGCGCCAGCTGCATCTGCACCTCGCGGTACCGCCGCTCGCTCTCGCGCGCCTGTGCTTCCGCCTGCTTGCGCTCAGTCAAATCGAGGACAAAGGCGACGCCTTGGCTCTCACTTTCGCCAAAGCTCGCCGCTGCAAGCAAGATGGGCGCGCGGCCGCCGTCCTTCCGCAAGTACTCCTTCTCGATCGGCGGCCGAAGCCCGGTCTGCTTGTGCTCTTGGATCCATTGTGCATCGCGCTCACGCCAGTCCAAAGGCGTCAGGTCCGTCCAGCGTATTCGCCCCGCCACGAGGTCTTCGCGGTCGTATCCCACGATACGGAGAAAGGCGTCATTGGCCTCGAGAATGCGACCATCGAAATCCCAGATGAAGATGCCGACGATATTGGCCTCGACCAGGCGCCGGATCTTGGCTTCGCGTTCCGCCAGATCGCGATAGAGCCGAGTATTTTGCTCGGTTGCTCGGAAAAGTTCGGTGAGGACAAGCGCCCAGCCAATGCTGACGATCAAGGTTTGATCAATAACATTTGAATAAGGGAGGAGGCCACGTGTGAATTCCCAATACCACGGCAGATTCACCGCGCCGCGAATGGCGAAGAGGTAGCCGAGAACGCGATTTCCAGCGAGTTGCGCCCGAGAGAGGAAGAGATAAGCGATCCATAGATAGAGGAAGGCCACCAATTCGGGGAGATAAAGGATGGGCGCGATGCCGAGCGTCACGAGCATGAGCTCCGCCGCGACGTAGGAGATTATCGCGCCTATCGTGAGCGCAGTCGCGGGCACCCTCCGTCCCGCAAGTACCAAACAACCGGCGAAGAGCAGGAACCCCGCGCTGATGTACGCGCCATCGGCGACATAATCACGCCAAGGCAGGTGGCCGGTAATATGTTCCACGGCGACTAAGAGAACAGCAACCGCAACACCGCCGAAGGACAAGCTGAAAGCCAGGAGATGGCTGCCGCGATACTGACGCCACAGAATGAGGAATACGATTGCGACGATCGCGTTTGTGGCGCCAGCGCCTAAGCCCGGCAACGCGTCGATCGGAACTAGCTTCGCAATGTCCATCTGGGACTTAACGACCGCTGATGCCCACACTGGCCGCGACCCAACCGCTCCCAAGGTGATCCTAGGCCCGGATTGTCACTGGTGCGCCGAGAAGCGTTGGTTTTGGGATTGGATAGTATTGATCTTGTACGACACTGGCTATGGCGTTCGCCGAGCCAATCATGCGGGCGGGATTCTCGGCGGCATCTCGACCGGGCAGCCGACTTCGCCGTCAAGCCGACCT
>Ga0209040_10003062_pt1 | contig 12889 bp, 17 predicted proteins | sample BogFormECP12_OM3_FD_188240 | JGI IMG/M metagenome (GOLD analysis project Ga0209040, IMG submission 188240) | Bog forest soil microbial communities from Calvert Island, British Columbia, Canada - ECP12_OM3 (SPAdes) (version 2) | ecosystem: Environmental > Aquatic > Freshwater > Wetlands > Bog ... | reverse complement strand
GCGAGCGCTCAGTGGGGCTTTTCGTTCTGGGGGTGAGCCTCGGCGGGTTTGGATTGCGGCGCCTTGGCGGGTTGCTGCTGCGATTGCACCTTTTGCGTTTGCGCGGCGTGTTTTTGTTCCAGCTGTTGTGTTTGTTGCTGGTGTTGCTGCTCGACCTGCTGCTTCCTGGCGTCGTTGGCGTTGCTTGTGTTCAGTTGCTGGTGTTGTTTTTCTTGCTGTTGCGCCAGCTTCTGGTGGTCTTGGTTCTGCTTGGCCACCATAGTGTCCTGTTGCTTCTGATATTTCTGATCGGTTTTAGCGTTGCCGGTGTTGGGCGCGGAGGCCGTATGCGGTGCGATCTCGCTGGCGTGCGAGTTCTGTGTGCGCGCAGCGGCCGGTTGTTGTTCCGGCTTAACATTGCTGGGAGCAACCGCTTCTTTTTCAGATGCTCTGTTCGGCGTAGCAGCGCGCGCATTGGCGGCTTCGGGCCGGGCCGCGGTCTCCGACTTGGCCACCGCGTTCGCAGGCGGATTGCCGTGATTTGCTGAAGCGCGCAGCTCAGGGTTGGAGCGGGCTTCTTGCACGTGTGCGGTCTGTGCGGCTACCGGGGCGACATGGCGCTGGCGGCCCGCAGCCTCTTGCTGCGCGGTGGCGCGGGCTTCGATTCCGCCGCTGCCGCCGTTGAAGCTGACGCGCGTGTTGCTCTCGACCACTCTGGTGTTGTAGGTATTGTGAATGATGGTGGTGTTTACGCGATTAACGGAAGTGTTGTAAGCGAAACGGCCGTTGTCCCAGCGGCCGCCTTCGTAGCCATTTCCACCATAGCCGTAGCCGTAGTTGATGCCACCGTAAAAGCCGACCGTCTCACCCCAATAACCTTCATGGAAGGCATACGCGTTGCCGCCCCAGCCCCAATAACCCGGAGTCCATAGGTAGCCAACTTCGGGAGGTTGAATCCAGTCGCCGGAAACCCAGTAATAGCCGTCGTCGCCGTAAGCCCAATAGCCGGGCGTCCAGAGATAGCCGTCCTCAGGGCAGATGGGCTGCTCGTAAACCGGCAGCACCGGTGGTGCGAGGGTGATGGAAATGCCGATTTGACCAAACGAAGCGGCCGACATGGCTAGTAACAATACGGAGAACAGCAACGAACGAATACCAAACAGATTGCGCATTGTGCTTCTTTCTGCCCGATCAGCCTGTGAAGCCCGTTGCTGCATTTGGCTCGCGGACGCCTAGAGTGAGGAGGCGACTTACCGAAGGGAACCTGGAGAACATCTTTGGAGTTCGACAGTAGAGCCTTACGGCATCTTCCGCGATACGGTGCTTGCTGTAGGATCCCGAATCACATGCGGTAGGGGCGGGTGAGGCCGTTACTGATTGAGCGTGGGACGGTGAACGCTTCTTGCTGGGTGGTCACCGCGGGTCTCAAGATGAAATTCATGAGTCAGGACTCCCCTCGCAGGTATAAGGCGGCCTACGCTCCCTCGATGGCGGGCGAAATAGCGAAGAATGTAAAGTTGGCTCCAGGCGAGGTAATTTGTTATTCGCGGGCGGTTCGCGAGCGAAAAAACTGGTTCATCGCACAACCGCGCATGTTGGCGATCACTCCACTTAAAATAATCCTGCTGGAGCACGATATGTTCACTGCGGATTGGATTCTGGAGATTCCTCGATCCTCCGTGGAACAAGTTTCTCGCGGAGAGAGCGCCCTTACCCGGTGGGTGAATCTTAGCTATTCCGATGGAGGCGGGACGCGCGCCGTTCAGATTCAGCCGATGCTTAAGCATGTGTCCGAGGAAGCAAACCATGAGTTGTTCGACGTGCTCAACGCCTTCCACAAGGGGCAGCTTCCGTCAACCGCGTGAGTTAGCAGCCAAGATTGCCGCTGTGTCGCGTGTCTCTTTGATTGCCAGTTTACGGAGACGCCCGCTCACTTGACAGCCGTTTGCCCCGCGCTCACAGTCTTGGCATGACACCTCTCCTCGTCCTCTGTCTCGCCTTCGCCATTGGTCTTATTTGCGGCCTGCGCAGTATCGCATCTCCGGCGACGGTGGCTTGGGCCGCGTACCTTGGCTGGCTTCCGTTGCGCGGCACGCCTTTGGCTTTCCTCGGCTCGCTCCCGGCGGTAATCATCTTCACCTTGGGAGGCATCGGCGAACTAGTCGGCGACAAGCTGCCCAAAACCCCCAGCCGCACGCATCCCGTTGGACTCGCCGCGCGGGTGGTCACCGGCGGCCTCTGCGGCGCGGCGATCGCTGTGGCGGGCAATCAGTCGTTAGCCATCGGCGCGGTTCTCGGAGCGATCGGCGGCATCCTCGGTGCCTTCGCCGGCTATCAGGTGCGCACCCGGCTGGTCAAAGCCCTGAATGTCCCGGATTTCGTCATCGCTGTCGCCGAAGACCTCTTCACCATAGCCGCAGCCCTTTTCCTTGCGTCGCGCGTTTGAGGCTATTCAGCTAACGCGCAGTACTCCAAAAGAAAAAGGGGCGCGAGAAATCCCGCGCCCCAATTCCAAAAATGTGTCGCGGCTTTACTTGAAGAGTTTGGTGAAGGTCCAGAACAGAAATCCCGACAGCATCATGGCCGCGGGCAGCGTCAAGACCCACGCCAGCGCCAGATTGCGCACCGTGGACATCTGAATCCCCGAGCGGTTCGCCGCCATGGTCCCCGCCACGCCCGATGATAAAACGTGCGTGGTACTGACCGGCAGCCCATAAAAGTCCGCCGCGCCAATCGTAGCCATGGCAGTGATTTCCGCCGCCGCGCCCTGTGCGTAGGTCAGGTGGTTCTTGCCGATTTTCTCGCCCACCGTCACTACGATGCGCTTCCAGCCCACCATGGTGCCCAGCCCCAGAGCCAGCGCCACTGCCACCTTTACCCACAGGGGAATAAACCGTGTAGCGTGATCGATATGCTTGGATTTGAAATTCTTCAGCATAGCTGCATCCGCCGTGGACAGGTTGCCCACGTTGGATTTCAGCATCAGGCGAATGGCTTCGCCCACCACGTACATGTCGTTACGGAAGTTGCGCACTTGGTCGTTGGGGACTTTGGAAAGCTCTTTAAAGATTGCCAGTTCCGTGCCGATGCCGTTGACCATCTCACGCAGCGCCAGCATGGTGCTGGGTTTAAACTCTTTGGTGCGGATATAGTCCGTCAGGTCTGTGCGCGGGTCGCCGACCACAGCCCCGGGCTCTATGTACTTGTCCAGGCTTGCGGCGGTCTGCGCCGATACGGCGATGAAGTCCTGCGACTCCGCCGCGCTTACCGCATGGTTCAACGCATAGGTCGTGGGCACCGTGCCGATCAGGATTAACATGATCAAGCCCATGCCTTTTTGCCCGTCGTTCGAGCCGTGGAAAAAGCTCACGCCCGTGCAGGTCAGAATCAGCAGCCCGCGAATCCACCACGGCGGCGGCTCGTTGCCCTTCGGCGCTTCGTACAGGGCTGGATCCTTGATCAGCGCCCGCATAATCAATAGCAGTAAACCGGCCACGAAGAAGCCCACGATAGGCGAGAGCACCAACGACTTTCCGATATTCGTGGCCTGCGCCCAATCCACACCGCTGGTTCCGCTGCGCGCCTGCATCAATTGGTTGGCGATACCTACGCCGATGATCGAGCCAATCAGGCTGTGCGAACTGGACGCTGGCAATCCGAGCCACCAGGTCCCCAGGTTCCAGATAATCGCCGCCACTAGCAGCGCAAACACCATCGCGAACCCCGCACTGCTGCCCACCTGCAAAATCAACTCCACTGGCAGCAAGGACACGATGCCGAAGGCTACCGCTCCGGACGACAACACCACGCCGATGAAGTTGCAGAATCCCGACCAGGTCACCGCAATCTGGGGGTCCAGCGAGTGGGTATAAATCACCGTGGCTACCGCATTGGCCGTATCGTGAAAGCCGTTCACAAACTCGAACGCCAGCGCCACGAACAGTGCGATGCCCAGCAATACGTATGGCAGGATCGAAGTGTTTTTCACTCCGATCAAATCGTGCGACAAGCTGTAGCCGATGTAGACGATTCCGACGAGCAATACCACGCCAAAAACCATCATCCCAACCGCTCCCGGGCCCTTCGACAGTTTTTCGTGTACCGCCGCGTGATGCCCTGGCGCCGGAGCTCCTGCCGGTGTTGGTGCTGTAACTGTAGCCATCGCACTCCTGTCCAATCGAGAATTCGTCGCCGGTGTCGCGACGCTCACACCCATTCATTTGTCGTAGGACGGGAGGTTTATAGCTCAGGGGATGTTACAGCTGTATGAATAAAATTTGGCGGGAGGCTGATCAGGCGCTACGCCGTGGCCACCGCGGCGGCTGACATCTTACCGTACCCGGCGCTGAATACCGACAGAGCGCCGCATCTTCCCGTTGCTTTGGTTTTGCCCTTCTCAAACGCCTTAAGCAGGAATAAGATTTCGGATTTGGAGGTGTTCCATGCCATTCAACATCATGACGTTGTCGCGAGTGGATATGCCCGTCAGTCTTGCCGAGGGCCTGAAAATTCTTGAACGCGACCAATACTGCTGCCGGTACTGCGGATTAGATGGCAAGGCCAGCTTTGAAAACGCGTTGGTCATGTCCGTTGATTTCGTGGTGCCACGCGCACGCAAGGGTAAGAAGGACCCTAGCAACCTGGTGGCCTGCTGTCGGCCGTGCAACATGATCAAAGGCACGCGGGTGTACAAGAGCTTCGAGGACGCCAGGAAATTTGTGCTGGCACAGCGTGAAGAGTTACGCCGCGCATGGGCAGCCCAGCAGCCCCGGCCGGCTGCCAAGGCCGCTTCTGCCTGAACAGGTTCCAGACGTACGTTGTCGCGGAGGGGCCATCTTCCCCGACTACGAACTTTCCGACCACACTGCGAAACGCCGTAAGCTCTCCGAGCTGCAGGGACCACATCCCATGGTTCTGGTGCTGAGCCACGGAGCCTTCTGTCCTAAGGACCGCCGCCAGGCGGAACTGCTGGTGCAACTCCATCGTGAGCTGGAGGTGGCCTATTGCCGGCTGGTCACAGTCAGCACCGACAATATTACCGAGACGAATGAATATCGCGCCGGGGTTGGCGCCCACTGGCCCTTCCTCTCCGACCCGGGGCGCATGGTGCAAAAAGACCTCGACATCGCCGAATACACCGACCCTCTCCACAATCCCATGATCCCTCACGTGATTGTGCTCGAGCTCGGCCTGGTCATTTACAAGGTCTACAACGGCTATTGGTTCTTTGGTCGGCCCACCATGGAGGATCTCCGCCAGGATCTCCGCGTCGTCACCAAAAAATGCCGTCCGGACTGGGACATCACCACCCCCGAACTGAAAGCCGCGTGGCAGCAGGGCCGCAAGGAACTTTTCTATCCATACGGCAAATCATTCGTGCAAACTCTCGGTGAACAGGATTAGGAAAAGTGAGGCAAGTTTGCACGCCGTTCCCAATTTAAATGCGCGCTCGGACCGAACATCAGCGGAGGACAACAAAATTCTCCTCGCCTCGCTCCGGGAAATGACCATAGCCACGATTTGAACGCCATGAAACGCGGCGGTCCGCGGCGCGTAGCCATGCGCGCCTCAGGCGAGTATTCTTACGGCAGGCTGGCGCGCTCATGACTTCCGCCGTCCCACTGCCCCAGTAGACTACGGCGCGTCAAATTTTCGTTGCATTGAAGTTTGGAGGTATGCCATGCCTGGCTTAGCAGAGGAAAAAAACCTGGATACCATGGACCATGTGGCCATTACGGTTGCGAATATCGCGGAGACCGTGGACTGGTACAAACAGCATTTTCAATGCAAGGTCGCTTATCAAGATGAAACCTGGGCGCTGGTGGAATTCGCCAACATCCGCCTCGCGTTTGTGCTGCCGTCGCAGCATCCCGACCATTTCGCCGTTCTGGGCGATCCGAGCGTCTATGGCGAACCCAAAAAACACCGCGACGGTACTTCCTCTGTCTACATCCAGGACCCCAACGGCAACAACGTAGAAATCCTGGCTCTGGCCGAGGAGCCCGCGAAACGGTAGCCAGCGTGAACCACTCGCAAACCCTCCAGCTGTCCCACACTTTCGCCACCGTCTTCATGACCGGCGTGATCTGGTTCGTACAAGTCGTTCACTACCCATTGCTCGCCGGGGTAGGCCCTCAAAACTATCCCGCCTACCAACAACAACACGAACAACGCACCGGCTGGGTCGTCGGCCCCGTCATGCTCTTCGAATTAGCAACGGGAATCTTGCTGGTTTTTTATGTGCCCCAGCGCGGCAGCCATCTCTGGCTAACCGTCAACCTGGCGTTACTAGCGGCAATCTGGCTCTCCACCTTCTTCCTGCAGGTTCCGCAACACCAGCGCCTGGATTCCGGTTTCGACCCCGCCGCCTACCACTTTTTGGTGGTCTCGAACTGGATCCGCACCGTGGCGTGGTCGGCGCGTTCGTTGGTGCTTTTCTATTTGCTTGCCAACTGTCCGCCGAAAGTCCTGTAGAGGAGAATCTATCGCTCCGCGTCCCGGCGTCGCAAGGAGTTAGCCTTCCTCTGGCAGGCCCCGTATGGTGGGAGAGCCACGCACTGCGGGTCGTTACTTCTTTGCCGCATCCGGAAGGTAATCGAACTTCCCCGGCTGGCTGAGAAAGAAAATGCACTCGTTCGGTGAGATGCACTTGGTGATATGCCGCTCCCCGCCCTTCTGAAACCAATAGGAGCCCACCGGAAGCGGCACATCCGCGCTTCCCGGCAATCCATTCACTGCCACCCCGGAAATCACCACGGCGTAGTAATCTTCGGTATGCGTATGTATCGGACTGATGAACCCGGCCGGCATTTTGATGAATGTCCCGTGCGCGCCATGCGCCAGATCGCCGTACGCCGGTCCGGCTTGCAGTTCGCCGTGCCCACCGTCGCTCACGCCGGTGGGGAAGTACTTCACCTGGGTAACGGGGAGGTTGACCGAAGGCTTGCTCTCCTGAGCCCCGCTGATGGCGATGCCCGCACCCGCCAGAACTGCGACAACGAAAAATTTAACGTATTTGCTGTCCATGATGTGTTGTTCCTTTTTAGTATTTTATCCACAACGGTACAATAATAGCAGGGCAAGGTTTAATATTCAATATGGTACAAAAAAGAAACGCACTATCGCCGGGTCGCGGCCGTCCCCGCCAATACGATCCTCAGCGTGCCTTGACGCGGGCCATGGACGCTTTCTGGCGGCAAGGTTATGCAGGGACCTCGCTCGATGATTTGAGCGCGGCGACGCTGATGAACCGCCCCAGCCTGTACAACGCGTTCGGCGATAAGCAGCGCCTCTATCTGGCCCTGCTGGACCGCTACATCGGTTCCACTACCGCGGCTATCCGCGAGGAGTTGCTTGCACCGCAGCCTCTCAAGGAGGTGTTGACGCGATTCTATCGCCGCATGCTGAAAATGTATTATTCACCGCGCGGAGAGGCCCGCGGCTGCTTTCTGATCGCCACGGCTGTAACCGAGTCCATGGAGAACAAGCAAGTACGGGCCAAGTTGGCCGCCGTCTTGCACGGTGTTACACGCGCACTTGAAGAACGCTTTCGCGCGGCTGAGGCGAGCGGAGAACTGCCGCCCAATGCGGACACTGCTGCACTCGCCGCGACGGCCTCGGCGGTGTTGCATTCCCTGGCGATTCAGGTACGCGCCCGAGTTCCCCGAGCTTCGTTGCTGGGGAGTATCGACTCGGCGGTACGGTTGCTTTGCGCCGGGGCGCGAGGTATGCGAAAACGCCGACGAAACTCCAAGTCCTGAGCATGGCCTCCGCGGGTATTCCAAGCGAGGTTTGAGATTGCAGAAACGCGCGAGTTTAAGTGTCGCTGCAGGCCACTATGGTATTGGCTTCTTCCTCCGGATGCGCGCGGCGATTTGCTAGCCCCACGCCCGCGAGCACCAGCAATCCGCCAAAGATCTGAGGCGAAGTCACCTTTTCCGACAAACAAAACGCCGCCAGCACCGCGGTTAGCGGCCCTTGCGCCAATAGACTTACCGAGGTAACTGTTGCGGGCAGGTGCCCCAAAGCATAGGTCAGCGCCAGGTAGCCGCCCAGTTGCGTCACGAGTCCAAGGCCCAATAGCGCTAGCCACGAATGCCCCGGTGGGATGCGCAGAGAAATGCGCAGCGCGAGGCAAAAGCCCAGCAGAAAAAGCATGCTGGACAGCATGGCTGTGCGCAAGAACACCAAAGTGCCGATGCTGGAACGAACTTTTTCGGTGATCATCAAATAGCCGGCGAAGAACACCGCCGCCGCGACAGACATGGCGTCGCCCACACCAAATCCGATGTGTGTGGTTAAGTCCGACCACACAATTGCCGCCGTGCCCACCAGTGCCAACAGTAATCCCAGCCAGAAATTTGCAGACGGCCGGCGACGAAAAATCAGCCAAGTGAGCAGCCCCACTACCACGGGGGAGTAATTACCCAATAGCGTGGCGTTGGCCGCCGAGGTGCGAAGAATTCCGGTATTGAAAAACGCCAGGTCTAGGGCGAAGAATAATCCACCAGCGGAAATGATCCAGATTGTTTTGCCGTCCGGGTTCGTTTCGCGCACGGCGTCGCCGCCCGCGCTTCGGAAAAACCAGGTGGGCGCCACCAGCACTGTCGAAATCAGCATGCGATAGAACGCCGACGCTGTCCCCGGCATGTCCGTCCAGCGCACGAAAATTGCCGACCAACTGACGCACATCACTCCGCCCACCAGCGCCAGATAGGGCCACAATTTGTTGGTCTTGTCTGCCGTCGTCATCTTTGTCGCTGACCATGTTTCACCTTCACCGCCCCAAGCAAGCGCTTTGGGCCGCTGACAAACGGATTTCCGCGCTCATAAAATCGCAGTAGTTTGTCCGCCGCACGCGAGATCCCGATCCGCACGGTGCGTGCAATCGCAAGAGTCTTACCGTCCTTGCGGAGTTCCTGAAGTTCGCCGAGCCACAACGCGCTGTCCGCCGAGCACAAATCCAGCCCGTCGTGGCTGCGATCAATTTGCAGCGCCGCGGCAACACGGCCCGGCCCGCGCGTAAGGTCGAGCAGTTTCGTGGTGCCGCGATGACGCTGCATCCACTCCACGCCTTCGAGTGGCTCCAGCGCGCGAATCAAAATGCCGCCGGCGGTGCCTTCCGGCTCGCTGGCCACGTTCAACATAAAGTGCGCGCCGTAGTTGAAATATATGTAGGCATGGCCGGGATGCAGATACATCGAACGAATGCGCGGTGTGGGACCGCGAAAATGATGGCCTGCGGGATCGCCGGGGGGATACGCTTCCGCTTCCACGATGCGCCCGCTCAAGCGTCCGCAAGGGAGATCGTGCACTACCACTTTGCCGATCAGGAAGCGCGTGAGTTTCACCGTGTCGTGCGGCAATTCTTCGCGGCGCAGTCTACGAATTGTGAATTGCGGAGCGCCTGACGAGTTTGACGCACTCGGCGCGCCGCGTGCCGCATTAGCGTCCTCGTCGGCGTGCGGTGTCGCGGGCTGCGTGCGCATCGCGAACCTAACGTTGCACCTGCGCCACCAAGTCTTGATACTCCGGGCGCTTGCGGATGTACGCAGCCACGTACGAACATGCCGGAACCACGCGCAACTGTTGGGCGCGTGCGTACTCCAGCGCGGTTTCCGTGAGCTTGGCCGCTATGCCCTGGGCCTCAATTGGCGGAGGGACTTCGGTGTGATCCAGGGAGATTAATCCCGGCGCGCGATGGTAAGCCAGCAGCGCGGTGTAACCGTCGACGGTGGTTTCAAATTGTTGCGCGTCGTCGTTGTGCTTCACGTGCAGTTCGTCCGGGTTTAGCGCCATGGTCGAAATTCCAAAGTACCGAGTTCTAAAATGGCAATCGCAGTGTGCCGAATTGCCAAAACATCAAGCGGTGTTGCCGTCTCCCGGCTCGGTGTTGAAGAGACGCGCCAGCTCCGCGTGATCCATTACCACCGCCGGGTCGCGCTGAATGGCGTCAAAATATTTTTTCTGGAAGCCGTCGCCGGATTCCGTGGGAGTAAACATTTTGCGCGCTAGTACGAAAGATTCGCGCATGTACTCGACGGTGACGGGTTCCTTGCCGGCCAGGGTTTCATCTATACGCACCACGAATTCGGAGATGTTGTGCAGCCAGGCGAATTGCGGGTCGTCGATGACCAGGCGGAAGAGTTCGCCGGTGTTCACCGCGCCGTGGTCACGTTCGTAATCGCGGCGCTCCATGTTGAGCAGCGTTTTGTGGATGTGCAGCAGTGCGTGGCGCAGCGCGGTCAATTTGTCGTGTTGCGGAGAATTGTCATTGGCGTCGGCGTTGGCATCGGGACGCGGGGTGTTGTTGTCAGTAGGCATGGTTATTCGGCACGTTTAATCATGGTAGCGTTTTTCGCCGACCGGCAAAGCAATCGCCAGGCGATTGCCTTGCGGTGGCAAGGGGCAGGTGGCGTACGGTGTGTAGGCGCACGGGGGATTTTCGAGTTTATTGAAATCGAGCACAAGCGTACCGGGTTTGTCCAGACCGTGGTCCGGTAGCACCGTATAAAGGAATCGGCAAGCGTGATAGGTGGTGGAGGAGCTGGTGGTGTCGCGCAGGATGAAGAAAAGTTGCGTGGCCTTGGGATCTTCGAGCACCGGTTCGACGCGGTAGGTCTTGCCGCTCAGGGTGAATTCCGCGGCGCCAGGCACGGAAGCGTCATAGGTGGTGCCAATCAGCGTGGCCAGCGAGATGGTTTTGGCGGGAGTGTAGGGAATCCACTTGGCGGTGACGTGATACGCGGCGTCTGGCGCGAACCATTTTGCGCCGTGAAAATTTACCAGCGCGGGGGATTTGGAGTCCTTGACGCGCAGTGCGAAGCGATCGGCGCGGCGGATAACGTACATATTTAGTGTCCCGATGGTGATGTGCGGGGCGTTTTTGTCGTCATCGGGATCCACGGGGATCAATTGCTTTTTGGCCGCGACGCCAGCGACCAGCAGCTCCGGAGGAAAATCCGCGCCCCCCGGCGGCAGAAGCTGCACTGCATTGTTTTCGAGGTGCAGGATACCGAGATGCGCGGGGCTGTTGGCGGCGAGATGAATCTTGTTGTCCGCGGCTGACCCAAAGGAGTTGTCGCCTTCGGAGAGCCACTCCAGGCCGGTGAGGGAAAGCCAGCCCGCCGGTTTCTGGAGATCGCTGGTGTGCTGCGCGCGCCAGGCGGCCAGGTCGCTGGACCACTTGGCGTCTTGCGCGGAGGTGGATGGGAGAACCAGTGTGCCACCGACGATCGCGGCGAGAAGGAAGAGGGACCGAAAATAAAAAGTTCGCATCACAAAAGTATAGCCTTAGTCGTTTTCGGGCGTCGAGCCGCGTGGCTGCTGAGTGCGAAAGGCGCACAGAAGGAATTCTGTGCCACTGGTAGGGCTAAGACGCGGGTGGGGTTACGTCCCAGACGGAGTCGACGATGCCGCCGCGGAAGTTGGTGAGGTTCCAGACCCAGATGCCCGGTTGGGTGGGCTCCGAGACGGCGACGCGATTTTCCGGCAGGCGCTGCTCGCCGATGGCGTGTTCGCCGGTGTCCCATGGCGATATAAAGAGTTGCGGCTTGGTGATTTTCCAGCCGGCGGTGGCGTAAGCGGAAAGGTCCACGGTGAAGGAATAGAGTTGGCAGCGGAGATTGTTGCCGGTGTGGAAGTGCACGTCGCGGCCGCCAGCGCAGAAGCCGTTCCAGATTTCGAGGGTTTGGGAATGGCAACGGCCAGGTTGCGGCGTGAATTTGTAGGTGAACTGTGTGCCGCTTTGTGCAAAGTCGGTGATCTCGTCGGCGGCCGCTTCATTGTGCGGGACGGCTTCGCCCAGTTCGCGGGGCTGCATGTCCTGGGTGGCGACGAGATAGCCCTTGGGATTTGTTTGGTAGTTAAAGCGGAAGGGATCCACGCAGTGGTTCTTGGGTGAGAAGCAGACGCGGCGGGTGATGCGCGCGGCATTGTCCGATAACTCGTTGGAAGGCTGGCCGCCGCGCTGGGCGACGAACTTCTGCTTGTCGCCGATGAGTGGGGCGACGCGAACGGTGGTTTCGTAGGAATCGATCTCGTAAACGTGGCGATGGCCGACGGGGACGAGCAGCGCTTTTGCCACTTCGCTGTAGCGCAGATCGTCGCGATTTTTGGGGCGGATGACGGAGGCGTGATCGCCGGGCAGGGCCACGGTGAGCTCGAAGGAAGCTTCGGCGGAGGCGGAATGCACGACATTGTCCTCGGTGCCGAAGAAGGCCACGATGGGGATGGGGCAGTTGCGCTCGTCGCACTGCATGGCGTTCATCACTTGCTGCTCGATGGCGCGACGGGTGTCGGCGGCGGCGGAATTGAAGGCGCGGAGGCGCTCTTCCTGGGGATTGTGCAGGAATTTGAAGAGCACTTTGCGCGCGCCCAAGGCGATGTTGGAGCCGAGGGTGGGCGTGGCGATCATCAGGACTTCGCGCACGCGGCGCAGGTCGCGTCCATAGCCGCTGTTCAAGCGGCGCACCAGCCATTCCTGGATGACCAGGCCGCCCTGGCTGTGGCCGACGAGATACAGCTCGTTGTAGTCGATGGTGAATTTTTCCTCGACGAAGGTCTCGAACTGCTTGGCGATTTCGCCGTACTCCGGAATTTTCTGGATGGGATTGAAGAGGCCGAAGGCGATTTTGGATTCGTAGGGGAAGGGAACTAAATCGAAGGCGGCGGTGATGGCGGGGTCGCGTTTGAAGAGTTTGAAGAGGGCGTCCCAGCAGGTGACGTCGCTGTTGATGCCGTGGACGAAGATGGCCAGGGATTTTTTCATTGGGCGCGCGGGGTGCAACCTTGTGGCGATGCAACGCTAGGTGAGGCGCAGCTAAAGGCGCACAGACGGAAGTCTATGCTACTTATTTGCGCCACTGCCAGAGGATCTTCCACAGGGTGACGAGTTCCTGCATCATGCGCG
>Ga0209040_10003061_pt1 | contig 12893 bp, 18 predicted proteins | sample BogFormECP12_OM3_FD_188240 | JGI IMG/M metagenome (GOLD analysis project Ga0209040, IMG submission 188240) | Bog forest soil microbial communities from Calvert Island, British Columbia, Canada - ECP12_OM3 (SPAdes) (version 2) | ecosystem: Environmental > Aquatic > Freshwater > Wetlands > Bog ... | reverse complement strand
CGCGCTGCGCAGCCTGTTCGCCATGCTGCGGCCGAACGACCTGGTGTTCAACTACCTGGTCAGCGGCTGGCTCAAGGGCGAGTCGCCCGCGCCGTTCGATGTCCTGGCCTGGAATGACGATGCCACCCGGACCACGGCGAAGTTCGCGCGGGACTCCAGCAAGCTGGCCATGGAAGGCTGGGACGGCCCCGGTCCGACGATCCTCGGCGTCAAGACCGATTTCAGCAAGGTCAGCTGCGACACCTACCACGTCGGCGGTTACACCGACCACATCACCGCGTGGCGGGCCTGCTACGACACCGCCCATCTGGTCGGCGGCAGCAACAGCGACAAGCAGATGACCCTGATTCGCTCCGGGCACATCCAGTCGGTCGTCTACCCGGCGGACAGCGAGCGCTATGACCGCTGGTATGGTCCGCCCACGCCTACGGATCCCGACGAGTGGGTCAAGACGGCCGCCGTGGAGAAGGGCTCGTGGTGGGGGCCCTGGACCGAATGGCTGATCGCCCGCTCCGGCCCCGAGAAGGCGGCCCGGGCGACGCTCGGCAACCGCCAGTACCCGCCGCTCGCCGAGGCCCCGGGCACCTACGTGTTCGAATAGCGCCGGACCCGCCGCCCTCGCCTTGAACATGGCCACGATGGCAACGGTAGCGGCCGCGCCGGTGCCTGTTCGGGTCGGCACTCCGCCGCCGGTTCACATGAGGATGCCCGGAGTTGTGTGACCCTCCGGGCATCCTTATTCATTCCCTGTGATCGTCGAGGTCATCCGCCAGCAGGCGGGTGTACTGAGCCGTGCACTCCTTAGCGGTTTACGTGATCCTGAGGTGTTCGACGAGGCGCCAGGTCCCGGACCAGTTGCCGACGCTGGAGAACGTTCCCCAGCCGGCCAGGCTTGACAGCCCGCCGTGCCCGGTACCGCCAGAAACGACGAGGAAGGTGCCGTAGGTGAAGCCATTCGCCGATGTTGTCCCGTAGAACCGCATCATCACCGTGCCAGCCTTCCCGCCGAAGCGGCACTGGCAGGTGTCGTAGGCGATGAACGACCTCGATCCGTCTGGGTAGACGGTGGACAGGACCTGATCACCAGATTGTCCTGGCATGGCCTTCGGATTGAAGGTGCCTGACCCGCGGAGGCCGGTTCCGCTCAGGACGAAGTTGTTCAGGTCGCCGGTGATGGTGTAGCCCGATGTCGTCGTCACAGGGGGCAGTGATGTGACGTGGGTCGCAGTGTGCTTTCCGAAGTAGGTGTTCAGGCTCCAGGTGCTGACCGAGATGTGCTCGAGCGGGCCAGCAGACACAGGAGGAGGCCCGGGCGATGCCGCAGGGTTGGGCTTGACGACGTTGAACCCGCACTCGCCGGACGCGAACCCTCCAACCAGGTTCGGGGCCGCCATGGTGTCCCCGTACTGCACCGCCGGGTCGTTGTTCAGGCAGGTCATGTTCCCGCCCATGAGATTGTTGTTGATCTCCATGCCGTCGGGGTCGCTCGTGACGTTGCGCACGTAGGTGAGGCTGCCTCGGACCTGATTGCGCAGCGACCCCAGCCAGCACGTCTGCACGCCTGCGATGGTGAGATTGCCGCCGATAAAGCTATCCTCGGCGTCGGCACCGCGCTCGCCGCGGAAGCCGTGAGCACGGTCGGGACCGTCAGCCCGATCAGAGCTACAGTGGCACCAAGTGCCATGCGTGCGATTATTGTCTTCATCGATACCCCCCTTTGGGCTAAATTGGCGTATCCCTGTGCCTCGCCGGCGCGGGAATCGCCAAATTCTCCCTTCGTCCGCCACCCAGGCGCGGTCAGCAGGGGATCGACACTGGGGCAAACTTTACGCCAGGAGGCAGCACGGGTGCCTTTGCCGGAGATCTGGGTCCAGGGTGCGGGTTAATCCAAGGTCGCGAGGCATTTTCGCGTCCGGGTCGCTGCTATGCCCGGGAGTTGCCGGGCAGGTGCGCGCGACTTTGACCAAAGTTGGGCGCTCCACTCACCATTCGGACGGCGAACCTGGCAACCTATTCTTCCGTCAAGCACCAGATTTCCACGATAGCCACGGTGGTGGCCTGGCGGGCCAGGCTACCGGCCGGGGGCCGGCCGGCGGGATGATGACATCAGGAGATCAGGAGATGAGTGATGCGAGTGCTGATGATCGCGCCCCCGGGCGCGGGCAAGGGGACTCAGGGCGCGCTGATCGCCGCGCACTTCGGCATCCCGCACATCGCGACCGGCGAGCTGCTGCGCGATCACGTCGCGCGGCGGACCGCGCTGGGCCAGGCCGTCCAGGCGTATCTGGACCGCGGCGAACTCGTGCCCGACCAGGTCGTCCTGGACATGGTGCGGGAGGCGCTGGTCGCCGCGAAGGCGGCCGGCGGCGGGTATGTCCTGGACGGGATCCCGCGGACCATGCACCAGGCCCGGGCGACCTACCAGATCGGCCGCGAGCTCGGGATGACCGCGGATGTGGCGCTGCACCTGCAGGCCGGCGACGCCGAGCTCATGCGCCGGCTGCTCGCGCGCGCCGCGCTGGAGCATCGCTCCGACGACACGCCAGACATCATTGCCCAGCGCCTGGCCCTGTACTATGACGTGACATCCCCCATCATCGCGTGGTACCGCGCCCGCGGGATCCTGGTCTCGGTGGATGCGATGCGTTCCGCGCAGCAGGTCGGCCGCGAGATCCTGGCCGCCCTGGAAGCGATGCGCCCGTTCCTGGACCAGGTACCCGGGCAGGCACGGCGTTCCGTTGACCTCACCGGCCTGGGGGACGCATTCGGCGCCACCGACGGCACATCCGGCTGAGCCCTCCGGCCGACCACCAGGGCTGGCCCCGGCCCGGGCATGACCGCTGCCGGATATCAGCCACGGCACGACCTGCTCAGCGCCGCCGCGGAAACCGCTGCTCGAAGCCGGGCAGCAGCTAGTGCGCTGAGTTGATATTGGCCCATACTCGGACGCATGGGCGCTCGCGCACCTCGCCGCGGCGACGGGCCGCTAACTTTCTTCATTGCGTACGCCGCACCGGATGCCGCGGTCGCCGAACGGCTCTACTGCTTGCTGGCGATGGAGTCGACGGTCTTTTTGGACCGTCGTTCGCTGCGGCTCGGCGACGACTGGGACCGCGAGCTGGTGGCGGCGCAGCGGCGCGCGGAGATCACGGTGGTGCTCGTCTCTGATCACACCGAGGAGGGCTTCTACCAGCGTGAGGAGATCGCGACGGCGATCGATATGGCCCGGCAGGGATCGCACAGGGTGGTACCGCTTTGGCTGTCGGGGACAGGTCCGCCGGACGCCCTCCCGTACGGGCTTCGCATCAAGCAAGGCCTGGCCGTGCGGGACACGAGCGACCTGACGGAGGTCGCGCGGAAACTGCTGCAGGAGGGTCTCGGCTCTGAACCAGCAGCGTTTCCCTTGTCTGCTGCGACGCCGTCGGCGGCGGAGGCCATGTCGATCAGCCCGCCAATCGGTCAACTTGACCATCCGGTTCATGGCCGGGACGCGTTGCTGAACTTGCTGTCCCTGGCCCTGCGTGGTCCGTATGGAGAGTTTCACGTTCTGGCGGGCATGGGCGGCGCGGGTAAGACTACTGTCGCCTTGGAGCTGGCCCGTCGTGCAGCCGACCACATGCCGGTGTGGTGGGTAACGGCAGCCTCTCCGGCCGCTCTTGCCGCCGGGATGCGGCTGGTTGCCGCGACGCTGGGGGCTTCCGCCGATCAGCTCGACCGGGCATGGGGCGGCACTACCATCGGCGCCGCAAACTTGCTGTGGACCTTGCTCGACGACCGTCACGGGCCGTGGCTGCTGGTAGTCGACAACGCCGACAATCCCCGGATACTGGTCCCCGCGGGTATCAGAGTGGCCGACCACACCGGGTGGGTCCGCCCGGCCCGAAATGGGGTCGTGGTTGTCACCACTCGCGACGCGTACATCTCCACCTGGGGATCGCACGCTCGGGTTCACAGCGTCAGCCGGCTGCCCCCTACTGACGCAGTGCGCGTGCTGTTCGATCTCACGGGCGGGCGCGGCGGGACGGAGGCGGCCGCACGTTGCCTCGCGGATCGCCTCGGACGTGCACCAGGACGAGCGGAGCCGTGTTCAGGCGACTTTGATGGTCCAGTCGCCGACGCGAGCGATGACATCGACGGTGCCGCCGAGGGCCTCAACGTATCCGCGGATGGCGTCCACTTCGGTGATCTTGCCGTGCTCGATTTGCGAGACCCGCGCCTGTGTGACGCCCATCATGGCAGCGACCTGCGCTTGGGTAAGCCCGGCGTTCTTCCGCAGCTGCGCGAGCTGATAGCCGCGCTGCTCCGCGCGCATCTCCGCCCTACTTCGCTCACGCTCTGCGACGCGGTCGGGAGCATCCCAGCCGGGTTCAAGCTCCCGGATCTCCCGCTTGGTGTCCTCCCAGCGGACTGCCTTCATCACTGCTCCTTCTCGCGGTTCTCTCGTTGGTAGACCGCATAGCGTTCCTCCGCGAGCGGGATCGCTTCCGCGTACCACCCGCTCCAGCGTCCCGCCTTGTCTCCGGCGACCAGGATGATCGCCTCGCGGGCGGCGTTGAACACGAATAGCAGGCGTACCTCGCTGGCACCGCCCACCCGCGGGCGGAGTTCCTTGAGGTTGTGGACCCTGCTTCCATGAATCCTGTCGACCAGGCGGCCTGCCGAGCTGCGGGCCCCAAATGGCTAGTTCGTCGATGGCCTGCTCGACCTTGTCTGCTACGGCGGGCGCGTTCTTGCACAGGCCGAGGAACCAGTCGTTGACGGGCTCCAGGAGCAGGATCTCCCACCGCACCTCCTCAGTATAACGATTACTTATTTTCTGAGGATCGCCAGGCGGCCTGGGAGTCGGAATAGGGGTGAGAGACCGCTGAGAGCCCTGACGGCCCCAGTGGTGACGCTTGGTCATGAGGCCATAGCAGCACGCGCCACCGACATTCTGGTTGGGCGCTCTCCACGGCACATCCAGCTTGCTGTGCCGTAGGGGCGGATCACGTCGGCGGGACGGTCCTTCTCCCGCACCTCGATCAGCTGGAACCACTGGGACTCGGGAAACTCACCGGGGTTCGCCATCGCGGCCGCCCACGCCTCATCGAGCAGGTTCTCGCTGACCAGGACGCTGATCAGCGAGATGGCCATAGCCTGAGCCGCGTGAGCGGAGGCTCCCAACGAGTCGGCCGATCCCGGCGTCCCACACCACACCCGCCCCGTCAGCAAGCACGCTGACCCCGACCCGAGGATCGTGACTGCGATGTTAGCTGGCGATGGCTACGTGCCGGTGCACGGTGGCCGGGTCGCCGAGCATGGCGAGCATGCAGGCGGCCAGGTCGGCGCGGGAGACGGTGAATCCGTGCGGTAGGTTGCGGTCGATCGCGGTACGGTAGGCGCCCGTGGCGGCTTTGCCGTTCAGCGCGGGCGGCCGGAAGATCGTCCAGTCCAGGTCGCTGTCCCGGATCTCGTCTTCGCCGCGGCGCATGTCGGCGCAGACATGGCGCAGGAACGTGCGCCGTGCCACGGGCTTGACCAGGTAGCGCATGTAGGGGCTTTCGCCTTCGTCGGCGACGATGGAACCGCTGACCTGCAGGAGCCGTCGGATACCTGTCTTGTCCATGGCCGCGATGATGCTGTGCACGCTGTCCTGGATGACGGTCGTGGGGCCGGTGCCGCGCGGGCCTATCGCAGAGATGACGGCGTCCGCGCCTGCGATGGCCGGGGCGATAGATGCGGGGTCCATGACGTCGGCGGTGACGGTCCGCAGCCGGGGATGAGCCGGCTCGGCCAGGCGGGCGGGATCGCGGACTACCGCGGTGACCTCGTGGCCGGCCGCGAGCGCCTGGCTGGTGAGGCAGGTTCCGGTGGCGCCCGTCGCGCCGAGGATGGTGAGTTTCATCGTGTTCGCCTTCTCAGGTTCCGTTGCCTTCCGGTACATTTATTCCGGAACTCATACGATACGGAGATCATATCATATGGAATCAATACTATCGGGAGATGCGGGCGCGGTGCCGCACCGTGGACAGCTGAACCGCGCGATCAAGGAGTCTCTGCGGGAGCTGGGTACCCGGCTGTCGCTGCTCAACCACAGCGTCGGCGCACGCCTCGATCTCAAGGCCGCTGACCTGGAGTGCCTTGACCTCATCACCCGGTACGGCCCGCTCAGCCCGAGCGCTCTGGCCCGGCGCGCGGGACTGCACCCCGCCACCATGACCGGCATCCTCGACCGGCTCGAACGCGGCGGCTGGATCGATCGCGGCCGTGACCCCTCCGACCGCCGCGGCGTCGTCGTCCAGGCGGCCCGGGGCCGCGGAGCGGAGATCCTCCGCCTCTACCTCATTGATTCTGGAATGAACACCGCGATGGACCAGATCTGCGCCGAATACGACGACAAGGACCTCCAGCTCCTGGCCGACTTCCTGCACCGCACGGCCGACGCCGCCCGAGCCGGCGCCGAAAGGCTCGCCGCAAGCTGAGCTCGCGCCGCTCAAGCAAAGCAGGGAGGCGCCAAAGACGCATCACCATCGGTGGTGTCGGCGAGATCGGCGGGGTAGGTCACCTGTGTCTCCGGGGCGGGGCGGGCCTTCTCCTTCGGTATGCGAACGTGCGTCTGTCATCCGGCCGGTGTCGGCAGGCTGGTTAGCGGGCGGCTGGCTTCCTGGCGGGGTCGTCGTGCCGGCGTGCTTTGGCGCGGTTTCCGCACACTTCCATGGAGCACCAGCGGCGGGTTCCGTTGCGGGTGGTATCGAAGAACCACAGCACGCATCCAGGATTCTGGCAGCGGCGGATCCGGTCTGGCGCCTGTGCCAGCAGCTCAAGAAGGGTCAGGCTGAGCAGTTCGCCCGCTCGTTCGGCATCTTCTATATCGGAGAGCCCGGCGGTCACGGCCGGGCGGGTGAGTGCTTGACCGGTTCGCCGCAGCCATCCAGGACGCCGACGGCAGCGCGCTGGCCGAGTTGCTGCGGGAGGATGTCGCGCCGGAGATGCCCCCACTGCTGACCTGGTTCACCGGCCGCCAGACCGTGGCGGGCTCTATCGCGGCGCACTTTCTCACCGAGCCCGGAGGGCTCCGGCTGGTTCCGGTCACCGCGACGGGGATCGCGCGGATCGTCGCCTTCCAGGACCCGGGATTGTTCGGGTCGTTCGGCCTGCCGCAGGAATACGGTACCGGGTCCGGGCCGGCGCCAGCGCAGGACTAGGCGGCCCGGCTCAGGCCGGCCAGAAAGCCCTGAAAGTCACGAGCCGGGCCGCGGCGACTCCCCGGAATCCGGCTGGTCTATATAAGTGGGCCGCCGGACAAGCGGCGCGGAAACCACAAGAGCATGGCCGAGCTGGAGGAGCAGACATGACCATCGACGGCAAGACAGTGCTGGTGACCGGGGCCAACCGCGGCATCGGGCAGGCGCTGGTCAACGAAGCCCTGAACAGGGGCGCGGGGCGGGTGTACGCCGGCACGCGTCAGCCCCTGGCCCATCCCGATGCCCGCGTCACGCCCCTGACCTTGGACGTGACCGACGCGGCGCAGATCAAGGCCGCCGTTGAGAGCGTGGAGTCTCTCGACATCCTCATCAACAACGCCGGCATCGCGCTGTACGACGACCTCAGCGACCGTGCCGTGCTCGAGCAGCACCTCGCCGTCAACCTCTTCGGCACCTACGGCGTGACCCAGGCCTTCCTGCCGCTGCTGACGCGTTCTGGAGGGGCCATCGTCAACAACGTGTCGACGATGGCCGTCGCCCCCTTCCCGCTCACTCCCGCCTACGCGATCTCCAAGGCGGCCGCGTTCAACCTGACCCAGTCGCTGCGCGCGCTGCTGGCCGGCCCGGGCGTCCGGGTCCACGCGGTCCTGACCGGCCCTACCGACACCGACATGACCCGGGGTTTCGACATCCCCAAGGCCACGCCGGAATCCGTCGCACGAGCCATCTTCGACGGGCTGCAGAACGGCGAGGAGGACATCTTCCCCGATCCCATGTCACAGACCATCGCCGACAGCTGGCGCAACGGCGCGGTCAAGGCGATGGAACGCGAGAACGCGGCGTTCGTAGCAGCAGAGCCCGCCGCGGCATAGGCGCACCCGGAAAGGAGACAAGCCGATGACGGACCACCAGGTGGTCAGCCGTGCCGAGTGGCAGGCCGCTCGTGATGAGCTGCTGCAGCGCGAGAAGGAGCACACCAGGACGGCGGACGAGCTGGCGCGCCAGCGCCGCGAGCTGCCCTGGGTCGCGGTCGAGAAGGAATACCGGTTCGACACCGACGCCGGGACCCGGACCCTGGCCGGGCTCTTCGACGGCCGCTCCCAGCTGCTGATCTACCACTTCATGTTCGGGCCGAGCTACGAGGCGGGCTGCCCGGTCAACTCCTCGATGGCCGACGGCCTGGACGGCCTGCTGCCGCACCTGCATGCCCGCGACGTCACTTTGCTGCTCGTTTCGCAGGCTCCGCTGGCCAAGCTTCAGGCGTACAAGCAGCGGATGGGCTGGAGGCTGCCCTGGGCCTCCTCGGCGAACACCGACTTCAACTACGATTTCGGCGGCTCCTACACCCAGGAGCAGGTGCGTTCGTGGGGCCTCGACGAGGGAAAGCTGCCGCCGATCGTGGCCTTGAACGCGGCCGCGACCGGGACCGACGTCGCCGGGTACCTGTCTGAATCACCGGCGGTGAGCGTCTTCACGCTCCAGGACGGCACCGCCTACCAGAGCTATGCGACTGCGGGCCGCGGGGTCGAGTTCCTGATGGGCTACTACCCGGTCCTGGACCGGGCGCCGAAAGGTCGCGACGAGGGCGACGCGTTCCAGACCTGGATCCGCCGCCACGACGAGTACGCCTGAGGTGCGGCGCGCTGATCGGCTGGGAACGGCGAGGCGGGCGGGGCCTGCTGCTCGATCAGGCTGAACCCCGTCACCTGGGTGCCCGGCGCCCCCGGCCGCCGGCCAGGCGCCTGACGATGAGAAACACCAGGACCGGCACCAGCGCGATCAGGGCGGGGTGACCGCTGAGGATGCTGGCCAGCACAACGACCGCGATGATGGCGATCGGCGCCGTCGGCACCCGGGCGGGCCGGAACGATCCGGCGCGGGCCGGGGTGGGAGCGGTGCCGGTCACGGCCGCCTGCCGCCGCGGCAGGTCGGTGAACAGCTCTGCCAGTTCGCCGGCGGTGCGGGCCTGCAGGGCGCGGCCGGTCCGGTCTTCTAGCTCCTCGGCGGTGAGGCGGCCGGCCTGGAAGTGCTCGCTGAGCTCGGCGATGGCCCGGTCGCGGTCGGCGTCGGACACCCGCAGGGCGCCGGATGGGTAGTCCTTGGTGGCTGTACTCATGGTGGGAACGTTACGGACCAGCGGGCGCCGGGGCATCGGCCTGTGGGTGGAGTTCGGGAAATCAATCTCTGGGTGGACCCGGCGCGCCCGGGTGGTCAACCCGGGCTGGCCGTACCTGTTCGGCGTGGTGGACACGGCTGAGGCCGACGAGGCGGGGCGGGGGCCGGTACACGCAGATCTGGCCGTTTGACCGGGCGGGAGAGAAGCGCGCGTTCGAGCCTCAGTCGCGTTGGCTGATCCACACCGAGACCTGAGTGGGTTCCAGGACCTGATGCACGACACCGGTCAGGTCATCTCGTACCGAGTTCAGGTCCACGGCGTCCTTCAGCCGGGCCGCGAACGCGGCGATGGTCTGGTCAGCGTCGTAGCGGGCCCGGTTGAATCGCCGGTCGACCGCCTGCTGCACCCGCCGCCGCACCGGATTGAACAACGCCGCCGCCGCCAGCGTGGCGGCGGCCACCGCGACCGGCGTATGGACCCGGAACACCTGAGTGGTCAGCAGCACCAGCCCGGCGTAGACCCCCACCGGCAGGCCGGTGACGATCGCGTAGGCCAGGGTCCGGGAGATGATCCGGTCGATGTCATACAGCCGGTACTTCAGGATCCCGACGCCGATGCTGATCGGCAGCGCGGCGATCCCGTTGAACAGAACCTGGGCTGGGGTGCTCGTCGAGCCAAGCATGACCGCCGCGACGAACGAGACAAGGCTGGCCGCACGACCGCCGGGTATTTGCGGCTGTATGCGCTCGAAGGATTCCTGCTTCGTCTCGCTCACTCGCCACACAGAAACAACTTTGTCCTGAAGGGTGGCGTACTCCTCGCGGCCGGGCTTCGCCGGCCAACGACCGGCATCGACGGCGCCGCGCTGCATACCTCGAATGAGGTAGAGGACATCAGGCAGTTCGTTGTCGCCGCGGCCAGCACGGCGCTGGCAGCGGAACTGGATGACGGCCTTACGTTCGACTTGGACAACGTAACCGCTGAGGGAATCCGAGACGAAGATAAGTACTGTGGTACTCGGGGAAGAAGAAGAACTTCGGCAGTTCGCCCGCGCGTTCGGCCTCTTCTATATCGGAGAGCCCGGCGGTCACGGCCGCCGCCTGCTCAGCCAGAGCGGCCTTAGTCATCGGCCACGCGGTCGACCCGCTCGATGGTGATAACGTCACGGTCTACCACGTAGAGGACCCGGTACCGGCCGACGCGGAGCCGGTGGTACCTGCCCCGGTGGAACCCATGAGGCGGATACGGGTCATCGGCCAAGGCGGCGACAGCCCCGCCGATCGCGCGCATGCCGTCCTGGTCGCGCAGGTAACGGCGGGCTAAGGCAGTCGCCGCCGGGGACTACCGGATCTTCATTGGTCACTGCCGAGCAGTTCGGCCATAACGTCCTCGTGCGACCGTGCGCCGGGACACCCCGCGGCGATCCATTCGTCATGCGCCGCGAGCGTGGCCTCGATCTCCGCCTCCTCCAGGGCTTCCCGCGAAGCGTGCCGCTCCACCGCCCGGAGCCGCCGCAGCTCCGCGAGCGGGACGATGGCGGCGGCCTCCCCGCCCAGGTGGATCACCTGGAACGGCTCGGCCGGATCCGGGCGCCCTGCCGGTTGCACCCTCATAGGGTCGACCGTACCGGACATCGATCCGGCGGGCCGGTTTCCGCGCTGCGGCGCGGAAACCGGCGCATGGGACACGCGGTGCGGTGCCGGACTCGTTGATGGTCATGAGGTGTCCCCTGGGTGCGAGTCGGTGGTTCGGTCAGGGGCGCGCCGGGGCGGCGGCGGTGAGCTCGTCGTGGTTCTCGGCGTCGCTGTCGGTGTCAGTTATGATGTCGCGCCGGGGTAGCAGCGCGGCGACGGCCAGGGCGGCGAGTATGGCAGTGCCTGCGGCGGCGAGGAGCGCGATGTGGATGCCGTCGATGAATGCCGTGTTGGCTTGGGCGGAGACCGGGCCGCCGATGCGGGAGGCGGCCGCGAGGGAGTCGCGGGCCCTGTCCAGGACCGCGGCGGGGACGCCGGTGACGGTGAGGTGACCGCGGTAGATCGCGGTCATGATGCTGCCGATGACGGCGATGCCGAGCGCGCCGCCGACCTCGCGGGACAGGTCGTTCATGGCCGAGGCGACGCCTTGCTGCTGCTGGGGCAGCGCGGAGGTGATGGCGCTGGTCGCTGGGGTCATCGCGGCCCCCATGCCGGCACCGAGCACCAGCAATGATGGGCCCCTCCGCGCAGGCGCTCGACGAGTCCGAACGCCTCGCCCGCAGCAGCCTAATCGCCTCCCAGCTCATGGGCCTGGCCTTCATGCGCTACATCTGGAAGATCGAGCCGATCGCCACCATGACCGAAGACGACCTCTTGACCGCGATCGCCCCCACCATCCAGCGCTACCTCGACGGCAACATCGGACCCGCCGCTCAGCCGCAAGGTCACCCCACCCGCCAGGCCTGATCGCCATCGTCGGCACGCTGCCTCCCGGACAGGAGTAGCGGCCGCTTTACGGGTCGTGCGGATGCCGACAGCTGGCCTGCGTGTTGCCGGGGGAGCAGGCGGCTAGCTCCGCGTGTCGCGTCGCTATAGCAAGGTTTAGCTCGGTCTCGATGTTGTCAAGCTGGAGCTGCATGCGCTTGAGTTTCGGGCCGATGTCGCCGGCGACCTCCCGGCGAAGGTAGCGGACGCATAGCGCACCACCCATGAGCACACCCAGGAGTGCACCCACGAGGAAGATCAACATGTGGACCACACCTCCCTGTCACCAGGCCGCTTTCGCCTGTGGGCTGACATCTACTTGGTGCCAGCCGCCAGCGGTACTGTGACATCGGAGACCATGCGGAACGCCCTTATGATCTCTGGCCTGTTGGCGGGTGAAATTTCCGGCCGGGGATGTCACAGACGCGAGCGCTGCCGGCACTACCTGGTGTAAGCCACCGCGCGATGGGGGGCACGCGCCCGGACCTTACGGCCAGAGGGAGGGATGGACGATGATGCAGACCGCATGTATCGCCGCGTCAGCCGGGCCGGCCACCACGAGCGGGAGCCGTGGTGGACGACACTGACGCAACGGTCCCGGTTCCGGGTATCCCGGCTGCGGCTACGCGGAGCAACGCAATTGATGACCAAGAATATGATGCCGCTGCCGGCCTGCCCCAAGAGGAATGGGACGCGTGCTACCGGGCCGAAATGCCGCGATTGATCCGGTACCTCATAAAATGCTTCGGCGATTCTGGTTTGCGCGATGCGGCGGACGCCGCGCAGATCGCCTTCACTGAGTTGTTCGCGAACTGGAGAACTGTCCGCAGCCCTAAGGCGTGGCTGCGGACGGTGGCTTTCCGCCAGATGCTCCGCCAGCACGCCAGCCCCGAGTATCCGCTTGACATGCTGCGCCAGGAGCCCACCGCGGTCCCAGCCTCGGTACGGCTGGAGCTGAGCGAAGAAACGCAGGCGGTACTAGGCCAGCTGCGCCAGCTTCCGCTGGCACAGCGGCAAGTGCTCGCCCTGATATATGACCAGTTTTCTTACGGCGAGATCGCGCAGATCACGGGCACGAGCGAGGACGCAGTGCGGAAAAACGCGGAAAGAGCGAGGCGCAAGATGAAGGAACTA
>Ga0209040_10003060_pt1 | contig 12894 bp, 13 predicted proteins | sample BogFormECP12_OM3_FD_188240 | JGI IMG/M metagenome (GOLD analysis project Ga0209040, IMG submission 188240) | Bog forest soil microbial communities from Calvert Island, British Columbia, Canada - ECP12_OM3 (SPAdes) (version 2) | ecosystem: Environmental > Aquatic > Freshwater > Wetlands > Bog ... | reverse complement strand
CGTCACCGTCGGACTGTTCGCGCGCCGCGGCGCGGACGAGCTGATCATCGCCGGCGACAGCGGCATACGCAGAGTCGTCCCTTAGGCCGAGCCGCCGCTGCGCTCGCGTCGCTCCTATGCGCTCGCGGCGTTCCCAGATGGCCCAAAAGCAGCTGCGCGCACACTCAAATCTCGAGGCGCGTGCCGATTTCCACGACCCGGCCGGGCGGCAATCCGTAGTAATCGGCGACGAACTGGGCGTTGCGCTGCATCTGGACGAATGCGGCGCGACGCAGCGGCGTCAAATCCGAGCGCTGTCCTTTGATCAACTCTTCGCGGCTCAAGAAGAACGTGGTTCGCTCGGGTTCATAGGGGATACCGTGGCTCTCGGCATCGCGAAGAATATCGACGACGTTCGGTTGTTCCATGAATCCGACCTGCGCGACGATTCGCAGGATGCCCTCGCCGACCGCAGTGACCGTCAGGCGTCTGGCGGGCGCGACCCGCGGTTCGTCCCGCGTCACGAAGGTCAGGAGGATCACGCGTTCGTGCATGACGCGGTTGAATTTGATGTTATTGAGCAACGCTCGCGGTATTCCGGACGCCTTCGCATCCAGGAAAACCGACGTTCCATGGACGCGCACCGGCGGTTCACGCTTCAAGTCGTCGAGAAAATCCCGGACCGGCTTCTGCTCGCGCAGCAATCGACCGATCAGCGAAGCCCTGCCGGCCTGCCAGGTTTGCATCAGCCAATAGATGATCAGACCCGACGCGAGCGGCAGCCAACCGCCGTCGCCGAGCTTGGTCATGTTGGCGAGCAGAAACCCGATGTCGACGAAGAACAGCATCGACAATCCGGCTCGCAACGGCAAGCTGTCGCGGCCGCTGCGCGACTTGATCAGGCTCAAGGTCAGCGGCGTCACGATCGTCATCGCGCCGGAGACCGCCAGCCCGTAGGCGCCGGCGAGCGCCGCGGAGCTGCCGAAGCTGACGACGAGCGCGAGCGCCGCGATCATCAGCAGCCAGTTCATCGTCGGCACGTACACCTGGCCCGCATGGTCGGCCGACGAATGCTCGACGCGCAGACGGGGCAGCAAGCCTAAGCTCACTGCGGTGTGAGTCACCGAGAACACGCCCGAGATGACCGCTTGCGAGGCGATGACCGTCGCGGCAGTCGCGAGAATCACCAGCGGCCACAGCGACCAGGATGGCGCCATCAAATAAAATGGGTTGCTGATCGCCGCCGGATTCTGGATCAGCATGGCGCCTTGTCCGAAATAGTTCAGGACCAAGGCCGGCATCACGATGAGTATCCATCCCAAACGAATCGGCGTCTTGCCGAAATGACCCATGTCGGCATAAAGAGCCTCGCCCCCGGTGACGGTGAGAAAGACGCCTGCGAGTACCGCAAGCGCGCCCACCTGGTGCTGGGTCAGAAGGTTCACCGCATTCGACGGATCGAGCGCGAGCAGTACCCGTGGTTCGCGCACGACCCAAGAGGCACCCATGATCGCCAATACCGCGAACCAGAACAGCATCACGGGTCCGAACACACGACCGACCGAGCCGGTTCCATGCCGTTGAATCAGAAATAGTCCGATCAACACGATGACCGTCAGCGGCAAGACCGGAATGTGCGAGGTCGGAGCCGCGATCTGAACGCCTTCGACCGCGCTCAACACGGAAATCGCCGGCGTGATCGCACCGTCCGCGAAGAACAGCGCCGCACCGAGTATCCCGAGCATGCCGTAGATTTTTCGGCGCGGGCTCGCACGCTCGGTGCTGACGACCAAGGCGGTCAGCGCGAGCACACCGCCCTCGCCCTTGTTGTCGGCGTTCAAGACCACGGCGACATACTTCAGCAGAATCACGAGAACGAGCGACCAAAAGACCAGCGACAACACGCCGAGGACGTGATCGGGCGTCACGGCGATGTTTGGCCCGGTGAAGCACGCGGAGATCGCATACAGCGGACTCGTCCCGATGTCGCCGAAGACCACGCCGAGGGCGGCAACCGCGAGCGACGCGATGCGGCCATTCGAGCTGTTGCCTACGGACATACGGGTGTTGCTCGGCGCTTAAGGAATGGGCCCACCTGTGTGGGCCCAAACTGGCTGGGGGACTAGGATTCGAACCTAGGTAAACGGTGTCAGAGACCGTTGTCCTACCGCTAGACGATCCCCCAAAACCGATCGCATATCGGAGGGCGTTTCGCTGAGCTTAACGCTTGGAGAACTGCGTTCCGCGGCGTGCTTTGCGTCGACCGACCTTCTTGCGCTCGACCTCGCGCGCATCGCGCGTCACGAATCCGGCCTTGCGCAGCGCCGGGCGCAGCGTCTCGTCGTAGGCCATCAAGGCGCGCGTGATGCCGTGACGAATCGCGCCCGCTTGGCCGGTGATTCCGCCGCCCTCGACGTGCGCATCGACGTCGAATTTGCCGTCGAGCTGCACCGCGCCGAACGGCTGCTGCACGATCATTCGCCCGGTTTCCCGACCGAAGAATTCATCGAGCGTACGGCCATTGATCGATACCTTGCCGGTCCCCGCTTTGAGGTAGACGCGCGCGCTGGAGGTCTTGCGACGACCGGTGCCGTAATAGGAAGCGGCGGCTGTGTTTTGTGGCATCTGTTGCTTTCCTGCGTATTAAATGTCCAGCGCTTTGGGCTGCTGTGCTTGATGGGTGTGTTGCTGACCGCCGAACACGTGCAATTTCCTGTACATCCGCCGGCCCAACGGGCCCTTCGGCAGCATCCCCTTGACCGCGAATTCGATGGCGCGCTCGGGGTGCTCCTTGAGTAGTTTGCCGAGGGCGATGCTCTTGAGGTTGCCGACGTAGCCGGTGTGTTGGTGATAGAACTTATCGGTCAACTTCGCGCCCGTGACCCGCACGTTGCCCGCATTGATGACGACGATGTGATCGCCTAAATCCTGATGCGGTGCGTAATTGGGCTTGTGCTTGCCCTTGAGACGATGTGCGATCTCGGAAGCCAAGCGGCCGAGGGTCTTACCTGCCGCATCCACGACGAACCAATCGCCGCGTGATTCTTCAGGTTTGGAAAATACCGTATACATGGGAATACTCGAGTTTTGAGGTCTTGACGAAAGGCGCGAAAGTGTACAGAAGCGGCAGCGTCCTTACCAGCCCCGCTGTCGCGCCTGGTGCAGGCCCATATATAATGTGTCGATGGGCGCCCGCTGCTATTCCGTCATCGATCGCATCATTGGCGAAATAGATAAGGCAATCAAGACCTTAGCGGCTCCCGTGCAGGCCGCGAGGCCGCCCCCGAAAACCCCGCCCGGAGACTTGGCGCTGCAAGGCCCAGAGCAACGCAAATCGATCCGGCTCATGCGAGTCAACCATGCGGGGGAAGTTTCGGCCCAGGCGCTCTACCAGGGACAAGCGCTGAGTGCGCGCGACCCGGCGGTTGGGGCCGCGCTGCGTGCATCGGCCGCCGAGGAAACCGACCATCTGGCCTGGTGCGAACAGCGGCTCGGCGAGCTTGGCGGCCGCACGAGCGTGCTCAACCCCCTGTGGTACGCGGGCTCCTTCTCGATCGGCGCCCTCGCCGGCGCCTTCGGTGACCGCACAAGCCTGGGGTTCATCACGGAAACCGAAAAGCAGGTCGAATCGCATTTGCGTGACCATTTGCAGCGCCTGCCGCCCGGCGACTTGCGTAGCCGGACGATCCTCGAACAGATGCAGCAAGACGAGATCGCGCACGGCGCGAAGGCGACCGTCTTGGGCGGCCAAGAACTCCCCCTGCCGCTGCGCCTGGGGATGCGGCTTGCCTCGCGCGTCATGACGCGCAGCTCTTATTGGCTATAGGGAATCGATTCCGGCTTGCGATTCCAGGACTTATGTACTAAAACGTGCGCGAGCGCGTATATTTTACCGCGGCACACTAAATTTTAGGGAGAGACCATGGAAGAAGGGGCAAAGGCCTTAAGCGATATCCCAGCGATCAATCGTTTCTTGAGCTACTGCCGGATACGGACAGTCCCTTCCAAGACCGTGATCATCCATGCGGGCGATTTGCCGGACATCCTTTACTACATCATCAGCGGCTCGGTCGAGGTGATGATCGAAGATGAAGACGGCAACGAGATGGTGCTGGCATACCTCAACAAGGGCCAATTTTTCGGCGAAATGGGCCTTTTTTACGAACAGCCCACGCGCAGCGCCTGGGTGCGCACACGTCAACAATCCGAGCTCGCCGAGATGACTTATCCGCGCTTTCGGCAAATTGCCGCGGAGAGCCCCGGTCTGATTTTCGAATTGGCGACCCAGCTCGCGACTCGCCTCGATCGAACCAATCGCAAACTCGGCGATCTGGCGTTCGTCGACGTCACGGGCCGCGTCGCGCACGCGATCATGGATTTGTGCGGCGAGCCGGACGCGATGACGCACCCCGAGGGCATGCAGATCAAGGTCAGCCGTCAAGAGCTCTCGCGCTTGGTCGGCTGCTCGCGCGAAATGGCCGGCCGGGTCCTCAAGGTATTGGAAGAACAAGGCTTGCTGCGCGCCACCGGCAAGACGATCGTCGTGTTCAACGCGAGGCCCAAAGTCAAAACGCGGCCCTTGATCGTTCCGGTCAAGGCGGCTGCCGGATCGGGCAAAGCGGCGCGTGCCGAATTGCCCGATGACGAAGATGAGGACGACGAGGACGACGAATAGGCGCCCGGGGGCGTGCCGTCGGGGGCGGAACGCCCCCGCATTCTCCCTCGACGTCAGCCCCTGCCGATCTCGATGGCGGCGCGCATCGCCGCGATCGTCGCCGCATAATCGGAACTACCGAATATCGCCGAGCCTGCAACGAAGGTATCGGCACCCGCCCGGGCGATTTCCGCGGCATTGTCGATTTTCATTCCACCGTCGATTTCGAGCAGGATGTCGCGCCCGCTCGCCCGAATTCTCTCGCGCACCTGCGCGAGCTTGATGAGCGCGTTCGGGATGAACTTCTGGCCGCCAAACCCCGGATTGACCGACATGATCAAAATCAGATCGAGCTTGTCGATCACGTAGTCGAGCCAGTCGAGCGGCGTCGCCGGATTGAAAACGAGGCCGGGTTTGCATCCGGCATCGCGGATCAGCTGGATCGTGCGATCGACATGCTGGGTCGCTTCGGGATGAAAACTGATCATCGTCGCGCCGGCCTTCGCGAATTCCGCAACCAAGGGATCGACCGGCGACACCATGAGGTGCACATCGATCGGCGCCTTGATGCCGGCCTTGCGCAGCGCCTCGCAGACGAGCGGGCCGATGGTGAGATTCGGCACGTAGTGGTTGTCCATGACGTCGAAGTGGACCCAGTCGGCACCGGCGCTGAGCACCGCTCTGACTTCGTCGCCCAGCCGGGAAAAATCAGCGGAAAGGATCGATGGAGCGATGATGGTACGCATGAGGCTAGTTTATCACCGCATCCCGCGGGCCGCGCGTATCTCCTCGTAAGCCTCCTGAATCCGCTGGGTCTTTTCCTTCGCGACGCGCGCCATCGATTCGGGCAGCCCGTTGGCGACCAGTTTGTCAGGGTGATGCCGGCTCATTTGGCGACGATAGGCTTTGATGAGCTCCGAGTCGCTGACTGCGGCGTCGACCTCGAGTTCCGCGTAGTACTCGCCCATCGATTTGGCCGCGCCGGCCGGTCCCGGCGTCCCGGCGCGAAACTCTTGCCTGGTGCGCAGAATCGCTTCCATGCGCGCAAATTCCATTCCGGACATCCCGAGCCTCTCGGCCAGGCGCGTCAGAATTGACCGCGCCGGTGGCGAGATCCCATTGCCCGCCAAGGCGGCGCGCAATTGCAGTTCAATGAATGCGCGCAACAGATCGTGGCGCTGTCCGCAAGCCTCGCGCAGACGCTCGACCGCCACGTCAAAGTTGTAGGTCGGTGCCTTGCCGGCCCTGAAGAAATTGATTGCGAGGGCGACGTCGGCGGGCCCCAGATTCAACTCCTGCATGAGGCGGCGCGCGGCCTGGATCTCGGCCTCCGAAACGCGGCCATCCGATTTGGCGACATGACCCATCAATTCGAACGTCGTACGAAAGAATACCTCGGGGATCGTCGTAGCGTCTGCGCTCGAGCCCACGGACAGCGTGCCCTGGTCGATCAAATGCCCGATCAAGGCGCCAATCAGCGCCCCCCAGATGCTGCGAGTCGCCCAAAAGCCGACCAAAGCTCCGACAATTTTGCCTATCCAAGCCATCCGCGTTGACCTATCCGAGCTACCCCGCCACAATCGCCGACCTTCTCTGGCGCAATGGTAGCAGCAGGCAGGCCTCGCACACGTGGAACAGCTCTTGCATACGGCACCGCTATTCGAGTCGCGGTTGCACGGTTTGAAAAAAATTCACCAGGGTAAGGTGCGCGATATTTACGAGGTCGACCCGGACCACCTCTTGATCGTCACGACCGACCGACTGTCGGCATTCGACGTCGTGCTGCCCGATCCGATTCCGCGCAAAGGCGAGGTCCTCACGCAGATCTCCTTGTTCTGGTTCGCCAAGACGCGCCACATCATTCCGAACCACCTCGCCGAAATCAAGGTCGAAGATGTGGTCGTCGACCCGGACGAACGCGCGTTGCTCGCGGGCCGCGCAATGGTCGTGAAGAAACTCCGGGCATTACCGATCGAGGCGGTGGTCCGAGGGTATCTGATCGGCTCCGGATACAAGGACTATCGTCAGCATGGTTCGATTTGCGGGATTGCGCTGCCCAAGGGTCTCGCGATTGCGGACCGCCTGCCCGAGCCGATATTTACGCCCGCATCGAAAGCACCGAGCGGCCATCACGACGAGAACATCGATTTCGATTCCATCGTGAAACTCGTCGGCGGCGACTGTGCGAAGGAAATCCGCCGTACCGCCTTGAGTCTCTATGCGTTTGCATCCGAACATGCGCGCCAGCGCGGCATCCTGATCGCGGACACGAAGTTCGAGTATGGACTCGACGGGAACGGCCGTCTGACGCTGATCGACGAAGCGCTCACTCCCGACTCATCGCGCTTCTGGCCGATTGAATCCTACAAGCCCGGCATCAGTCCGCCGAGCTTCGACAAGCAGTTCGTGCGTGATTATCTGGAGTCGCTGCATTGGGACAAGAAGCCTCCGGCGCCGCGCCTGCCGCTCGAGATCATCTCGCGTACCAGCGGCAACTATCTCGAGGCATTGAAGCTTTTGGCGTCCTGAGGCACCTCAGCAGCCGTGCCCGGCGCAAAGGATCGTCAGCATGTTCAACTGGGTCGCACGCGTCGACGAAGCCCTGTTCGCATCCTCGATCAAAATGGCGCCGCCCTGGGGACCCGTGCTGCGTCTGCTGCGCTATCCGGCTGCGCTGGTGCGCGATTGGTTCGATGGTGAAATCACCGTGCGCGCGATGAGTCTTGCCTATACGACGCTGTTGTCGTTCGTGCCCGTGATCTCTTTCGCCTTCGTGGTTCTCAAGTTCGTCGGCGCGCACGGCAATCTGCGCTATGCGGTGTTCCAATTCTTCCGCCCGCTGGGCTCGTACGCCGGCGAACTGACGACGAGCGTCATGCAATTCGTCACCAATATGCGCGCCGACGTACTCGGTGCAATTGGAATTGCGACACTCGCGTACACGGTCATCGCGACGATACAGCGCGTCGAATCGAGCTTCCAATTCGTCTGGCGGATCGACCGGCCTCGCAGCCTGGCGCGCCGCTGCGCCGAATACGCGATCGTCATGGTAGCCGGCCCCATCTTGATTGCGGCCGCGGTCGGCGTGCTGGCGACCGAGCGAGCACAGCGGACCCTGCGAATCGATGCGCCCCTGCTCGGAGATCTGCTGCCCGACGCGATCGTCACGCTCGCATTTCTCGCGATGTATTTGTTGATACCGAATGCGCGGGTGAAATTTAGCGCGGCGCTCACGGGCGCCGTCGCTGCCGGGTTCGTCTGGGCGCTCGTCAGCAAGGCATTTACCGCGTTCATCTTCTTTTCGACCCAGTTGCTCGCAATCTACACGGGCTTCGCAATCGTCGTGACCACGCTGATCTGGGTCTACCTCAGCTGGCTGATCCTTCTGTTCGGCGCCCAGCTCGCCTTCTACATTCAATATCCACAATATCTGCGCCATGGCCAGTCGCAGATCGAACTTTCCGGTGCTGCGCGCGACGGCGCCGGCTTAACCGCAATTTATTGGATCGGCCGCGACAGCGCCTTGCAAAATCGTGACTGGACTGCGGATCGAATCGCGTCGCAGCTCGAAGTGCCGAGCGGGGCCTTGGATTCGGTGCTGGCCGCCTTGGAACGAGCCGGTCTGATCGAGAAGTCCGGCAATGAATCCTTCGTTCCGAAGCATCCCTTGGACCAAATTCGACTCATCGACGTGTTCGATGCACTGCGGCAACCGCAAGTCGGTCGATACCGCACCGCCGTGCACGCGGCCGGCCCTTGCGCCCAGCTGCTTGCGCAAATCGAAGCCGGCGCGCGGTCAAACTTGGCGGATCTGACGCTGCAAGATCTGGTCGATGGCCGCCTAGATCGCATCGCCGCGGCGGCGCCTGCGGGCGCGCACGCCGGGTCCACGAACCCGTAAGCATCACTCGCCGGCGATCGTCATCTCATCGAGCAGCAGCGATCCTACGCGCACGCCGCCGCGGGTATCCACGTCATTACCGACCGCGACGAGGCCACGCAGCATCTGCGTCAAATTGCCGGCGATCGTGATCTCGGCGACGGGGAATTGCAGCGAGCCGTTCTCGACCCAGAAGCCGGCGGCGCCGCGCGAATAATCGCCGGTCACCGTGTTGACGCCCTGCCCCATGAGTTCGGTGACGATCAGACCCGTGCCCATGCGCGACAGCAGCGCATCAAGACCGTCCGATACCGTCGGGGCGACCAACAAATTGTGCGATCCGCCCGCGTTGCCGGTCGTCGTCAAACCCAATTTTCGCGCCGAGTAGCTCGACAGCATGTAGCCGGTGAGAATGCCGTCGTCGATCAATTCACGATCGCGCGTTGCCACTCCCTCCTCGTCGAAGGGCGCGCTGCCCATGGCTTTCGGTATATGCGGTCGCTCCGAAATCGAGAATCCCGGGGGAAATATCCGCTGTCCGGCGGCATTGAGCAGGAATGAGGACTGGCGATATTGGCTGCTGCCGCGGATTGCCGCGATGAAATGTCCGATGAAGCCGCGCGCGATCTCCGGAACGAACAGCACGGGCGCGCGCCGCGTCGTGAGTTTCCGCGGACCCAAACGTGCGAGCGTGCGGCGCGCACTCTCGCGGCCGACCGCCTCGCTGCTCTGCAGCTCGCGCCAATCACGTGAGCTCGAATACCAATAATCGCGCTGCATGTCCTCACCCGTGCCGGCGAGCACCACACAGCTCAGCGTGTGCGAGGTCGTCGGATAGCCGCCGACAAAACCGTGGGTGTTGCCGTAGACATGCAGACCCCGATGGGTCGCGACCGACGCACCTTCAGAATTGTTGATGCGCGAATCGAATCCGAGCGCAGCCGCCTCGCAAGCCTTTGCGATCTCGATGGCCGCGTCGGCCGTGACTTCCCAGGGATGCGCCAGATCCAAATTCGGCGGTGAGGCGGCCATCAAGGCCGGGTCCGCGAGCCCCGCGCAAGCGTCCTCCGCGGTGAATCTCGCAATGCTGCAAGCCTTGGCGACGGTCGCTCGCACCGCATCGAGCGAAAAGTCCGCGGTACTAGCCGATCCCTTGCGCTGCCCGAAATACACGGTGATGCCCATGCTGCGATCGCGCTGGTGCTCGAGGGTCTCGACCTCGCCGAGCCGCACGCCCACGTTCAGCCCCGTATCCTGGCTGACCGCAGCCTCGGCCTGCGAGGCGCCTCGCGTCTTGGCCTCCTCCAAGGACAAGCGGATGATCGACTCGAGATCCTGCTGGGTCAGGCGCAGGGGTTTGCTCGGCACGACGGCCATCGGCATCTCCATTCCAAGTAATCACGGATTCTTAAAATACGATTCTACTGGCCTTGGGTGTAGCATGGGAGGATATGACGATCGAAAACGAAACCACCCAATCGGACGAAACCGAGCAGCAGCAGGCGAGCAAGAGCGCCCGCAAGCGGGAAGCCGCCTCGCTGCAGGAGCTTGGCGTCAAACTCTCGGCGCTGCCGGATCAAGAAATCAAGGACTTGGATTTGCCGGAGACTCTGTTCATTGCGCTGCGCGCGCTGCGGCGCCTACCCTCGCATGGGGCACAAGTGAGGCAGCGCCAGTATATCGGTAAATTGATGCGGGAAATCGATCCGGAGCCGGTGCTCGCGAAGCTCGCCGAACGCAAGCAACGTCACGACGTCGAGATCCGGCAGTTCCAACAAATCGAGCGCTGGCGCGACCGCTTGCTGTCGGAAAATGGCACGGCGGTCGATGAGTTCTTGCACGAGATCCCGGCTGCAGACGGCACCACACTCGTCAGGCTCATCGAAAAGGCCAACCGGGAACGCGCCGAGCAGCGCTCGCCGGTCGGGGCTCGCGAGCTTTTCGCCTACCTTAGGCAGTTGCTCGAATAAGGTTTGTTAGACTCGCGACCTATGAGCGCCCTGGTCGGTATCATTATGGGATCGTCGTCCGACTGGGACACGATGCTTGGTGCGGCCGAAACCTTGAGTTCGCTCGGCGTCGCTCATGAGGTACGAGTGGTCTCCGCGCACCGCACGCCGGATCTGTTGTTCGACTATGCCGCCTCGGCGCGCGCTCGTGGATTGCGGGCGATCATTGCCGGCGCCGGGGGCGCAGCGCATCTGCCCGGCATGACGGCCGCCAAGACTTCGGTGCCGGTACTGGGCGTTCCAGTTCAATCCAAGTCGCTCGGCGGGATTGATTCGCTGCTGTCGATCGTGCAAATGCCGGTCGGCATACCGGTGGCGACTTTCGCGATAGGCGCCGCCGGCGCAAAGAACGCCGCGCTGTTTGCCGCGGCGATCTTGGCGAACGAATTTGCCGAAATCCGCGTGGCCTTGGATGCGTATCGACTGGCGCAAACCGACGCCGTTCTGGCGAAACCCGACCCGCGGCAGTCTTGAGTTCGCAGCCGATTTCGCGTGTTGGCATCATTGGTGCGGGCCAATTGGGTCGCATGCTGGCGCTCGCCGGCTTTCCCTTGGGCATCAAACCGCTGTTTCTCGATCGTGCGGCGGACGCACCCGGTGCCCAGCTTGCCCCAATCCTCGTCGGCGAGCTCGAGGACCCCGAGCTGCTCGCGCAGCTCGCCGCGCGCAGCGATGTACTGACATTCGATTGGGAAAACATTTCCGGCGCCGCACTCGCTCCGCTCGAGCACCGGGTGCCGATCCGCCCGAGCCCGGCGGCACTCAAAGTCTCACAGGACCGGCTTCTCGAGAAGGCCCTGTTCGCCGGCCTCAAGATACCGGTCGCGCCGCACGCGACCGTCGACTCGAGGAATGATCTGCTGCAGGCCATGCGGCGATTGGGGCTCCCCGGCGTCCTCAAGACACGGCGGCTCGGCTACGACGGCAAGGGTCAGTTCGTACTGCGCGAACCACAGCAGCTCGACGCAGCCTGGCAGCAATTGGGCGCATCCGGATTGATTTACGAGAGGTTCCAGCGGTTTTCGCGCGAAGTCTCGATCGTGGGGGCGCGTTGCGCGACGGGTCAGTTCGTGTGCTATCCCCTGTCCGCGAACACCCATGCGGCCGGCGTCCTGCGCTTCACGACCGCCCCCTTTGCGCATCCGAAACTCGAGCGCCTCGCAAAGGTCTACTTGCGGCGAATCATGAATGCGCTCTCCTACGTCGGCGTGCTGGCGATCGAATTCTTCGTGGTTCGAGGAAGCTTGGTTGCGAACGAAATGGCCCCGCGGGTCCATAATTCCGGCCATTGGACCATCGAGGGGTCCGTCACGAGCCAATTCGAGAACCATTTGCGTGCGATCTGCAACTTGCCGCTCGGCGTCACCCGCGCGCTGGGGCATTGCGCAATGATCAATTTCCTAGGGCACATGCCCGACCGAGAGCGTTTACTCGCGATCGACGGATTGGCCTACCATGATTATGGCAAGACTGCGCGGCCAGGCCGCAAGTTGGGCCATTGCACGATTCTCAGGGAACGCGCCAAGGATCGAGACGCGGCACTGCGCGCGGCCTTGAAATTGATCGGCGAGCCGGTGTGAACTACGATCGCCGGCAGATATGTATCTAGAACTGTTCAAATTGACCGAACTGCCGTTCCGCCTGAGCCCGGATCCGCAGTTCCTCTACCTCAGCAAGCAGCATGCGCGCGCCAAGGCGTACATGGAGTCGACGATTTGGTTTACCGACGGCTTCGTCGTGATCACCGGCGAAGTCGGCGCCGGCAAGACGACGCTCATTGAGACCTTCCTCAAGGAACTGGAACCGAACGTCGTCGTGGCTCAAATCAACCAAACCCAGCTCACGCCCACGGGTTTTCTGCAGACCGTGTTGGTCCAGTTCGGCTTCTCGCCGTTCAAGATGAAGAAACCCGAGGTTCTCGCGACACTGACCGATTTTCTGGTCGACCAGCACGCGCATGGCCGCCGCGTCTTGCTGATCGTCGACGAAGCCCAGAATTTGAGTCACCGTGTGCTCGAAGAGGTGCGCATGTTGTCCGGGATCGAGACGACCAAGGAAAAAACGCTGCGCATCATCCTGGTCGGACAGCCGGAGCTCGCAGAAAAGCTGAATTCACCGGAACTCGTGCAGCTTGCCCAGCGCGTGCGCCTGCGCTTTCATCTGGCCGCGCTTTCCAAAACCGAGACCAATGCCTACATCGACCATCGTCTCGAGGTGGCCGGATCTCAAGGGCGGCGAATCTTTGCGGAAGACACCTACCCGATCATCTACATGTACACGGCCGGCGTGCCCCGGCTGATCAACACCCTGTGCGATACCGCGATGATGTCCGCATACGGCAAAGATCGCGATACGGTGACCAGCGCCGATCT
>Ga0209040_10003058_pt1 | contig 12899 bp, 11 predicted proteins | sample BogFormECP12_OM3_FD_188240 | JGI IMG/M metagenome (GOLD analysis project Ga0209040, IMG submission 188240) | Bog forest soil microbial communities from Calvert Island, British Columbia, Canada - ECP12_OM3 (SPAdes) (version 2) | ecosystem: Environmental > Aquatic > Freshwater > Wetlands > Bog ... | reverse complement strand
CGCGCCAGCGGGAACGGGCAATGTCATTGATGTTGCGGACCAGGGTCCGGGCCAGCGGCCCCAACAGGCACAGGCACCCGTGCTCAACCGGTGCGCAGAGGCGCTGCATGGAGCGGATCGGGGCTGCCAGCCGCGTCTCCCGGCTGACCGCCTCCCCAGCTCCACTAGGCCGACCGGTCCGGCTGCGAGCGGGGCGGTCATCAGCGGCACCGCGACCGTCACCTCGCCGCCGGCCCCGGGCACGTGCCGGCTCGTGGCAGGATCCGCAGCGCCGCCGTCTCTTGCTCACCCCGGGGGGGCCAAGGACGGGGTAAGCGTGGTCACGGCGAACTCCCTTCCGTCCCAGGGCGCGGAACGCAATTCGCACAACCTTCAACGGTTCACCGTGCCTGCGCCTAACCGCACACGGGCGGGTCGCTCCTCCTTCCGGCCATGGTTCACCCGCACAGCCCAGCGCCCAAGATGCCGAAGGCCCCCAGGCATGAAGGCGAAAGTCCCCTACCCACCGGCTCCTGCCGCTCGGCGTCGTAGACGACGGCCCCCGCTGGTTCCGGACAGCGCGGCCGTGGCCCGGGATCCTGACCCGCCCATGGCCGCGTAGCCCGGCGACCCTGACCGAATGAGCGACCGGGTACAGCCCGGCAGGTTCTTGCGGCGCATCCGGAAACGCCCGCCTGCACGACGGCGGCACCACGCAAACGCCAGGTGAGGACCACGGTCCTCCGTGGCATGAACCGTCCCTGCACCGACCAGGCCATTTGTGCCGCCGGGAACTCCGCTGACCCGCAGAACCACCCGACTGTGAGACCATCCTCACCGGCACGGCCGGCAAACGGTGAAGACCATAAACCCGGCCGATGCACCAAGATCCCCACAAACCCCCACAACCGGAACCCCGTCAAGCCCGCGGGAACACCGTCACTGCTCATGCATTCACGCAGTTCAGAGGCCGTAAGACTGGCTCCCGCGATAGGACTCGAACCTATAACCTGCCGGTTAACAGAAGGCCTGTCATGGCCGGGAGCGCCCGGTGCTGTCAACGACGTCACCCTGTTCTGCCTGCATGAAGGCTTTCCAGGGCTAACAAAGCCATGTTAGCAGCCGTGCCGCCGTGTGCCGGATAGTGCCGTTTTGTCCGTGGGATTTTTGTGGGGGCGATCGCCGCGACCCACGAGTTGTGGGGATTCTGTGGGGACGCCCGCAGGCCGAAGTCAGTCATCTAGGCCGGAGCCTGCAACCAGCTCTGCTACACATTAAGTAGGTTTAATCTGACCATGTGTGTCGGCTGACCACCGCGATGAAGGCACCGTCGGCAGCGAGTCCGGGGACGAGGGCAGCTTCCGCGACGCCAGCGCTGCTCCTGCCGAAAACCTGATCCATGCTGGTGGGAGCCGATGCATGAGTGAGGCCGATGTTGTGCGCGATGGCGGCCGGTGGGGTGCTCGTGCGACAGGGAACGCTGTGGCACGGTGATCGACCGTGCTGCTGCGACTGGCCTATCTCGGCATGGCGAACGTGTTCGGGCTGCTGCGGCTGCCGCCGATGAGCAGCCGGGACAAAGACGCGGAGATCCTCGCGCTGCGCCACCAGCTCTCAGTCCTGCAACGGCAGCCCGGTCCGGACAGGGTGCGGTTCACCCCGGGTGACCGGGCGTTGCTGGCGGCGCTGCTGCACCGGCTCCCGAGGGACGTGCTCAACAGACTGCACCTGGTGGTGCGCCCGGATACCGTACTCCGCTGGCACCGCGATGTGGCCGCACGCCGGTACGCCCGGCGGTCCCGGCCCCCGGCACCCGGGCCGGCCGCGCACCGTGCGCTCGATCCGCGTCCTGGTGTTGCGGCTGGTCCGCGAGAATCCCGGGTGGGGGTATCGCCGGGTGCACGGCGAGCTGCGGGTGCCCGGGGTGAAGGTCGCCGCTTCCACCGTCTGGGAGATCCTGCACGACGCCGGGATCGACCCGGCGCCCGAGCGCAGTTCCACGTTCCAGTTCGCCAGCCTCGCCGGCGTGCGCGCCTGGCAAGCCAGCTATCAGTCCTGTAGCCGCCGAAGAAGATCACCCCGGCCGCTTCGCCATGCCGGAGCACATCCGGCAACCCGGCCGGTGGTGTGAGCCCTCGGTAGCTGTAGATCACCCGCTGGTCGGCCAGTTGCGCGGGCGACAGGCCCGGCAGGCTGGCCGGCCCGGGGACCGCAGCCGGGCTGACGCCGGCGGCGCCGGGGCACGCGCAGCTCCCCCGCCGCCGCACCCGGCCAGCACCGCGGCCACCACGGCACACGCCGCCAGCCGCCAGCCGCCAGCGCACCCACTGTCACAATGGCACGCGACCAGCAGGAAAGCACTAGGGCCCGGCGAACGTCCCCACGGCGGCGCCGTAAGTCACACCAGCCCGGAGATCCTGACGCGGCCCCGGACTCGACCTCACGCCCTTGTACCCACTATCAAAGATCGTTAGCCGCCCCTCTGACCCGAATCCACGAGTAGAGTGGTCGGCCGTCAATCCGCAGCCGGGTAGATGATCTTGAGGAAGTCGGGCTGGGCGTGGGCATGACGAGGGCCCGGTGCTCGCGCCGGGTCTCGCGGGTGCGGGGTCTTTCTGCTTGTCCGGGGCCTGGGGGCCGGGGCTGGGGACGGGTGCCGGTGACGGCGTCGCTGGCGCGGGTGGTGCCGGGATTCCGGGCTAGCCGGCCGGGGCGGGCAGGGCGCGGATCGCGGCCAGGATTCCCGGCAGCAGCCACGGGCCGGGCGCCAGCCGCATGATCAGCTGCCCGCCGTGCGACACCAGCCGGGCCGGGACCGCGATCAGCACCCGGCGCAGCGTGGCGATCATCGCCTTGCCACCCCGCACCCCGTGGCCCTCGATCAGCTTCCCGCCGCTGATCACGCCGGTGAGCTGGTGACACCAGGCGGCGATCGCGGCGGCGATCAGCGACGCCCGCATCCAGGCGGTGCTGACCTCGGTATAGCCGGATGGCAGGTGCCGCAGCGCCGCGCCGTGCCTGGAGTCGCGGAACACGTTCTCCACCGTGGTGCGGTGCCGGTACCAGTACTCCACCGTAACCGCCTTGGCCGGGGTCGAGACATCAAGGTTGGTGCAGATGAAGCTGTAAGCGCAGATGGCCGGCTCAGCCTCCGGCTCATCAAACGGCAGCGCCCGCTGATCGGGGTGCAGGGTGCGGCGCCGCCGCGACCGGGGATCAGCCGGCGCCTGCTCGGGGTCCAGCTTCACCCGGCGGACCAGCAGCACCGTGCCCTCCGGCCACTCGCCCGGCTTGTACGGCGACACCGCGACCTGCGCGCCGTGCATGTCTGCCGCGTCCCGCCAGGCATCTTCTGCGATCCCGGCCAGCGCCCGCCACATGCTGGCGATCCGCTTCGCGCCAATCGCGGACTCCAGGCCCTGCGCGGCCGCGGCGCGGGCCAGCTCCCCGGCGAAATACCCGGCATCGGCCCGGAGCCTGATCTTGCACCCGGCCGCGGCCGCGCCCTCGCGCACCGCCTCGGGCAGCGCCGCCAGCGCCCGCGTGAGCAGCCCCGTCACCGACGAGCGCGGGTCGTCTTTGCCGGACAGCAGGTCGGCGGCCAGCGGGATCTCGGTCTCCGCCCACACCGCCACGTCTGGCCGGCCCGCCCGCTGCCCCTGGTAGTTCCAGTCCACGCCGCGCTTCTTGCTCCCGTACACCTCCACGTCGGTGGCGTCGATGTCGATGGCCACCGGCCCTCCGGCCAGTTCGGCGGCCCGCTCGGCCGGCAGCAGCCCGATCATCCGCGCCGTGGTCTTGGCCAGGCCTTTCTCCGCGCCGCGCCAGTGGCGCCCGGCAAACCGGCGCACGATCCCGGTCGCGGTCGAGGCCGAAAGCCCCGGCACCGGCACCAGCAGCTGCCCGGCAGCATCCGCGCGGACCCGGTCCAGCCCCACGAGGAAGTCCTCCCCGGCCAGCTGCGCGGCGGCCATCCCGGCCAGCACCTGCCCGCCGGAAAACCCCCGCGCCCGCTGCTTGACCGGCCCGATCCCGGAGTCCAGCTCGCTGATCAGGCCGAGCCTGGCACACAGCTCGGTGACCGCGAGCATCCCGCCGTTGCCGGTCAGCGACGGGTCGTCGGCCCCGATCTGGATCCTGCCCCGCGTCTTCCCCCGAGCTTCTGGTACCTTCACCATCCCGGTTACTCCCTTACTGAGCGCAATCAGCGTTTCCGCGCTAAATTGTCCCAGGAGGAAGCCGGTGTCCTAGGCACCCGCTTCGGCGTGTCGTCGTTCTATTGATGGATTCAGGTCTGAAGGCGGTCGCGCCGCCGGTGGCGACCCAACGGGTCGGCACTTCCCGGTCCGGAGCACATGACGACCGCTTCGCCTGCCAGTTGCCTGCCGGTCGCGGCGCCCCGGGGGGAGCGGGCGGCAAGAGCCTGGATCGCCGGGCATCCGTCGTGTTCTCCGCCTTTATCGCCGCGGTGTACCGGGTCCGGGCACCAGCGGCGGCCTGACCGCCGCGGCGCGTTCGCATGGATCGTTGTGGTGCTCGCTTGCGCCACCTATGATAAGCGCGCCTGCGTCGTCATATGCGGCAGCGCCTGCAGCCTTCAGTGCGGTCTGGCTGACCCGGAAGTGATGGCCGCACAGCAGCAGGTCGACCGGGTGCGGGCGTCCAGCGGTAGGCGGCATGATGACTGTGACAACCGGCCTGGCCGGGCAGCAGCAGGCACGGTCTGCAAGGACATGCGGCAGGCTCGGCAGCGCGTTATCTAGCCTGCCTGGATCCGCAGCGTCGCGGTGCGCAAACCAATGCCTCACATGATCAGCGTCACCCGCGGCGGTACCGGGCGGTAGGGTCAGTGGTCCCCGAGCGCGTGGCGAAGGACTCCGGGTCTGCTGCGGTTCGGCCAGTTTGCAGCGCCGCTGCCGCGCCCGCGGCGGATGCATGTGATGAAATGGGTCCAGGTCACCGATCCTCAGGCCGCTAATCGTGCGGGCGATCATTCCATGGCTGGACGCCGGAGGGTTGGTACGAATTCCCTGGCCGGCGGGACCCGGAGGGATGACCACAGTGGATGCGGTAGCGGCCGGCTCGCGTCGCCGGGGAATCCGCGGCCCCGGGTGAGGCTGACTGAGCTGTTCGCGGGGGCGTTCCCGCGATCCGGTCCCAAGCCATTCCAGTGCCGGCAAGGCGGCGAGCAGCGCTGCCGCCTGCTCGGGCTTCAGTAGCGCTGGGCCAGCGGCCAGGCGCGGTCCTGTCGTGCCGTGCCGCAGCGGGGATCGCCTCGCCGGCCCCGGTGAATGCTGATCACGCGGGCACGGTGATCGGTTTCGCCGGCGCGCCGCTCCGCCCGCCCGCCCGCACCGGACGGTCCTGTCGATGATCTGCGAGATCGCGGGGAGCGCGGCTCCGGCGCGGGCCGCGAGATCGCCGACGCGCAGCGGTCCGGAGGCGTGCAGGATCGCCAGCGCGGCGAACCTGCCGGAAGTGGCCTGCCGTGACCCGGCGCTGGTGCGCCCGGAATGCTCAAGCCGTTGCGCTATGACAGCGAGACGCTCGTGGAGCCCGGCCGGGGCTGCAGGATCGGTGCGCTCGCTGGCCGGGCAGTCCGGTGCCAGCTGCAGCGGACGCGGGCGGGCCGCCTGTGCCTTTAGCCGTGGACATGGCCAGCCTGGCTTCTGCTGCGGCTGTCTCGCGCGGGCGGCCGCCTGCTCGTCGTGCACGTATCTTCTGCCCGGAGCACCGAGGCGACGGCGGCGACCAGGCAGGCGGCAATGGCGAAGTCGAAGGCTACCGACTGGCCATGCCCGAACGAGGCGGGGATCAGGGACGGGAAGAAGCTGCGCCCGGTCAGGCAGGCGGCGTGGGCCGGGGCCAGGTGGGCGATGACCGGCCCGAGCGGCGTCTGCGCTGGGTGTAGCCAAAGCAGCGACGCGAACAGCACCGAGACTGGCGGCAGGGCCGTCGCGCTGGCCGCGCCGACGGCGGGCACGCCCTGGGATGTCAGCCCGTGCAGCAGAGCGGACGGCAGCGTGGCGGCCAGCCCGAGGATGATCAGCGTGAAGAAGATGCCGATGGACAGCACCATAGACGAGTTCCGGAACGTCGTGGACATGCCGGACCGGCACCTCGCCGCTCGGGCGGCGGGCTGTTCATGATGGCGGCCCGGTTCGGGGAGGTGAACAGCCCATGCCGATCCCGTTCAGCAGCAAGATGAGCGCGAACTGCCAGTACGTAAAGCTGACGGGAGGACCTGCATCAGCCATGAGGAGCCTGCCGCGACCACCATGCCGCCGGTGGCGAACGGGCACGCACCGAAATGATCCGACAGCCAGCCCGGCACAGACCCGGCGAGCAGGAACCCGGCCGTGAGCGGCAGTATGCAGATGCCGGCCCACTACGAGGTCCGGCTGAGGCTGTACTCGTGCCTGGGCGGGTAGGCGCCCTGCGGCCAGATGATCAAGATGAACGTCAGCCCGCCCCGGCCCAGCCCGGGACAACAGCCCGGCCAGGTTCCGCACGCCGGACCGGACCCGCGAGGCAACCGCGCATCACCGACTCAGTACCGGCCCGGCTGACGCCGCCATCGAAACGGGCACTGGGCCGACGCCATAACCACAGGGCTCCGCTGGCGGCCAGATCGAGTGGCCGTCAAGCCACCATGACACCCCGGTGATCCGGGCCGGCACCGTGGCTCCCGCCCCGGACACCCGCAGATACTCGCTGGCGGACGCGTCCAGGCCGATGCGCCCTTGCTTATGTAGCTGCATCACCGCGATCGCGGTGAACGTCTTGATGAGCGAGCCGACCCGGAAGACGATGTCCTCGGTGACGGCAGTGTTCGACGCGATGCCGGCCCGGGTCAGCCGAGCCCAGCGGCGCTCAGGAACGTGCGGGCGATGACTCCGTATCCGGCCTGGTTCGCGTGCTGGTTGGGCCCCCGCGGCGGCACCGCGCACGCCCAGGTCCACTGGCAGATCAGCGCGACATTGCGCGGGACCGCGCCTATTCCGGGCATCATCACCCGATCGCCGAAGTTGGCGGAGTCGAAGGCGCCGAACACATCCGCGACCCGGGTGCCGGACCGGGTGTATGCCTGCTCCAGCAGTTCGTTGTAACCGACGGCCAGCCGCTCGCTAAGCCGGGCGATGGCCTGACCAGTGGTGCCTTCGCGCCATTCGGCCAGCGCGGGTACGTAATAGTTCATCCCGGCGATGCGCACGCCCCGGCCGGCGGCCGCCCGCAGCCGCCCGATGATCGTGGCCAGGTTTGTCACGACGTGCGGGATGCCCGTGATGAGGCAGGACGCGACTTTGCTGAGGCTTGCCCAGTTGCCGCACTCTTCGGGGTCGTTAGCCCCGATGTCGATGGTGACCAGGAACACGTGGCCACGGTGGGCGCGCAGGAAGGTGACCGCGGCGGCCAGTTGCGAGCCGCCCGGGTAGCGGCAGATCCCGCCGTTGATCATCGTGCTGGTCGTCTCGCGCGGGCAGCCGAGCTTGACCAGCCCGAGCGCGGGATGACCAGGATGCAGCGCCGCGTACACCTGATCGGCATAGCCCTGCCCGGTCTCGACGCTAACGCCCGCCGCATCGGGCTGCACCCCCTGGGACAGCGAGTCACCCAGGGCCAGGTAGTAACTGGCCTGTGCCGGGGTCGCGCGCGAGCCGCCCGGCGTCGCGGGCCCGGAGCACGCCGTCACTGACGCTGCGATGACGGCGACAGCGAACGCGATCCGGACCAGACCCATAGGCACTCTTCCCGGCATCGACTATAGGTCCAGACCGCTCCCATCCGCGTTCAGCAGCCGATCCTCCTAGCCTCCAGCATTCTGGCGCGGTAAGCCTGTCGCTTCAGGCGAGTGCCGGTCCTGTGGGGCTCGATTACTCGATCTCGCCTGGCCAGTGTTGTGGGCTGGGATCATCCCTGAGTGATCCTTTCGGTCTTCTACCTGGTCACACGTTGTCTGCTCGGCAGTCTGGTGGTGCTGGCCCGGCGGGAAGTCTCCAAGGATGCCGAACTCCTGGTGCTCCGGCACCAGAACGCGGTGCTGCGTCGCCAGATCAGCCGGGTCCGTTACCAGCCGGCCGACCGGCTGTGGCTAGCGGTCCTGTCCCGGCTGATCCCCCGGCCACGGTGGACCGAGGTGTTCGCCGTGACCCCGGCGACACTGCTCGCCTGGCACCGGCGACTGGTCACACGCAAGTGGGATTTCACGAGCCGACGGCGTCCCGGACGACCGTCCACGGCGGTTGCGATCCGCAAGCTCGTGATCCGCATGGCCATCGACAACCCGGCCCGGGGACATCGGCGGGTGCAGGGCGAGCTCGTAAAGCTCGGCCATCCGATCGCGGCCTCCACTGTGTGGCAGATCCTGCATGATGCCGGGATCGATCCCGCGCCCCGGCGGTCGGGCCCAGGGTGAGCACGACTGCGCCGACCGGCTCCCACCAGGTGGTCGCGCCCATCGCGATGCGCCCGGGCATGGCCATGGGCGCGGTCAGCGGAAAGTACGAGATCGCCCTGGCGGCGGCGCTGTCAGGCTGTCCGATCATCGTCAACGAGGCGAAGTAGGCCACCACCATCAGTCGGCTGAAACCGCGTCAGGCTGCACACGGACCGCCGGTCTCGGACGGGCGCCGCCGGTGCCACCGCTGCCTGTTTGATCCCATCGAGGCTGCCACGCTCAGGCCAGCTGCGGTCCCTCATCGATGACCGAGGCGGCGGAGGTCAGGTGGCTGTAGGCACCACGGTGAATCGCCGGGACCATTCGCCGGGCAATGGTGACATCGGTCCCTGCTCCACGATCACGCACCAGGCCTACCGTCATAGCAGTCACAGATCTAACGGAGGCCACGATGGCACTCACGGATAGGGGCCGCCGCCAGTCCGCGGGCGCGCGGCGGGCTGGCTACTGCCTCGCTATCGGGTTCAGCGCGGCGCTGTTGATCGTTCTCAACGGCTCGCCCGGATGGCAGGCGATACCGTTCCTCACCAGTGACACGGACCAGGTGCTGTGGCTGGTCAACCTGTCGCTGGCGGCGGGGATAGCAGCCAACGTCGTGTACCTGGCCTACGACCCGCCGTGGGTCAGATCGCTCGGCGACCTGGTAACGACCGGGATCGGCCTGGCCGCGGCGATCCGCATCTGGCAGGTGTTCCCCTTCGCCTTGTCATCCGGCTGGTCAACTGCCGTGCGTGTCCTGCTGGTCGTCGCCATCGCAGGGTCCTGCATCGCGCTGGTGGTCAAGATCGTCTCGCTTGCACGCTGCTTCACCGGCCACACCCCGCACGGCAGCCACGTCCGCACGGGACATTGATATCGCGCGGTCAGTCCTCCGGGAGCGAACAACGGTCCCCGGCCCTCGAACGACGACACGCTAGAGACCTGCCACAACCTGGCCATCGCATATCCGAACGCGTGGCCGCAAGCGATCGGCGGCTTCGGTAGGTGGAGCGCAAGCTACCCAACACAAAGGTGTGGCCGCATCAAGCTACTCGACGATGACGACGACCTTGCCTTTGGCGTGCCCTTCGCCGAGATACCGCAGCGCCTCGGGCACCTCGCTCAACCGGTACCGGCGGTCGATGACCGTAGCGATCTTTGCCGCCTGGCAGAGCTCAACGATCGGCGCCAGGTGCTGCACACCTAGCTGGATGGCCAGGACACGTATCTTCTTGCCTGCGGCTCTTCCGGCCAACGCCCGATCAGCAGAACCTGCAGGAGGGTAGCCATCGATCCGCCAACATACAGATAGCGTCCTCCGGGTGCCAGCGAGCGTACGTAAGCGAATGCCGAGCGATGTGCGGCTAGATCGAGAATCAGGTCGTAGGTGTGCCCGTTCCTGGTGAAGTCTTCCCGCGTGTAGTCGATGACGTGGTCGGCGCCGAGTGAGCGCATGAACTCCAGCTTCTCCGTGTTGTCCACCGCGGTGACCTCGGCCCCGCGCAGCCTGGCGAGCTGCACGGCGTACATGCCCGAGCCGCCACCGGCGCCATTGATCAGCACCTTCTGTCCGGGCTGGACCTGTCCCTTGTCGTGAATGCCCTGCAGCGCGATGGCCCCCGCTTGGGGAAGGGCCGCAGCCTCCTCGTAGGTCATGCCGGCCGGCATTCGCGCCAGGGCGCTCTCCGGCACGCACACGTACTCCGCGAACCCGCCCATCTGACCCAGGATGTCTACGAACACGTCCTCACCCGGTAGGAAGAGCGTCGTGTCGCGACCCGCCGCAACAACCTTTCCGGCAATGTCGGACCCGAGTATGTGGTACCGCGGCCGGAATGGGCCCATGATGCGGGCATACAGCGGTTTCCCCCGCAGCACCTCCCAGTCCGATGCTCCAGGATACCGCGCGTACCTTGACCAGCACCTCGTTGTCCTTGGGTGCGGGCGTCTCCACGTCCATCAGCCGAAGCACGCCGGGCGGTCCGTATCGTGTGCGGACAACGGCCTTCATAGCTTCTCTCCTCCGGCACCTGCGTACCCCGTGCTGTGCCGAACGGGCCCCTCGATCTGGGGCACATGGATGTCACTGAAGTTTCGCACTATTGATGGTGGCTGGAGTGCTGGCGGCCGCCCGGGGCGACGGATCGGCGGATGTCGCGACACTTCGGGTTTGCGGCTCTTTCACCGCACCAGAGTTTTGCCACCTTCTGCGGCCTGGTCGCCGGGCTGGCCGGGCAGGTGCGCCGCCGTACCGTGGTGGGCATGCTGGGCGGCGGCCTGCAGCATGTCTGGCCGCATGACCGGGCGCACTACTTCTTCCCCGCGCCCGCTGGGAGCTTGACCAGCTGGGCCTGGTGGTCACGCAGCTGGCGGTGATGCTGGTGGTGCCGACCGGCGCTGACCTGGAGGTGGCCGTCGATGACTCGGTGTTCCGCCGCAGCGACCGCAAGGTGCACGGGGCTGGCTGGCAGCACGACGGCAGCTCCCCGTCGGCGGGCAAGCTCAGCTACGGCATCTGCTCCGTCACCGCTGGGATCGTGGTCAAGCTGCCGTTTTGCACCCGCGCGGTGTGCCTGCCGGTGCTGGCCCGCCTGCACCTGCCCGGCAAGGGGAACGGACCCGGCAAGGTGGAGATGGCCGCTGCCCTGGTCAGCCTGCTCGCCGTGGCCTTCCCCGGCCGGATGGTCCATATCGCGGCCGATGCCGCCTATCACGGCCCGGCCCTGCGCACCTTGCCGGGCAACGTGACCTGGACCTGCCGCATCGCGCGCAACGCCGTGCTGTATGACCTGGCGCTACGCCACCCGGTGGGCCATCGAGCAGGCATTCGCCGACGCCCGCAACGTCCTGGGCGCCGGCGAGGCCCGCAACCGCATCCGGCTCGCCGTCGAGCGCACCGTCCCCTTCGCCCTGCTCGTGTACACACTGATCATCATCTGGTACGCCCGGCACGGCCACGACCCCGCCGATATCGACGACCGCCGCGCCAGCCAGCCCTGGTACCGCACAAGACAGAGCCCGCCTTCGAGGACATGCTCATCAAGCTCCGCGGGACCTTGATCGCGGCACGATTTTCAGCCAGTCGCTCAGCTCAGCCTACTGACGAGCAAATCCGCGCCGTGCTCGCGGCCTGGGATGCCGCCGTGGCACAACTACGAAACGGTTCCTGGTCCGCGACCGGGCCGGACAGTTCACCGAGGCGTTCGACGCAGTGCTGTCCGGCGCCGGGATCGCGGTCATGAAGATCCCGCCCCGGAGCCCGCGCGCGCACGCTTATGCGGAAAGGTTCGTGCTCACCGCCCGTACCGAGATCACCGACCGGATGCTGATCTTCGGCCAGCGGCATCTGCAACTGGTCCTGGCCGCGTACGAGGGCCACCACAACCGACGGCGACCCCATCGCAAGCCGCCAGCTCCGCCCGCCCCGGCCCGGCTACTCTCCCGCCGACCTCTCCCAGGAGCAGATCAAGCGCCGGCTCGTCCTCGGCGGCCCCATCAACGAATACGAGCGAGCCGCATAAAAGCTCAGGTCAGGACCGGTGGCCGAGTTCTGGAACCCCACAAGCCTCGCCGCCGCCGAGCAGGCCGTCCGCCAGGGCCGCCTCGACGTGCTCGTCGCCGCCGCTCAGCGGCTGGAATGGAAAGGCAAGCCCGACGAGCAGCTCAGAGCCGTGGTGACCGGCGCCATCCAGCTGGCCACGGTCCGCGGGCGGGCGGGCACCGCGGGCATCGGCCCCGGCGCCCTGGCCGCTCTGCTGGCGCCGGTGCCCGTCACCAACGTCGAACTCGGCTCGGTGCCGGGCCGTAGCCCCGGCGACGAGACTTCAGTCCTGGTCATGACCGTCGCGCTGTTCTTCGGCATCAGCGTCTACGGCCAGATGGTGCTGACCGGGGTACTGGAGGAAAAGGCCAGCCGCGTCGTGGAGGTGCTGCTGACCCGCATCCCGCCGCGGACCCTGCTGGCCGACAAGATCGCCGGCATCGGCCTGCTCGGGCTGGCGCAGATCGGCGTGACCGCGCTGGCCGCGCTCATCGCCGTCGCCGCCGTCCAATCCGTCGAGGTCCCCGCCGTCCGGCCTTCGGTGCTGGCCAGGGCCCTGGTCTGGTTCGTGCTGGGCTACGCCCTGTGCGCCACCGTGTACGGCGCCCTCGGATCAGTCGAGTCACGGGCCGAGGACGCCCAGGCCGTCGCCGGGCCCGTCATTAGCGTGATCGTGATAGCCTCCCTCGCCTCGTTCACCACGATCGGACAGCCCGACAGCGATTTCGCCCGCGCCATCTCCTACTTCCCGCTGACCGCGCCCATGGCCATGCCCGGGCGCATCGCCATGGCCGCGGCCGCCTGGTGGGAGCCGGTGGTCGCTGCCGTGCTCACCCTCGCCGCCATCCCTCTCTGTCAAACTCGCTTGAGACACAGGAGTGAAGCAAACCTCTGTACTGAGCAGGGCGAGACAGGAACCACCTAGACGTGACTATGACGATG